>ERZ827492.366-NODE-366-length-44327-cov-3.699607_pt1 | contig 44327 bp, 45 predicted proteins | sample MGYA00519704_ERZ827492 | MGnify/ENA primary metagenome ERZ827492 (study PRJEB31778, sample SAMEA3449325) | human gut metagenome | biome: human gut; feature: human-associated habitat; material: faeces | place: United Kingdom | collected 2010/2012 ... | reverse complement strand
CTTACCCGCCGTAGTGTCATCATGGCCGCTTATTCGGTAGGCGCAACGAACTTATAGCCGATGCCGCGCACAGTTTGTACGATCTGCGGCTTCTCCGGGTTCGATTCCACTTTCATGCGAAGCCGTTGCACGTGCACATTGACCAACTTGGCGTCTCCGCCGTCGTCATAACCCCATACCTGCTTGAGCAGGCTTGTACGACTCAGGGGCTCATCCTCATTCACGGGCAATACGTAGAGCAATTCGAATTCCATCGGAGTCAAGTGCAAGTCGATACCGTTTTTCTTGGCAGTATGCCGCACACGGTTCATCTCGAGTATCCCACAATGCAGGAATTCCGGCAGTTCGGCTGCCGCTCCATCCGATGAAGCGCCCATCCCCAGTGTGCGCAGTCGCGCTTTGATACGGGCCATCAGCTCCACCACTTCAAACGGCTTGACCACATAATCATCGGCTCCTGCTTCCAGACCCTTCACCACGTCAGTGGTATCGGATTTGGCGGTAAGCATGATAATCGGCACGTTGGAGTGTTCCCGGATGCGTTGACAAACGCTGATGCCATCCAGCTTGGGCAGCATCACATCCAGGACGATGACATCGTACTGGGCGGTGAGCGCATAATCCAGGCCGTCGGCACCGTTGTGGACCTGGTCCACCTGATATTTCTGCTCTGCCATGATCTGGGCCAGGGCCTCCGCCAGCCGGACCTCGTCCTCCACGATCAGGATCCTGCAGTTCATGCTCTCCCCTCCCTTCCCTCTCACCCTATCATACCGGTTTGTACTTCCTGTGTCAAAAGGGCCGCTTCCCTGAATTTTTTCTGCTCCCTCCCCCTCAGAAACGGCGCGGGTCCTCCGGCAAACGCCGGAGGACCCGCGGGCAAGGACAAATTAAAGTTTCTGAACGAACAGGGCGCGGATGGCGTTGAGCACCGCCAGGATCATCACGCCCACATCGGCAAAGATGGCCAGCCACATATTGGCAAAGCCCAGGGCCACCAGCACCAGGCAGGCCAGCTTGACGCCAATGGCAAAGACGATGTTCTGGTAGACGATGGACAGGCACTTCCGGGAGATCTTGATGGCCTTGGGGATCTTCAGGGGATCGTCGTCCATGAGGACCACGTCGGCGGCCTCGATGGCGGCGTCCGACCCCATGGCACCCATGGCAATGCCAATGTCCGCCCGGCTCAGCACGGGCGCGTCGTTGATGCCGTCCCCCACGAAGGCCAGCTTGGCCCTCTCCGGCTTGCCCTTCAGCAGCTCCTCCACCTTCTCCACCTTATCGGCGGGGAGCAGCTGGCTGTACACCTGGTCGATGCCCAGCTCCCCGGCCACCTGGTCGGCCACCTTGGCCGCGTCCCCGGTGAGCATCACCGTCTTGCGCACCCCGGCCGCCTTCAGCTCCTGGATGGCCTGCTTGGCGTGGGGCTTCACCACGTCGGAGATGACGATATGGCCGGCATAGGCCCCGTCAATGGCCATGTGGATGATAGTGCCCACACTGTGGCAGGGGATATACTGGATATGCAACCGGTCCATCAGCTTGTCGTTGCCGGCGGCCACCGTATGGCCGTCCACCTTGGCGATGACGCCGTTGCCGCTGATCTCCTGGACGTCGCTCACCCGGGAGCGGTCAATCTCCCTGCCGTAGGCCCGCTGCAGGCTCTTGCTGATGGGGTGGGAGGAGGCGGACTCCGCTAGGGCGGCGTACTCCACCAGCTTTTCGTTTTCCATCTGGCTGTGGTGGATGCCGTTGACCTCAAACACGCCCTGGGTCAGGGTGCCGGTCTTGTCGAACACCACGATCCTGGTCTGGGACAGGGTCTCCAGGTAGTTGGAGCCCTTCACCAGCACGCCCGCCTTGCTGGCCCCGCCGATGCCCGCGAAGAAGGAAAGAGGGATGGAGATGACCAGGGCGCAGGGACAGCTGGCCACCAGGAAGGTGAGGGCTCGGTATACCCAGGTCTCCCAGTCCCCGCCGGCGCCGGACAGCAGGCCGAGCACCGGAGGGATCACCGCCAGCACCAGGGCCGCGGCACAGACGGCGGGGGTATAGATCCGGGCGAACCGGGAGATGAAGTTCTCCGAGCGGGACTTGCGGGAGGAGGCGTTCTCCACCAGGTCCAGGATTTTGGACACGGTGGACTCTCCAAACTCCCTGGTGGTCTTGATCTTCAGCACCCCGGTCATGTTCACACAGCCGCTGACGATCTCGTCCCCTGCCCTGACGTCCCGGGGAAGGGACTCCCCGGTGAGGGCGGCGGTGTTCAGGGTGGAATCCCCCTCGGTCACCACCCCGTCAATGGGCACCTTTTCCCCGGGCTGGACCACGATGACCGTGCCCACGGCCACCTCGTCCGGGTCCGCCTGCTCCAGCTTTCCGTCCACCTCCACATTGGCATAATCCGGGCGGATGTCCATCAGCTCGCTGATGTTCCGGCGGCTCTTGCCCACGGCGTAGGACTGGAACCACTCGCCCACCTGGTAGAACAGCATGACGGCGATGGCCTCGGTATAGTCCCCGCTGCCCTCGTACAGAGCCAGGGCGATGGCGCCGATGGTGGCCACCGCCATCAGGAAATTCTCGTCAAAGACCTGCCGGTTCCGAATGCCCTTCCCCGCCTTGATCAAAATGTCATAGCCAATGACCAGGTAGGGGACCAGGTAGCAGGCGAACCGGAGCCAGCCCTCCACCGGAAGGAAGTTCAGCGCGATCAGCAAAACCGCCGCCACCAGGATCCTGGCCAGCATCCTCTTCTGCTTCTTACTCATGGGAAACACCTCTGATTCGAGACCCGAACAATTAAGCAGTCATTTATTCGTTCTAGGAAAAGAGAGCACCCACAGCCACGCGCGCGCAATCTGGGGTGCCGCTCAACTCCGGGGAAGCTCACAGATAGATCTCGCAGTCGTCCTCCACCCTCTTGCAGTTCTTCCGAACCTGCTCCATGACCGCCTTGGGATCGTGCCCCTCGGCAAACTCCACGATCATCTTCAGGGTCATAAAGTTCACGGTGGCGGCCTGGACCCCCTCCGTCTTTCGGGCGGCCTCCTCCATCTTGTTGGCGCAGTTGGCGCAGTCCACGTCGATCTTGTAGGTCTTTTTCATGGCAGTGGTCTCCTTTCCCTTGCATATCTCATTCATCAATTAAGCAATCTTTTAATTATGTGGATAGTATACGCCACACCCGCCCCGCTGTCAAGGGGAAAAAGAGAAAATATTCTGGCAAAGAGAAATGCTGTGCCCCAGGTTGCGCACCATGGGGGCACAGCATTGGATGTTAGGAGCAGCGGTCCTTCCCGCAGCCGCCCTCCCGCAGGGGGCAGCCGGCACAGCCCGCTCGGGCATTTCGCCTGCGGCGGAGCAGTCCCCAGACCGCCAGGGTGGCCAGGAGGAGCAGCACCAGCAGGACAATGACAGTTTCCATAGGCTGACCCCCCGCTCAGAACAGGAACATCCCCACCTGATACACCAGGAAGGTGACCAGCCAGGCCACCGCCAGCTGGAACGCGGCGGTAAAGCCCATCCAGGCCCAGCTGCCCGACTCCTTGCGGATGGTGGCTAAGGTGGCGGCGCATGGAATATACAGCAGGCAGAACACCATCAGGCAGAAGGCGTTGAAGGGTCCAAATCCGATCCCCTCTAGAGCGGCAGAGAAGGCGGCCATCCCCTCGGGGGAGCTGGCGTTAACCACCCCGAAGAGTACTGCGCAGCTGGACACCACTACCTCTTTGGCTGAGATGCCCGCGATGAGGGCCACCACGATCTGCCAGAAGCCCAGGCCGATGGGAGCGAACACCGGCACCAGCCACCGTCCGATGACCGCTCCAAAGCTGTCCCCCATGCCGCCGGTGAAGCCGGAGGGCCCGAAGTTGAGCACCGCCCAGACAATCAGGGTGGCCAGGAAGATGGTGGTACCCGCCTTGCCCAGGTAGTCCTTCACCTTTTCCCACACATAGATGGCCACGGTGCGAGCATCGGGCAGCTTGTACTCCGGCAGCTCCATGATCAGGTAGTTGACGCTCTGCTTCCGGTCAATCAGATGGATGATGGCAGACACCACGATGGCCACCACAATACCGATGAGGTACATGGAATAGGCCACCACCATGGCATAGTCGGCAAAGAACATCTCGGCAAACAGGATGTAAATGGTCAACCGGGCGTTGCAGCTCATAAAGGGGGTGACCAGCATAACCTTGTAGCGGTCCCGCTTGTTCTCCAGAGCGCGGGAGGCCATGATGGCGGGCACCGTACAGCCGAAGCCCAGCAGCATGGGGATGAAGGCCTTGCCGGACAGGCCCAGCTTGGACATGATCCCCTCCATGACGTAGGCAACCCGGGCCATGTACCCGCTGTCCTCCAGCAGCGCCAGGCACAGGAACAGGATCAGGATGTTGGGCAGGAAGGTCACGATGGTGCCTACGCCGGCGATGACGCCGTCTACCACCAGGGAGGAGACCACATCGCTCACGTTGGCGGCCGCCAGGCCGCCGGTGACCGTGTCAGACAGCCAGCCGATGGCCAGCTCAAAGTACCCCTTGATCCAGTCGCCCACCGTAAAGGTGAGAAAGAAAATGACGGCCATGATGCCCAGGAAGACCGGGATCCCCCACACCTTGTGGGTAAGCACCCTGTCCGCGCGCTCGGTGAGCACGTCCTGCTTCTGCTTGTGGAGAAGCACCTCGTCGATGATCTCGCCGATGAAGTCATACTTTTGGTTGATGATGTCCGACTCATAGCTGCGGTCCAGCACCCGGGGCAGGTCCACCGGGTACTTTCCGGTAATCTCCTTGTCCCCCTCCAGCAGCTTCAGGGCGTGCCAGCGGGGATTCTTCAACTCCGGATAGCGGGCCTTCAGCTCCTCCATAATCTGGTCGATCTTTCCCTCGATCTCGTCGGAGTAGACCATGGCGTACTCCGCGTGATGGTCGTGCTGGTGCTTGGAGGTATACTTGTGCTCATGGATCAGCTTGTCCGGCCCGGTGGCCCCCCTGTGGTGAATGGCAGCGTGGAGCAGGATGTCCAGTCCCCGGCGCTTCCGGGCGGACACAGGGATCACCGGGATACCCAGCATCTCGGGCAGGCGGTGCAGGTCGATCTCCATCCCCCGCTTCTCCACAATGTCCATCATGTTCAGGGCCAAAACCACCGGCTTGCCCAGCTCCAACAGCTGCAGGGTCAGGTAGAGGCTCCGCTCCAGGGTGGAGGCATCCACGACATTGATCATCACGTCCACCTCGTCGCTGAGGATGAACTGCCGGGACACGGTCTCCTCCATGGTGTAGGAGGTCAAGCTGTAGGTGCCGGGCAGGTCCACCAGATGGATGTCCATTCCGTGATCCTTGATAGCGCCCTCCACCTTTTCCACCGTCACCCCCGGCCAGTTGGCCACCTTCAGATTGGCTCCTGTATAGGCATTGAACAGGGTGGTTTTTCCACAGTTCGGGTTGCCGATAAACCCAATGGTCATCTCACCGCTCACTGCTCACACCTCACTTCAATGCTGTTTGTCACATGATACCCCAGGGCGAACCGAGTACCCCTCAGTTTGATGATCAGGATGCCCTTCCCTTTCCTGTTCAGGACGGAAAGGGAAGTTCCCCGCGTCATCCCCAGCGCCTCCAGCCGGCGCTCCATCTGAAAGGGCAGGCTGATCCGCTCCACCACGCAGGTCTGGCCGACCTGCGCATCCTTTAAACGCATTTGTGTTTCCCTCCATGTTGCGCGATGTAATTTCTGCTCCCCTATATTACCTCACTGCGGGCGGCGCCGCAAGGTCTGAGCCCCCACTCGCCCAGCCCGGCCAGATTTTTTGTTGAATTTTGTCCTATAAGCTCCTGGGCAGCTCCCGGAAATGGGGTATTTTCCCACGTCCACCCGGCTATATTGACTTTTTATCCCGGATTTTGTATACTTATTTAATGGGAATTGCCTTGCCCATCCTCTGCGGCGGGGCGCAAGCATGACTTTTCCACGAGGGGGAGATGTCCTATGGCAACCCAAACATTGCCCCACGATCACGGACAAAAATTAGAGCATACCCTGGAGCGCGTTCCCAGCTTAGGTGAGTTTCAAACGGTGGCCGACATTTTCAAGCAACTGGGGGACGGCAGCCGCGTGCGCATCTTCTGGTTGCTGTGCCACTGTGAGGAGTGCGTCATCAACCTGTCCTCTATGGTGGAGATGAGCAGCCCCGCAGTGTCCCACCACCTACGGCAACTGAAGACCAGCGGCCTGATCGTCAGCCGGCGGGAGGGGAAAGAGGTCTACTATAAGGCCGCTCAAACCCAACAGGCCCAGCTGCTCCACCATATGATTGAAGCCATGGTGGAGATCGCTTGTCCCGGGTCGTAACCCCACGGGCTTCCCCCACTTCCTTCCTGGCGCGCGCCACCCCGCATCCATCTGAACAAAGGAGTCTCCTCTCATGCCGCAAACCCTTCTCTTCATTGTCCTGCTCACTCTAGTCACAGGGGTGGGCGGACTGGCTCTTGGCGGCGGACTGGCCACGCTGTTCAAGCGGGAATCCCCCCAGGCCACCAGCCTGCTACTTTCCTTTACTGCGGGTCTGATGCTGTGCATCGTGTCCTTTGACATGGTGCCCGAAGCGATGGAGGTCACCGACAGCGTCTACCTGCCCCCCCTCTTTCTGGTGGTCGGCTTCGCCCTCACCTTCCTGCTCAACTGCTGGATTGACAAGAGCGCCCACCATGCCGACGACGCCGATCCCCACCACTGCGCCTGCGGGCACCACGACCTGCACACCGCCGGCATCGTGCTGGCCGCCGCAGTGGCCCTGCACAACGTGCCGGTGGGCATGGCGGTGGGTACCACCGTCGCCGCCGAGGGCATCAGCTATGCCGCCATGCTGGCCGCGGTCACCATCGGCCTGCACAACATCCCCGAGGGGATGAGCATTGCTATCCCCCTGCTCCATGACGGCAGCAAAGCCCGCAGCGCCGTCTCCCTAGCCGCCCTCAGCGGGCTGCCCACTGTGGCCGGCGCACTGGTGGGCTACTTTATCGGCAGCCACACCCCACTGGCCCTGGCCGTCATCATGAGCGTCGCCGGAGGCGCCATGCTCTATGTCGTCTTCTTCGAACTGCTGCCTGAGGCCTACCGCCAGTGGCGCTCTCCCTGGGCCATTCTGGCTACAATGATTGGTTTTGCTCTGGGTGTCTTACTGATCTTCGGCCACGGGCATGTCCACTAAGGACAGCTGGGCACCCCTCGGTGAAACTGCGGCTCTGCCCACCCTGAAGCGGGGCGCATAGCTCATACTGTCTCTCCAAGGCACTCATCTTTACGGCACACCCCCCACCGGCAAAGCCGGTGGGGGGTGTGCCCCCAAAAATTGCGGGAGACCGCCTGTAAAGGCGGTCTCCCGCAATTTTAAAACAAAACACGCGTCAGTTTACATCAGTTTAACAGTGAAATAAACCGCCTGACAGAATAGCCATCCCACCAGACCAAATATGAGGTACAGGGATAGGCCAGAGCCCAGAAACAGCCCCAACGCCATCACCACAGCCACAACCGCACAGGTAATCCAGGTGACCCCATAATGGGATTTGGCTGGCATCAGTCTCACTCTGCCCAGCTTTCCCCCGGACTGGCGCAGGCGCCAACAGAGGACGGCAACCACGGCCAACACCAGCCATCCGGCAATAAAACAAGCCGTGATCGCCCTTGGGTGGTTCATATAATATTCCCGGTACAGCCATAAAGCGGCTATACCTCCGCCGGTAAGCACCGCATTGACAAAGAAGGAGCGCTGATACAAGAAATAGATCAGGATCAACACCGCCGCGATCGCGGGAAGGATCATCAGGATCCGGATCCCCTCATCAAAGAAGTAGTAGGCCACCACAGTCACAATCCACAGGAAAAACACCACGCCTGTCAGGATTGCCGGAAGGACAATTCTCTTGCCCTTTCTTCTTGTGAACACGATCCAAGCCACACCAATCGCCGTCAGGGCGATTCCAAGGAAACGGTATACCCGGAAAACGGAGAGCAACGCTTCAGCAATGGTAATGCTCAGGCTCGCGCCGGTAATATCCACATAAAAATGCTTGACAAGCAGGATGACCAGCTCCGCCACCACCGCACCCAGCAGCCAAAGCAGCATTCGGTTAAATGCGGCATCCTCTGCCCGGCGGCGTTGGCTTTGCCTTTCCTTGTCGGTCATTCTCATCATTCCTTTTTATTATAAACTGAAGGATTGGGTCCATCCAGGGCTCCGCAGCAAACCCGATTCTCCAACGCTTTCTCACCTGTACTTCGTCTTCCATGCGAAAAGCATGATATAGTATAGCAGAAATTGGTCGCCTTTGCAACTGCAAAACAAGATAAAAAGCGGCATGCCGCATTCCGGTAATTGTACACCTGCGCCCGTACACAGCGGCGCACTGTGCCGGCATGCTTCCATTCCCGGCATACCCTGCGCCTTCTCAAGCTGCTGGCTTTCCTCTTCAGATTCCATCTTGCGGCCTTCGCTTTCTTGCAATATAATGTCAGTATACCAATCACAGAAGGAGCTGAATACTTATGATATCTGACCAGGAGCTTGTCGATCTCGCATTTGAAATGCTGAATCGTTCCTACATTCCCTATTCCAAATTTCCCGTCGGCGCCGCCATCGCCTGTGCCGACGGCACTGTATTCACCGGCTGCAATGTGGAAAACGCTGCCTACGGCTCCACCATCTGTGCTGAACGCACCGCCTTGGTCAAGGCGGTGAGTGAGGGACATCAGAATGATCTGGAGCGGATCGCCATCGCAGGCAATAGTGCGGACTATTGCTGGCCCTGCGGTCCCTGCCGGCAGATGCTTTATGAGTTCAACCCTAACCTCACCGTCCTGGTGGCCCGCGCGGATCGGCAGTTTGTCTCCTTCCCCTTACACGAGCTTCTGCCTCACGGCTTCGGCCCAAAAGGGCTGGCCCAGGCGGAGTGACCGCCCGGTCTGAAACGCTGTCGAAAATTTTTCCAGCATTTCTGCCCCTGTCTCCGCGCAAACTATCCCCGTGGAGACAAGGAGGTTTTGTACCATGTTTTTGGATAAATTGGCCCTGACATTGGCTGTGATCGGCGGGCTGAACTGGGGTGCCATCGGTCTGTTTAACTTTGACCTGGTGGCCTTTCTCTGCGGAGGCTCTGGAACCTGGTTGGCCCGGGTCATCTATGCAGTGGTGGGAATCGCGGCTCTGTGGTGTATCACCCTGCTGTTCCGCCATGAGAGCACCGCCAGCAGCAGCCACGCATAACCCCCACGCAGGCCTGTTGCAAAATAGGATTACAAAAAGCAGGTCAAAGAAAAAGTTGCTAAGAACCGCCAAAACCGCGGCTTCTTAGCAACTTTTTTACGTGTCAATTTTTGTCTGGTCCGGGAAACCGTATTTTGCAGCAGATCCCTTTCCGCATTATTTTAGCCAGGCATTGAGCGATCCTCCCTGGACCTCAACGATACCGTAGCCGGGACGTTCACGTACCCCACCAACCGTTCCTGGATTGAACAGCCAAGGCCTCGTCCCATTCCATAGGTTTGCCCCATGATGGGTGTGGCCAAAGCAAACCATATCCGCATCCACCTGTCGACCCGCAGCAGCCAGGCGCTCCATCCCGGACTTGGCCCCATGCAGATGACCATGTACCAGGAGAAACCGGCAGCCCTCCAGCTCCACTACCAGTTCATCCGGTCCGGGGCCAAAGTCGCAGTTCCCTCTCAGCAGCTTCATCGGGGTCTTGGGGTACAGCTTGGACAGTTCTCGCCCATCCCGCAGGTTATCCCCTAAAAAGAAAACATAGTCCGGCTGCTCCTCCTCCATGGCCGCGACCATATGCTCCATACGCCCATGAGAGTCGGAAAAAATTGCGATCTTCATAGAGTTCACCCTTTCCAGTTTACCACATATACTGAGACAGGAAGCTCCACTTGGGGTTTCACCTGAAACGGAGGGAATTCCTATGCCAAGCTTCAATTCATTCCTCAAAGATCCCCAGGCGGCAAAGCTGATGGGGGATTCCACCAAACTGGAACAGCTGAAGGGTGCACCGGAAACCCAAAAAATCTTTGCCATGCTAAATCGCAGTACCGGAGGCAACCTGGAACAGGCCGCCGGCGACGCCGCGAATGGAGATAGCGAACAGCTGATTGGGGCCATCCGGCAGCTTCTGTCCGACCCGGAGGGGGCCCAGCTCATACAGAAAATGAAGGATAGGCTGAAGTAACAACCATGGAGGGGAGGGGCGCGCGTGAGTGACCTGGAGGAAAAACTGGAGGGGATTCTGAGCAACCCCAAGGCCATGGAACAGATCATGTCCCTGGCTCAGTCCCTGGGAAAAAGCTCCGCCCAGTCCCATCCCCCCATCTCTACTCCCGCCCCGGATCCGGAGCCAGCTGGTTCCCCTACCAATGCGTCTGCCGGGGGCAACCTGCTAGACGCCCTAAGTCAGGTTGATCCTCGGTTGATCTCAGGAGCGGTTCAGCTCATGAGCCAGTACCACAGCAATGATGACAGCCGGGTCGCCCTGCTGAGCGCCCTGCGCCCTTTTGTGAAAGAGAAACGATACGCGAAACTGGACAAAGCCATCCAGATCGCCAAGCTCTCCCGGTTGATCCGCATGGCTCTGGAGTTGTTACGCCCGAGGGAGGATCCTCATGTATAGTCAATATCAGGGAAACCGAAGCTTCATTGCTATGGAGCCAGAACCCGAGTCTCCGCCGGAACAGGGTAAAAAAGCCCCATCCTCCCGCCGAGCGTCTCCTCAAGACCCCGCCGTAAAAGAGTCTCCCCTACTGGGGGAACTGACTGGCGGACTCTCCCAACTGCTGAGCGGCGTGCGCAAACACTTTTCCCTGGAAAGCCTAGACACCGGGGATATCCTTCTGGTACTGATCATCCTCTTTCTCTATCTAGAGGGGGATAACCTGGAACTTGCCATCACCCTAGGGCTTATGCTCCTGCTCGGCCTTGGAGAGGATTGATCACTCCGAAAGGACTGTGCCGTCCGGCAGGACAAACAGGCCATCCCTCTCTGACAACGGGCTCGTCACCTGATGAGAAGTCATGGAATATACCACGTCCCCATCCGCTTCCGTCTCCGCAGCAATCAGCAGGCCACTGCTTACGGAAATCCAGTAACGGTATCGATATCCCGTCTCCGTCCCCTGAAACTCCACATAGATACACTCCTGGCCGTCCCGCTCCACATAGTCCGCCGCCGTGATCCCGGAAGGATCCAACTCCAGCACATCCTCGTAGGTGGGTAAGCGCTGGGTCAGGTCCGCGCTCTGAAGGGAGGCCGGGGCCTGATAGACCTCGTCCTCCCCATCATACCACAGCCAGATCTGCCCGTCTCCCACGATGGAGCACTCCACAACTCCAGAAACCAGGGTGGTATCTGTGCGCACCCATCCGCCATCCGCCCACACTTGGGCGGTAATGGTTCCCAACGTCTCTCCGTCCTGGAAATAGGATGCGGAGACACTTCTACTATAGCTTTCATACCGACTCAGGGAGGCCACGACCAGCTGAACCGTCTCAGCGGTCACCTCCACCGGGATTCCGCCTGCTCCCGGATCCGCGCTCACCTGTTCCGGATCGGAAGATGCGTTCAGATCCGGCACTTCCAGCTCCGGCGGCTGAATGAACAGGTTTAAACCAAAGCTGTATAGCACCGCAATCAGCACCACACAGGCGATCACCACCGCCAGAATCGTTCTCTTCCGGTCTTCCAAACGCGTTCCCTCCTCTCCGCAAAGCGCCCGCTCCCATCACCCCCGGGGCTGAAACTCCCCGGGCCGCTGGCTGGAGTATCCAAAATGAAAGGCAATGGCGTCCGCGATCCGCCGGCAGGCCTGTCCGTCCCCATAAGGGTTAACCGCATGGGCCATCTCTCGGTACGCCTGGGGAGAGTCCATCAGTTCCTCTGCCAGATTCAGGACACGTCCAGTCTCCACGCCCGCGATCTTGACCGTACCGGCCTCCACCGCCTCCGGGCGCTCCGTCTCCTGGCGCAGGACAAGCACCGGTTTGCCCAGGGCGGGCGCCTCCTCCTGAAGGCCCCCGGAGTCGGTCATCACCAGATAGCTGCGGGCCATCAGGTTGTGCATCTCATCCGCCGCCAGCGGCTGGATCAGATGGACATTGGCCAGTCCGTCCAGATGCCGATGAGCCGCTTCCTGCACCACAGGGGACAGATGAACCGGGTAGATCAGCTCCATCTCGTCGGAATAGCGTTGGGCCAGCAGGCGCAGCGCCGTCATGATCTGCTCCATGGGCTGACCATAGTTCTCACGCCGATGGCAGGTCACCAGCACCACTCGCTTTTTCTCGTAATCAATCTGGTTTAGGATATCAGTCGTAAAGTGATAGTCCTTCACAACAGTTGTCCGTAGAGCATCGATCACGGTATTTCCGGTGACGTAGACTCCCTCAGAAATTCCCTCACGTTCCAAGTTTGCCCGGTTTGCCCATGTGGGGCAGAAATGGAGGTCCGCCAGCCGCCCCACCAGGGAACGATTCATTTCCTCTGGAAAGGGAGAATACTTGTCGCCTGTGCGCAGTCCGGCCTCCACATGGCCAATGGTAATCTTCTGGTAGAAAGCGGCCAGGGCTCCGGCAAAGGTGGTGGAGGTGTCGCCGTGGACCAGCACCAGGTCCGGTCGCAGCTGCTCAAAGACCTTTTCAAGCCCCAGCAAGCACTTGCTGGTAATGGTGGACAGGGTCTGCCTGGGTTCCATGATATCCAGGTCAAACTGCGGCTTTAGCTGAAAGATCTCTAAGACCCCGTCCAGCATCTGCCGATGCTGGGCGGTGACGCAGCAGTAGCTCTCAAACTCTTCTCGACGCTCCAGCTCCTTCACCAGGGGGGCCATCTTGATGGCCTCCGGCCGAGTGCCAAACACGGACATCACCTTCAATGGCCGCCCAGCGCCCTGGTCAGCGCTCCGATGGTCCACGCTGCTCCTCCTCCTCATCCATTGATTTTCTGTGCTGGGTATGACCGCTTCCGGCATGGCCTGTGATCAACACTCTCCAGGCCAGCAGCGCAGCAAGGCCAGCAGCGGCCAGGAAAATCAGCGCCCGCAGTGCCCCGCTGGTGGTGAGAACCACTGCGGACAGGCCCAGGATGGCCGAGATCACATAGAGCATACCCACCGCCTGCTTCTGGGACAGGCCCATGTCGATCAGCCGGTGGTGGATGTGGCTGCGGTCTGGGCTCATGGGGCTCTGCCCCTTGGACAGCCGACGCACCACAGCAAAGCACACGTCAAAAATGGGCAGGCCTAGGATCAGGAAGGGGGCCACAAAGGAAATGATGGTATACATCTTGAACATGCCCTGAATGGACATATTCGCCATGATGAAACCCAAAAAGGTAGCTCCGGTATCCCCCATGAAAATCTTGGCGGGGTTAAAGTTATAGGGCAGAAACCCGATGCACGCTCCCACCAGGGCGCCCATGATCATAGCCACGTCCAGCTCGCTCACCAACAGGGCGATGATGAGCATGGTGGCCGAGCTGATGGTAGACACCCCGCAGGCCAGACCGTCCAGCCCATCGATGAGGTTGACCGCATTGGTAATGGCCACCACCCAAATCACCGAGATGGCGATGGACAGCCAGTCGTCCAGCACCCATACAGGATTCTCACTGAAGAGATTGGGGTTGGACAGGATGCGGATCTGGTTGCCTGCCAGCACCGACACCAGCGCCGCCACGATCTGAACCACGAATTTCAACTTGGCGGGCAGGGCGTAGATATCGTCAAAGACTCCCAGCACCACGATGATGACCGCACCCAGCAGCATCCCTTGCTCTGGGCCATTGAGGGGAATCATCAGCACCACGGCAAACATGAATCCCAGGAAGATGGCCAGTCCGCCCAGCCGCGGGATGGGATGGTCGTGCATCCTCCGGTTATCCTTGGGCACATCAATGGCCCCAACCTTCACGGAAAAGGCCTTAACCAGCGGCGTGATGGCAAAGGACACCACCGCCGCCAACAGCAGGGTGAGCAGAACAAGGCCCACGACGCTCATATCCAGCGCCTGCCCTGCCTGTATGATCTGTATCGTCAGCACGCGTAGTCACAGCTCCTTTACCGGCTTACAGGGCCACAAACCCCACTTTTTTATAGACCTTGCGCAGGGTCTTATTGGCCACGTAGGACGCCTTCTCCGCTCCGGCCCTGTACACCGACTCCAGGTAGGCCTTGTCCTTCAGGATGCGCCCGGCCTCCTCCCGGATGGGCCGGATGGTCTCGATGACTGCCTCCCCCACCGCGGGCTTGAAAGCGCCGTAGCCCTTCCCGTCAAACTCCTGCTCGATCTGGTCGTAGCTCTTTCCGGTGACAGCAGAGTAGATATTCATCAGATTGGCCACCCCAGGCTTACCCTCCGGGTCGTAGCGGACGCAGCGCTCGGTGTCGCTGTCGGTCACCGCCCGCTTGAACTTGCGCTGGATGTCCTCCGGCTTTTCCATGAGGAACACGCAGCCCTCGGGGATGGACTTGCTCATTTTGCTCTCCGGGGCGGTCAGTCCCATCACCCGGGCCCCCGCCTTGGGGATGTACGGCTCGGGCATTTTGAACACCTCGCCGTAGATCCCATTGAACCGCTGGACGATATTCCGGGTGAGCTCCACATGCTGCTTCTGGTCCTCCCCCACAGGGACATAGTCTGGCTGGTAGAGCAGGATATCTGCCGCCATCAGAGCAGGATAGGTGAACAGTCCGCCGTTGATGTTGTCCTTATGTTTGGCGGACTTATCCTTGAATTGGGTCATGCGGGACAGCTCCCCGAACATGGTGTAGCAGTTGAGCACCCAGCCCAGCTGGGCATGGGCGGGCACATGGGACTGGATGAACAGGACGTTCCGTTCCGGGTCCAGCCCGCAGGCAATGTACTGGGCCAGCTGCTCCAGGGTGCGCCGGCGCAGGTCGGCGGGATTCTGCCGCACGGTGATGGTATGCAGATCCGCCATGAAATAGTAGTTGTCAAACTCCTCGGTGCGGTCCACCCAGTTCTTGATGGCACCCAGATAGTTTCCCAGATGGAGGTCGCCGCTGGGCTGGATGCCGGAAAGCATAACCTTCTTCTTCGCTTGTTCTTCCATTCGTAGTCACGACCTTTTTCACAGTTCTTTGGGACGGACTGGCCTTACCCTTCCTGGTTCAGATACCGGGTGGGATCCACCGGCACCGCGTCCGACCACAGCCGCTCCAGGGCGTAGAACTCCCTGGCCTCCTCGGTGAACACATGGACCACCACTGCGGAGTAGTCCAGCAGGGTCCACTGGCCCCCCCGGTGCCCTTCCACATGATGGGGCTCCTCGCCCCGCTGACTCATGGCCTCCTCCACCGCATCCGCCAGCGCCCGCACCTGGGTGCTGGACGTACCGGTACACAGGACGAAGTAATCTGCCAACGTGGTCTGATCCCTGGTATAGAGGACCTTGATGTCCTCTCCTTTTTTCCTGTCCAACGCCTGCACGGCGATGGAGGTCAGTTCCTCTGCTGTTAACAAGTATGCTGCTCCTTTCCATCCGATTTCACTTCGGTTCTATTGCTTCCGTTTAGCCACCCTGCCCATCCACCGCTTCTGACGCAGCAGGCGCCTGCGGCTGCTGGGATTCCATCGGCTCCTCCGAGGCCGCAGGCGGGCTTACGCTGTCCGAGGGCTCCGGGTCTTGGGTAGGCTCCGGCTCCTCCGACGGGATCGCTTGGCTGGGCTCCGGCTCCGGGGTGGGTTCCGGTTCCGGGGTAGGTTCCGGTTCCGGGGTGGACACCGCCGGCGGAATGCCCGCCGACGGATCGGCCAGCACCCCTGTGGTGGAGGACAGAGTATTTCCGTCGGGGCTGACGCTGATCAGATCCAGCTCGTTCAGGGTCACCTCGTCCACGAAGGGATTGAGAGACTGGTTGATCAGCTCCAGCAGGGCCTCCTGGTCCGGGTAGATCCGGTAGTTGTAAACTCCGCCGAACACCGCGTGGTAGGGCATGGTGACAAAGTTCACGTCGTCCACGCTCAGCCCGCCGAAGATGGCTTGGGAGCCAAACCAGAACAGGTTCTCCACCGTCAGATCGCTGGTCACCCGGGCCGAGAACAGCTCGGCCAGCTCCCCGATCTTGGCGACGTTGCTCAGCTGGAGGGTCTGACTGAGCACCGCCTTCAGAAAGTCGCCGCGCAGCTCGATCCGGCTGATGTCGCTGCCGTCGCTGCCGGAGGCAATCCCATCGTTGTTCTCCCGCCAGCGGATGACCTTCATGGCGTCCTCCCCGTTGAGGAAGTAGCGGCCGGGCTCGAAGTGGATGTGCAGGTCCTGGTATGGATCATCATATTGCATATTGTAGGGGATGTCAAACCAAACTCCGCCGATGGCGTCCACCATTTCTCCCACCAGCTGCCAGTCGATCATCACATAGTAGTCGGGAACGAAGCCCACCAGCTCGGACACCTCAGTCTTGAGCCCCTCGACGCCTTTCTCTCCCTGGCCGTAGCGGTTGTACACCGCGTTGAGCATCTTTTGGCCCACAGTGCGGCCGCTGGAGTTGATCAGGGTATCCCGGGGGAAGGACATCACCGTGGCCTGCTGGTTGGTCACGTCATAGGACACCAGCATCATCACGTCCGTCAGTCCTGAGGTCTCATCCGGGCCAAAGACCAGAATGGTATAAAAATCTTCGCTCTTCCGCTCTCCGCTCACCTTGGGCTGGACGGAGTCGATGTCGGTGCCGTCCCCCGGTTCGCCGCTCTCCGCCGCCGGATCGCCGCCGGGCAGGTCGGGCCGCTGGACCCACCGGGTCCACAGCACGGCAACCACAGCCGCCAGCACCATGATCACCGCCAGGATGATCAGGATAATTGCCCTTCTCCATTCCCTCTGTCTCCCGCCCGAAGCCTCTCTTCTCTTACCGTTGGGATTCGCAGTCATAGCCTAAGTCCTTTCCGCAATGTTTGCTCTGCTTCCAAGGTGTTTGGATGCACCATCCGGTTGCGCTCCAGCATCTCCTGGATGGACAGCCGGACGCCGAGAAGCACCGCTCGGTCCAGATCCTCGTAGGCCAGGCGGCGCATCTGTGCCACTTCGGGGAAATCCCGCGTAGGCTCGATGTAGTCGGCCAGATAGAGCAGCTTCTCCTCCAAAGTCATGTTCCCCCGGCCGGTAGTATGATACGAAATGGCCCGAAACACCGTCTCACTCTGCCCAAAGACATACTTTGCCAGGGCCGCGCCGCTCTTGGCGTGGAGCAGCTTCTCTGCGCTCCGCTCCAGGCTGTCCAACGGCACACCGTAGCGATGGCAGATCTCCAGGTGCTCCTGCTTGCTCAGGTACTTGGTGCAGTCGTGAAGAATCGCGGCCCGGCGCAGCTCCCCCTCATCGGCCCCCCATCGCAAAGCCAGGCGGGCCGCTTCCTCTTCCACTCCACGAATATGAGCCACTCGCTTGGCCTTCACCATGGAGTAGGAGACGCAGCGCAGGTCCTCTATGGTTAGACGGGAGAGGTCGGCGCAGGTTCCATATAGTTTCTCTCTCAAAATATAGCCGTATACTGCCGGAGGCAGATATTCCCGTCCCCCACCCTGAGCCAACAGCTGGCGCAGCTGGGTGGAGGACACGTCTACCAGCATCAGGTCTGGGATGGCGATGGTGGCCACCCGGGCCCCGTAGGCGCGGTGCAGGAACTCCCGCTGAGGGGCGAACAGGCGCTCGGTGTCCTCATGGGTGCGCCCAAAGGCGCACACCCCGGCCAGGGACAGGATGACCTCTGGCTCATGCCAGTCCTGCAAAGACAGGAACATATCCGTCCCCATGAGCACCCACAGCTCCGCGCCGGGCCACTGGCGGGCCGCCTGCCGCAGGGTGTCCGAGGTATAGCTCTTCCCAGGGCGGCGCACCTCTGCGTCCCACACCTGGGTCAGCTCAGGTTGGAGCATCTGGTCGGCCAGGATGGCGGTCATCTCCAGGCGCTGAGCCTCTGTGGGACTCCCGGCGGGGAGAACTTTGTGCGGTGGCACCCCTGCCGGGACAAAAACCAGGCGGTCCAATCCCAACGCGGACGAAGCGGTCCTTGCCGCCGCCAAATGCCCCAGATGGGGCGGATTAAAGGTCCCGCCGTAGATCCCGATCTTCATAACCAGACCGCCTTCCCACAGATTGTTTTGATCGTTCTAACTCCGATACAGCCCCCTGATTATTTCACCAGCTTGATGCACTTATCTCTTTCCTTGCTGTGGGTCTCCCGGTACAGCACGAACCTGGTGCCGATGACCTGGACCACCTCGCTGCGGGTGGCCCTGGCCAGCTCCTCCGCACCCTCCCGGGGGGAGAGCAGAGAGTTTTCCAGCACCCGGCCCTTGATGAGCTCCCGGGCCTCTAGGGCGTCGTCCGCCTGCTTGACCAGGTTGGGGCCCACCCCGTCCTTCCCGATGTGGAGGATCGTGTCAATACCGTTGGCCAGCCCTCTGAGCTGAGCCCGCTGCTTGCTGTTCAATCCCATGGATCGACCTTCCTTTTCTTATCTTTCCTCTTGCCCAGCAGCGCTTCCTCCCGCTCCTGGGCCTGCCGGCGCTGCGCGTCCTGCTGCCGCAGCCGCTCCTTTTCCGCCTCCCGCCTGCTCAGCAGGGCGTTCCGTTTCAATTCCGCCCGCATTTCCTCCTGGGCCCGGTTCGCCCAGTACGACGCCGCGCCGGAGCGCTCCAGCTCCTCCGGGTCCACCCACTGCTCCACATAGCCGCAGGTCCGGCATACATAGCGGGTGACCGCCACGCCCTCCCCGTACTGAGTGGCCAGGAACTTCCCAGTGGGAATGTAGGGATAGGAGGTGTACTCGGTGCGCCGCTCCATGTCTGAGCGCACCGTTAGGATGCTCCCGCTGCCGCACTTGGGACATTTGCCTGTATTTCTCATGGAGATCTCTCCCTCAACGGCTGGACAAATATGACTTCAGTTCCGCCTGGAACTTCTCCAGGGCCTTCCCCCGGTGGGAGATGGCATTCTTCTCCTCTGGGGTCAGCTGGGCAAAGGTCTTTTTCAGGCCGGGGATGAAAAACACCGGGTCATAGCCGAAGCCGCCCTCTCCCATGGGGGCAAAGGCGATGGTGCCGGGGCACTCTCCCCGGGCGGTGAGCACGTCCCCGTTGGGGAAGCAGCAGGTAATCACCGACACGAACTTGGCAGCCCGGGGCTGGCCCCTCATGTTTTCCAGCAGCAGGCGGTAGCAGCCCTCGTCGTCCAGGCCGGGTCCGCCGTACCGGGCGGAGTACACCCCCGGCGCGCCCCCCAGGGCGTCCACGCACAGGCCGGAGTCGTCGGCGATGGCGGGCAGGCCGCTGGCCTCCATCACCGCTTTGGCCTTGAGCAGGGAGTTCTCCTCAAAGGTGGTCCCCGTCTCCTCCACGTCCACATCGATGCCCACATCGGACTGGAGGCACACCTCCACCCCCAGGTGGGAGAGGATCTCCCGCATCTCCTTGAGCTTCTTCGGGTTCTTGCTCGCCAGTACCAGCTTCATCTCACACCGCCTCCAGAACTTCTCTCTGCTTGGCCATCAGCTCCCGGATGCCCTTCCGGCACAGGTCCACCAGGGCGCGCTGCTCCTCAATGGTGAAGGCCCGGCCTTCGCCGGTGCCCTGCAGCTCGATGAGCTGCCCGTCGTCGTTCATCACGCAGTTTAGGTCCACCTGGGCGCTGGAGTCCTCCTCGTGGCACAGGTCCAGCATGGGCTGCTCGTCCACGATGCCGGCGGACACGGCGGCCACCTGGTGCCGGATGGGGTTCTGGGTCAGTACCCCGTCGGCCACCAGCTTCCGGCAGGCCAGGGCCAGGGCCACAAACCCGCCGGTGACCGAGGCGGTGCGGGTGCCCCCGTCCCCCTGGAGCACGTCGCAGTCCACCGTGATGGTCAGGTCAGGCAGGGCCGCCAGATCCACCGCCGCCCGGAGGGAACGGCCGATGAGCCGCTGGATCTCCGCCGACCGGGGGGACAGCTTCAGCTTGGAGATGTCCCGTCGGGACCGCTCCCGGTTGGCCCGGGGGAGCATGGAGTACTCCGCCGTCACCCAGCCGGTGCCCTCGGGCACGTGCCTGGGGGCAAACTGTTCCACGCTGGCGCAGCACAGCACCTTGGTGCTGCCGCAGGTGATGAGCACGCTGCCCTCGGGAAACTTGACAAAATCCGTCTCCAGGGTCACCTTCCTCAATTCATCATATCCACGTCCGTCTATCCGGGCCATAGCGCCGCTTCCTCCTTTATCTTTCCTGGATTTCCATCCTCAGCCCGCCGGTTCCCCACGGGTCAGCAGGAAGAGAAGACCTGCCGCACCCAACGTGGCCATGACGATCCCAGAGATTCGGGCGGCCCGAACGGCAGTCTTAGGTATCGCTTTGTTCTGATATTTGCGTCGAAGAGAACCTATTGGATCAGCTGCGTACCAGGCACCGTAAGCCACGACACATACCAGCAGCACAATCAGAATGTCCCTCATAGCAGCGCCTCTGTAAAGGCCCGGGGGTCAAAGGGCTGGAGATCATCCACGCCTTCGCCCACACCCACAAACTTCACCGGTACTCCCAGCTCTCTGGCAATGGCAATGACGATGCCTCCCTTGGCAGTACCGTCCAGCTTGGTGAGCACGATGCCGGTGATGCCAGCCGCCTCGGAGAACTGCTTGGCCTGGATCAGGCCGTTCTGCCCCGTGGTAGCGTCCAACACCAGCAAGGTCTCCCGGCTGGAATCGGGGCACTCCCGGTCAATGACCCGGGAGATCTTGTTCAGCTCATTCATCAGGTTCTGTTTGTTGTGCAGCCGCCCAGCGGTGTCCACCAGCACCACGTCCACCTTTCGGGCCCTGGCTGCACTCATGGCGTCGTACACCACGGCGGCGGGGTCGGCCCCCTCGTGCTGCTTGATGATGTCCACCCCGGCCCGCTCCGCCCAGATGGTCAGCTGGTCGGCAGCGGCAGCCCGGAAGGTATCTCCGGCGCACAGCAGAACCTTCTTCCCCTCTCTCCGCCACCGGGCGGCCAACTTGCCAATGGAGGTGGTCTTGCCCACCCCGTTGACACCGATGAACAGCACCACCGCCGGGGCGCGGGACAGCTCCATGCGGTTGTCCTCCTGGGAGAGGTATTCCGTCAGGATCTCCCTCATACAGGCCCGGGCGCCTTCCACATCCTTGATCTTCCGCTCCTTGCAGCGTCCCTTCAGCTCCTCCACCGCCTCCATGGTGATCTCTGCCCCCATGTCGGCCATGACCAGGGACTCCTCCAGCTCGTCGTAGAAGTCGTCATCCAGCTGGGAGAAGCCGCTGAATATTCCGATCTTTTTGATCTTGTCAAAGAAACCCATGATGAACTCCTCGCAGTTTCAAATTTTATTGCGCAATCTTTGCCTTCACCTTGTTCAGGCTGATGGTCAGCATCCGGCTGACACCCTGCTCCTTCGTCCTCACAAGCTCCAGATCGCTCGCTTCACCCTGGCGGGCAAAGCTCGCTCCCTTCGCTGCTCGTCCTCTCCCCGCCCGACCCGCTGCGCTGGGCTCGGGCGGGGCCCCCATGCAGGAGCAGCGGCAATCTATTTGATGTGCAGCTCCTCCTCCACCTCGTTCAGGTTGATGGTCAGCATTCTACTGATGCCCTGCTCCTGCATGGTGACGCCGTAGAGCACGTCGGCCTCCTCCATAGTGCCCCGACGGTGGGTAATGACGATGAACTGGGTTTTCCCGCTCATCTTGCGCAGATAGCGGGCAAAGCGCACCACGTTGGTGTCGTCCAGAGCGGCCTCGATCTCGTCCATGACGCAGAAGGGAGTAGGCCGCACCTTCAAAATGGCAAAGTACAGGGCGATAGCCACAAAGGCCCGCTCTCCGCCGGACAGCAAGGAAAGGGTCTTCAGGGCCTTACCGGGTGGCTGCACCTTGATCTCGATGCCACAGCCCAGCACGTCCTCCGGGTCCTCCAGGCTCAGCTCCGCCTTTCCCCCCCGGAACAGTTCCTGGAAGGTCTGCTGGAAGTTCTCGTTGATCAGGGCGAACTGGGTCTTGAAGATCCCGGTCATCTCCCCAGTGATCTGGGCGATGATGTCCTCCAACTCCCCCTTCGCCTTGGCCACATCATCCCGCTGGCCGGCAAAATAGGTGTACCGCTCATTGACCCGTTCAAACTGTTCCACTGCGTCCGGGTTGATGTTCCCCAGGGCCGAAATAGACCGTTTTAGCTCCCCGATACGGCGCTGGGCCTTGGAAACGGATTCAAGCTCCGCCCGCTGGGCACGGGCCGCCTCATGGGACAGCTGGTAGCTCTCCCACAGCTTGTCCAGGATTTGATTCTCCTCCCAGGCGGCGGCGCTCACCTTCTGCTCCAGAGCGGACACCTCCCGTTCCATGCCAAGCAGCTGGTCATTGGTTCCCCGGGCATCCTTGTCCGCCTGGTTGCGCTTGCCCTCCAGCATCAGCCGTTCCTCGTTGACGATCCGCAGACGGTCAGCCAGGGCCTGGCTCTCCCGGCGCAGGCGTACCAGCCGTTCCTCCGTCTCGCGCACCTGTTGGGTCAGCTGCTCGTTCTGTTCCTCAAACTGGGTAATCATGGCGGTACGCTGGGCGCTGTCGCCAGATAGATCCTCCCGCAGCTTCTCCAGCTCGGAAATACTTTGGGCAGAGGCGGCGCGCTCTCCCTCCAGACCGGCCAGCTTGGCGCTCTGCTCAGCGGCCTGAGCGTTCAGAGCGTTCAACCGTTCCTGGAGCGTGCTGTGGCCCTGCGCCTTGGCCTGCGCCTCCGCCCGCAGGGCGTTGGCCGCTCCCTCCAGCTGCGTGATACGCGCTTTGGCCTGCTGGGTGGCCTCGCTGTTTTCCCCAATCCGGCCAGTCACCTGCCCGCGCTCCTGAAGCAGCTGGGTACAGCGGTCCTGCGCCGCCTGAAGCATGGCATCCGCGCTGTCCACCCGCTCTGTGTAGGTCAGCACCGCGTTCTCTGCCTCCCGCAGTTGGGCAGATGCAGCATCCAGTTCGTAGTTGGCAGCGGTAAACTCCCGCTGGGCGCGGGCCAACTGCTCCTCCGCCTGTCTCTGCTCCCCCTCCAGTTCCTCACGCTGCTGTCCCAGCCGCTCCAGCTCGTTAGCCCGGGACAGAATGCCCGCCGACCGGGAGGCGGAACCACCAGTCATGGAACCGCCCGCGTGGAGTACCTGTCCGTCCAGGGTGACAATGCGGAACCGGTGACCAAACTTCCTGGCCATCTCCATGGCCTTGGTCAGATCCGTGGCTATTACAATTCGCCCCAGCAGGTTGGAAAAGATGGAGGCATACTCCTTATCAAAGGAGATCAGGCTGTCCCCCATCCCCACAAAGCCATCCTCTTTCTCCACCCCCCGGTCCTGAAACTGCGCCGGACGGATGGTGTTCATGGGCAGAAAGGTGGCCCGGCCGGCATCCCGGCGTTTCAGCCACCCAATGGCCTGTTTGCCGTCCTCGTCCCGCTCCACCACAATGTTCTGCATGGCGCCACCCAGGGCGATCTCAATGGCCACGGCATATTGGTCCGGCACATGCAGCAGGCCGGCCACCGGGCCACGTACCCCCCGCAGGCCGCCCCGCTGGGCTTCTCCCATGAGCAGCTTGACCGCTTTGGAATATCCCTCATACATCTGCTCCATTTCCGTGAGCAGCTTGATGCGGGATTGCAGGTTATTTGCATCCATCCGCAGCCGATTGCAGCGCTCCTGCGCCTGGTCCAATTTCCGCTGCCGGGTCTGGCAGCGCATCTGGTAGCCACTGATGACATTCCTGGCCGCGTCCCGGTTCTCCGTGACCTGTTCCAGCTCTTTTCTCAGCGCTTCTGCGGCCTGCTTTGCCTGCTGTGTCTTCTCCTCCTGTTCCGCCAGCTCCTGGGTCAGCTTTTCCTCCCGGTCCAGCAGCTCCTGGGCCGCCGCAGCTAGGGCAGACAGCAAAGCCTTGGCTTCCGCTGCGGAAGCATTCTCCAGCCGCTCTCTCTCCTGAAGCTGGGTCAACTCCTGATTCAGCGTGCCGGCAGATCGCACCGTCTCCTCCATTTGGCGGTGCAGCTCCTGTCTCTGCGCCTCGCAGTCCGCCATGGCGCTCTCAATCTCTTCCAGCCGTTCCCTGCGCTCTTGAATCTGAGCATCAATGGAGCCAGCCCGATCCGCCTGCTGCTCCAGTTCCGCACGGATCCGGGCAGCGTTCTCTCCGTTGTTCCGGATATCGTTCTTCAGCAGGCTGACGCTGCTCTCACAGCCGTGGATCTGCTGCTCCAGTTGGGACTGCTGGTTTCGCAACTGTTCCGCTTCCAGATCTTTCTCCCGCATGTGCCCACCGTATTCCTCCATGGCAGCATACAGGCTGTCCAGCACCTGCTTGGTTTCCTCCTTCTGCCTGACAGCCGTTTCGCAATCCGCCTTCAGCTTGATGCTGTTGGCTCTCAGCTTTTCCAGCTGTTCCAGCCAGACGGAGATTTCCAATCCCTTCAGTTCGTCCCGCAGGAGCAGGTACTTTCTGGTCTTTTCCGCCTGGATGCGCAGAGGCTCCACCTGGAGCTCCAGCTCGTCGATTTTATCGTTGATACGCACCAGGTTTTCCTGAGTCCGCTCCAGCTTTCGCTCTGCCTCCTCTTTCCGGTGCCGGAATCGGGAGATCCCCGCCGCCTCTTCAAAGATTTCCCTGCGGTCGGCGCTCTTGATGGACAAAATCTCATCAATCTTGCCCTGGCCGATGATGGAGTAGCCCTCCCGGCCCAGGCCGGTATCCATGAACAGCTCATTCACATCCCTCAGGCGGCAGGAACGGCGGTTAATGTAATATTCGCTCTCTCCCGAGCGGTAGTACCGGCGGGTGACAGACACCTCAGTCTCCTCCATGGGAAAGATATGTTTGCTGTTGTCAATCACCAGGGAGACCTCCGCAAAGCCTACCCCTTTACGCCGGGCCGTACCGTCAAAGATCACATCCTCCATCTTGCTGCCCCGGAGGGTTCGGGTGGACTGCTCCCCCATCACCCAACGGATGGCATCGGCAATATTGGATTTTCCCGACCCATTGGGGCCCACAATAGCCGTGAGCTCAGACCCAAAGGTCAGCACGGTCTTGTCCGGGAAAGATTTAAATCCCTGGATTTCCAATGCCTTCAGATACATAGCGTTCCTCTTTCATGGAAAATGGCTGTCGTTCCTCCCAGCTTCCCTTTCGGAGAGAAAACTGATATAGCAAATTATTTTACCACATCAGCCTCCGCATTTCAAGGTTTATGCCTTCCCCCAATCATCCATCGTCCCCTATAAAAAGTAACGCTCTCCACTATACTTCGATTCCGGGACAATACAGGTTACGCGAACATCCCATCCTGTCCCTCTTGCAGTGAGCAACCCTTTGTCAAATGAATCCATTTCCCGCATCACCATCTGCACCATCTGAAATCCGGGGAAAAACCACAGTCACACTCAGCGCGTCGCTATTCATTATAAAAGTTCTGGCAATTATGGAAAAACCAATTGTAATAGAAATCGTTTTAGTATATAATATATTATAAATTAACGATATCCTAGTTGGAGCATTACGGGAGGAATCCATTTATATGGCCCTATACAAATTCAACGCGATCGCCGACCATAAAACCAAGCAGGAGCGAATTTATGACGAGGTCAAAAACGCAATCATTCAATGCAATTTCGCCCCTGGCGAGCAAATTGTCATCCGCAGTTTAGCCGCGCAGATGAACGTCAGTGAAATTCCCGTCCGGGAAGCGCTCAAGACACTGATTTCCGAAAGCTTTATCGTAGAAAAGAACCATAATCTTTTTGTGGCCCCCATATCCGCCTCAGAGTTTCTCAGTATGCTGGACGTCAAGTTGGGGTTGGAAAAGTTGGCCATCCGGCTGACAGCCAGGCGGATCAACGAGGAAATGCTTACCTATCTGCGAAACAAGATCCACCAGATGGAGGCCCAATATCACTCCGGCAACCTTGAGCACTATAAAGCCGCCCACAATGATTTCCATCTTTCCCTATGCAAAATGTGCGGTGTATCCTATCTGTCCAAGGCCATTGAGGACGCCTTTGCTCACCACACCAGAGGAGTCACTTATTTCCAATTGAAGTCTTGGGACGACGGCCCCTCCATCCAGCAACACGAGGAAATCGTGCGGTCCCTGGAACGACAGGACGCCGATGCCGCGGAGCGGTATCTATCCGCAAATCGCAGCAAAGCCACCGCGCTCTATAAAAAACAGATCGAAGAAAAACATCTGGACATATAGTCCTTTCTCACTCTTTCAACATTCGCCGATTCTGTCCAAAATGCCTATTGAAAGCATCCCGGCAAAATGGGCTCGTTCAAAACAGGTCCCCATAGAACCAATCAAGAAAAGCTGCTAAAGTTCTCCGGATCGGAGGATTTTAGCAGCTTTTCTTGGTGTACTTATCTTCCGTTGGTACCCGAAAACAGCATTTTGCAGCGGATCATCTTTGGAAACCGGTTCATTAGAGCAGATGAGCTGTCCGTAACAGGAAAATCCATGCAATCAAGGAAAACACACTGCATACGGTCGTCCAAACCACATATTGGCGGGCCAGCTCCGCGTCGCCGCCCATCTCCTCCGCCATAACTGCGCTGGCCGCGGCCACCGGAGAACCATATAATCCCACCAGCGCACTGATCAACGCCGGCGTGGCATTCAGAATTCCCATGTGCTGCGCCAGAAATACCAGGCTAAATCCCACCGCTGGAGCCAGTATCAACCTCTGGACCACTCCTACAGCCAGTTCTTTCTTCATGTTCCCCACAGCCTTAAGGTTGATCCGTGCCCCCAGGAGGATCAAGATCAGCGGCGATGCCATGTCAGCCAGACCTTCGACCGCCGAGTAGAGGAAAGGCAGATCCTTTGCCACAGAGAACACCAGCTCACCCTGCCCATCCCTGGGAATCATCTCCCGGGCCACCAGGCAAATGATCCCGGCCACTTGCCCCAAAATCATAGGATTGGTTATGATGCCCCTCAGAACTGTCCCCGGTCCAGCCCCATGCCCGGGTTGATCGGAATAAACGCTGAGACAGAGAACCGCCGCGACATTGAAACATATGATGGCTGCCGCCTGAATACTGGTGGCTGCCGCGCCACCGGCTGAACCGCCTATCGAGATGGCCAGCGTCGTTCCGATGATGGCAAAATTGCTCCGGAAGCTATTCTGAATGATGATTCCCCGTCTGCTTCTGCATTTTGTAAACAGCCGGGCTTCTATCCATCCCATTCCAGCCAGCACCAAGATGCTGGCGAGAACACATGTGATCACGTTGAGTTGGAGGTCATCCAGGGAGGAAAGTGTATAAGTGTTGCGGAACATCATGGCAGAAAGTCCGAACCGGAATGTAAAGCCATTCATCCTCTTGAGCAAGTTCTCGTCAAATATTCCCTTCCGCTTTAGCCACCAGCCCAGCAGCATGAGCAGAACCATCGGCATGACGGCATTAAAGGCAAACCAAAACGTATCTGACACGTTGAACCACTCCCTCTCCCGAGGCCGGCCCGGCCTGTTCACAGCCGCATTCCTCTACCCCATGGCCTTCCTATCCTTACCCTACTTTGTTTATAGCTTCGCATCCTAGCTCAGGGGAAAGTCCTTGTGCATCTCTTAAATGCGCGTGCCGCGCAGGCAGGATTTCTCCGCCTGCGCGACACGCCGCACCCACCGGATGTAGAGGCATTGTCCCGCCGCTGTCTACAACGAATCAATTCCCATTCACAGGTCTATTTTCTGGCTTTCCGCCCTTAAACCTGGTCCAAATGCAGAATCTTGCGTGCATCCGCCACTGTGGCAATGGGCCTGTCAAACTCCTCCGCTAGGCGGCGAATGCGGTCCACAAACTCCACGTTGTGCTGTGCCAGAACCCCTTTCCGGATGTAGATATTATCCTCCATCCCCACTCGGACGTTCCCGCCCAAATGGATCGCCATGGAACTGATCGGGACACTCTGCCTGCCCAATCCAACCGCACCCCATGTGGCGTCAGCGGGAAGGCTCTCCCGCAGGAACATGAGGTTCCGGGCGCTGGCCTCCATGCCGCCCTTGACGCCGAGAACAAACTGGTAATGCAGGGGGCCCTTCAAATACCCCTCCCTGTGCAGTCGCAGGCTGTTTTCCACCATTCCGGCATCATAGCACTCGATCTCCGGCTTGACATGATACTCCTCCATGGCCTGGGCAAAGCGCTTCATCATACTTTCCGTATTGACAAACACATTTTCGCCGAAATTCATGGAACCGGCGTTGAAGGAAGCAAGGTCCGGTTTCAAAGAGAGCGGCTTCAGCCGGACTTCCTCCGAAAACTCCATGCCGGAGGTGGTCAGATTGATCAGGATATCGCACTTATCCCGTATGCGCTCCACCGTTTCCTTGAACCGATCAAAGTCCATGGACCTTCCTCCGTCCTCGTCCCTCACATGGATGTGGGCAACGGAGGCCCCCGCCTGATAGCACTCATAGACTTCATCTGCGATCTGAGCTGGGGTAATCGCCAGGTTGGGACATTTGCTCAAAGGGGTTCCACTGCCTGTTGTAGCAATGGTAATGATCAGCTTTTCCATAATATAGGTACTCCTTAAATAATTGCGTTCGTTTGCCGGATTCGGAAGTCCGTCTTGGCCAAAGGACGTTCCGCCCTTATTATCCTCAAAGCGGAAGCCAGTTCTCTAAACCACAGGCCGTGCAAAATTGTCATCTTCAGCATGTTTTGACCGATCGGCTGACTGCGGCTCCCTTCCGTTTTTCCGTCTGGTTCCCATTGAAAGGTCCAACGGGCGCAGCTTTTTCGGAAAGCTGCGCCCGTTGGGAGGAGGACTTATGCAACGCGTTCGCTGTCTCGCGGAGAGGCGGCCCGCGCGGGCATAACCAAACCAGAGGTTCCTAGGCAGGAAGAATCCAGGATCAGAAGGAATCCATCCAACTGGTCGGCGGATTCAAGACTTTCCAATTGTCATTTTGTCTATCATACTATTTTTTCATATGATTAACAAGTAGGTTTCAGCCTTGCGTGTAAAAGCGAGCCTTTCCAAGGTTTAAGTTTCCGATCGCTCACAGTCCCAATACGTAGAACAGGAGCCATCCCAAAATACTCCCGATGGGCACCATCACCAAACCGACCACCATCAGTTTCTTAAAGAACACCTGCTTGTCCTCCGCCTGAACATTCGCAACCAGCGCCGCGCCATTGATGGCCAGCGGGCTGCAGTCCACCATGGTGGAAGCGATCACCAGAGCGGCCAGCATTCCGGCCACATTGGTGCTTCCGATCGTTTCCATCAGCTGGATCGCCATGGGCGCAAATGCCACGATGACTGCGGAAGAGGTGGCATAGAAGGAAGCAAGGCCAGCCAGCATAAGCAGCACAAGGGGAGCCACCGTCGAGGGGACCACCGCGGTAATCGCATCCACCACCAGGTCGGTCCCGCCCAGGTTGTCCATCAGGGTGACCAGCGTCACGATACCGGAAACCAAAACGATCGTACTCCAAGGCATTTCCTTGATCACTTGCGCTTCCCGCTTGGGATTGAACAGGTTCAGAATGAGCCCCAGCAGGAAAGAGGTGAAGCCCACGTTCATCGCGAATACTGCGCCGCAGATGATCAGAGCGAGAATGGCGAGGAACGTGACCTTCTGCTCCAGCGTGGCGGGAGCGGTCTGCTGAAGGGCGGCGGAGCTTTCCACGGAGCCGGCACTCTCGTCCTTCTTGAACAGTTTCAATCCGCCCAGCAAAATGTAAAACACTACGGCGGCAATGGTGTTGCAGATGATGGAGTCGATCAAAAGCGTGCCAGGCATGGAGTAACCCAAGTTTTCAATGGAGCTGCTGACCAGGACGCCGAACCAGTTAATCTGGGCCAGGCTGCCGGCAAACGTACCAAAGACCAAAACCGACCCCATCAGCAGGGAGTTAATATTGGCCTTCTTCGCCAGCTCCAGCGCGGTGGGAGCCAGGATGATGGTTGCGGCCCCCGGACCATTCCCGCACGCGCTCAGCAGCGCACCGGCAATGAAAAAGATCCACGGCAAGAGCGCCCGCCTTCCCTTGATGCTCTTCAGAACCTTATTGCACAGCAGGTCAATGGAGCCGTTGAGCCTAGCAGTTGTAAACATGTATGTGATACCTGCCAGCATGATAAATGTGGAGGTTGGGAATCCCCCGATTGCCGTGTTGATATCAACCCCACAGACAGTTACCACGATCAATGAGAAAGCAAAGCCCAGCACTCCGATATTGTAGGGCCGTATGGTCCCCAGAACAAATACGCAGGCCACACCGATAATAGATATCAGTGCGATTGTAGTTTCGCTCATGATGTTTTCTCCTTTCTCAAAAGCGGTTCTCGCTTTACACGCATTGCCATTAATATTTTTCCAAAATCACAGAGAAGCCCTGTCCTCCTCCCACACAGAAGGTAACCAATCCGCGGCGCAGATCCCGGTATCCCAATTCATAGATGAGCCGGGCAGTCAAAATACCGCCGCTGGCAGCGTTGGGGTGTCCGATCGCGATGGCTCCCCCGTTGACATTGACCCGCGCCATATCCTCGGGGTTGTAGAGGCCCATCTCCTTCAGACAGGCAACACTCTGAGAGGCGAACGCCTCATTGATCTCGATCAGGTCGATATCCTTAAAGCTAAGCCCCGTCCTGTCAAACAGCTTCTTAGTGGCATAGACAGGGCCCATTCCCATGTAGTTCGGGTCACACCCCACCGCACAAAACTCCTTGATCACGGCAAGGGGCTTGAGTCCTAAGGAGAGTGCCTTTTCCTCGGACATGACCATGACTGCAGAAGCGCCGTCATTCATGGGGGAGCTGTTCCCCGCCGTCACCACTCCGGCGGGGTCAATGGCCGGCTTGAGCTTGGACAGGGACTCCATGCTGCAGTCTGCGCGCACGCAATCGTCCCAGTTCACCGTGACCTCTTTCTTCTTTTGGGTCACCTGAACCGGCACCACCTGCTCTCTGAAAGAGCCGTTCTTCCACGCACGTGACGCCAGCATGTGGCTTCTCAGTGCCAGCTCGTCGCACTCTTCCCGGCTGATGTTATACTTCTTGGCAATGTTCTCCGCCGTTTTCAGCAGTGGAACATTCCCAATGGACTCCGGAGCCTGTTTGGTCTCCAGCACCATCAGCTTGTTTGGGTATTCCGTTTCCGGGCGTTTCACCATGAACGGATTCTGGGAGTAGCTCTCCACACCTCCTGTGAGCACAATTTCGGCGTTTCCGGTCTGGACCATCATCGCACCAGTCACCATAGCGGTGAGGGAGCTTGCACACCTTCTGTTTACTACCGTGGCCGGAACCTCCACCGGGAAGCCCGACTCAAGCCAGGCAATACGCGCAATGTTGTTATAGTCAAAATTCATCAGGTTCCCGAAAACTACCTCATCGACCTCTTTGGGGTCAATCCCCGCCCTCTGTACAGATTCCTTCATGACGACGGACGCCAGCTGGGCGGCAGGTACACAGGCAAGGGACTTTCCTCTTTTTCCAATCGGTGTTCTGACCGCATTTACAATGACTGCTTTTCTCATAATGACTCCTCTATTTCGTCTATCGTATTTCACTATGAAAACCGTTAAACATTTCTATGATGTCTTTATTCCAGTAAAAATTTACGTTCCCCTGTTCCTCTCATCCTCAATCTTCGAAGATTGCCACAGGGCGGCACCAGCCTGCGCTGGCCCTGGCAATTTTAATGGGAAAGAAATAGATCTTAAATCCGAAAGGCTTGGGCAGCAGGTCCAGGTTGGTCAGCTTCTCAATATGGCAGTAGGCCCTCTCTCTGCCCGCAAAGTGCACCGGCCACATGGCATCCTTATTCCCGGCAAAATAATCCTCTTTCATATACTTCATCGGCTTGTCAAGGCTCCAACCGTCTGTGCCGATCACCTTAATCCCCTGATCCAGCATCCAAAACAGGGCTTCCTTGGTGATGCCCGTATGGAGCGAATAGTAGTTTTTATTGGTCAGATACTGGTCTCCTCCGAGGCACATGATGCAGGGAATATCTCCTGGTTTTAAGGTGTATCCGATCCGCTTCAGTTCCTCCTCCAAATCCGCCACGTCAATGACATCCTGTGGCCCTTTGTGGCGGAAATCCAGCACAACGCCATCCCCGTAGCACCACTCCAAGGGAACGTCATCAATGGTCATGGCCGGCTTCCCCTCGCTCTGCGTGCCATAATGCCATGGGGCATCCAGATGTGTCCCCGTATGGGTCAAGATGGTCAGGGTTTCCGTGTTCAGCGCCTCGCCGTCCGGGAAAGCAGACGGATCCACACCTGTCGTCCCCGCATAATAGCGCGCGTTGTCCTTGTGGTTGCGGTACTCAATCTCCGCAGGTCTTGGATCATAGCCATAGTTGGCGATGGTGACGCTCAGGTCGTACACTTTTTTCATTGGTTTCACTCCTCCATATTTCTGTTTTGCTCGGACACTTACTTTCCGTTCAATCCTAGATAATATATGATATATTATATATTGGATATGATATATTCTGATCTTGGGATTGTCAAGTATGAAATTCGCTTTCCTCCCTTCAGCCGTAATTTTTGGCGCTATAAACAGAAAACGCTTTGAGCTAATTTGCCGAAAAATCATAAAAATCGCCTTCAGCCACCGAAAGAGGATGGAAGCAACCCAAAAAGTATTCCTCCAGACAGCTCATAAAATGCACAAACCGGCTCCATTCTCCCCCGGTTTTCTGGTTTGGCTTGTGGAATCTGCCCACATCTTCGGGCTTCCTCTACACGTCGAGCTCAACGCATAGACCGGTCTGGTTATGGAAGTCATGCCAGGCTTGCACCGTCATGATCAATATGTTCCCTACCCGGCATCCTTCGCTTTCCATACCCACGCTGTGTGCTCCCTCTGCATCTGGATACCTGCTCGCCCTCCCATAACCGTCTCCCCACGGGTTTTATCGCAATTTTCGTGGCTTATTGCTATGATCAAATTCGTGCACACCCGCGCGCCCTACCTGCAGCGCAGGCCAGTTTCCCTGCGGGATGTCCCCACACGAACACCGAGTTCGCCAGCACTCTAAGCAAACTATCTGTTGAATCTCTCATCTTTTGCGTCCACTTTTAGCACAACTCTCCTGTTCGGCCCCCTTTACCCACCCATCTCTCAGGGTGGTTGCCTTTTCCCCTGCCCCGTGCTATCATGATTTTCATCCAAGCCTAATCCACAGGAAAAGGAGGTGGGCGGCGATTCTCCGGCGCTCCGGCCGCAGGAATTCGCCGCTATAGAGTCCATGATGGAACGAATCAAAGCCCTGGCCATGGCAGAGGCACAGGAGCTGGTCAATCTTCGCCGGGAACTGCACCGGCATCCCGAGGTCTCCTTTCAAGAGGATTGGACCTCGGCATATCTTTGCGATAAACTGAAGGAGCTGAACCTTCCCTATATCCGAAAGGGCAAGCGGGGCATTGCCGTCCGGATCTCTGGAGACCTTCCCGGCCCCCATATTGCCTTCCGGGCGGATTTTGATGCCCTTCCCATCCAGGAGGAAACCGGTCTGCCCTATGCCTCCCAGATCTCCGGCCGAATGCACGCCTGCGGTCATGACGCCCACTCTTCCATCCTCCTGGCCCTGGCCCGAACCATGGCACATAACCGGGATCTGCTCCGGGGTACCGTGTCCTTTCTGTTCCAGGACGCAGAGGAGATTCCCCCAGGAGGTGCGGCGGCTATGGTGGAGGACGGTTGCCTGGACGGGGTGGACCGGATCTATGCCCTGCATGTGTCGGAGGAATTGGACACCGGTGTGATCGGGATTCGGGAAGGAAATTACATGGCAGCTACCTACAGCTTTGAGGTCAGCTTCCTGGGACGGGGCGGGCACGGCTCTCGCCCCAGTCAAGGGGATGACACAGTTTCTGCTTTGGCGTCAGCCATTACCGCCATCAACGCCATCCCTTCCCGCTTTGTTCCTGCCCATCTAGGCGCAGTGGTTGCAGTGTGCTCCGTCCATGGCGGAACCAGCTACAACGCACTGCCGGCAAAATGTACCCTCCAGGGAACGGTGCGCACATTTGAGCCAGAGACTGCCGAGTTGATCCGGGAACGCATCGAGATCTGCGCACGGAGCACCGCTGAGCTATACCACACAGGCCATGAGTTCCGCTTTGCGGCGGGCTACGCCCCAGTGGTCAACAACGACGTCTGCTGTCAGGTTGTGCGCCGTGCTGCCGAATTGCTGGGGCAGGACTGCGTTACACTGCCCCCAACCACCATCGCGGAGGATTTCTCAGCCTATCTCCAGCATGTACCCGGAGCCTTTTTCCGACTGGGCATCCGCAACCCGGCAATGGATGCGGTCTATCCCCTGCACAGCGGGAAATTCCGTCTAGATGAAGCTGCGCTGCCCACCGCGCTGGAGATGTTCTGGACCATCTACCTTCAGGAGACAGGACAGATTTGAGCAAAACTCAAACGCCTATTGGCACGTTATCCCGGGCAGTCTCTCCAGCGTGGAGTTCCCTGGGAGCTCCACAGAACACATCAGATGTCCTGCCGAATCTTCACATCAAAAAAGCTGCCGAAACTCTCTAGCTTTGAGAGTTTCGGCAGCTTTTTTCTTTGATATCATTCTATGAACCCCTATTTTGCAAAGGGCTTGGGAAGCCGGCTTCGCTCCGATGGTTTCTCAAAAGGCAAACATGCTCATCGCAAACCATGGGTCCACCGGAAAAACACAACAAGAAGTGGGTCTTGCAGAGGAAGGAATCGCAGTGGAATGACGGTACCTCCACCATCGGCGGAAGCGAGAAGCACGGAGCTTTCGGTGACGCGCGCCGCCGCGGTCCTCGGCCTCTCCGTCGGAAAAAGCACCGTCTTTTTCGGCAGGCTGTATCCTACTCTTCCACGCGTTCTCCCTCCGCCCTAACGCACCGGACCGTCACCCTGGCCTGCCCGCTGAAATCGCAGGTAAATAGGCTCAGGTCCCACTGCCCACCCAGCAATTCCCCGACAGCAGTAGGCTCCAGCATGGTAGTCTCCGCCACCTCATAGTAAAAGCGACTGCCCTCCACATCGGTAAAAACCACTTCTGCCCCCGTCTCCAGGCTGTACAGCATCCCAAAATGAGGGCGGTAGTTGTGCCCGGCAATCACCAGGTCTCCGTCATAGGCTGAGCCGCAGTATCGGCAGGGAGCGGTATTCAGGTTGGGATAATTCCACTGGCTCATCACCGGCAGGGTTAGATCCAGAGCGGGAATCTCCAGAATTCCAATGTAGGAGTTTCCTCCGATCTCCAATATGGGCATGTCTCCCTCCCGCTCTGAAAGCCCCCCTTCTTCCACAATCTCCTCATCCGGGTTCCCCCCTCCCCCGGTTGGCATCTCCGACAGCTGTTCCTCCAATTGCTCCAGTATCTCCTGAGCCTGTTCCCCTGCCCGCCACTCCGTAAGAAGGTTATAGACTGTCAGGAGAAGGGCCGCAACCAGGAACAGACCGCCCGCCCCCATCAGCAGCGCCGTCCAGCGCCGTTTACCTTTCATTCATCATTTTCCTTTGCTTTTTCTCCGAGTGGTGATGCCCAGAATCAGAAGCAGCAGGCCACCGGCCGCCAGTATTGGCACCGGCCACCACAACATGCCGGTCTGGGGCAGCTGGGGCGGCTGCTCCGGCTCCGCCGTATCCACCCAGGTATTCGTCAGGAGAAACACCGTCCCCTCCTGGGACACAGAGACCGTATAGCCATCCGGTGGCTCTGCTTCTACTACCTGCCACCGGGATCCACCGTCCAATCCCTGCCAGGTGTAGGACCAGCCGTTCTCCTCATTCAGGATCACTGCCTCCACCACCTGCCCATTTTCCAGCAGCTGTACCCGGATATTTTCCGGGCGGGACATCAGGTTTCCATCATCCTGCCAAATCTTCCGCACTGTGCGCTCCACGGCTTCCTGAGGTTGCTCCTCCCAGTCAAATTTACAGTGAACCTCAATCTCCCAGTCCCAGGTATCCGACGGAGTCTGGCCGGGCAGGCTCACCAGCAGAGATTCTGGCGTATATACCGTTCCGCCCTCCACATACCGATCCCCGGTCACCAGGTAGAGCCCCGCCATCAGCCCAGAGAAGGTCACCCGCCCGTCCGGTCCGGTTTTTCCTACCATCTGATGCTCCAGGCCATCCCGGGCAACGTAAGCCGCCAGGGTCTGAGCTAGAGCTCGCCAGCCAGAGGCAGTCAGTCCCTCCAAGGTCACAGGGTAGTCGGCAAAGGCTCCCGACAGGGTGTATTTCCCCGTCTCTGACAGATCTGCCACCCGATAGAGGCGGAAGGTCACACCGGAAAACCCAGCTTCCTCCTGCCCGAAGCAGACCGTCAGGGAGCCAGAGCGAAGCTCCGCCCCTTGGGCCGAGGAGGCCACGCAGGAGATTGCCAGGATCAGCCCCAGCAGGCCTGCCCACAATCGCTGAAACATACGGTTGGTTTTCACACCTTTGCCACCTCACTTTCCCTTTCTTCCCCTCCCCGTCCTTAGCCAAGTCCACAACAGCAACAGCAGCAGTATTGGCAGGGCCAAAGCCAGAGCTACCAGCCGGAAATCCACGCGGCCAGCCTCTCCGGAAATCTGCCATACCTGCTCCTCCTCCAAGTTTTCCACCCGGTATCCCCGCACCAGCAGGCGGTGGGAGTTCACACCGTAAGGAGTGCAGGTCACCAGAGTGCACAGGTCTTCTCCCTCCTCCAGGGCCAGCAAAGACACGTCATCCGGCTCCACTATCCGAATCTGGTCCACCTGATAGGTCAGCGTCTCACCCAGTACATGCAGGAGGAAAACGTCCCCCATATCCAGCTGATCCAGGTCAGTGAACAGAGTGGCAGAGGGCAGGCCACGGTGCCCGGAAAGAACCGTGTGGGTACCCGGTCCGCCCACAGGCAGGGAGGATCCCTCAATATGGCCCACAGCCACCTGGAGCACCGCCTCATCGGTGCCGTGGTAGATGGGCAGGGTCACATCGATAGAAGGGATTTCCACATAGCCCATGATTCCCGTGCCGGACAGGTTCAGCAGTTCGTTATAGCGGACGCTCTCCTCCTCACTTGTCTGAAAGCGGGAGTTGTCCTGGGACAGGGCCTCGTTGTAGGCCTGGGCATCCTCCCATAATTGGGCATAGGCGTCATCATCCAGTTCCTCTACTGTCTCCACATAGGACGCAATGGCCCTGGATTGATGGAAGGAATTCCACCAGTCGCTGATGGTTGGATACAGCAGCAAGGACAACCCTGTCAGGAGAGTTAGAATCAAGATCAGGGAAAAAAGGCCATTCTTTCTGCCCTTCCCGGCGAGTTGCCGTCCCATACAGGGTTCTCCTTGCCGCTCTGAATGGCGGGCAGGGGGACATTCCCCCGCCCGCCTTCCAGAGGAATCCCAGTGGGGCAGAAAACAGCGTGGTTTACTCCCCACGTCCGTTCATGCGCCGGCGAGCCATCAGCAGCACAACGGCCCCAAGGGCCAACAGACCGCCTACCGCATAGAAGATTGTGGTTCCCATGCCACCGGTTTCCGGCAGGGTGGTGCCGGAGAAGTTGGCAATGGGGACAGTGACCGTGCCAAGGCCAAGCATCGAACAGTGCTGGGGATGCTCGGTGTCATCGTTGATCACTGCGTACAGATCTGTCAGGATGGCGCTCTGGTTCTCTCCCGTGAAGGGTAGCTGATTGATCACGCTGGTGATGGAAACCCTCACCGGCTCCTCCAGCAGGTTGTAACCTTCCGGGGCCTGGATCTCCAGGAGGAGATATTCGTCATCATCCAGACCTGCAATCCTGATGTTACCGGTGTTTCCCGTTGTGCGAACCACATCCGGGTCGGGCCCAACCGTCTCCGGATCGTCCTCATACATGGCATCCCACTGTGCAAGAGTTACCTCCGTATAGCTTTCCGCTCCATCAGGAAGGTCGACCCATTCCAGGAACGTACCGTCCCCAGAAACCAAGGCGGCCTGGGTCCCCGAATGGTTGAGCAGGACAAACTTGGCCCCGGGCAGATCCTCCCCCGAGTCGCCATCTGTCTTGTCCGTATTCAGTGTGTAAGTAAATACAATTACATACTGCCGCTCGGTCTGACCAGTGCCCGTCCCATTGGGATCGTTGGAAAACTCCAGATAGACGTTGTTTGGATTTCCCGCCTGTCCGGTCTCAGCTCCCTGATTCAACTCCGCAGTGTAGGACACCACGATATAATCGTAGTCATCAACGTTGGGAACCGCTTTCAGGTTGGTAAAACTGACTGTAAAAGTCTCACCGGTGCCAGGGTTGGTATTGACGGTATAGTATTGACCTGCCGCATTGTCCAGAGGGGTCAACGTTTCCAGGTCCGCATTCAGATCCTCTTCCCTCACCAGGTAGACCGCAAAGGATCCGGTATGCAAGGTCAGGCCGGCGGATTGGGTGTCGTGGAAGGTGTAAGTATAAGTGGAATACGCACTCATGTCGGGAATGGACCCGATGAGTTTGAAGGGAATCGTGTCGCCGATGGTGTGGTCAGCCGCCTCGTAGTAGCCGGGCCCAACCGTTCCCCGCGTATCATCCTCCCACACTTTCTTTTCCAGGGTTGGGATATCGGAGTCCTTGGGATCAATGGTCACGTCTCCTGCCACCTGCACCAGATAGAGGGTGGCGGTCTCCGCTTCTCCGGCCAGCGCGCCATCCACGTCTTTGATCAGGTAGTAGCCGCCCGGGACCTGCTGTGAGGCACCCCCGGTAACCGTACCAAACGGGGTTCCTTCCAGATCTACATATTGCGTGATTACCTCCAACTTCTCCGCGTCACTGCCAGCGGAAACGGCCGCTAACACGTCCATCACAGCTTGGGAAACGGCATCTCCGATGGCGGCATCCCCCCGGTTGGCGCTATTCTGTCCCCACTTGAGGTTGGACAGCGCTTCTGCCTGGGTTTCCTCATCCACGGAATAGTCGCCGGTGAAGATCTGATAGATCTCATAGGTGTGCCCATTGTCCGGGGCAGTGATGGTATAGGTGGCGGCAGGAGCGCTAGCCAGGGCGGGCAAGACCAGCACCAGAGCCAACATAACCGCCACCAGGCCCGAACCCAGTTTTTGCAGCTTTTTCATGCTACGTTTCTCCTCTCAGTTTGGTTTCATATTCAGTCCATGAAATGGATCTGCCAGTCTCAAGGGGCCCGCCGCCCCTTCCTGCGGAGTTTCCGCCATTGTATCCAAACCAGGCAGGATCCCCCCATCAGGAACAGCCCCATGGCGACATAGCCCATAGTTCCATCTCCGCCGGTCTCTGGAAGGACATACCCGCTGGTCTGAATGCGAGAAATGGTTCCCGTCAGGGTGACGACGGCGGAGGCGTTGGGCTCGTTCTCCAGGACCACACCGCTTCCTTTCACTTGAAAAACCGCAGTGGAATCCTGCGTTGTGATTTCCGCCACAGCATAGGAATAGGCGTTCCCATCCCCGTCCGCCAGGGACAACCCGGTCCAGGTGCAGCTCCAGCTATTTTCGGGCGACAGGATGGCTTCGCCACATTCTGCTCCCTCCTTGTCCCCCTCTACCCACTGGTACAGGGTGACCGTAACGCACCCTACCTCGGCAGCCCTCAGTTCGTCTGCATCGAGGATCTGACCACTCTCGTTCTGCCATATCTGGTTCACCGTGATGCTGCCGGAGGCGGTCATCTCCGGCAGCGCGCTCTCTTCCGGTGGGATGCTCTCCTCCACTGGGGCGCTCTCCTCCACCGGAATGCTCTCCTCTACCGGGACGCTCTCCTCTACCGGGACGCTCTCCTCCGGTGGAGCCATTTCCTCAACTGGGAAACACCGACTGTCATGGATGTGCTCCCGCACCTCTGGTGTTCCGCAGATTAGAACCCCGTCGCTTTCACATTCCGCTCCATGGATATGAAGAGAGATCTCCTCTCTGCCGCAGAGAAGTTCTGGCTCACTCCAACACGCCTGTGTATGGACATGGCCCTGCTGAACAACTGGGAAAGTGAAGACTGAATCCGGCGAACCATCCTCCGAACCATATGGCTCCGCTTCCGGCGGCTGTGCCGGAACGGGCGCCGCCTGCGCCGGGTCAGAGACATCTCCGCCGCCGTCGAGCTCTCCTTCCTCCAGCCCACAGACCAGGAACGGTTGAGCAAAGCAATCCGTCCCATGAGTATGGGCCTTAATCTCCGGCAAAGGACAAACCAGACCTCCATCCCTGGCATAGCAGTCAGCGGTATGGCCATGTACCACGAAATCGGCATAACCGCAGACAGCATTTCCTCTCTCATCATAACAATCCTCTGTGTGGCTGTGGACATCCTGGCTGCACAGCAGCTGGGCAGTCTCATATTCCAGAGTGAGAGCGGGCAGAATCATCTGGGACACCGTCACAAGCACCATCACCCCTCCGGCGATGGCCGCAAATTTCCTCCATCCCATGCCCGGCGCCCGAACCTTGCCGCTCCGCCTTCCCATGAAAGCACCCCCTTTTCTGGAAATCATGGGATTCCCCCGATCCTGTCAAGAGGCCAAACCCGAAGGAACAATTTTCCGATGATCCGTTCCTGAGCGATACCACCCAGGGCAGCACTTCTGGAGTCCACAGAGACACTGCGGTGATCCCCCAGGACAAAATACTCCCCCTCCGGCACCTGATAGGGAAGTTCCAGATCACATACTCCCAGGGCTCTCCCGGACAGGTAGGGTTCACTCAGAGCCTCCCCATTAACCAGAACCGTCCCGTCCTCCTCCATATCAATCCATTCCCCCGGCAGTCCGATGATCCGTTTGACCAAAATCTCATTGTTATAGTAAAAGGCGATCACGTCGCCCCGATTCCAGTTATCCCCACTGACGGCCACCACCACGTCCCCGTCCATCAGGACGGGCTCCATGGATGCGCCATAGATCCGCAGCACAGGTAGCAGGAGGGTGGCAATCAGTACCGCAGCAGCGGCCGCCACCGTCAGCATCCCCAGAGTGCTGCGCACCATACGCCGGTACTTTTGGCGGTAGATTTCCCGCTCCAGTTCCATCTCCAGCTGATCCAAGCTGGGCAATACCAGCCCGTTCTTTCCCTTCATAGCCAAGCCCTGCTTATCCTACGGGCAGAAAGTCCAGCAGCTCACGCAGTTCCTGATGGCTCTCGTAGAATAACTGCAACCGCTGGGATACCTCATGCCAGTAGGCCTCAGACCTCTCCTTTGCCTCCCGCTCCATCTCCTGGCACTTCTCCTGGGTTTCCCGCAACAGACGCTCCGCGCTGGCCTGGCTCTCCTCATCCCGCTGGGTGCAGATCAGCGCTTGACGATCGTTGAGCTTCTGGATGTTTTCGATGTACTGCTGGCTGGCCGCCTGAGCCATCTCAAAAATACCATTGAGACGCAGGGCAGCCACAGCGATGGATCCCGCTTCATCCAGGATAATCTCTCGACTCTGCAAGGCCCGTTCCGCCTCCGCCAGCTTCTGCCTGAGGTCTTTTGCCTCCCCCTCCAACCGCTCCAGCCGTTTTCCCTGGGCAACCAGTATCTCCAGAAGCGCCTTCCTGCTCAGGCGCCTCAGCGCGACCCCTTTGGAATCCTCCAGCACTTCTCCCTCTCCCCAGCGGGCTCTACCTGTCTCTTCGACCTGCTGTGTCATACCCGTCCGCACCCCTCTTTTCCTCCATTGATTTCCAAATTCTGTCACACATTTTACCATGAAGCTATGAGATAATTCTGTCGACTCCTGCAGCTCAATCGGGCTTTTCGTTTTCCAATTCTCTGATGTTCACAATCAGTATACCATTGTCATCCCGCTTTGTCTACTATTTGAGTAATTTTTATTCACCAATTGTGTACATTATTTTTGTATAGTTGATGGGCAAAGGGAGGGATCCCATGGTCAACATCGCTGATAAAATTAAAGAACTCCGAACTGCGCGGGGCATGACGCAGGCCGATTTCGCTACCCGGTTGGGCGTGTCAAAATCCGCGGTCTCTTCCTATGAAAATGGCTCCAGGCTCCCCTCCTATGATGTGCTGATCAAGATTGCCCACATCTTTAAGGTGAGCGTGGACCACCTACTGGGAAACGATTCCAAGGATGTGGTGGACGTGACCGGACTGACGCGAAAGCAGGTCAATCTCATCCTGGACATTGCCGCCACCTACCGGCGCTGCAATCATTTGCTGCGGCATGAGATTGCAGAGAGCGGCATCCACAAGGTGTCCGCTTCCGTTGAGTTGAGCGAGGAGGAACTTGGAGAACTTCTGAGTTCTGCTTCTCCATCTGGCAAAAAAAGCGAGGCCGAGTGATCGGCCTCGCTTGAGTTTATTTTCAGTTTCCTATCCCCGTTTCTATCTCGGCAGAGCCTATCTATTGCTCCTCCCGTTTCTTCCGTCTGGTCCGAAGGAAGGTCACTGCCGTGGCCGCCACCAGAGCCAGGAAAAGTCCCAGCAGGGTCCAGGCGATCAGGCTACCCGGCCCGGTCAGGCGCACCACCAGATAGACGTCCGACCACACCAGCAGCGCCGGAGGGAGATAGGCCGCCCACAGGCACCACAGCAGGGTATGCCGCCGCACTGCCAGGCACACCACCCCTGCCGCCAGCAGGGGCGGGGTCAGAAACAGAGGAAGTATCATCCACCACAGCAGCAGGGTAATCAATCCTCCAAATGCCAGCAGGACGATACCGGTCACCCTCCGGGTGGAAATCCCCTGGCGGGCAGGCTCCGCCGGAGGCGCGGGCTCTCCAGTTGGCTTCGCCCCCTCCACCTCTCCCTTGACCAGCTCGTCCAGGGACACGCCGAACAGCTCGCTCATGGCCACCAGCTTGTCCAGGTCGGGCACCGACCCTCCCGTCTCCCATTTGGAGACGGACTGCCGGGACACCCCCAGGCATTCCGCCAGATCCCCCTGGGACAGCCGGCGGCTGGCCCGCAGCTGACAGATCTTCTCCCCCAGTTTCATGGCCAGCGCCTCCTTTCCCCTGTCCCCAGGATAGGCCGGATCCACCCGAATGTCTACCAAGTGGGCTTGTATTTTTAGCAACCAGCGGTTGCACCCCTCATTTCACCCGCAGTTTTTTCACCAGGTCTTCCGTTGGGGTGACGTACAGGGTGCTGTAGGTGTTGTAGATGACGAAGCCGGGCTTGGCCCCGGCGGGCTTCTTGACAAACTTCACCGGGGTGTAGTCCACCGGCACCTGTCCCGAGTCCCGTCCCTGGGAGAACCAGGCCGCCAGCGCGGCCGCCTGGGTGAGGGACTCCTCGTCAGGCCGCTCGCCCCCAGTCTTGAGGATCACGTGGGATCCATGGATCTTTTGGGTATGGAGCCAGAGGTCCCGCTTGTCCGCCTCCTTCAGGGTGAGGCGGTCGTTCTGGCTGTTGTTCTTGCCCACCAGGATGGTCAGCCCGGCGGAGGATCGAAACTCCATGGGCTTGGACCGGATGACCTTCTGCTTCCCCTTGGCGGTCATCTTCCGCTTGTGCTGCTTGAGGTAACCGTTGTCCATCAGTTCCTGGCGGATCTCCTGCAGGTCCCGGTCCCCCTCGGACAGGGTGATCATCTGGAGCACGCTGTCCAGATAGTCCAGCTCCTTCCGGTTCTTGTCCAGTTGGACGGCCAGCATCTCCTCCGCCTTCTGGGCCTTCTTGTAGTCCCTGTAGTACCGGGCGGCGTTCTCCTGAGGGGTGAGCAGGGGGTCCAGGGGGATATCCACCTCCCCGCCCTCCGGATCGTAGTAGTTCTGGGCCCGCAGGACGCTCTGCCCCTTCTCCATCCGGTGGAGGTTGGTGGTGAGGATGTCCCCGAACTGGCGCAGCTGGTCCCGGTTGGCTGCATGGCGCAGATCCGCCTCCTGGTTGGCAATCTTCTTGGCGGTGCGGTTGCGGGCCTGGGTGACGGAGCGGATGAAGTCCGCTCCCCGCTGGCGCACCCGCTCCTGGGCCTCCTTCTGCTCGTAGTAGTCGTCCAACATGGCCGAGAAGCCCTCATACCGACGCAGCTCCACCGACGGGCCGTACTGAAGCACAGGCATAAATGTGAAGTCAAACGGCTTATCCTCCCGCACCAACACTGTGGGCGTGAACCGCTCCTCCTTCACGGCCTGCACCAGCCCCTCCAGCCGGTCCGCCAGCCCCTCCCGGCTGCCGGAGCCCTGGAAGGCCAGCTCCCGGGCGACGAGGGGGGACAGGCCGCTGAAGGTGTCCAGCAGCCAGCCGTCCTGCCCCTCCCCCTCCGGGGCCCGGTCCAGCACCAGCGCCCGCAGGGCCTCCGCCGGGTCCACCCCCGCCTCTGTCAGCAGTTCCCAGGAAAAGGCGAAGTTCTC
>ERZ827492.365-NODE-365-length-44331-cov-6.637930_pt1 | contig 44331 bp, 56 predicted proteins | sample MGYA00519704_ERZ827492 | MGnify/ENA primary metagenome ERZ827492 (study PRJEB31778, sample SAMEA3449325) | human gut metagenome | biome: human gut; feature: human-associated habitat; material: faeces | place: United Kingdom | collected 2010/2012 ... | reverse complement strand
AATTGCGTTGCATACGGGTTTTTAACGGTTAATGCCCGCCAACGGTCATGTTGGGAGGGGTTGAAATCCTTGTTAGTAAACTGCATAATCGTTATTATCTTGGTTAAACAAATCGTAATTTGCCGGGACACAATAACCGGGCAATAAATCTCGGTTAATCCCGGACGCTTTAACAAAACTCTCTTTCCAATACAACCGGAGCGTTGTGTGCGGGTGCGCCTCCCAATATTCGGCAACGTCGTTGTAAAATCCTAATGTTTCCTTTTTCGTATATCTGCAACCGCTTTGCAGCCCTATTTTAAATAAGTCAACAAAAGGGTATGATAACGCAATTACAGAAAATGCCCGGTCAAACATTCCCGGCGGTATTGGTTCAACGCTCGCAAAGGTTGGGAATCCGTGCCGTTTTGCCCTTGCTAACGTGCTTATCCGCATCCGGTTGGGGCTTGCATTTGGTTCTAATTCGTCGCATCCCGTCAACGTGGAACCAATCGCAATACGTGTTTTGTCCCATCCCGCCGACGCTTCGACAAAATCAATGAGTATATTAATACCCTCGGCGCATTTGCTCAATACCTTAACCGGGACGTTGTGGCGTTGACAAACGCCAATCGCTTGACGGGTCAACCGTTGCGTTTCCGGTAATAACGGGTCGGTTGTAAAAGAGAAAAACAAACCCGTTTTTTGCAATTCTTCTTTATGCTTCAACAACTCATTCGTAAATATGTCGATTGCATACGGATATTCTCGCAAAGTCTTTTTCAATTCGGGGCGGTTGCCTCCCAATACCTTTGCCCCAATACCTTTGCGCAAATAACAATAGGTGCAACCATTTGAGCAACCTACAAAGAAATTGGCGGCGTTCTCGGCATATTCCGCCGCCTTTCCCTTTGGGCTATAAATAACCCGTCCGTTTATTCCTCCCATAGCCATATAGATTAAAACGGTAAATCATCGTTTTGGCTTGGTGCGGGGGCTTCCGGCACGGGCGGCGGGGCTTGTGTCCCGGTTCCTTTCGGTGTCAACATTTCCATATCGTAACCGACAACCTCCGTAATATATCTTTTTACGCCCTGCGCATCGTCATAACTTCGGGTTCTCAATTCCCCCTCAATATAAAGTTTATCGCCTTTCTTAACGTATTGTTCCGCAATTTTTGCCAAACCGTTTTGCAAAACGATATTATGCCATTCGGTACGCTCCGGTATATCCCGCCCGTCCTTTGTTTGAAAACCTCTTTTAGTCGTGGCTAACGAAAATGTCGCTACAACTCCGCCGTTATCGAAATACTTAACGTCGGGGGCTTTACCTGTATGCCCTATCAAAATAACCTTGTTTACACTCATATTACTTAAATCTTACACCGTCCAACAAATATACTTTTTTGTTATCAGACCAACCCGCCGCCATGTTTAGGGCTTTCCGGTCATCGTCATGCACAAACTCGCAATACCATGAATTACCGCCTATATTTGCCTTATCTTTCAACCGTACTAATTTACCCACAATAAACCGGGATAATTTGGCGTATGCACTTGTTTCCGATATGTGGATAATACGACATTCGGCATTTATTTTTGGCAATTCTTCGATTTGCGGGCGTTTTTCCTCGGCGGGGTATCTTTGTACCCTTTGAAAATCTCGTTTAACAGACGACCGGGAAATTGCCCCGTAATCGGTTTGCCTCTTTTTGGTTCTCATTTTTTATATCTCCATTTATAACCCTTATGCAAATTCCCTTTCCCCTTACATACTTTACAAATCGCCGTTGCGGAAAAATTCCCTTTCCGGGCTGCCTCTTGTATGCTAACAAACACATTTACAACAATACCGTTTTTTATTTGCTCAATCGTTTTTTCGTGGTGTGGTTTTGCTTTTCTTCCAATCCATTTAGATTTTGTTATTGGGTTATTCTGATTCTCTTTAACTGTAACCCAACGCAAGTTGTCCGCATGGTTATTGGCTCGGTCGCCGTCGATATGGTCGATACATGGTTTATTGTCCGGGTTCGGAATGAATGCCGCCGCAACTAATCTATGAATACGAAACATTTTACCTATTCCGTTTTTCCATAAACTAATTATTTTATATCCTTTCAAATATGCACCTTTCATTAAAAACGCATCTTTTTTTAAGGAACGAACATTGCCATAATTAGAAATTTGATAATGCCCTTTGTAACCCTCAATATCTTTCCAAATTTGCATATTCATTTTTCATTAATTCAATCAATCTAATGTTACCGGGATATATACGCATTTTCGTTTTATCTCCATTTTCCCAAAGTGAATGATGTTCAAAACATAATATATTAATATTTCTTGCATCGTGCGCCATTTCCGGGTATGCTCCACGGGTCAAAATGTGGGAACAATAAACGGCGGAATAATTCCGCAATGGCTTTAAACATTCCTCGCATTGGTGCGGCTTGTTATCCCATATCCAACGAAAAAAACGTTCATTTGCCGCCATTATATTTGCACCCCGTCCCGTAATACAATGCCCGAACAATTCCCGTTGTATCTCAACCCTCAAACGAATATCCATTGTAAAGTTACGAATATCAATCAGGGGATTAAACCCCCGATTGATACAGTATTGGTATTCGTCCCGGTCTGTCAACAAATACGGTTCCATACTCTTACATTTCCGCCGTTTCGTCGTTCGGTTCCGGGTCGTCCGCCGGGTCGTTAATATCCGGGAACAATCCGTTATCATCTACCTTTTCGGCATTCAATCCGGGTGCGGGTTCGCCATCAGCCCCGAACAACTCCAATTGCGCCTTTTTACCCTTGAAAAGAAAGGCGTAAACCTCGGTTTCAATATCGGCGGCAATTTCTTCTAATTCTTCCTCAAACCCGAACGTTTCCGTATTGAATTTAAGGCGGGGCGAATTGATGGCGGTTTTTTGATTGTTAGATACGGTAAACAATCCGGTTAAAACAACCCCTACGTTATCGTCTTGACCGGAAAAGGACACGCCCCGCACCTCTATGTTTTTCAACATTTCATCGGCAAAATCCCGTGATAACTCGTTTTGTTTTTTGGTTGCCTTGAAATCGGACGTTTCAACCATTGAAAGAAAAGACGTAATATTGAAAATTCGTCCCATGATTGGGCGCAAACGGTCGAAACAATCCCGCAAATCGGGGTGTATGTCCTTTGCACTTTCGACGTGGTATTTGTTCGTGTAACTCTCATTGCCGATTGTTTCGGTAACTTCATAATGCACGTCTAACCCGCCGTCTTTTAATGTCTTGACTTTAGACAATGCAAACGCCTTTTCGCTTGGTATCAACATAACGTTTGCGGCTTTTTTTTCTTCGCTCATTTTTTAATTATTTGATTGTTACCGGGAATACGCCCGGAACGGTTTTATAACTTAAAATTCTGTTTCGTCCAATAATTCCCGTGTCTTACTATTCGACGGAACCGCCGGGCGTTCCGGTTCCGGGGTTGGTTCCGGGACGGGTTCCCCGGTTCCGATTGGTTCCGTTACCGGGTTGGGGTCGTGGAACTCAATATTGCGCCCGCCTTTGGGCTTTTCCGGCTCAAATTGGGCTTTGAGTTGTTCCGCCGGGTATTCCTTTTGTGCTAACTCAATAATCCCCAAATTAACCAATTCCGGGACGCAACGACGCAACGCCCTTATGTCCTCTAATGCGTCATGCGCCGGGAATGTTTCGCCGGGGAACAACTTACTATATAATTCCTCTAATTTTGGGTATTTACCCGGTCGCCCGTTGGCGTACAATGCACCGACAAACCTAATTGTTTTCATCATTGTATCAATTCGTTTGCCTTTGTGCAATGCGTCCTCAACGTGTGCGTCGTAATATTCCCGTCCACAATAGCGCAAAACGTTTGCTTTCAACATGGAACTATCAAAGTAAATATTATGCGCACATACAAGCGGGGCGGCGTTTGCATCCGATAAAAATTCGTCCACAACCTCGGCAAATGGTACGCCCTCTTTAATTGCCCGTTCGGTTGTTATACCATGTATTGCGGTTGTTTCCGGGGGTATCTCGTAATTGTCCGGCTTGATTATATAACTTTTTTCTTTGTCGCCCAACGACCATGCCAATTGGACGACGTGCGGGAATTGCTCAAAATCCGCATCCCATTTCAAACCCTTTGCCGGAACACCGGTTGTTTCACAATCAAAGAAACAAATATCTTTCAAATCAAATTTTTGCATAACCTTATAAATTTTCAAAGTCTGTTTTTAACTTACTTAATTCTTTCTCAATACGGGCGATTGTTAAGGTTTTCATAACATCAAAATCAATAAAGGACGTTTTAATTTTATCAAAAACCCGTCCATCTTCTTTGCATAACAAAGTAACATTTTCATACATGAAACGTGTTGCACGTTTCCAACCCTCTAATTGCGCCTCCAATGCGCCGATTTGTTCGGCTAACTTTGCGCCGTTCTGTAATTGTTCGTTTGTCATACTCTCGGTTATTAAATTGTTAATTACTCATTTTCATTGCGGTATTTATCCCGCTTTTTCTCCAACTCCAAAACGTCCCGGTTTTCGTCTATATACTTTTGGACGCCCCGGTTACAAAACGGTTTTCCGTCCAACCAAAGCAAATGCCAATACGGTACGTTTTCCATCGGTTGCCCCTTAAATTTACCTTGTGGCATCGGGGATTTGTCATTTAATCCATTCATTTTTATACCTCCAAATATAATTATATGCGGTTTTTACTAAACCATTACAGCAATTAGAAATATTACTTCTATGATAATTAAGTTGCCGTTGTATTTCCATCGTAGTAACCCATTCTTTGATAAAATTACCCTCTAAATCATATTGCAAAACGGCTTTACCGCCTTTATTTATTTTTTTGCCCTTATATGTGTTGGGGGCATTATAATTATTAGAATTTTCTTTAGCCGTAACCCAACGCAAATTATCTGCATGGTTATTGGTTCGGTTGCCATCGATATGGTCGATACATGGTTTGTTTTCCGGGTTCGGAATGAAAGCCGCCGCAACTAATCTATGAATTACCGCATTGTCCTTTATTCCGTTTTTAGACAACGAAACAAAATAATATCTTTTCCTTAATGATGGTTTTAATATTTTTTCATTTCTTTTTCTATTCATATTACCGCAAATCTCATTTCTGAAAACAGATTTTACACGCCCGTAATTGCTAATTTGATACAACCCAACGTATCCGGGTACATCTTTCCAAATTTCCATATTACACTATTTTTATATTACATTTCGTTTGGGTCTGCAATATACAAATAGTATTCTTCACTTGCAAGCTGTTTTAGGAATTCGATATGCTCTATTAATTCCGCATTGCTTAACTCTGCAATTGTACGCAAACGTGTTTCGTATTTCCCAGTATCAATGTTTGGGGTTTGCTCATACATTATCGGCGAAAATTCCCTCAAACGTCGTTCGGTTTGTTCCTCTGTAAGACGTTCGCCCGCCTCCCAAATTGCGTGTTTAAACGTCGGTACAACATAGTTGAAATAATACCCTTTCAAAGCCTCGGACGAACCGGGGGACGCTACAATAAACCGGGCAATAATGCGGGAACCTTTCCAACCCTTGAAAAACTCGTTTAATTCCCCCATGTACATTGCCAACCCGCCGTTATTGTTTATTGTCCCCGTCGCTGTTATTTCTCGTTTTTTCATCGGCAATAAGTTTTTCCATCGTTTTCTTAAAAGCAGTCATTCCGGTTGCTCTAATAAAATCTCTTTCGCTTGCTGAATATCCGGTTAATACCTTATCCAAACAACGGGCAAATATAACGGTAAAATTACCCGGTTCCCAATTTCCGGCGTTGTGCATCCGGTCTATTACGTGCGCCCGCAACTTCATGTTATCCCGTATTGCTTTTTGACGTGCGTTTTCCCTGTCTTTCCACAAATCAGATAACAAGGTTTTCAGATTATCAAAAAACAAATTCATTTTCAAAACGTCGGCAATACTCAAATCAGCCACGGCGGTTACATTATCTTTTCCCGGCTCCGGCTTTCCTGTAACGGGTTTTACTTTACCGCTATTAACTCCATAGCCGAATAACGCAAAATCGCCCTTTGTTGGGTCGTCCGGGAATATCTCGGCGAAACGGTCGGTTATCTCAATGGCTGTTTGCAAATCCGGCGTCCGGCGTTTTACAAGCCCCAACCGCAATGCCTGTTTATGTACGTGGGTATCTAATGGAATAATCAAATTACGGGGGTCGCAAATCGTCCACAATCCAAAGTCAACCGGGGAACCGTGGCGACACATCCAACGCAAAAACATACATAAGCGTTTGCAACCGCTTTTCGTTTCCATATCCGGCACGCCCTTAACATCGCCGAAAAGACGTTGTAATTGCTCCAATGGACGCCCGCCCGGTTGCGCTTGCAATGCCTTTTCCATGTTCTCAAACTTACTATATACGTCAAACAAGCGGGCGCAAAGGTCGTGAAAATCGGCGTATGTAAACGTTCTATAAAAATTCTCTTTACTGCCTTTGTATTGCTTCCATTGTGGGACATCATAACAACCGATAGTCTCGGATTTCCCCTTTATTGTTGCGTTTGGGTCGTAATCCGGTGAAAATCGGGAATTAAAAACGATATTTCCCATAATATAATGATATGGTTCGCCCTTAAAAATTTCCCGGTCGATAAAATCCGCCTTTTGGATTATCTGTTTGCGGGAACCCCACGCAATCCACGCCGTAACAAATGCGCTAATCTCTATATTTACCCGGCTATCGTAACGGTGCGGGATTTGCACCGGGTCGGATTGGATAAACTCGGCGGTTTCGTATTGTTCCGCCCAACGTTTCAAATTATCGTTCAATGTATATGCCATTGTTTTAGATTTTAAGGGGACGGAAAGCCCGCCCCCGGTTATTATTCGTTTTCCGTGTATTCCTCAACTACTAAATCGGTTTGTCCCCGTTTCACTTCCTCAATAAAGCCTTGGAACCCGTTCGCCTTGGCAATATCAATAATCGCTTGCAATCGCTTTTCGCCCAAACTTTCGCCCCTTGCAATGCGGAACACTTTAACCGTCGGATTGCTTGCGATAATCAGTTTGGCGGCAACCTCCATAATTTGACTATCTGACACTTTCCCGGCAACGAACGGCACGCCGTTTAATTCTAACCCGTCGTCCGTGAACGAAAGCCCGGCAATCGGCAATTTGGATGTTGCAATAAGTGTTTCCCGTTCCTTTGCCAATGCGCCTAATTTGTCCTCAAACGTGCGGGCGGTTTTCTCGGCGGCTTCCTTTTGTTTCTTCTTTGCCATATAATCCACAACCAACGCATTGATACGGTTGTGTTCCTCGGCTTTTTTCAGTTGTTCCGCCGTGTCTAATTGTTCCGGGTTATTGGCTTCGTATTCCTCTAACCATTTGTCGGCATTCGCTTTTCGCTTTTCAAAATCGGCTTTTTCCGCCTCAATGGTTGCCAATATTTCCTTTAATTCGGCATCGACGTTTTTACGGGACGTTTTCGCCTCTTTTTTGGCGTCCTCTAACCGTTTTTGCGCCTCGGCGATAATGCGGGCAACCTCTTTTTCTTCATTCGCTAAATTGGTATCAATAATCGCAACGGATTTGTCGTGGTTGTCGTTGGCGGTTTTAATACGTCCGGGGATTGCCGCCAATTGTTCAACCCTTTGTTGCCGGGTTTGGCGTACCGTTTTCGCTTTCTCAATCAACCGGGCATTTTCGTTTTGTTCCTCCATTAACGCCGTAATGTCCTTTTTATCGGCATACGTTTTGACGTCGCCCGGCTTCAATTGCTTTTCAGCGTTAGCGCAAATGGTTGTATATGTCTTAACCTCGGTGTTGGCGTCTTTTCGTTTATCCTTAACGGTCGTAACCTCGGCGTCAATTTCTGCAATACGGGTGCGCACCTTTTCCGGCAACAAAGCCTTTACAACCTCAATTTGTTTGCGGCGTCCCTCGGCGGTTTCACTCCAACGGGAAAACTCCACGGCGTCAAAGTCTTGGTAGCCGAAAATCTTTTGCAGCATAGAAACGTTATCCGAACGCATCCCGGTTGTTTGGGATTTAATGGATAACGTCCCACGTGGGTTGGCTTTGGTAAACTTTAATTCGACCTCGTAATTTTCGCCGTCGTTACCTACAACCATTTTTGCAAATCCTTTGTCCTCGCCATTTTTCAACACGGCGTCCCGGTTCCCGGTCAACATTGCGCCGATTGCTTTTAAAAGGGTTGATTTGCCTAACTCATTGTCCCCGGTAATGAAATATACATTACCCTCAAAATCTGCGTTGAACTCTTTGATAACTTGAAAATTCAACAATTCCAATTTCTTAATATACATCGCTCTTTAAATTTATTTATTTCCCGGAAATCGCCGGGTCGTTATGTTCCCATTTATAACCGTTGTATGTTTTTCTTTTCCCGTTACATACCTGTAATATTACATACTTTTGCCAAGGAAAAACACACGCATCTAAAATATTATCAAAACATACAATATTACCTAATTTATCAATACGTTTAACGGGATATAATTTTGATACACGTTTAACGTTCTCAAATTTTAGGTTCTCGCCAATAGTACACCAACGTAAATTATTAACATGATTATTTAATTTATTCCCGTCGATATGGTCAACACATGGTTTATTGTCCGGGTTGGGAATGAACGCCAAAGCAACCAATCTATGAACCCGCATAACTTTTAAACCATTGATTTTTAATTTTACAGTCATATAGCCACCGTTCAAATAAGGCTTTATTTCCTTATCATTTTGCGTTATATTGCCATTTTCAGCAACGTAACAATCATATTCTATTAAGTATTTACCTTTTTTCATGCCGCAAATATATGTAAAATAATGGGTATACCAAAACTTTTATTTTTTATTTTCGGTTATTTTTTTATTTTCCGCAATAAACGCCCTATAATAACACATTTACCCACGCCGTCAAACTCAACTAACATATTGCCGTTGCGCCCTCTTATACATTTTCCATCAGAACGACGAACCGCCCGGCACGGCATACGTCGCAATTCCGGGCGGGTCAATCGGTCGCCTAAATAGATATAATCCATTTCGTCCATTATCAAAACAATTTCATTTGTGTATCGGTCAATACAGCAACGACCGCATCAACTTTGCGTTCCCAACTTTCCAACGTTGCCAATTTTTCCGGGGTTGGGTTCCGTTGACAACGTCGTTGGTTGTGCCGCATCTGTTTTACCATTTCCGCCAAATCTTTTGCCGTTATTTTTTCGGGATTTTCGATTTGCGGGACTTTTGTTTCGTCTGCCATACAAGTAACCATTTGAATAATTAAACGCCCCTACGGGTTTAAAATAAACGGTTGTGCATTTGTTGGGGCAAATTTTCCAAAACCCAACGGGGGTTGTTTTGTAAAATGAACCGTCCAAAGTGCATTATTAACGTTGCGTCCGCATTCCACAACGCCGGGGTAATTTCCGGGTATAATTTCCCGGCAATATCCCGGAACCGTCGTTTGCGGTCTGCCTTTTCCTCCTTTTTCCCTTTTACTTTGATACGCAATTTAAGGTCGTTTTGCCACTTCATGGCATTAACCAAAACAAATGGTATTTCGGCGACGGTTATAATAGCTTTCAAATGCTCAAAGTTTTGCAACATCTTTTGAATGCGGTACAATTTACCCATATTTGCCCCGGCATCCCCAACCGTTACGTCGTCCGGGCGAACGCTCAATTTTTCCAAAAAGATAATCGGGTTTGCAATACCCTTGATATAATTAAGATAATCCCTAATATCGTTAATATCTTTAGGCATCTTAATTGCGGTTATATTGTGGTTGGGTCGCCAAACCACAATTCCCCCGGCGGCTCCGGGGTCTATTCCAATAATACAATCAATCTTCATTTTTCAAATCTCAAATAATTATACACATAAATTTCTTTCTCAATCATACGGTCAAATGCTCGTTGTATCTCCTTTCGCCGGGCAACTTCAAAAACCGTGTAATCTATTTCCGGGCTTTCCTTGCCTTGTTTACGAACATGATAAACCGTGTATTCATTTACTAACCCACGTGCGGCACGGGCTAAAAAACGTTGGTATGCTTCCCGTCGGTCTGCGTCGGTTTCTTGTACTTCGTCTGCTAACCCTACATTTAACAACCACTTATATACAAACATTTCGTCGGTTAATCCAAAGACTAAACGCCCGGTATATTTGTAGCGCAAAAAGCACATTAAACAGGTCGTAACCGATTGGTTGTTGTAATACCTCTTTTGCTCCGGGCTTAACCCCTGTTTGGGCTTTGGTAACGCCGTGTATGCTTTCCCAACAACTTGATTTTGTTTTCGCATATAAGCGTTAAGAACACGGGCGAAATAATCGGCGTTGAATTGCTGATAATGTTTGCGTTCGGCGTTGCCGTCCCTATCTTTCGGCAAAAATTCGTCCAATTCCCCGGTTATTAGCAATTCAAATGATAACTTAATTTCCGATAAGGTTAATTGCGAATAATACCTTTTAAGCAAATCCAACAACCGTGTACAAATGTACGCCCAATCGTTTTGTTCCGCCGGAATGATAAACCCCACGTCCATTGCAATGAACCGGAACATTTGCCCGGTTTTCGCAATCAACGTTTCGTCGTCTATCTCGGCAATCTGTTTTTTCGTGGACGCTGCAAAAATGTACTTTTCAACCGTCGTTAACGCCTTGGCAACCTCCGGCAATTCAACCATAGCCCGGCGCACGTCGATTGCTTTTGCCGTACCGCTATAAAGGATTGCAACGGCATTTTCACGGGCAACGGGCAAATTGTTTTTCTTTTCGGGCAATGTTTCCATACTAATAATCGTCTTTCAAATACTCAATAGCCCCGGCAACATTTAAACGTTCCGTCGGCTTCTTATATTCGGGTTTCAAATGTAACTTTTTTCTTTCAACGTCGCCTCGTATGAAATTACGGACGGTTGCCAACCAACCGTTTTTTGTGCGCTTCATATTCTTTTGGTCGCTCCAATCACTAACAGAATGGAAATAATAAACCAAATCAACCCTTTCAAATTCCGGGGTCGCAAACTTTCTTTCAAATTCGGAATAATCCACGCCAATGCCGTTTTCAAACTTAACCATCTTATAAACTTCGGAATTGCGGAACAATGCTTTTTTATCCTTTGGTTCCTCAACCTTTTGTTTTTCCGGGAATAATTCCCCGACAACATTGTTGTTGGGGGTATTCTCATTATCATTTATTGTATTATCTATATTATTACTATTATACCCTAAACTTTCGTTTATGGGTACCCCTAAACTTTCGTTTATGGGGGGCATCAACTTTTGTTTAGGGGTATCAACTCCGGTTAATATCCTTGATGCCTTTTCGGTAAATGTTAGTAACTCATAATTTTCACCAAAACAATACAGAGTTTTGTTATACAATTCGCAATTAGGATGTTTTTGTAAAATTCCGGCTTTAATCAAATTATCAATACGCTTTATCATGCCTTGACTTGTCTTTATATTCAATAACGGCATTGCTTCCAATATTAACTTGTGGGAAATCCAAAAATATATTCCCTCCGGGGTGTGTATCTTAACGCAACTTGCACAATTGGCGAAATCTTTTATAAAATCAAAAATCGCCAAATCTATTAAATCTAAATCCAAACCGCTATTAACGGCGGCATATTGGTTTATTAATATCGTGTATTTCATAATATTGATATTTTATAAACATCCGGTTCCGCTACGGGCTGAACTGATTTTATTAATAATCCTTTTTTGCATAACCATTTAAGGCAATCAATTACAGTGCTTTTGTTTATCCCTAAACATTTGGATAAATACAAAATACCCTTTGAATACTCGCCATATCTAACACAATAAGCGTGTATCATTGCATACAACATTAACTTATTACCTTTCAAATGCAATTCGTTAATCCATTTGTTTTTTACAATAAAATCCATAATTAAAATATAAAAGCCCGCAATCCGGGCTACCACACACCGGAAAACGGGCTTTGCGCTAAATAAATTAGCAATACTTTGCAAACGGTGGTAGTCGTTTGTTTTATCGACGCAAATATAGCATTTTTTATTCATTATCCAATTGCTTTGCAGGTTCCCACGCTTTGCGCACTTTCAAAACATTATCCGCACTTTCATTAGGAACCAATGAGACAACAGGAAATCGGGAACGGTCTCCCGGTTTTTGAGTTGTGGCAAATTGTACGTTCAAATCAAAGATAATGCCTTTGCAAAATCCCCGTTCCTCTAACATACCGTCGAACGTTTCCCGGATTTGCGGAATTGTGGACGCCGTGCCCTTTGTAGCAAATTGCCAAACCCCGGCGACCCCACGAACCAACGGAACAATAAAGTTTAGCGTTAATGTTACCTCCCAACCGTCGCAATCGGGTTGGCGGCTCTTTTTATTTGGGTAACGCTTCGTTATTGACTGCATTAAATTTGGGTATTTTTCCGTTGTCAACGTTTCGTATTTTTTTCCGTCCCATACTTGGAACGTGTCGCCATCGCCCGCCGCAATTAATCGCCCGTCGTCGTCCCGGTATTCGTAACGCTCGTTACATACTTTTGCCGGGTCGTCGTCCGGGAAAACAATTTGTATGGTTTGCGGCTTTTCGCCGTATGCCTGTGTAAATAACCCGGCATACTTTCCCGTTGGTATGAAATAATCAACGCTTTGCGGGTACCCGTTGGCGTTTTTCATGCCTATTTTTATTTGACCTACACGGGGCAATATCAAACGGGATTGTTGCGCCTCCGGTCGTTTTATTCTTCCTTTCATAACTCAATTATATTTCGGGGTCGTCGTTCAACATCTTTTTTCTACTCTCGTTTTTTGGCTTTTTAGGCTCATTTGCAGGCTTTACTTTCTTTTCTGGTGCGTTATCCCGCTTTGCTGCCGTTTTGTTCTTGGTGGCTTTCTTTTGCACCTCCTTTGTCGTTTTACCGGAACGTTTAACAATCTTCGCTTTCTTAATCTCCGGTTCCGGGGTCGGTTCCGGTGCGTCCGCCTTGACTTTTTCGGCGGCATCCGTTTTTTCGTCCGGGGTTTGTTCTTTAGGGACTTTCGTCTTAATCAATTCCGCCAACGATAAGGATATTACGTTTTGCGACAAATCCGGTGCGTTATCTAACAATACCATACCATTAACCGACGTAAATGTATTATCTTTCTTTTCGTCTTCAATCGCTGCAATCTCTAACAGATAAGGGATTTTACGAATATTAGGGCTTTCGGTTTGCTCTTTCAAATTATACGTTGGACGTTTGCGCCAATCTTTCGGGCTGAAATTGAAAATACGGGTAACGGGGAATTGCTCAAAATTAACGTTCCACATATCCCGGTACATTCCTAATTGTATTTCGCTTTCCTCGTAAAATCCTTTACGTCCGCTTTTGAAATCCACTATTGCGTTAATACGTTCGTTGCCGCCAATCTTCGATAACATCGTACACGGGCAATCAATCATCCCGGCATACTTGTAATGCGGATGCACTAAAGCAATTTCAACCGCCAACGGGCGTACATCGTAATCCAACACAAATTGAGCAAAAGCCAATACATCTTTTTTCAAATCATCGGCGTAATAAATGAAATCATCCGGCAATCGGTAAACCTCAATATATTCTTTAAGTTTCCCTTTCAACCCGTCCAAATCATAAGCCCGGTTAATTAATAATTCCTCAAATGCGGCGTGCATGAATGTACCATACGCCGCCCGTTCGCCTTTGTATCGTTCCGCTTCCTCAATTCCTTTGCTTGCAATCCATTGTATCAAGTGCGGAGCTTTGGGTAACGTTTGGGACAATATCGTTGTAACCGACGGGAAAAACTCCGGGTTTCCGTTGTCGTCGTATCGGTAATAATAACGGTGTCCCTTGCTATTCAATTGCCAAACCTTGTACGGGGGTTCAATCAACGTTTTTTCATCAAAAAACATTGCCGTCATTTCCTCAACCGTCATGCCCGGCAATATCTCAAATATTCCGGTTGGTTGCTCAACCTCGACCGCTTCAAACGGGGGGATTATTTGTTGTTCCTCGGTAATTTCCGGGAATTGGTCGGCGGGAACGGCTCCCAAATTTTCGACTGTCTTTTGTACCGGGTTTTCCGGTTTCTTTTTGTTCGCTCTCATTTTCTACTCTTTTTTAATTCTGAAAATCCATATAATACCATTACGGCACACATACCCGCAAACATCAATTGCCACGGGTTCCACAATGCGCCAATCAGACAAACAACGCCCCACATTCCAAACGTCGCAATAATCGCTTTCGCTTGGAACCTATCGGAAAACATAACGTCCGCCATGCGTTCAAACCATTTTAACCCGTTATTCTTCATATCCAAACAAATAATTAGGGGTGCAATTACACATTTCGCAAATGATAACAACCCATTCCGGGCGTATCTGTTTGGTCGTACCGTTACATAAGTTAGTCATATTAACTTGTTGTGCGCTTTCGGTGCGTCCCTCCCATAAACGGGCGGCAACCTCTTTTTTATAAACCTTAATCCCGGCGGTTTGCGCCCGTGCGATTGCCTCGTTTACTCTTAATTTCGTCATTTCTGCCATTTCTTTAGTCTTTTATTGTTAATAACTCGGTTCGTTGCTCTCTTTGTGTCCGCAATGCGTACACGTTTTTTCCTCACAAATTGCGGTATATTCCGGCGGGGTTAAATATCCATCGCCTCCGGTCTGTTTATATTCCCCGTCGGTAACTTCCATTTCGCCGCCGCACTCCGGGCAATCTTCATTACCCATTAAATCCAAATCCGGGACAATGTAATATACCCGTTTCAGATACACGCCCAACGCCTCGGAAATCGCCGCATAACAATTGGCGGTTTGTTCCTCGGTTACATCTTCGTTTATTGCATCGAAAACGGAAACGCCCCAATTGTCCGGGTCGTCCTCAACAACTTTGTTTTTGAGTAATTCCGAAACGACAATTTCGGAAACTTGTTTGGCTGTTTTCCCGCTATCGGTCGCCAATTGTTTTAATAAATCGCTCTCTTTTATTCTCATATCTTTGCCGGGTAATCCCCCGGTGGGTTTTTGTTTCTGCAAAAGTATAAATAATATTTGTATTACCAAAAATAAAACCTTTGAATATTTTATTTATTCACGTTGGACGCTTGTAATACAGATAAAAAGCACTAATTTTGTTGCACCGCATAACCTTACAACATCGCTCTCGGTTACTGCGTACCAACCCCCGGCGTTACTTCATTGCGTCGGGGGTTATCTTTTACCCCTTTGTAAATCCTTTAAATGCAACGTGATAAACGTCGTATTGTTTCCCGGTAACATAGAACTCAATCATACGTTCCGGGTTCCCGGCGTCGTTTATCGCAATGGTTGGGTATGGTTCCCCCGGCAATTGGTTATAATCGCTTTCAATGTCCCGCAATCCCTCCGGGAAATCCGAACGGTCGGCGGAAAAATACCGGGTTAAACTCTCTTTTATTCGGGCTAACATTTCATCCCCGTTCGGCTCAAAAGCCGCTTTTATTTTTTCTTGGCGTCTTAATGCAAATCGCATAGGTATTTGTTTTAATAGGTTCTTAATTCCCCGTCCATCGGTAACGGTGCGCCCGGTAAACCAACCGGAATACGGGTATAATGTAACCGGGGAACCCCGGAACGTAAATTGTAACGTCGTGGCGTCTATCTCGGTAACACAATACCCCAACGCCTCCAACCGGGTACGGGCATAATCGACCCGCCCCGGCTGCAATTCTTGTTGTCTTTCTCTGTTACGGCTCATATTATCACTAACATTGTTTTAATATCTGTATCAGTTGCCGGGCGTTCCTCAACAAAGCCAATACCAACGTCCCGGCATACAATCCCGGCTTTGATTATCAATTGTAAATCTTTACCCCGTAAATTAGAACGGGAAACGATATTTGCGCCCAAATCGGTTGCACGTTTGGCAAATAATACCCGGTTTTGCAAATCCGCTAAAAGTTGGTGCAATTGGTTCTTATTGGCACGCATATATATTGCGTCCCGTTCAACTTTATAATACCGTGTATCATAAACAGACAAAGCGGTTACGGCGGTTTTAATTGCTTGTATCAATTCGTTTTTACTCATTCCCCGCCCTCCTTAATCACTTTGCAAAACTTATAATATTGGTCGTGTCGGCTCTCAATTTGACAAAGCAAACCAATATCGTTGCCGTCCAATAATAGGTTTAACACATCGCCGGGATTGTGCCGGGTATAAAGCAAAAATAACCCGCCGTTTGCATTTTGGATTATCTTATACATTTCTTGGCTTATTCGGTAACGTTTCGTTTTATTCATCGCTCTAAATTATTATGCCGGGGGATTGCGCCCCGGCTTATTGTTACTGCAAATATGCAATTGTGGTTAATCTCTCTTTTTCCTCTTTAGCACTCTGAACGTTTCGGGCAATCCATTGTTCGGCGGGGTTTTCTGCAATCCATTGTTTTCTATACTCCGGAACCCAATTTGCCGCCATTTCTTTATATGCCTTTTCGGGATTTGATAAAATTTTGTTTACCCAACTTAATTGTTTACCGTGGTCGCCTTTGCCGATTAAATCCAAACGACCGAAATAAAACGACCCGTCGGCGGTACACGCCACATATTCACGGGCGGACGTTCTTTTTGATACAATCGCCTTACTATCGGCGTCAATAACTTGGTACTCGTATTTCTTTCCCTTTACTTTCTAACTAAAATGTACTTTGCCATTGTCTTTGTTCTTTTCTTTTCCATGATTGAAAATTTATATTGTTCCGGGGAAAACGCCCCGTCGTTGTTTACTGATAATAGAAAGTGATTTTAACGCCTCGGCGCAATTTGCAAACCTCTTTGTCGCCGTAACAATTGAAAGCACGTTTTAACAAGCGATTGACTAACTTAATGTCGCCGACAATCTTTATTAAACCGGATATACCAACCAACATATTAACCTTTTTGCCGTTTACAATTCCGTTTACCTTGACTTTGAAATTGCGGTTAATCTCTTTTGTTGTGTAATCTAATCCGTTATAAATGCTTTGAGTATTCATATTGTTTCGCTCTCTATTTTCCGGGAAAACGCCCGGTCGTTCTTGTTTGATGATGCAAGTATGCAACCTTTATTTTAATTACCAAAGGTTTTATCTTTTATTTTTCAATTTTTATTCGATAATGTATGCCTTTATATGGCTTACCTGTATCAACAGCCTTTTTTATTAGCGTTCTATCAAATCCTTTTTTTTGTGCATCCTTGTAATTTAAGAACTCAACACATACTTTGCCATCATATCCGACGCCCTCAATTGGAAAATTGTATTTTGTCTTATTCCTTATCGCTAATTCGTAATTCATATTTTCCTTTTGCGTACACCAGCGCAAATTTTCAACAAAGTTATGATAACGCACTCCGTCGATATGGTCAACGTATGGTTTATTGTCCGGATTGGGGATGAAAGCATTTGCAACCAATCGGCTAATTTGTTTTGTCTTACTCTTTCCGTTTTTACTTAATGATACGGTTAAACCGTTACTAATAGTTTTTGCGGGACAAAGTATTGCGTTTTTCCTTACCGTCATTATTCGACCGTATGAACTAACCTTATATAATCCCTTATAACCTTTAATGTCTTTCCAATTCTCCATAAATTATATTTTAGTATTTTGATAGTGCAAATATAAGAAGTTTTATTTTTATTTCTCATACTATCGGCATACTAATATTATTTTCTTAGAATTTTCGATTTAAGCGACTTTTGCAAACGGGACGGGAAATTATCCACTTTGAAATAAAATGCCCGGAAACGGGCTAAAAATGGCTTAATAGAAAAAGGGGTTGCAAGCCAACTTTATAAGTAAGCCAACATTTAAGAAAAACGGGGCGGGCTGTTGGCTTTGCCCTTTTCAGTTGGTAGCTACTCCAACCTACCCCGTTTTTTCAAAAATAGTTATTTTTCTATGGTTATAACTTCAAATCCGGTAATTTTTGTATGTGGATTTTTTGAAACAATATCAAATTCACGGTTTTTTATCCGTTTTGTTTTCCATAAAAAACCTAACCAACGCTTATATTGCACACTTTCCGTTATTAAAAGGCTATCCCGTGTTATAATTTTGCCCGAAAACGTATTATTTATAATACATCCGTCAAAGTCAACCCATTTGTCGGAATACTCAATACAACGTAATACGGTCGTAACCGTGTCGCCGGGCAAATATACAATACTATCCCGGACGTTCGCCCGTAATTCGTTTATCGTTTCCATTTGTGCCGTCGTAACCCTTTGTAAATCCCGGTTTTTTGTCTGCAACGATTTGATTAACGCCGCATCATCCGCCCGGTACTTCTTATATTCGGATAATTTCAACTCCAAATTACCCACCTTTGCGGCGTTCAAACTATCTTTTGTTTGATACGTGCGGACGTCCTGCAACAACGTTTCGGTATTGCTCCGGTATTTATCCCGTTCGGCGGTCAAACTCTTAATACGGCTTTGTTGTACCCAAAAGGCGGCGGCAACCGCCATAATGATTGCCGCCAATATTATATACTTTTTCATGCGTTTGCCGTGTAAATGATTAACGAACTCCTTTTTGTCTTTCTTTGTCATAATGGCACAAAATTAAATGTTACTATATTCAATTGCCGCATTAAAACACGGGCATTCTTTAATATACTCCCACGGCTCAATAATGCCGTCGCCGTTCAAATCCGGGGAATAATCCCGGTGTCCCTTAATCGTTGCGTCCGGGAACATAACAACTAAACGCATAAGCAACCATAATAACGCCTCTTTTTGTTCCGGCGTGCGTGTGTCGGCGGATTTGCCGTTGGCATCCAATCCCCCAACGTAACAAATGCCAATAGAACGGGAATTTTGCCCGGAAACGTGCGCCCCAATCTCGGAAAGATAACGCCCCGTTTCAATCGTCCCGTCCGGCAATACAACAAAATGATAACCGCAAATTCGCCCGCTTTGGGGCTGTTTCTTAAATCCCCGTTCTTTGTGCCAACCGTCGATAACATCAACGTTGACTTTTGCGCCGGGCTTGGTTGCGGTGCAATGTACAATCAAATCCGTAATCGTCCGGGTCGTTTTTTGCCCCTCCAAATACTTTAAAATCTCTGTTTGGTTCATTGTTCGCCCTCCTTTTCTTTATCGTTAATAATATCGCTATCGTGTTCCCGTTGGTATCTCTCAATTATGGGTCGCCAATATCCCGGCAATGCCCGTGTAAACTCCAACCGGATAACGTGGTAAATAATACGCAATGCAACCTTTGTTGGATATGCTTTAATAAGGTTGCGGAATGCGTTTTGCAAATATACGTACATGAAAACGTATGTAAGCGACTTAATTACTATTTTGGCGGCTTCATTATCCCCACATTGCATCATTACCGAATAAATAACGTGTATAATGGTAACGTACAAAAGCAATTCCGCCAACGCATTCTTAAACTTACTGAATCTAAAGTTTTTGCAATGCCTCACGCTTACACCGTCCGCCCGCATACCCGCCCAAATGTTGAAAGCGAACATTATAACCAATGCGTACATAAAACCCGCCGTTGGCGTTAAATACGCTAAAATCGGGCTTAACGACGTGGCAAATATCATACGCCATTGTTCCCATGTGAAAAGTTTATCCATATCATCAAATTGTTATGCCGGGGGAATTATCCCCCGGCTTAGTTATTAAACATTAATATCTGTCATATCAGTTATTTTATAAGGATGTTTAATTGCCATAATTACACATCTTTGCGCAATAGCGCAATTTTCATCCGTAGAACCAACCGGGGAACCATTGGGACCGGGTATATTCTTTTCTTGTACCCATTCAGTTGTAACACGTGTATTTTCGCCATATATCGAATTTATGCCATAACCGGATAATCTCAATAATTCAACAATACAAGTGTATGCGGCTAATTGTGAGGGCAACCCCTCTTGTAAATGTCCGCCATCGGAAGAACACAATTTTCCATAATCCCCCAAAGCATTTAATGAAGTTGTACGGGCATTTTGCACGGCTGTACCAACTGGAAAAATAAAATCGCATAATGTTTCATCTAATACCTTTTGCGCATTTTCTGCAATAGCGTTATAATGACTTATAATTTCTTCGTCTGTATATACCGTATTACCTGTTTTTGGTCGTGATTGAGTGAGCATCCAACCAAACCTTACCGGATAATCTATTTGCCCATATATCAAATTTATTAATTGGTTTAAATATGGTTGATATGTTGCCCATGTCCATGAAGAAGTAGAACCTTGCTGCAACAATATTATATCCCAACTTTGACTTTTCAATGCTTGTTGTATTGTGTAACTTCCTAAGTTTCGCCAACTAATACCGCCATTAAATAGGAAATAAGTATATGCGGGCGTTTTATTAACAAAGTTATTGTAATGTTGTTGTAGCGTTGCCCCACTCATGCATAATATTCCTATTTCAATATCTATATTCTTTTGTATATTAGGCCATATGAAAGGGATATAACTTAACGCATCTTGCGAATACGAATTACCAATTGATAATATGCGTATTTTTTTCTTGGGGAAAACAACCTTTTCAACGCCTTGATATTGTTCTACGGCGGTTGCTCTATCTCCTAATTCTAATTGTGCAATTTCTTTATTAAAAGGATATGTTATGTTTGTTTGTAAGCAAATACGCACATATTTTATACTACCATTTTTATCATCAAAAGTAAATGTTGCATTACCGTAATGTTGTCCCTCTTCATAGGTTGCATTAAATTGCCCTCTGCCTAAATAGACATCATTTTCCCCATAATATGCAATAAAAATAGCATTTGCCAAACCATAAAAGAAAATGCCTTGCATAGTATATACTTCTCCATTAGTTAGATATATCTTGTTAGACATTATACCTCCTGCATTAGGCACTAATTGACCGTTAGAAAGTATGTATCCCGGTAAAAGATTATTAGGGTCAATATAATTCTTACCCGTGGGAGTATTTATAATATAATCTCCAAACGAATTATTAAATAGTGTATTATCTACATAATTAAGCATTTGTTCTACTTTTATATTTTCATATCCATTAGGGTTATTATTGTGGCTCATATTAATAATACATAATACTGCATTATCGGGTACAACACCTATTGTATTATTAGATATATAATTGTCCGTTGTCGGTTCCATCGAGCTAAAATAGATAAATCGTAATGGGGTTGCTCCTAATACATTTAATTGTATTACGCCATCCAACAAATTAATCCATGCGGCATCATAGTTCGCATTTTCGATATAGCCCGTAAAAGCCCCGTCGGATGAAGTGTTGCAAATATGATTATAATCAACAAATATTTGTCGTGCTGTTATTTTATCAATACTAATCAAATCTTGTTTTAACTCGTTTAGGTCTTTAAAATTTGTGGCACCTCCTATTTGCTTTACTTTTATATTTTTATAACCGTTGGGATTTAGCGCTTTGTTCATATTGACAATTGCCAATTTTGCATTTTGAGGGATTCGGATATTTTCAAAATTAGACGATACATTGCTAATGTAATTTTCCTTAATTGGGTTTATATCATTAAAAAAGAGTACACGTCTAAACGTCGCTCCGGTTAAATTAATATAGCTGTTGTCAATAGGGATTAATATCCATGCGGTATCATAGTTCGCATTTTCGATATAGCCCACAAAAGACCCGTCGGTTGAAGTGTTGCAAATATGATTATAATCAACATTGGGAATGCCTATAATAGATTTATCAGGTAAAAATTTCATCATAGCATCATTATTATTAATACCTAAATCCACGGCAGTAAAAGACCCGGACGCATTCGTAAATATAACAATACCTTGTTTTAACTCATACCCGCCAAAGTTGGCATATACTCCGGGGGTTCCTGCTAAATAAAAAACGTTTTGGTCGGGGGTTCCCGGTGCGGTTTTGGGCGTTGCGACGCCCGCAAAGGTCGAATTAGCCCCAATGTTGCTAATCATAGACAATAATGTATTTTGCATTATTTGCCCGGTAATTTCTTCATTACCATTTTGTTTAATAACCGCTGCAACGGCGGCTTTTAATTCTTCATAATTTCCCATACTAAATAAAATTATTGATTATTAAAATCATTGTTATAATCATTATTGTAATCTCCATTTGTTCCCGGCGGTAAAACACCCCGTCCGATTTTCTTAACCACGGTTGCGCATTCAAATTCACATTCAACGGATGCTAAATTGCCCTGCGTTTGCCATTTGGGGGTAATTAGAAACGTGTCGCAATCGTATTTTCTGCCTTGACTATATACCGTAACAAAATCACTCATACGAATTAACCGCATAACGTCGCAAAGGTATTCGGGTGCCAAAAAGATAAACCGAAACGTTTTTTCGGAAATCTGTTTTTCCGGGAAAAAATATCCGTCCCGCTCTTCTCCCTCTTCCTCAAACTTATATTCCGGTTTTCCTAACTCCGAACAAACGTAAACCCGGTTTTTGAATTGCACACCCTCGTACACGATTTGCCCGCCGTCAACTTCCATGTTTTGCGCATCGCTCCACTCTATGCACAAATATCCATCCATTGAACCGCTAACCCATGTAAACACGTCCGAAACGAATGTATTAACACCGTCGTTTATCATTATCGTATATCGTCCCTCCGGGAATTTTAAAGCCATCGGCATAATACCGGGATAAACAATAACGTCATAACCGTAATTAGCAAACCGGAATATTTGCAACCCGGTTTCTAACATTTGCTGCGTTATATCTCCCAATACACGGGTTATCTTATAATCGTATATCCGCACCCACTGAATCGCATTAGAGCGGGTCGGACGGATTATTTGAAACGGCAATAGTTTATTCAACGGCGTAAACAACGGGTAAACGTCGCCATACGCATAAGATTTGCGGAAATCTTGGTATTCCCTGTTATTATAAAAGGGCAATACGGATAAATTGTTATTCGGTGTCATACTTCAATGTTGCTTTAATAGAACGACTATGCAAATTTACGCTTAATTTATCAACTTGACCGTTACCCAAACAGGTTTTTATTAACTGCATTGGGTTGGGGTCGTCATAAGCCGGGAAATTAAGCGTCTGTTTCTTCTTTCTCTCAATACCGTATGCGTATGTATCGGTACCATTTATATTAACACGACGGGCGGGCAAATCATACATCCAATAAGGTTGTTGCAAATTGATAAATGCTAAATATCCATTCTGCAAAAAGTATTCCACGCCGTTAATGGTTCGTTGGGTAAAAGGCAAAATCCATTGGCTACCGGATTGGGGCGGAACGGCGGCAAACAAGGCGAACCCGTCCGAACTCATATTTCCGGGGTTCAATAACATCATATCAATATCGGACGTGAAATTAGATATATTTATTTCCTCAATCTTTCCGGGCGTTACATACTTGCTTATTACCTGTATCGGGTACCCCTCAAACGGCGTTGTTACATCATCCATCCATTCAAATTGATACCTTTCCGCCAAATCAACCTTATCAAATGAATATTCCGACGTATTGAACGCCCACGCCTTGCCGTTACGCAAATTTATTTCCTGCGTCAAATCTCGACTAACTACAACATTCCCGCCGTATGAACCGCCGTTTTTGAAATACTGAACGTGTTCAATTTTAAATTTGCCTCCCTCAATAAACCAATAGCACTTAAAACAATCTCGCAACATATTGGTAAATTGTTGTAAGGTCGTCGGGGCTTTTTGTGCGGGTTGCTGATATTCGCCGTTTATGATATTGGTTTTCTGCGATACAAGCAACCGGAAATTCAAACCGGAAATCGGGTTGTTCCCACTATATAAAAATTGGCTATATTCCGCCGTGGCTTCATGCTTAACGCCCGGTGCAATCTCATTGAGCAAAACAGAAATACAGGATGCAACCGGGAACGCATCACGCAAAGTATATGCTTTCCGGGCTTTCTCTTCTAATATCCAATCCATCAGATAAAAGCCAAACCACAACGACGCATAACGCCACGTTGACCGGGCAATTGGGTAAAAGGTTTGCCCGTATATGGAATAAGGCGGGCGGAAATACTTCCCGTTATCCGCTAATCCCCACTCGGTTGGCGTATCGGAAAACCTGTTAGAAATAAATGCCACATCAATTGCGTAACCAATTGCACGGCTATAATTACGGTTATTATCAACAATATCGTCGGCGGGCAACGGATATGTATTTAAGTCGTCGATTTTATCAACATCACACAAATAACGTGCATAAATATTATAAGACTTCATATCTGCGTGCATTGTTCCGGTTGCCCCGGAACCCTCGGCGGCGTGTAAATCAAACTCTAATGTATCAAAAGGTTCATCCGTTATTTTTGCATATTCAAACATTTTCACATCATCCGATTGGCGGCGTATTTGTACAGAAGCCACCCCAAATGGTATGCCCCCGACTAAACGTTTTTGCGAAATAAGGATATAATAACCATTGCTATTGTCCGGGTATAAATTTCCTGTAAATTCGTCAGCACTTGAACCCGTCGCCATTCGTCCCGAATACAAACCCGCTACCGCCGACGGGGTACCGCCGGATGTTATTTGTATCTCTTTTAATATATTGCACAAAGCAAAATGATATGTTTGAATTAGTGCGCTTTGGTCGGTTGTGGCGTTTGCGTCTTGTTCCCAATTCGTACCGCCCAAAAAACAGGAAACAATAGTATCGCCCGGCACATATATTTGAATCAACGGGCGTTTGTTTATGGTTATTCGTTGAACCGACGGGGCTAACGTTATCAAATTATACTCTTTCTCCAAACCTGCCAACACATCGTTATATTCGTCTATCGTGTCCGGTTGTACGGTTACTTTCTTATCATAGTCAACAAACGTACAATCGGTTTTCATAAATTGCCCGGAATAATATACCGTCCATGTTTTGCCGCCGTCGTTGCTTTTCTCAATCTGCAATAAAAACGTCGTATCAAATGGCTTATTATTGATATAATCGTAATCATCCCGGATAAACGATAATTTGCCGGATAATTTAGCCCGGTAAAAACGTTGGTTTGTCTCTAATTCGTATTCCTTTGCCAAATCATCCTTATAATTGGGATGCACGGTATAAGGGGCAATATAGTTTTCCGCATCCATCGTTCCAAATCTCAACCATGCCGTACCCGCACGACGGGACGACAAAGGGAAATTAACCCGGACGTATGCCGCCCCGCTTGGTATATCAAATTCCACATTTGCAGCCGGGGGATTAGAACCAAAATTTGATATTATGTTTTTGTTTGAATCGTACCAAACCCCGGCATTTTCCGGGGCGATACTCATATACATTTTTCGGGGGTAAACATTGGTAACGGGTATATACTCCTTTGTGTAGGAATAGTTAGGGCTTGTGTGGGTTTCATCGGTTCCCACTGCATACCCATCAACAAAGAACGTGTTTACAAATCCAAATCTATAAATCGGGTTCATATCTTAACTTTTAAATTTACGTGTCAAATTCTTATATACTTCAACAACATTTCCGTTGCCATCCACATAACGGCGGCGGCGGTTTTGTTCCTTAATCTCCCGTACATCGTCTTTCAAATCCCGCAAATCCGGCGTACTGCCTTGTTGCAGGGAAATATTAACGCCGTCGGTGTTGTAAGCGTTTAAGTACTTTTTGGCAAAGGTGCCACGGTTCAAACTATTAATAACGTCCGGGATAATCCGGCGGTATTTGCGGGAATTTCGTTTATTGATAACGGCGAAAAATTCCCCACCCTCGGCACGTCGCCGGGTTCCGTCCGGCTTGGTTCCTAAATCCACATCGTCGCCGGATTGGTGCGAACCTCCGTTCAATAATTCAACCGTACCATCGCCGTAACTTTCGGTTCCTTGACCTGCATTAGATTGTTTAGCCAATTGCGCCGCCTTAATCTTTGAGGCTGCAAACGAACCCCACATTACGGCAATTGCAGGAATTGCAAACGGAAATCCCAATTGCGACCAAATCAAAGCAGAAGCCGTTACAAGGTTGCCAATTTGTTGTATGGTCTGTATTGCCGCCTGTGCCTTTTGCGCCTTTTGTTGCTCCTTTAGGGCTTTTTCTTGGTTCTTTTTCGCCATATCTAACTCTTTTTGCGCCATTGCAACGTTATTGGCGTAACCGTTCGCCCGTGCTTCTAATTCCGCATCTAAACGGCGTTGGCTTGCGTCAACTTCTTGGTCGGCGGCACTAACGGCGGCTTCGGCGGCTTGTACCTTGGCATCCAAAAAACTATTCAATTGTTCAATAGCAAATTCAACGGATGTACTGATTGCCTCCTTTTGGTCGTCGTCCAAATTCAAACCAAACAACCCGTATATATCGTTACCCCGTTCGTCGCCTTTGCTTTTCTCAATTTCTTGGTCTATTTTGGCAATGGTGTTTTGAACCGTTTGCAACTCGGCATCCGTCATTTTAACGCCCGCCGCTTTGTTCAACTCCAATATCTTTTGTAACCGTGCCTTTTCTTGCTCCAACCGGAACCGGGTTTTCTTTTCCTCTGAATTGCGGATTAAATCAAACTCCGAAGCCTCTAACGCTTGTTGTTGGTCGAATAACATTAACGCCCGTTGTTGGTTTAACTCGGTTGTTTGGCGCAATACCTCGGCATCATATTTGGCATTAATATCCGCTTCCGATTGGCGAACGTCTTCGGCTAACTGCCTATTTTGTGCCAATTCGATTTCCCGTTGTTGCTGTAATAGTTGAATACGCAAATTTATTTCCTCCTGCGAACCCTCCCGGACGGCATCCAATTGTAATTGCGTCCGGTCTGCGGCGGCTTGCATTTGGTTAATTGTAATTTGGTCGTTCAATTCTCCCAAACTCTTTGCATATTGTTGCTGCAAAAGGATTTGTTGGTTTAACAACTCGGTTGTTTGCGTTTCGGTTAATCCCCGCTCCGTTTCTAAACGGGTTGTAATATCTTGTATCTGTCTTTCATACTCAACCCGTAATTGTTCCCGTTGCTTTTCCGCCCCCTCTGCCATTAAAGCAATCCGGGCGTCCTGCGTTGTCCGTTGTGCGGCTAATTCCGCCGCCCGTTGTTCATTCTCAATGTTAGCCAAATCAATTGCCAATTGTTCACGCAACAAAACAATTTGTTCATTCAACGCCTTACGAGCATTAACGGTTAAATTGGTTTCGGTTCTCAACTGCAATTGTATATCAGCAATCGCACGGGCGTTGGCGGCTTGTGTTTGCGCCTGTCTTTGCTTGTATGTATCTTGGATTAGTGCAATACGGGTATCTTCCGCCTTACGTAATATATCGGTTTCCGCTTTTGCTGCATCCCGGTTTTCCTGCAAACGTTGGGCGGCTTGTATCTTTCTTTCGGCTTCTAAATCCGCCCCCTCTGTTAATAGATTAACGGCAATATCAACCGATTTTCCGGTATTATCTATTTGCCCCTGTATTGCCTCAATCGCATCATCAACCTTAACTTTATCAATTTTCCCGTCTAAATCAACGTCTATTTTTATAGTCTTATCCCCTTGAGATTTGGCGTTGTTTACTTGGACTAACATTTCCTGTAATTGCTTCAACTTTGCCCGGTTCGCCTCCAAATTATCTATTTCCTCGCCATAAAAACCAACGCTTTTGTTGTGTGCCCGTGTCCGTTCCGCTAATATTTTGTCCTCTATTTTACGGGTTTCGGATAATGAAGCGTTGCGGGCTTTGGCAACATTCAATTCTCGGTTCAATTGTGCAATACGTTCGTTGCTTACTCGGTTCATTTCGGTTGCCTCGGTTTCCAGATAATCCAACCAAACTTTTTGCGCTTCATTTAATTTTTGTTGGTTCTTTGCCGACTTATCAGTATTTGAGGCAAACAGGACTAAAGCCCCCACAACCGTAACCAAAGCCAAAGCCAAAAGAACATAAGGATTAGCCGACGCAATCAGATTGAACGCCTTTTGTGCAACGGTTGCCGCCAACGTCGCTTTTGTCCCTTGAATGGTAACAAGGCGGTTATATACTTGTGCCTTACTCAATGCCGCCATTTGTATGCGGGAAATACCCAACATCAATGCCGATTGTTTTTGCACGGCGTTTTGAATAGCTTGCACCCCGGTTGTTATTGCGATTGCCGCCTGTAACTTCTTTTGTGCTTCCTCGACTTCCTCGCTTTCAGACCCGAACAACTCCATTGCGCCCGTAAATGCAGCAAACCCACCGGATGCACCCGCCGCAAATCCTAATACTGCATCCAAATTAGATGTATCAGAAGCCATATTTGTAATTTCGGCGGTTGCATCCTTAACAGCATCACGCAACACGGCGGTTTCTTGACTTAACCGTCTGTATTCCTCGGTTCCCTGTTTGCCCTCCAAACGCATTAATGCCAACTCCTTTGTTTGATTTTCAATTTGAGTTGTTAAACCTTTGGCGGCATCCGAATAATTACCGACGTTTAGCGACGTTTTCCCGGTTGCTTCTTGCAATCGCTTCATTTCTTCGTATATTGCTTTGGTTTCAGCAACCAATTTGCGCCCCTCTTCCGTCGCCTCCCGTTCCTCAACCGTCATGTTGTTAAGGTATATCTTATTAATGGAATATTGAGCGGACAAACGATTATACGACCCCTCAGCGGATTGATTTAGCCGGGTCGTTAGTTTATTCAATTCGTTTGCCTCTTTTTGGGCTTGCTTCAATTCGGCTAATCGTTTGGCGTTCTCACTTTCCGCAAACGCCAAATCCCGTGCCGCCCGTGTTAATTTATCGGTGTCATTCGACGCACCCCGGATTGTTTTACGTCCGCTTTCCGTCGCACCGCTTACACTTTCCAACGCTGCCTTAACCGTGATTGCCTCGCTTTTGATATTATTCAAAGTATTCATATAAGCGTCGCTCAATTGGTCTAATTGAGCAATCAACTTTGTAATACTATCGTCCGGCTTTACAAGGTCGCTATATTTAATTGGGTTGTTATTATCTGCCATACTTAACGTTATTTGCGGGCAATTTGCCCCGTATTAAATTATCTTTTCTTTTCCGTGTAGTTAATCAACCAAAGAAAAACAATGCCGCAAATCGCCTTATTTGACGCCGTTTTTATTTTTGGTTGGTTTCAACAACTCCTTTATCCGCTCAAATGCGTTGTAATACTCTAAAACGGTGTATTTCTTTGGCTCCGGTACGTGTAAATGTTGGGATATGGTTAAACACATATTTTCAAACTGTTTATCGTACTGAATTTCCATGTTATCGGAACCACTAAAAACAACCGGGCGATTGTACAACAACAACATCGTCGTTATTTTATCAATTTCCGCCCGTTTGTCCTCTGTATCGCCGTTTATAATCGCATCCAACATTAAGATTGTGCGGTTGCGCAATTCGTCGTAATACTCTTTAACCGTCGCATCGTCGAACATACGGGGGAAATACATTTGCAATTCATCATCTATTTTTTTTTTGACCGCTTCCATTTGGGCGGTCAACTCTTTAATCGGAACGTCGCCGAACATATCGACGACCTTTTGCAACCCATCGTCGGATAAATCGTTGTACGGGGTTCCGTCGATTGATTTAACCAACACGGCAAACGCTAAACATTTCGGGCTTAACCCGGATTGAATGAAATACACGTTTTGCCGCATATTATCCAATTCGATTGCCGCCAATTCCGGGGTTTTGCTCCGGGCGTATCTCATTGCCTTTTCAATATGCGTGTCGAAATCCTGTAAATCCGAACCAATCCCGGCATCAACCAACAACATTTTATTGTATTTATGGAAACGCAACATCGGTAATTCGTCGATTGCGTCGTATATCTCAACCGTGTATTCCCCTATCTTAACCGTTTTCATAGCAAATAACGTGTTATCATGGTTGAACAAAAGGGAACCAACAACAATGCCGGGTTCCCGGTTATAAACGCCAAAAGGATTGCCAAAGCAACCCCCGCCCAAAAGGACAAACAGAACTCGCAATTAAACATCTTTGCGAAAAAGTCGTTGCCGTGGACTTGCACCCACTCAACAACACCCCATTTCGATAACAGGGTTAAACCGAACGCCGCAACCAAAGCGACCATAACCGTATAATATAAAAATGCTGCCATACTCATTGTACTTATTCAGTTAAACACGTTTCATCAATACCCAATTCCCCGGCAAACCGGAATCCGGCAAACGGATGCATTAGAAATTGATTATCTATTTCATCCAACGTAAACCCGGCAAATATGTTTTCCGCCTTGGTATATACTTGGTTTATCTTCATTGAACCGGAACGCAACCATATACCGCCGTTCAATACTCGCATGATTTGTTGCTTTACCGCCTCCGTGTTGCGGTTGTTCGGGTCGTTGGTTATCGTGCGCATATCAAACCAAAAGATAACCGAAAACGGCGTTGTATATTTGTTTTGTTCGCCGGGGAACCAATCAATGCGTTGCGGGTCGTCTAACACGAAAAACGAAAAATTACCAATATTACTATCGGGTGCAATTAGCATATATTCGTTACCTCCGACGTAAATATTAGGGGTATAATATCGTTTTCCCTGTATGGACTTAACCAACCGTTCCGAACGTCCAAAGGAATAATTAAGCCACGGTAGCCCGTCGGCTAATCCTTGTTGTATGAATCCAATAACCCGGTCGAATAATTCCGGGTTCTTAATAATCGGTACTCTATCCATTTCCGTAAATTGTTTTTTTAGCCTTGGTTAGCAAATCCGGGTAAATGTACTGCCAAATGAGTTTAGCAATATTTTCATTTGTCAACCCTAAAATTTGCCGTCCGTACTTCTTTATCAAATCCTCCGTTTTGAAATCCGACGCTTTAATTTCAAATTGTTTGTCGCCAACTTCCAAAAAAAAGCTACTTTCAAAATCGCCCTCATCCCTTAACGTAACCCGGTTTGTCGGCTGTCCCTTTGCTTCCTTAATTTCAATTGTTACCGGGCTATATGGCGCATAATCCGAAATTTCAACGCCCAAACGGTTAATACCTTGTTCAAACAATTGTTCCTCGGCGTTCATGTCAACAATGTACGTTTCGTTTTCCCAAATAATGTTTTGTATCAGCCGCCCGGACGTCAAAGCCTCGTTGAAATCCGCAACCCTTTTTCGTAAATCGGTTATCTTTTTCATAAATACAATTTTTACATGAAATTATATACAATTTTCCCTTTGAATTATATAATTACACGGTTCTGTATTTTACGCCTCTGTTGTTACAACTTAAACAAATGCGGTCTAATTCCTGCGTATCAATTCGCAATGCCTCATACGCCTTTTTTAAGTCATACCCCAACCCGCCGGGTCTAACGCCGGACGTGTTCCCGTCCAACTCATACAAAATGTCTGTACGGCTTGCGTTTGACTGATTGCGGTTTACCCTTACGTTGGGGTTCATTGCCAACGTGCGCAAAGCGATTGCCGCAACTTGGCGTTGTATTACCGTTTGGAATATCGCCCGTTGTTCAACGATAAAATCGGTTAGGTCGCAACCCACCGTTATTTCACAATTCAACCCGTAATTCAGCGTATTAGTGTACATCGTATAGGCTATATCCCACAACTCCGGGTATTCGGCGAATGTTTCCGGGGCGTTGTACATAAACGGGGAAATCTGCAAATACTTTGTCAATTGCCGCCATGCCTCAATATTGCCATAACCCGTACACGTTCCGCACGGCTCCCGGCTCCAATCTTTCGACACGTTAATTGCTTGCATCCCGGCGGGCAAATCGTCTTGATTGTAGCAAAGGAACCACGCACCCCCGGCGTTGTTTGCGTCGCTGATATACGGCAAAAAACAATCTTCCAACGTAAACCATTGAAAGCCGCCATTTGTCAACGTAAAATTCAAATCAAACGTTTTTACGGGGTCAATCTGTGAACTATGGAAAAGGTACAATTTCACAATCCCGGTTCCGCCCGTCATTTGCAAGCCAACCCGGTGTATTTGGGCGGTAACTCCCATTGCCCGGACGGGGATTATTTCAAAGCCAACCAATTTATGTGCGTTCGGTTGGGTTGCTCTGATACGTCCCGCACCGTCAAAGAACGTGCGCCGTTCCAATAGGTTCTTTGTTTCCTTATCCAACCCCTTTATTTGGGTAAACGTTTGTATCGCCGTGGAAATTCCGTTGCGGGTCAAACGTTCCAAATAGTCGGATAGTATGTTGTATTTCTCCCAAAAGGTCGAATCCTCGGCGGGAACCTCGGCGACGTTATCAACCAAAGCGACCCAATACAAGGGTTTGCCCGCCGCATCGTTGGCGTATTGTACCACGGTTTCGGCTTTCCATTCCTTTGTATCGTTCCAAACCGGGTATTGAAAGCCCCAATTGTCCGGGACGATTGCCGCCATATTATCCAACGTTACAAGCGGGTGCGCCCCTTGAAAATATAACCCGCTTTCGGTTTCTGTCAATTGCTCGGCGATTGCCTCGGCGGGATTATATGATTGTTCCCAACCGACGACGTGCAATAACTTATCTTGTATTTCCTTAATCCTATACATAAGCCCAAATATAACCGCCGCAAGTCTTTTTTATACCCTTACAGCATTTAACAATATTACTATCATTTAAACCCGTTTCCCGTTGTGCGTCTTTTACTGATAAGAATGTTTTTATCAAATCGCCGCAAATGGGATACATCGCAATTTGTTTTGCTCGTTGGTGCAATCCGCCTAATCTCCCAACCATATATTCGCCAATCTTTTTATTTAGGCGTGATTTTGTTATTGGATTATTACAATTTTCTTTGGTTGTAACCCAACGCAAATTGTCCGCCCTATTATTCGATTTGTCACCGTCGATATGGTCAACACATGGTTTATTGTCCGGGTTCGGAATGAAAGCCGCCGCAACTAATCTATGAATATTAACAGATTTACGAATACCATTGCACAATACTACAACATTATACCCGTGCTTATTGGGAACGGCTTTAACTATCTTTGTATTATTACGCACGTTTCCGTAATTACTTATTTCATAATTTGGGAAATCGTATATTACTTTCCAACTTTCCATATCATTAATTAAAAAAAGGGGGCGGGGATAACCACCCCGTCCCCTCGGTTAAATAATCGTTCCGTTTTCCGGCTTATGCGCCTGCACCCCCGGCCGGAAATTCCCCGGCGTTGGTTACATATACGGGCATTCCTAACGGTTCGTTCGGGTTGCGTGATGCAATCTCGGCTTTGATAATCGGATTTGCCACGGTCTCCGGGTTGCTGTTATATGATACCATGTAGGCAACATCAACGCTAAATCCGAAATACTCCTTAACCGCACACGTCAAATCGGCGGTTGCGTCGCCCATAATCGCCGATTGGTCGCCCACGGCGGTATAATAATGCGAACCAACGGGCAAATCAATGTACGGCAATCGTACAATGTCCCATTCGTGGAAATTCGCACGGGTGCGGCGGTATGCCTCACGGTCAACACGGGTTAAGATACCAACGTTTCCATCGGCAACGGCAAACATTGTTCCCATTTTGCCCGCTTCATCCGTTACGTTGTTGGTATAATGCAATACCTTGTTATCGTACTCCATGCGCTTATTAACGTCGTTGTAAACGCCATGTTGCGCCAACTTGCGTATTAGGCTATCAACCCCCGCATTTGCGATAAGGTGGATATATTCCGGGTAACAATTCGCCCGCATGATTGGGTTAATATCGCCCAAAATCTCGGTTGCCATTTGGGTTGGCACTTGTACAACGTTCCCGGTCTGCGTGTAATTGAGCAATGTTTTGAACACCTGCGTTTTGTTCGCCTCCAATGCGGCAACGGCTCCTTTATCCAAAGCGTCCGCCAACGCACGGGTTGTTTTCTCCATTTTGCGCATAAAGTCATGATTGTACGAAATCTCATTGTTTGAGTATGCCGCCGGAACCATTGTAAAACCAATTGCATACGTCGCCCAAACAAGCGTTACCAATGCGGACGTATTTTCATTGTCGGCAATAACGCACGAACGCACGTTGCTAACTTGTACGTTTTCGTCGTAATTGATAACGGGAACTTGTACCGTGTTACCGATACTTACTAATGCCCTATCTCTCAAATTAGGGCTAATAATTGAGTTGGGGGCGTTGGTTTGCTCAATAAAGAAATCCAATGCGCCGTACTCACACGGGCGGAACATATTACGGTCTAACTCCGGGTTCTCTATCCGCCAATTCTGTACTCTTGTTGCAATTAAACTCATTGTTTAAAAAATTAAATTGTTTATAAATGCGGGTTTACCCTTTACCCGTGTTGTCTTTTACTTTTCCGGCAATGCGGCAATATTGTTGTCTTTCCATGCTTGTTGCATTCCGGCGTCAAATTCTGCCGTTCCGACTTTTAACCCTTGTTGTTCCAATGTCGCCGTAATTGCGTCGTATGCCTCAACCCTCGTTTTTGCGCCGGATATGTCAACGGTAATATTACCGCCCGCACTGCCTCCACTTAGTGCGCCTGTACCGCCGCCCGCCGCTTGGCGTCCCTTATCCAAAATACCCATTGTTTCCAATTCACGGGTCAAAAGGTCGCCGGGGGTGTACGGGTTCAACTGATTGTTCGGGTTGCGCATGATTGCGCCGTTTTCGTCCTTAAACGCTAACATTTTGCCGCCCTTTCCGTCGTCGATAAATTCGGGGTTCATGCCCTTAATCTTTGCAATCGCTTGGTCTAACAAAACCTTTGTTGCGCTTTCCGGCAACCCTGCCTTAAACTTCAATCCGGCGGTTGCTGTCTGCAATGCCGTTTCAACACGAATGCCGAACACCTCGTTTGTGTGGGTTTGTTCGGCTTGGTCGTATTTCGTTTTGAGGTCGTTGTATTGGGTCGTAACGCTTTGCAAATCTGCCTTTGCTTGCTTCAATGCCTTTGCGGTTTCCGCATCCGTCGCACCGTCGGCAATGGCTTTTTCCAAACGTGCCTTTTCTTTGGTTAGGCTGTCAATCTGTGATTGCAGACCGTTTGCGCCCTCAACTTTGGTTTTGAACTCGGTTAATACTCGTTTGGCGTAATCAAACGTCTTTTCGGTTCCGTTCTTTGCGATACCGGACACCGCCAAAATATCGGCATCCAATCCGCCGTAAATTTCGCCCGTCTTTTTGGCGATAACGCTATTTTCGTCGTTGGCGGATAACGTGGTTATCGCTGTAATTTGTTCGTCAGACAATCCCGACAAAGCTGCATTTGCAAGTAAAATTTCTCTCGTTAACATAATATTCTTACCCTTTGAATTAATTAAGTGCGATTGCTTCTACTGCTCCGCTGTTTGCGTTAATAATATCAATTGTGTATTTTGGCGAATCCCCGGTTGTGTCAACCAACCAACTAACAACACGTGCATGGCTGATTTTCTTTTCAACCTCTTTTGTTACCAAAATGACGTCGGTAATTGTTCCGCCCTCAATACATTCAATCAACTTTTTCTTTGTGTCGCCATCCAATGCGGCGGTTGTTGTTGTTACTTCAATAACCAAATTGTCCTGCTGTGCAATCTGTGCCATAATCGTATTTTTAATAGCTTAATACTCTGTTACTTTTTCGCTCCGGGTTTGTCCTCGGCTTCTGCCTTTGCATCGGCTTTGGTTTCTTTGGCGGGTTCCGCCGGGATAACTCCCGCCGCTTTCAGTTCTGCCAAAATCTCGGCTTTCAACGCTGCCTTTTCCTCGGCTTTGGCTTTGGCGTCCGCCTCGGCTTTCGCTTTGGCTTTTTCCTCAGCGGCTTTGGCTTTTTCTGCCTTTGCCTTTTCGTCCGCCTCGGCTTTCGCTTTCATGTACTCGTTGGGGTCGTGCAATACGGTAATCGTGTAACCCTGTTTTTTCAGATTTTCGGCAATGCTATTTTCATAGCCTTTTTTGCCGAATTTCTGAATACGGGGGATTGATAACCGTTTACCCGTTTCGCTATCGAATTTCTTAATTTCGATAACGCAATGATACAAATGTTTCTCATTGTCGGGGACAATGTAATTTTCGGGCGTAACGTCGATAATCGCAACGTCTTTAGTTTTGCCCTCGCTTACTTTCACTCGCATAATCGTTAAATTTATTTGTTATAAAATTTATCTTAGAGTTGAACGGCATATTATACCCAAACTCTAACACGTTCAAATATTCACGCTCAAATCTACGTACAAAGTTAGCAAAATTCAACTTTATACGCATATCGTTTTCGCTGATAATGTTCTTTCCGTACAAATCCAATACCTCGGAACGGGTCAAATGTCGGTACGGTTCCAATTCCGCCAACGTCAACATACGTTGCAATTGGGTTGGATTGTTCCGGTATTCCGTTTCGATAATTTGGTTTTGTAGGGCGTCTAATTCCGCCTCGCTTGCACCGCTTTCCTTTGCTATCTTATACCGTTCCCGCAACTCCGTTGCATTGGATAAATAGAACTCCGTGCCGTAATTAACTTTAGCCGAAACAAACAAACTACCGTAACGCAATCGGCAAACCGTTTCATCAACGAATTGTTGTGCCGCCTCAAACCCTTTCTTAATCCGGTTCAATACCGTACTTTGGCTTTCAAAATTCGCCTGTATTTGTTGCTCGTTCAATGCGTCCCGTGTAGTTATTTCCTCGTTGGTTCCAACAACCGACGTTATAATGTCGTTCTTTAGCCGTTTTTCTTCCTCAACGTTGTAATCTAAGCTACTACGGTCAACGGTCAACATTTGAACCGGGTTGCGCAAATCGGGTTGTTTATCCCCGTCCGGTATTGGTATCTCAACAAAGGTTCCAACACCGTTAATACGACTATCGCCGCATTTAGGACAACGCATTAACAACCCGGCGGCATCCAATCTATAAAAGCCCTGTTTGTCTTTCAGAAAACCGCCATCGCAATAATCGCCATTTTCGCCGTTACTGAAATCGCAACTTTGTTCATACCCGGAATAAATCGGATATGCGCCGTATAAGTCTAAATGTCGTTTACTGATATGGTAAAACAAAAACCAATCCAACGCCTCCAATTGCTTGGTTAGCGGGGATTGTTTAATGTCGGGTTCTGCAAGGCTCAACGGCTCGTTCCAAAAGAAGCGGGCGGGGCAATAACCTACATCGTGCGGGTTATCAATCAGCAATTCGCCAATATTGTGGCTTTTATCTTCCCGGAATACTCTATAACGTTCGTCGTCGATAACTGCGATACGTTCGCCATCCTGCCGGAAAATAATGTAATCCATTACCCCCGTCGTCTCGTTGGCTCTGTAATCAATAACCGACGCAATAGGCAACCAATAGAAATACGGTTGCGGGTATTTGTCGCCGGGTTTTTGTTCGCTCGGCATATCAACGATTAGAACGCTATTTATTTCGGTCTGAAAAAATTCCCATCCCTTTGTACTCCATATTTCCGGCTCGTGTAATACGTCTTGGCGGTAATACTCCCAATCGTCCCGTTGTTCCGGGTTCTGAAACTGATAATTGAACGCCGGGTTACGACCGTCAAAAATACGGCTCAACTTATCAAAACAAATGCCCGTTACCTCGTTTGTCTTAACGGGGTAACGGAACAATGTTTTGAACATCTTAAACTTGTCATGCGGCAATAGATTGGAAACAAATGCCAAAAAATCCGTTATCGGTTGGCAAATGTCAAACGACGTTATGCGTGTGCGGGCGTGAAAATTAATGCGCAATTGATGATAGATTGCTCTATTTATCGTTTTGCGCTTTTTCGGCTCCGTTATCCGCTTCCTTATCTCGTTTATATCCAATCCCATTTTCGTTATCAAATTTAAAAGTTGAATTATCCGGCAATCTCCAACCGCCATTATTGCGTAATCGCAAAAGACGTTCGGCGTGCGTTATCGTAAATTCTTCGGTTACGTTCAACGTGTCGTTAACCAACGCAACCTTTTGAACTTTCGCCGCCATATCGTTAGGGTTTGAGGTCGGTTAACGGGTTGAAATCCGGTGCAACAATAACAAGGTCGTCGGAATAGTTAGGCAAAAACGACCATTGAATTGCGTTGCTGTCCGGGGCTTCCAAACCTCCGTGCGACTTATCGCCAATGAACAAAGAACGGATTGGAATAGGGTAATAGGTCGTCTTAACCGTGGCATCCTGTATTGCCTCAATACTTCCGTTTTCATCAAACAGGTAAACGCCCAAATTATCGCCCCAACTTTCGCATTGCAATTCTTTCATCGCCTTAATTACGGCTTGGGGAATTTTGCGCATTACGCCCGTGAACGGGTTCGGCTCACGTCCGATAATTTCCTCAACGCCTCCCAATGTCTCGTTACCGCCTCCAAATGTGCGGGCGGCTCCGGCTTCATTGGTTGGGGCTTGGATGTACGGGGAAACAACAACTTTAGTGCTGCCCTCGGCTGTCAACAACGGCGTCCATGAAGCCAACAACGTTATCGCCTTTTCAGTTGTGAAACCGTTTTTCGTTCCGTCCTCTTTAGTCAGACGTTGAAACGCTACCTTTTGAATCTGCCCGAAACTTTCGGTGCAATTTACGGCGGGAATATCGGGCAATGAAGCCGCCGCCGGACACTTACAAGTAATCATACTCTTTAATTTTTAACGTTAAAACTAAATTCATTATCTCCGGGCTTTCCCTTTGCCCTTTGTTTTCGCTACAAAGTTATAAACTTTTTCCGGTATAATCTTGCATATCTCAATAATATTGCTAATTACGACGCTTAACACCCCGGTTGGCGTGTGCGTATGGCTGCAAATTGCCGTCCGATATTTCCTTTTCGTATATTCCGGTTAACCCATCTTCCGGGTCGTCGTGCGTGTTAGCATCGAAGTTACGCAAAAAGGTTGTAATGTGGTCGTAAACTGCCTTGTACCGGGTTTCCCATCCGAACGGCATTATTATATGTTGGTTTACCATTGCGGAATTAGTGATAATCCGGCTTTCCTTGTTACCCCCTTGATAAAACGGGTCGGTAATCGCCCGGACTTTCTTTTTAATAACCTTTTCAAAGCCCGCCCCGCCGTTGTTACTCTCAACCCATGCTTTTTGCGTGCCGTTGCGGTTTATCATCGCCGGAACGGTTACGGTTGTTACATCCGTGTTTTCGTCCGTCATTTCCATATCAGTAATTAGGGCGAATAATAACGGTTCCATCCGCTTTGTCTTTTCGTTGAAAACCATGTTGTCGGATTTATAGACGTCATACGTTGCACCAAACAAAAGGTCGTCGCCCTCATCGGCAACGTCAATGTATGCGCCGGAACGTATGTACGTGCCGTAATCGGATTTTTCAACCCACGTTTTGAACGGTTGATATAATCGACCCTCGGCAGAACCGGGGTTGCCTTGATAGAGGCATTGAAATTGTACCGGGTCTAATGCTTTTTGCGCTTCCAACTTTTGCTTACTGTGTCGGCTTTCCCATAATGCCGCCCCCGGTTCCCGTGGGTCTATCTCCGTGGGTTCTCCTGTTTTCAATGCCTCAAAGTTTATTCTAACCCATGCGCCGGGGGGTATGTTATCCAAATCAGCCCAACACTTAACATCAATAATAATTTCCCCGCTTTTCTCAATACGTCCTATCAAATCGTCGTCGTGCCATCGGGTAAAAACAATGAGTTCTTGCGAATCATTATGCAAACGGGTACGAACAACGGTTGTGTACCATTTCCACGCCGCCGCCCTTACAATCGGGCTATTACCCTCGGCATAATCTTTATACACGTCGTCCAATATCGACACGTCCACGGTTTTAGATGTAAGGGAACCGCCACGACCTACAACACGCAACGACCCTTTGCGCCCTACCATTTCGATAACATCACTATTCCGCAAATAGGTATTCGCCATTGTTACTACGTTGGAACCGTTCAAATACGTACCGGGAAACAATTCACGATACCGGGGCGTGTCGATAATACGTTGTACATCCCGGTTGAAATCTCGTGCAATGGTTGCAGCATACGACCCGATAACTATTTTCAAATCCGGGTTCAATCCCTCCATGAAAGCGGGTAACTTTCGGCTCGACCCCTCCGATTTTCCATGTTGCGGCGGTTGTTGTACAATCATCTTTCGTATTTTGCCATGCGCAAACATATCCAACAGGGTATAATATACAACATGAAACGGTTCCAATACCAAATCCGGTTGCATATACCGGGCAAAGTTGATAAGACGTTTACGGGCGGCGGCTCGCACCAATTCGCCGGGGTCTGCCTTGATTGCCTCGTACATCTTCAATAATTCCTCGTTGCTCATGGTCGTACAATTTTATCGGGTGTAACTATCAATTCGCCGGGCTTTTTCGGTATCCAATTCAAACACGCCGTTTTGCTTCTTATCCGGGAACGGTTCGGAGTAAACGGACAACGGCAACAAATCGGCAATCTATTTGCAACATCTAAATTCGCATGGTCGAAATACCAAACACCGTGTCCGCAATCCCCGCAATAATGGTTCGTTTTGGTTACAACCTGTTTAACAACATTCATTCGCCTTGCCATTATTGCGCCCCTCCTTTTTCGGCGATTGTCTTTTGAAATTCGGCGGACTGCAATTTGTCGGCGACGGCAAACAACAGGTCGTCCGGGATTGCCTTAACATCATATTTCGGTTTATCGTCGTCCGTCCCGGCGTTGTATCCGGGGATTTCGATTTTAACGGGTGCATCAAATCCCAACATCTTTGCCCGGCGTTGTTGAATGTTCAACAACAAATCTAAAAACCGGGGATTGCCCGCCGACGTTTCAACGGTCGTTTCGTCATACCCGTAATATTCCGGGTCGCCGTCGGTCGCATCCGTTTTGATAGGACGCCCCCGGTTGGTTTTCTCTTTGGTGCGCTGCTTTCCGGTTTTGGATACCTCCCACGCCTCCCACGCTTGTTGCTCCATTTTATCCAACTTGCGCAATTCCTGTGTAACATATTCGTCGATTGTATCCAACCGTTCCCGCTTCCATTCGATAAGGCATTGTTGCAAATCGTAATAAACCATTTGAAAGGTTATTGTATAACCCATTCCACGGGCGAACAAATCCCGGTTCAATGCGTCCGCAATTTCCCGGTACGAATAACCACGCAAAAACAAATCGGCACAAAACCGAATGTCATAAATTCGTTGTTCCTCGGAACGTTTGTTGTAGCCTAATGGCTTCTTTCTCTTTTTCATCGTCTAACCTCTTTTAATGTCAACAGGGGTCAAAATCTCCCTTTTACGCCTTTTCGTCATTTGGCTTGGTTCCTTATCGGCTCCTTTGCCTTTGTTCTTTCGTTCCGGGCTTTATCCTTTCCCCCTGTTTACCTCCTTAAAACGTTGCTGACCCTTTTGCAAGTTATTTGCACGGAATTTCCATTTTAAGAGGCTTTATTGTCTTATCCAATATTTTCTATATCTCTGCGGTTATCTTTTAACCACGGGGCAAATTTACGGCTTTTTCGCCGCATTGCCAACCGTTTGTTCTCTCTCACATATAAACGGCAAAACCCCGGCTTTGTTTTCCGGGGCTATTGCTCTATCGTCCTATTCCATTTTCATACTTTCCGTTTGAGCAATGAAAATGCGGTTCAACTCCTAATGTGATTTTATACGTATGCCCGTCTTTGGTTTCTTTCAACGCTAAACATACCGGGCGGGGTTTCCCGTTTATCGGATATTCCGGGTTAAAATAACGACACGTCCCGCATATCTTTTGGGGTGTCCGATTATCCGGGGCGCATCCGGTCAACTTATCCGGGATTGTACCGGAACAATTATTTCCCTTTTTCATTCCTCAAATGGTTTTTTCTTTCCGATTATTACGTTTGTTCTTTGCCCGGCGTTTATCCCATGGCTTTCTCCGGGGTTCTATCCGGTGTATCTCAACTTCGGTTCCGGGAAACATTTCCCCGAAAAAATCCGCCATTGCTTGCACCTCTTTTAGCACGTCGAACGCTTCCGGCTTTTTGTACTCCCTTTTGCGTTCCGGTTGCTTTTCCATTTGAACGGCGGGGCAAACATCAATAAGCGGGCAACCCTTACAAGTTTTCACGGGCTTTGCTTTTTGGCTTTCGCAAATGGCTTTATATTTCCGGTCATTATCTGCCTTTCTAAAACCGTGCCAATCGTCCCGTACTTTGGACGCATCGGCAAAAGCCTCCATTGCTGCAACTGCAACACTCGCTAAAATGTAATCCGGGGTATCATTGAAATTACCCTCCAATGAATTGCGGTTGATAACTTCCGCAATCTCCTTTACAAACTTTTCTCTTTTATTCATCGCTCAATTGGTGTTTATTGATATAATATTGGCACGGCATAACACCGCAATTTTGCTTTTCTTGGAACGCTTCACAATATCCGTTGCCGTCGGCATCTTCATGCAGGAAATGAACACAATTACCGCATCCGCTTGTTTCATCCGGTTGTATTTGGGATTTTTCGGCGGGTATTTCTTTTGGCTCAAATTCCCGTTTGAAATCCTTTTCGGGGCGGGCAGTAAATCGTCCGTTTGGCTCCCGGATAATAAACCAATCTTCCGGTACATCAATGAATATTCCGTTACCGTCCGGGAATGAATAAACCGCCTTTCCGTTCGGGGTTCTTAGGGTCGTAACCGTTCCGCCGCCTGTAAACTTCAATACGTCGTTCACGTTGTCCCGGCGAAATTGGATTGCATCAACTTCCAACATTATGCGGCAATACCGGGAACCCGCCGTTGCGTCCGGGTCGGCTAACTTGGTTCTTACCTCTTCCGGGTATTCTTCCGGGTCGTACTTCATATAAACCGATTGTTTGTTATCAGCATAGGAGAACTCAATAAAACGGTCTCCCAAACGTCCCCGGATTGCTTGTTTCAACGCTGCAATCCTTTGCGCCTCCGGCTTATCCTTTCCCTCGCTACCATTTTGCGACCAACTTAAACGTATCGACGTATCGGACGCTGTAACATTAATTTCTTGTTGTGTAATGTCCTCAATCATTGCGCACATATCGCAATCAAAGGGGCTTAATACTTGTTTATTCATCGCTCTAAAATTTATTTGTTATTACTATCCGGGGCGGCGGGTGCCTTAACTCCGGCTATTGTTCCATTGTAATTAAACTCCAACGCACAATCTTTAAATTCTCCGGCAATCCTCAAAAAACGCCAATAAATCGTTTTTCTGTCATTCCTATGGAATTTATCGCATTTCCTACCGATTGCGGGGCAATCCTCCCTTTTGATTTTACAACGAACGCATCGTTGCAGGAAAATTGCGGGGTTGTTGTTGGCTAATCGAGCATCCGCCGCCGTCCATATTTCCGCTATCAATACCATACCCCGGTAAACGCAACGTTCGCCGGGGCTGTATTCCTTATCCGGGTCAAATGGTGCGGGCTGTCTTATTCTCATTTGTCGCCCGCCTCACTTACATACTCAAACAATGCGTCCAAATCTTCCTTTGCGCCTCTAACGGTAACTCTTACCCGGTTGCCTCCGGCTAATGCGGCCTCAATGATTTGGCAATTGTAACGTTCGGCGTTAATCTGTAACATCGCCGCCGCTGCGTTCGTGACAAACTCGTTTCTTTCTTCCATACTCTCGGTTTTTTTAATTGATAAATACGCTTCCATCGGTTCGTTATCTTGTTGGCAGGCTCCTAACAAAAGCGTTGCCAAAGATAACAATAAAATCTTTGCTTTCATAACTTTACTTTCTTTTAATCCATATAAACCGTATGCCGATACCGACAAACAATATTTTCGCCTCAACATCAACGTAACGGTCGTAACCGTTGACCGCATCCACGGACACGCCGGGAATAACAAACCAACTCTTATATTTCCAATATTCCCGGACGTAACCACAAACGCCAACCCGTCCGATATGGAACCCAATTTGCGCCGTATGTACGTCGCCATTCTTTCGGATAACTCCTATTCTTTTCTTACTCATTTTTCTTTCTTATTCAATAGTTCGTAACTCTCTTTATCTATCACTACTACCGTCGGATATTCGGTTATCACTCCTTTTGTGTACACCAAATTGTAAATGCCCAATTGCCCTTTAATTGGGAACTCAACAACCCGGCGGGGGTTACGCATCAACCACCCGAAGCCCTTTGTAATGTTTTTGCGCTTTTCGGACGGTATGCGGGTATTCTCCCAATCTTCCGGCGTAAAATCTTTAATCGGCTTCACGTCGTATAATTCAACCAATCCCAATGTAACCCCACTTTCATAACCGGGAATTACAGGATTAGCGGACGAACAAATCATTAAATCGCCTCGGTATGGTGTATTCTTACTGCGTACCTCAATGCACTTTTCGCCGTAAACAACTCCGTTATCCTTATAAGCCGCCGTAACCAATTGCGTTGCATACGGGTTTTTAACGGTTAATGCCCGCCAACGGTCATGTTGGG
>ERZ827492.358-NODE-358-length-44816-cov-10.365653_pt1 | contig 44816 bp, 41 predicted proteins | sample MGYA00519704_ERZ827492 | MGnify/ENA primary metagenome ERZ827492 (study PRJEB31778, sample SAMEA3449325) | human gut metagenome | biome: human gut; feature: human-associated habitat; material: faeces | place: United Kingdom | collected 2010/2012 ... | reverse complement strand
TCTCCCGCCGCAGGATGCGGCAGCAGGCCGCGTGGAACGTCATGGCCCAGACGTCCATGGCGTAATCGCCGAGCAGCGCCTGCAGCCGGCTTTTGAGCTCGTTGGCGGCCTTGTTGGTGAACGTGATGGCGAGGATGGACCACGGCGCGGCGGGCCGGAGCGCGCACAGGCGCTCGGCCTGCAGCTGCATGGCGGGATCCTGCGTTTTGAGGTACGCTTCGAGATATGTAAGGTCCTCTTCGGTCACGTAGTCCGGAACCTCCTGCGAGTCGGAGCCTTCACCGAAGGCGATGAGGTTCGCAATGCGGTTGATGAGGACCGTCGTTTTGCCGCTGCCCGCGCCGGCCAGCAGCAGCAGCGGGCCCTGTGTGGTCAGGACGCCCTCGAGCTGCATGGCGTTGAGATTCTGAAAGCGCGCGGCGATGACCGCGCGGCGGGCGGCCAGAAATCGGGATTCAAATGTCTGTTCCATAGCTTCACCTTTGCGTCAGCTGACGCTTCAATAAACTATGGATATTCTACCGCATCTGACCGGATTTGTCGATATCAAAAAAATGTTCGAAGCCGTTCGAGCGCTTTCTTTTCGATCCGGCTGACCTGGACCTGCGAGACGCCGATGAGCTCCGCCACGCGCTGCTGCGTCAGGCTGTGGTAATAGCGTAGCTGGATGACGAGCCGCTCCTTCTCGCCCAGATGCCGCAGCGCCTCCCGCAGGGCGAGCTTTTCCAGCAGCTTTTCCTCCATGCCGTCCGTGCAGAGGACGTCTTCAAGGGAAAAGCCCTCCTCGCCGGTCTGCCGCTGGATCGATTCGGCGGCGCTGGTGGCCGTCTCGGCGCTGGCGATCTCCTCGGGAGACAGCCCCATAGCCTCCGACAGCTCGGATACCGTCGGCTCGCGGCCGAAGTCGCCGGTCAGGCGCTCGCGCGTTTTTTTGATGGCAGCCGCGCGCTCCTTGATGCTGCGGCTGACCTTGACGGCGCCGTCGTCGCGCAGGAAGCGGCGGATCTCCCCTGCGATCTTCGGCACGGCGTAGGTGGAAAACTGCGTGCCGTAGGCCGTGTCAAAGCCCTCGACGGCCTTGAGAAAGCCGACGCAGCCCAGCTGGAACAGATCGTCCGGCTCCACGCCGCGGCCGAAATACCGCCGCGCGATCGACCAGATCAGGCCGGTATTCTCCGTCACGAGCCGCTCCGTGGCCGTCCGGTCGCCCTGCTGAGCCTGCGTGATGAGCGTGATCGTCTCGCTCAAGCGTTCTTCCCCCGCTGCACGATCTTCCGCTTCATATGTACCGTCGTCCCCCGCCCCGGCTTCGACGTGACCTGCAGCGAGGTCATGAAGCTCTCCATGATCGTAAAGCCCATGCCGCTGCGCTCGGGGCCGCCGGTCGTGAACATGGGCGTGCGGGCCTTTTCGATGTCCTCCATCCCGCAGCCCTTGTCGCGCACGACAACGTCGAGGACGCTGTCCGGCAGGATGCGGCAGCGGATGGTCACGAGGCCGATCGTATCGCGGTAGGCGTGGACGATGCAGTTGGTGACCGCCTCGGAGACGGCGGTCTTGATATCGTTCAGCTCCTCGAGATTCGGGTCGAGCTGCGCGGCAAAGCAGGCGACGGCCGCGCGGGCAAAGGCCTCGTTGGCGGACCGGCTGGGGAAGGTCAGCGTCATTTCATTTTCAGCTTTCATGGACCAGACTCCTTTCATCTTCCAAGGTTGCGATGCGCTCGATCCCGGAGGCCCGGAGCACCTTCATCGGCTGCGGCGGCACACTTCTGAGGATCACCTCGCCGCGCAGCTGCCGCATATGGCGGACGCAGGCGATCACGATGGCGATGCCGCTCGAGTCCATAAACGTGACCTCCCGGAAATCCAGCACACAGACGCGCGGCAGATAGAGCTCGATTTTGTTGCCGACAACACGCATGATATCCTTCGCGCTGTGGTGGTCGATCTCGCCGCGCAGCGCGATGGTCAGCTGCTTGTCCTGCAAAAAGCTTGTGAGATTCATTTGTTCGCCTCCAGATAAAAAATGGACACACAGGAGCATTCCTGTGTGTCCATTATAGAAATCAATCGGTGAAATTCCGGTCGAAACCGTTACCGGCGGAGCCGCTTTTCACTTTCTTCCAGCTGTGCGAGCAGAGCTCTGTTCTTTTCGAGCTTCTCGCGCTGCTCGGCCACGACCTTCTCCGGCGCGCGGGAGACGAAGGCCTCGTTCGAGAGCTTGCCCTCGAACATGGCGATCTGCTTCAGGCAGTTGGCCTTTTCCTTTTCGAGGCGGGCCAGCTCCTTCTCAAAGTCGATCAGCTCCTCCAGCGGGATATAGAGCTTGGCGTCATTCGTGACGACGCAGACCATGTTCTCGTGGCCCTCCGGGTCAGTCTCGCAGATGATGACCTTGTCAGCATACGCCAGACGGCAGATGAAGCCCTCGCCCTGCCGGAAGATCTCGCCCTTGTCGGACACGACGTAGAGCGTGCTCTTCTTCGACGGCGGAACGTTCATCTCGGCGCGGCGGTTGCGGATGGAGCGGATGGCGTTCATGACGGACTCCATGTGCGCGGCCTCGGCGCCGAAGTTCAGGCTCTCGTCGTACTTCGGCCAGTCGGCCAGCATGAGGAATTGGCCCTCGTGCGGGATGGCCTGCCAGATCTCTTCCGTGATGAACGGCATGAACGGATGCAGCAGCCGCAGGAACTGGTCGAGCACATAGACCAGGACCTTCTGCGCGGCGAGCTTGCTCTTTTCATTCTCGCCGTAGAGTCTGGCCTTGGTGAGCTCGATATACCAGTCGCAGTAGGTGTCCCAGATGAAGTCATAGACCTTGGCGGAGGCCACGCCAAGCTCGTAGGCGTCCATATTCTCGGTGACTTCTTTGATGAGCGTATTGAGCTTTGTCAGAACCCACTTATCCTCGATCTCAAGATCGGCGGCATCGGGCAGGCCGGTCTCTTCCACGGTCAGGTTCATGAGCACGTAGCGGCTCGCGTTCCAGATCTTGTTGGCAAAGTTGCGCATGGCTTCGCACTTTTCGACGTAGAAGCGCATGTCGTTGCCGGGAGAGTTGCCGGTGATGAGGTTGAAGCGCAGCGCGTCCGCGCCGTACTTCTCGGCCATCTCCAGGGGGTCAATGCCGTTGCCGAGGGACTTGGACATCTTGCGGCCCTTGTCGTCGCGGACGAGGCCGTGGATGAAGACGGTCTTGAACGGCTCCTTTTTCATCTGCTCCATGCCGGAGACGACCATGCGCGCCACCCAGAAGAAGATGATATCATAGCCCGTGACCATGTCGGTCGTCGGGTACCAGTATTTGAGGTCTTCGGAATCGAGATCCGGCCAGCCCAGCGTGGAGAACGGCCACAGGCCGGACGAGAACCAGGTATCGAGCACGTCTTCGTCGCGGGTCAGATGCGTGCAGCCGCACTTCTCGCACTTCGTCGGGTCTTCGCGGGAGACGTTGATATGGCCGCATTCGTCGCAGTACCACGCGGGGATCTGATGGCCCCACCAGAGCTGGCGGGAGATGCACCAGTCGTGGACGTTTTCCATCCAGTTGAGGTAGGTCTTCGAGAAGCGCTCGGGGACGAACTTGATCGTGCCGTCCTTGACGACGCGGATGGCTTCCTCGGCCAGGGGCTTCATCTTGACGAACCACTGCGCGGAGATGAGCGGCTCGACATCGTTATGGCAGCGGTAGCAGGTGCCGACGTTGTGGGAATAGGGCTCGGTCTTGACCAGATACCCCTGCTCCTCGAGGTCCTTGACGAGGGCCTTGCGGCACTCATAGCGGTCCATGCCGTTGTACTTGCCGCCGTTTTCGTTGATCGTACCGTTGTCGGCGATGACGCGGATGACGTCGAGGTTGTGGCGCAGGCCGACCTCAAAGTCGTTGGGGTCGTGCGCCGGAGTCATCTTGACCGCGCCGGTGCCGAAGCCGATCTCGCAGTATTCGTCGCCCACGATGGGGATCTCGCGGTTCATGATGGGCAGGATGCAGGTCTTGCCGATGAGGTGCTGGAACTTTTCGTCGTTCGGGTTGACGGCCACGCCGGTATCGCCCATCATGGTCTCCGGGCGGGTCGTGGCGACGACGATGTCGCCGGAACCGTCGGAGAGCGGATAGCGGATATACCACAGGTGGCCGGGCTTGTCGACGTATTCGACCTCAGCGTCGGACAGCGCCGTCAGGCAGTGCGGGCACCAGTTGATGATGCGGCTGCCCTTGTAGATGAGGCCCTTGTCGTACATCTCACAGAAGGCCTCGCGCACGGCTCTGGAGCAGCCCTCGTCCATGGTGAAGCGGCTGCGCGACCAGTCGCAGCTGACGCCGAGCTTGCGCTGCTGCTCGACGATGCGGCTGCCGTACTTTTCCTTCCATGCCCAGACGCGCTCGAGGAACTTCTCGCGGCCAAGGTCATAGCGGGTCTTGCCCTCCTTGACACGCAGCTCCTCTTCGACCTTGATCTGGGTCGCGATGCCGGCATGGTCCGTGCCGGGAAGCCACAGGGCGCTGTAGCCCTCCATGCGCTTGTAGCGCGTCAGGATATCCTGCAGCGTGGAGTCGAGCGCGTGGCCCATGTGGAGCTGGCCAGTGACGTTGGGAGGCGGCATGACGATGGAATACGGCTTCTTGTCGGGGTCGGGTTCGGCCTTGAAGCAGTCGTTTTCCATCCACATGTCATAGATGGCGCTTTCGACCAGCTTCGGGTCATAGGTTTTCGGTAAATCTTTTTTCATATTGTTACTCCATTCAAGTAATATCTTATGTCAACTAATTTCCGTAACCGGACACGGCAGTACTTCCCGCAGCCATGCGCAGAAATCCGCCGGGTCAGTCCCAGTCAGGTCGGACTTTTTTAACGCCGTGACAGTGCCGTCATAGGTCATGACGAAAAGGGACGGCGTTTCAATCATCGTATCGAAGGTATTCAGCGGGAACCGGCTGCTGGTCTCGTCGTCTTCCATGTGCATACCATCCTCTGAAAAAACAGCGCGCGGATGGTTGGCAGTGTCAAACTGCCGCAGCTTTGCAAAGACTTTTTCGGCCGCCGCGTCGTAGCGTGGATCCCGCTTCTGCCCGCGCCGGTTCAGAATGGAAATGGCAATGCGGAACAGCGCACAGGAAACGGCGAGAATCCCCACGATCAATGGTCCCTTCAGGTTCTTGGGATCCATCAGACCAGGAATCAGCAGGAATAAACCTAGCAGAAGAAGTACGATCGTCAATACTGTGCGGAAGATTTTTCTGCCCTTTCCGGTTCCGGCGTTTCCGGTTCGTTCGTTATAGGCGTGCAGCCGGTCGGTCTGCCGCCAGAGGCCGGGATATTTTTTTCGTGAAGACAGCTCCGTCCGCTTTTCAAGCGCGCGGGAAAGCTCATCTGCAAGCGAGGGGTCGTATGGCGTCAATACAAATCGATACTCTGTCATATAGCTCCTTTCAATACGAAAAACGCCCTGAGCTGTTGCTCAGGGCGATCATAGACCGTGGTACCACCTGCATTCCCGGAAGGCCGGGCGCTCAAGCCTCTGTAACGGGAGGACCCGGCCGGGCTTACTGCGTTCAGCCCGACAGCTCGGAGGCGACAAAGATCCGCACGCGCAAAGGCTTGCACCGGCCGCCTTCTCTCTGGGGCTGCGTCTTCGGGTCTTACTCCTCTTCTCAGCTTGTGACGATATGGGGATCGGACGCTTACACGTCCTCGATGATGGGCGAGGGCTTTGCCTGCTGCGGGTTGACCAGCGCGCGGAACTTGCTGCGCGACTCGCGGACCTCGCTGAGCGCCTGAGCGATGGCGTCTTCCGTGCGCTTCATGGAGTCGTCGACATAGTCGTTGGTGACCTGACGCAGCTCCTTGATCTTGGCCTGGGCGTTCTTCATGAGATCGTCGGCCTCCTTCTGGGCCTGCAGATAGACCTCTTCGTGCGAGATCATCTGGCGGGCACGCTGCTCGGCCTGCTTGAGAATATTCTCGGCTTCGCGCTTGGCGTTGGTAATGACCTCATTGCGGGATTCGACGATCGTCTTGGCCTGCTTGAGCTCACCGGGAAGCTGGTTGCTGATCTCATCGAGAAGATCGAGGACCTTGTCGCGTTCGAGCACGCACTTGTCTGCGCCGAGCGGAAGGCTCCACGCATCCTGCACCATCTCGTATAACGTTGTCAGGATCTCTTCAATACCGCTTGCCATAAAATTACCTCCTTAGATTTGCTCCATCATGCGAGCCTTGAAGTCCGGGATGATCTCGGCCGGGAGAAAATCACTCACGTCGGCATCATACCGGCCCAGCTCCTTGACAGCGCTGGAGCTCAGGTACATGAACTGGTGCTCGGCAGTCAGGAACATGGTATCAAGTCCGGGATTGAGTTTGTGATTCATGAGCGCCATCTGGAATTCGCGTTCAAAATCAGAAACGGCCCGCAGGCCCTTGATGATAATGGAGCTGCCCTGTTCGCGCGCAAAATCGGCCAGCAGCTTGTCGGAGTGCATGACCTCGACATTGGGGATGCCGGCGGTCACGCGGCGGATCAGATCCACACGCTCTTCCGGCGTGAACATGGGGCTTTTTTCACAGTTGTACATCACACAGACGATCAGCCGGTCAAAGCTCCGGGCGGCCCGGGTGATGATGTTGAGGTGACCGTTCGTGACAGGATCGAAGCTGCCGGGATAAATGGCTGTTTTCATGCGTCCTCCAGACGGTTATCCTCTGCGGAAGATCGTCACCGCGGCTTTGCCGTAGCGGTAATCGCGGTAACGGACAAGGCCCGGGATCTGCTCCGGCAGGCTCTTGTCAAATGGTCTTTCACAGACTATTATACCACTGTTCGTCAAAATGTCAATTTCTGATACGATTTTTAGGGCAGTTTCCAAAAAAACTTCTGCATAAGGCGGGTCCAGAAGGATCAGATCGTACTGCTGGCGGCAGGTTTTCAGCCAGGAACTGTAATCTGCCTGCACGACCGTAGCACGTTCTTCCAGCCTTGTCTTTTTCAGGTTCTCCCGGATGACGGCGATGGGCTCCCTGCCCTTGTCCACAAAGGTGCAGTGCGCCGCGCCGCGACTGAGCGCCTCGATGCCGAGCTGGCCCGAACCCGCAAACAGGTCGAGCGCGCGCCGCCCCTCCACTTCAAACTGGATGGCGGAGAAAATGCCCTCCTTGACCTGGTCCATGGTCGGGCGGGTATCCATGCCCTTCGGAGCCTTCAGCGGGACGCCTCTGGCGGTTCCTGTGATGACGCGCATGCGGTTCCTCCTTCCTGCGGGTGAAAATGCCGGTAGACGGCCTGCGCGGCCGGGACCGGCAGGACCTGCTCCAGCTCGGCCTGTCCGGCCTGGGAAATGGCCTTGACGGAGCGGAATTTCTTCAGCAGCGCCTGCCGCCGCTTTTCGCCGATGCCGGGGATATCCTCCAGTCCGGAGGCCTTCATGCGGCGCGAGCGGAGCGTGCGCTGGTACGTGATGGCAAAGCGGTGCGTCTCCTCCTGGATGGTGCCGATGAGGGCGAACACAGACGGAACGGCGCTGATGGCAATCTCATCGCCCGCAGCGGTGACGAGCGCTCTGGTGCGGTGGCGGTCGTCCTTGACCATGCCGTAGGTCGGGATCGACAGCCCGAGCGTCTGCAGCACGTCCTCCGCGACCCGCGCGTGCTCGATGCCGCCGTCGATGAGCAGCACGTCCGGGCGCTCTGCGAAGCCCGCATCCTGCTGGACATAGTGCGTCAGCCGCCGCAGCAGGACCTGATGCATGGACGCGTAGTCGTCCTGATCGGTCAGGCCCTCGACCTTGAAGCGCTTATAGGCCGATTTGAGCGGCTTTCCATCCTGAAAAACGACCATGGAGGCGACAATATCCGTCCCGGCCAGGTTGGAGATGTCGTAGGATTCCATCCGATGCGGGGTATCCGGCAGGTGGAGCATATCGGCCAGCACGCCGAGCGTTCCGGTGCGGCGCTCCGCCTTGGTGGTGATGCGCTCGGCTTCTTCGCGGGCGTTTTTCTGCGCCAGCTCGACCAGACGGACGTTGTCGCCGCGCTGCGGCATGCGGATGAGGACCTTCTTGCCCAGCTCCTGCTGCAAAAGTGCGGAGAACAGCTCCGCGTCCTCCATCTCAAACGGCGTCAGAATGACCTTGGGCGCCGCGCCGCGAACAAGATAAAACTGCTTGACGAGCGACGAGACGGCCTCCTTCGGATCGTCGGCCGTGGCGAGGATCTCGTATTCCTTATCGAGCAGGCTTCCGTTTACATAATGCAGAACTGCAAAGCAGGCCCGCGTTTCGTTCTGATAGTAGCCGATGACGTCGGTGTTGGCCATCGTCCCGGCCGTGACGAGCTGCTTTTCGCCAAGGGATTCCACGGCCCGCAGCCGGTCGCGCAGCGACGCCGCCAGCTCAAACTGCAGCTTGTCCGCCGCGGTCTCCATCTGCGCGCGCAGCTCGCCCGCCACCTGCTTGTAGTTCCCCTGCAGGATGAGGACGGCCTGCTCCATCCGGGCGTGGTAGTCCTTCTGGCTGCGCGAGAGCTGGCACCAGCCGTCGCAGTTGTTCATGTGGTAGTTCAGGCAGGGACGCTCCTTGCCGAGGTCGCGCGGAAACTGCTTGGAGCAGCCGGGCAGCTTGAGCGTCAGCCGCAGCGTATCGATCACATGCTGCGTCACGAAGCGGCCGCCGAAGGGACCAAAGTAGCTGGCCTTGTCGCCGGTAATGCGGCTGACCATCTGCATGGTGGGATAGTCCTCCGCCAGATCGACGCGCAGGTACGGATAGCCCTTGTCGTCCTTCAGGAGGATGTTGTACTTGGGCATGTGCCGCTTGATGAGCGAGCATTCGAGCACGAGCGCCTCAAATTCCGACCGGGCGACGATGGTGTCGAAATGGTCGATCTGCGAGACCATCTTCCGCGTCTTCGGCGTATGGGAGGCCGTATCCTGAAAATACTGGCTGACACGGTTTTTGAGCTTCTTCGCCTTGCCGACGTAGATGACCGTGCCGGTCTTGTCCTGCATCAGGTACACGCCCGGCTCGTAGGGCAGCGAGAGCGCCTTATCTTTGAGTTCTTCAAATGTCATACGAATAAAAAAAGCGCTGCAGACGCAACGCCGGCAAATCAGATTCAAAGTACATGGACAGGAGGGGCAGCGCCCCTCCTGTCGGTTCCGGATGAAAAATGCTCAGAAAACCTCTTTTACGAGCATATCGGTCAGTGCCTTGACTGCTTCTTCCTCATCGGGGCCCTCAGCAATGATGCTGACGCGCGTGCCCTTGGTGATGCCCATGGACAGAACGCCGAGCAGGCTCTTGGCGTTGATCTTGCGGTCTTCCACCTCGACCCAGATGCTGGACTTGAACTCGTTGGCCTTCTGGATGAAGTAGGTGGCCTGACGGTTATAAAGGCCGGATTCGCACTTTACGATGGATTGCTGCATGTACATAGACGACACTCCTTATATATCATGCTGGGCGTGCCCGATGTACAAGGCTGGGCACTCTCTTTCGTCTTTCTAATTTTAGCAAATTTCATTGAAATGTCAATCATTATTTCATGACACTTCCACTTTCTTCCGCATTCACTTGAATTCCACGATCGTCACGCCAGACTCGCCCTCACCGTAGACGCCGAGGCGGAACGACTTGACGTATTTGCAGCGGCGCAGTTCCTCCTGCACGGCGGAGCGGAGCACGCCGGTGCCCTTGCCGTGGATGATGCGGGCGTTCGGCAGATTTCCCATGTAGGCCGCGTCCAGGAAATTATCCAGGACCGGCAGCGCCTCGTCGACGGCCATGCCGCGGATGTCGAGCTCCGGCTGGGCCGCGGCCTTGAGCTCGCGGACCTTGCCCGCGATGACCTTTTTGGCCGCATTCTGCGTCTCATTTTCGAGCAGATACACCTCGTCGGGCTTCGCCGTCACCTGCATGATCCCGGCGCGCAGCTGGTAGCTGCCGTCCTTGTTGATGGCGAGCACCGATGCCTTCGTGCCGAGCTTCAGCAGCTCCACGGTGTCGCCCACGCGGATGGCGCGGGTCACCTCAGGCCGGGCCTTCTGCTCGCGCTGCGGCTGCAGCTTCTGCTCCGCCTCGTTGAGGCTGCGGCGCATCCCGGCCTGCTTTTCGTTGGAGCCGGGGATGAACGCGCCGTTTTTGGCCTGCTTGCGCAGCTGCTTGAGCTCTTCGTAGACTGCGTCCGCCGCGCGGCGGGCGTCGTCGATGATGAACTGGGCCTCCTTGCGGGCCTGCTGGGCGGCCTTTTCCTTCTCCTGCTTGATCTGGGCGTAGTATTCGTCGGATTTTTCCTTCTGCTTCTCGGTCTCGCGGCGCAGACGCTCGGCTTCTTCCTTCGCCTTCTCCATCTCCTGCCGCTGCTGGTCGAGCTGGGTCAGGACATCCTCGAAATTCACGTCGTTCTGGCTGACCAGGCTCCGCGCCTGCTCCAGGATGCCGTCGTCCAGCCCCAGGCGCTTGGAGATGGCAAACGCGTTGGACTTGCCGGGCACGCCGATGAGCAGCCGGTAGGTCGGCTGCAGAGTCTCGACGTTGAACTCGCACGAGGCGTTCATGACGCCGCTCGTGCGCATGGCGTAGAGCTTGAGCTCAGCGTAGTGCGTTGTGGCGGCGACGCCGGCGCCGCATTTGCGGCAGAACTCGATGATGGCGATGGCGAGCGCCGCGCCCTCTGCCGGGTCGGTACCGGCGCAGAGCTCGTCGAAGAGGACGAGACTGTCGCGGTCGCAGATCTTAAGGATCTCCACGATATTCTTTGTATGCGACGAGAAGGTGGAAAGCGACTGCTCGATGGACTGCTCGTCGCCGATGTCGGCGAAGACCTGCTCGTAGACGTTGATGGAGCTGCCGTCGTCGGCAGGGATATGCAGACCGCACTCGGCCATGAGCGTGAGCAGGCCGATGGTCTTGAGCGTGACGGTCTTTCCGCCGGTGTTGGGGCCGGTGATGATGAGCGTGTCAAAATCGCTGCCCAGCCGCACGGAGATCGGGACGACCGTCTTGCCGGTGATGAGCGGATGGCGGGCCCGGATGAGGTTCATCTGGCCGTCGGTCCGCACCTCCGGGCAGATGGCCCGCATGGCGAACGACAGCCGCGCCCGGGCGAAAATGCACTCAAGCTCGAGCAGCACATCGTAGTCGAGCTTGATCTGCTCGCGGTGGTCGGCCGACTCCGCGGAGAGCTCGGCGAGGATACGCTCGATCTCCTTGCGCTCGGCCATGAACAGCTCGCGCAGCTCGTTGTTGCCGTTGACGGCGGACATGGGCTCAATGAAGTAGGTGCTGCCGGAGGAAGACACGTCATGGACGAGTCCGGGCAGCTGCCCCTTGCACTCGGCCTTGACGGGCACGACAAAGCGGTCGGACCGGATCGTCACGATCGGCTCCTGCAGGATCTTCGCGTAGGACGGCGAGGTGATGATCTTCTGCAGGGACTCGCGGATCTTCGCGCTCTGCTGGCGGATCTTGCGGCGGATGGAGGCAAGCTCGCTGCTGGCCGCATCCGCGATCTCGTCTTTGGAGAGGATGGAGTTGAAGATGCGTTCTTCGAGGTATTTATTGCTCGTGATCTGCTGAAAATACAGATCAAGGACCGAAGCTTCCTGTACGCCCTCGCCCTCGGCATAGCTCTTCGCCTGCCGCGCGGCACGCAGCACGCCGGCGATCCGCAGCAGCTCCTCCGGGCTGAGGCAGCCGCCGCGGTACGCGCGGTCGAGCGACGCGCCGACGTCATACAGCCCGCCGAACGACGGCGAGCCCTTGATCGTGATGCATTTGCAGGCCGCGCTCGTCTCTTCCAGCAGGTGCCGGATCTCATCCGCGTCCGCAGACGGGCGGATGGCCATGCAGCGGTCCTTCGCCGCCTGTGAGGAGGCGTGGTCGGCAAGCAGCGAGAGGACCTTGTCCAGCTCGAGCTTGCTCAGGGATTTTTCATATTGTTCGTTCATAAGCGGTTCCTGTTCTTTCGGCTCCCGTCCGGATCCGGCGGGGCCTTCTATTCAACCAGAAGTGATTTATAAAAGTCGAGGGTGTAAAAGCTGCGCTCGAGTTGGGTCAGCAGATAGCTCTCTGCCGCGTCGCACAGCTCCTTTTCCGCAGCGCCCGTGAGCGTGAAGGAAAAGAGCTTCTTATCCGGGCAGGAGACGATGTACCGCATCGCCGCCAGCGACGCCGGAGACAGCGGCATCCGCACCCCGTCGGACGCGCGGCAGCCGGCGCATTCCAGCGTCCCGTCGGCGATGGAAAAGCGGTCCGGGTCTTCCCTGCCGCACACACAGCAGCCGGAAAGCTCCGGCATATAGCCCGCGATGGCGGCCAGCCGCAGCTCCGTCGCGGCCTTGACGAGCCGCGGCGGCTTTTTGAGCTTTGAAAGCGCGTAAAGCGCATTCAGGATCAAAGACAGCAGCGCCGGGCTCGACGCATCCTCCTGCGACAAAACCTCCGCCAGCTGGGCAAAATAGCTCGCAAGCGACAGCAGCAGCAGGTCATTGCGCAGCTCCGGGAACATCTCGATGGCCGTCGCCTCGGTGATAGCCGTGAAGCCGCGCGCCTCGGTGATAGCCGTGAAGCCGCGCGCATCGCTGATGGTGAACTCGGCATACGTCAGCAGCTGGCAGGCGCCCTTGAGCTTCGACCGGTTCGAGCGCACGCCGCGGGCCTTGACGGAAAGGAGCCCGTCGTGATCGGTCAGGATCGTCAGGATGCGGTCCGTCTCCTTATATTCTGTTGTCCGGAGGACAAGCCCCCGTGTCGTCAGGTACATAGGCTGCTTCCCGTTTGCTCATGGCGGATGCTGCGCGTCCGGCGTCCTTGTAGAGCAGATACGCCTCCGGCGCGCCGGTCTCGGTAAAAACTTCCCACAAAAATTCTGCTTTCATTGGCTCGCCCTCCTCTGGGATTAGGATGAGCCGGTCGGGCAGACGCTATGCTGGCAGTTTCAGTCTTTGTGATAGCCGAAGTTGGAGATCATGAAGTCGCTGTCGCGCCAGTTTTCCTTGACGCGGACCCAGGTCTGCAGAAAGACCTTCGTGCCCATGAAGCGCTCGCAGTCCTTGCGGGCATCGGTGCTGATCTTTTTGAGCATCTGGCCGTTTTTGCCGATGATGATGCCCTTGTGGCTGGCCTTTTCGCAGTAGATCGTCGCGTCGAGGTCGATGATGCCGTCATCCCGCTCGGAGAATTTCGTGATCTCGACCGCGGTCCCATGCGGGATCTCCTTTTCGAGGTTCCAGAGGAGCTTTTCGCGGATGATCTCGGCCATGACCTGCTTTTCCGGCATATCGGTCGAGATCCCTTCCGGGAACATGAACGGCCCTTCCTGCGCAAAGCCCTCGCAGACCTGCATGAGGCTGTCCAGCCCGTCGTGCCACTTGGCGCTGATGGGGATGACATCCACGAAGTCCATAAGGTCCTTATAGGCCGCGATGACCGGCAGCAGGTTTTCCTTTTCCACCGTGTCGATCTTATTGATGACGAGGATCGCGGGGACGTTCGCCTCTTTGATCTTTTCGATGAGCTCCTGCTCCTGCGGGCCGACGTTGGCGATCGGCTCGACAAGCAGAATGACGGCGTCGACGTCGGCGACCGACTGGTTGACGACGTTCACCATATAGTCGCCGAGCTTCGTGCGCGGGCGGTGGAAGCCCGGGGTGTCGATGAAGACGAGCTGCGTATCGCCGCGGTCGACGATGGCGCAGATGCGGTTGCGGGTGGTCTGAGGCTTATGGGATACGATGGCGATCTTCTCGCCGACGAGCGCGTTGGCAAGCGTGGACTTGCCGACATTCGGCCGCCCGGCGATCGTGATCATCGCGGTTTTGGTTTTCATATCTGTTCTCCTGTGCAAAATTCAAAATACATCTGGTCCTCGGCCAGATTCTCATGTCCGTCATCAATTTCTCCGACCACGCCGCCCATTTTTTCATAAAAGCGCCGTGCGGGCAGATTATGTACATTGCAGCCGCAGAAAAAACTGTCCAGTTTCCGTTCCCGCGCGGCCTGACGCACCTGTGCAAAGATGCGTCGACCCAGGCCCATATGCTGGTACGGCGGCAGCAGGTACAGAGAATTGAGGCAAAAAGAAAAGTCCTTATAGCCACCGTGGCTTGCCGCGCCATAGCTGAAATAGCCTGCACACTGGCCGCCGTCCATGACCAGATATGCCATATAGTCTGTCTGCTCCAGCCTCGCCCGTTCCCGCTGCGTCTGTTCAGCAAGATCATATTCGTCGATCCATGCATCCGGATAGATTCCACGATACGTCGCGTCCCATGCGCTGCGCCGGGTCTCGGCAAGCAACTCCGCATCCGTGACTGCAGCGCGGCGGATAAAAAGATTCTGCTCCATCATCTCGGCAGTTCGATTTCGGCGAGGATCGCCTCTTCGGCGGCGCGCATCTGCTTTTTCATCGGGCCCTCGTCCACATGGTCGTAGCCCAGCAGGTGCAGAATGGAATGGATGGTGAGATAGCCGACCTCGCGGCGGGCGCTGTGGCCGAACTCAGCCGCCTGCTGCTTGGCCCGCTCGAGGCTGATGGCCATGTCGCCGAGCGGCACAAGGCCGGTATCCGGATCCTTGTAACTCTCCCACGACGCGGGGAGCTTGCCGGGCGTCAGCTCGAACATCGGGAACGAGAGCACGTCCGTCGCCTTGTCGATCTGGCGGTAGGCCTTGTTGATGGCGCGGATGCCCTCGTCGTCCGTGACGAGCACGTTGATCTCGCAGGGCGTGTCGACGCCCTGCTTGTCCAGCGCGGCGGTGATACATTTGGCGATCTGCTGTTTGAGCGCAAAATCGCTCAGGCTGTGAGCTTCACAGCGGATCACGATACGATGCTTCATTTCAGATTCCTCTTTGTCTGCGGTTTTTGTGTGAACTTCCGGGCATGGTTGTCCGGAAGACGGCCCTTTTCATATTTGTCGTAAGCGGCGACGATGCGCTGCACGAGCACATGGCGGACCACGTCGGCGGGCGTGAGGCGGCAGATCTGGATATCCTCCACGCCGTCTAGCACGCGGATGGCCTCTTTCAGGCCGCTGACCTTGTCGCCCGGCAGGTCGATCTGCGTGATATCGCCGGTAATGACGATCTTCGAGCCGAAGCCCAGGCGGGTCAGGAACATCTTCATCTGCTCGCGCGTGGTGTTCTGCGCCTCATCGAGAATGATAAAGCTGTCGTCGAGCGTCCGGCCGCGCATGTAGGCCAGCGGCGCGACCTCGATGTTGCCGCGCTCGAGATATTTGCCGTAGGTCTCCGGCCCCAGCATGTCGAACAGCGCGTCGTAGAGCGGCCGCAGATACGGGTCGACCTTATTCTGCAGGTCGCCCGGCAGAAAGCCCAGCCGCTCGCCCGCCTCGACGGCCGGGCGGGTCAGGATGATGCGGTTGACCGTCTTGGCGCGGAAGGCCGCCACGGCCTCGGCCACGGCGAGATAGGTCTTGCCGGTACCGGCGGGGCCGACGCCGATGGTGATGGTATTTTTCTCGATCGCCTTCAGATAGTTCTGCTGGCCGATGGTCTTGGCCTTGACGGGGCGGCCCTTGGCCGTGACGCAGACGACGTCCTTGGCGATCTTGCTGACCTGGTCTTCGTTGCCGGTATTGACGAGGTTGATGAGATAGCGGACCTTCTGCTCGTCGATCTCCTCGCCCTTGGCGGCAAGCGCGAGCAGCGCCTCGATGGCGCGGCAGCCCTTGTCGGCCGCCTCCTCGTCGCCGGAGACCTTGAGTTCGTTGTTGCGGTTGGTGATCCGGACGCCGAAGGCGTCTTCAATTTTCCGGATATTTTCGTCAAAGGAGCCGAAGACGTCGATCAGCTGCTCGACGCGCTCGGCGTTGATGGTTCGTTCTGTCATTCGATCGCTTCCTTCAGGTTTGCCGGCTGCATGCGGGCAATCATTTCTTCACACCGCAGGGTCGCGCGCAGCCGGATGCAGCCGTCCGCCGTCTGGATGCGGCAGCGGCTGTCCAGGATCGTTCCGGCGATCATATCGCGCTGCGCCCGGGTCTGGATCTGCCCGAGCAGACTCTGCTGCACGCTTGCTTCCTGCAGAATTTCATCTCTTGTATCATACTCATAAATTCCTGTAATTGCAATCCCCAACGGCAAAGAAAAGCCGCCGGGAAGGGTCAGCCAGTAGGTTTTTGTCTCCTTTTCGCAGGGCTTTTCCGGGATGCCGCCGCCAAAGAGCGCGATCCGCCTCCGCCCGACCAGCAGCGATACGGCGCTGCGGCGGGCGGTTTTTGCCTCCTTGACGCTCCAGTGCTGCGGCAGGACGCAGGTGGCCCTGCGGATGGTCTCGGCGTAGATCTCGGCCCGGGCGGCGGTCACCTGCGTTTTGAAGCCGAAGTCGGTATAGGCCGAGACGAGCAGCTCCCCGGCCGTCACCGCCTGTCCGGGCGCGCAGAGGCAGTTGCCGGCCTCGGCCTGCACGCGCGTGAGAACGCCCGCGCGGGCGGCCACCACGTTGACCGGCGAGCGCCGGTCGAGCACCGGCTCTTTTTCCGGCCGCTCGCGCACGACGACGACCGCGCGCATCCCGCTCTGCTGGACCGTCAGCCACTGGAGCTTCGGGATGCGCAGGAGCATCTGGTTTTTCAGCTCCTGCGGCTTGATGGACGGGCCGTAGGTCCCGAAGCCGACGCCGAGCTCCTGCAGCTCGCGCAGGATCTGCGCCGACGGGACGGTCTCGTTGCCCTCGACAGTGTAGAAAAAGACGAATTTCGGCACGATCACCGCCGCTGCGGCAGCCGCGAGCAGCAAGACCGGCAGCCACAGCCGCCGCTGCAGCCCGCCGAAGATGGCCGGGAAGCCGCCCCGCTCCTCCACATGGCATTCGCATCCGGCGGCGCGGACGAGGCGGGTCACCCGCGCTTCATCGCGCCGCAGGATCCAGATCCCGGCCGTGAAGGCGTCCGGCTTGCCGCAGAAGTGAAACGGGACGCGGGCCTTTGCCAGCCGCTGCAGGCACCATTCCGGGCTCGCGCCGGTCACCTGCAGGCGCGTCACGCCGAGGAAGAACCAGATCACCCGCCACATCCGGCTGTCCCTCCGTCTCCATAGGTCAGGCAGGTGATCCGCCCGGTGATCGTCAGGCGCTCGCGGTGCATGCGCTGGATCTGCAGCGCGTGGCCGGTGACAACAAGGCAGCCGATGTTGAGCCCGATGACGATCCGTTCCTCGTTATATTCCAGGATCCCGGTATGGCGGTCGACCGAGCATTCCTGAAAGCCGTTGACCTCCATGTGCGGCAGGCCTGCGGCGATATCCGCCGGGAGGCCCAGCTTCATGGCCGCGGCGGCCAGATACGAACGCAGTTTCACGGTATCCACCTCTCCCCTTTCTGCGGGCCGCGGGAAACGCACGGCCCTTTGCTCCATTCTTATGCCGGACCGACTAATTCTTTCCTGCCGGGCATAGGATTTCTCCGGGAGGGATGCCGTATGCAAAGACGCCGGGGAAGGATGCTCGCACAGGGCTTGGGGCTGGCAGCGGCGTTCGGGGTGCTGATCGCGCTGCCGCAGACCGCGGCGGAGGGCGTGCGCAGCGGCCTGACGCTCTGCGGGCAGGTCATTCTGCCGTCGCTGTTTCCGTTTTTTGTCTGCAGCAATCTGTTCGTGCTGCTCGGGTTCTCGGCGCGGGTCTCGGCGCGGGTCGGCGGGCTGGCTGCGCGGCTGCTGCGGCTGCCGCCGAACGCGGGGAGCGCGTTTGTGATCGGGATGACGGGCGGCTATCCCGCCGGGGCGCAGGCCGTGGGGCTTCTGTACGAGCGCGGCGAGCTGAGCCGGGATGAGGCGGAGCATGCGCTGGCGGTGTGCAATCAGGCGGGGCCGTCGTTTATTTTTGGCTTCCTGGGCGGCGCGGTCTTTGCGCATCCGGGCGCGGGGGCGCTGCTCTGCGGCGTGCAGCTGGCTGCCGCGGTGCTGACTTGCCGGTTAACGGCAAAGCCGCTGACGGCCGCCCAGCGCGCCCACAGCGCACCGCAGCAGGCGCAGCCGGACTTTGCCGCGGCGTTTTCCGAGGCGGTCCGCCGGGCGGGGATGAGCGCCATCCATGTCTGCATGTTCGTCACGGTCTTTTCCGTGCTGTCGGGATATCTGCGGCTGGCCGCGGGGGCGCATCTTCCGGCGGACGCCGCGCCGCTGGCGCTGGGCGCGCTGGAACTATCGGCCGGGTGCGCGGCGCTGCGGGCGTGTACGCTCGCGCCGGTCTGGAAGCTGTGCATCGCCTCGTTCCTGCTGTCGTTCGGCGGGCTCAGCATTCTCGCGCAGAGCCGGGCCGCCGCGGCGGACGCGGGGCTGGAGGGGCGGCAGCTGCCGGGCTGCAAGATGCTGCAGGGGGCCATCGCCGCCGCGCTGACGCTGCTGCTCGCGCCGCTGGCACAGGTCGGGCGGTGGTGCGCGCCTACTCTGGGAGCCAGCACTATGATGGAGACGGCGGGGCCGGTCATGCTGCTGCTCTCGTCGGTGCTGCTGCTGTATTTTCGCAAAAAGTACCATAGCATTTTGCGGGAGGGTCGTGTATAATGGGGGCATATATGAAAGAAAGGCCGCTATGCCATGCTGTTTCGAAAGAAGATCGACCGATACTGTACCTACTGCCAGTTTGCGGGGAAGATCGACGGGGAGTCGATGGTCTGCCAGTTCTGCGGCGTCGTGCCGAGCGACCATCACTGCCGCCGCTTCCGCTACGACCCCCTGCGCCGCATCCCCGGCCGCCCCGCGGTCAAAAAAGCTGATAACGGGGACGCGGATTATTCGCTGTGAATAGGGGCGGATCGTAACCGCTGGCAGAACCTCTCCGCCTCGCTTTGCTCGGCACCTCCCCTTCACAAGGGGAGGCTTTTTTACGCCCGCACCCAAGGCTCCCCTTGTCAAGGGGAGCTGGCCCGAAGGGCCTGAGGGGTGAACCCGCCGCAGCGGAAAAGGCTCCCCTTTCAGGGGCCGATTCCCCCTGTCAGGGGGAAATGTCCCGAAGGGACAAAAGGGGTAGGGATGCTGTCAGCCGCAAGGCTGACTGAGAGGTTGTCACAAATTTGGCACGACCTCTCCGTCTCGGCTTCGCCGAGCCACCTCCCCTGAAAGGGGAGGCTTTTTTTGGGGGGCGCATGCGGCAAGACTTCTGCGTTGACAGATGCAAAAAAGGAACCATCCGGGGGATGGTTCCTTTTTGTTTGGGGCACTTATTCGTACTGAGACCAGTCGGGGGTGGCGGTGAGGGAGGTCCAGGTTTCGGTGGGGGCGCCGGTGTAGGTGTGGCTGTTGGTGGCTTCCTGGACATCGAGGTAGTACCAGCGGGCGGTGTCAGCGTTGTCCTTCCAGGTCTTCATGCCGGAGAGGAGGGCGCCCGCGGACTTCGGCGCGCGGCCGGTGGCGCGGTTGACCATGGCCATGAGCTCGGCGCGGGTGACGGTCTTATCGGGGCCGAAGGTGCCGTCGGGGTAGCCGTTGATCCAGCCGAGATTCGCGGTCAGGGCGATGGCGTTCGCGGCCCAGTAACCCGCGGAGATGTCAGAGAAGTAGATCGCAGCGGACTTCTTCTCGGCGAACTGCGCCAGCATGGCGGCGAGCTCGGCGCGGGTGATGGCGTCATTGGGGCGGAAATAGCCGGTGCGGCTGTCGGTGATGACACCGGCGTTATTGAGGGTGGCGACGTAGGTGTTATACCACTTGGTGGAATCGACGTCGCGGAAGCCGGAGGCGGTGGCGTAGTAGAGGCTGCGGGAGTCGGCGTCCATGAGGCGGAAGAGGATGGCCGCGACCTCGGCCCGGGTGATGCTGCCCGCGGGCTTGACCGTCCCGTCAGGATAGCCCTGCACGTAGGCGAAGTGGTCACGCGTGTTGAGCTTGGGGGTCGCCTTTTTCAGATTCAGGATGGGGAGCAGGTAGTCCGCATCGCCCAGACCAAACGTGACTCTCGGACGATCAAACGTCTGATTGCTGCCGATATGGCCCTTGCTGTCCATCGGCTTCAGGGTCGCGGAGATGTTCGTGTAGAAGTAATTGTCCTTGGAGGTCCGGGCGTCGTCGCGCAGGCGCAGCTGGTAGCTGAGCTGGACGCGGCTGAAATTCGATACCGCCTCGTTGATCGTCCAGACAAAGTTTTCATTTTCGTCGTTTGCGGGCGTGTACTCGACCATGAAGCGATATTTGCTTTTGCTTACGTCTGCATCGCCGAAGTAATACGTATTGCCATCCTGCAAGGACGCCAGCGACTGGCCGCCGACCGTCAGGATCAGGGAACCGCGCACAAGGTCGAAGTTATAGTTGTTGCCATAGCCCATGTAGTCTGTAACGGTGGAACCGACACCGACGGCGTAGAGGATATCATTCTGGATGGAATCGAAATCAATGACCGTCTTCTTTGCCATTTCATTCAGCTTGGAGGTAAAGAGGCCGGGGAATGTATCGATGCCGTAATCCGGATTCAGCGTGTAGCACTGATAGCCTGCTTTGACCATTTCCTGATAGGTATCAAGGCATGCCATGACAGAATAATCAATGCCGTGTGCATGTTGCGTTTTTTCGTCCGCCGGAATGTAAGGAATCTTATTGTTAGGATTAGTTAAATCAGTAATTGAAGAAAAACGAATTGAGCCAAAATCTCCACCAAGCAAATTCTTTGCGGTACGGATATTGACAGCATATTTTCCGTTATCTTCCTCTTTCATTGTCTTCGCGCTCTCAAGGTAAGCATCCCAACCTTCGAAGTTTAGGGGAAGCTGATACAGGGTCGCCCTTTCAGTCGAAACATTGTGTGCTTCGCACCACGCATAGAACAAAAGGTTCGGAAAGTTAGAACCATTGTGCTCGGAATCTGCACTATAAACGCCATACACATTGTCCTGCTCATCGTTCCAGTAGTAAGTCATGCCATCGGTAATAGACACAAGATATTTGCGTCCGGCCGAAACAGCATCATCGGAATCCAGCAGCTTTTGAGCAGCTCTGAGGCCAGCATGCAGGTTAGAGCCTTTATTCACATAGTTGGGGTCCTTGTCAAGTCCAAAATATTCCCAAACTTTTTTCTCTGAGGTTGCTTTCGTAGAAAGGTCATTCAGACTCTCAATTGCTGTTGCCACATCGACGAGCTTGCCGTCAAACATCGTGTAAGAACTGCCGTTGAAAATAACCGCGCCAACCTTGATGTCTGCATTGTTCTTTTCTTGCGCAGTTTTCAGCTGGGCAACCAGTCCGGAAACCTGCTCCATAACTTCGCCGACGCAGTCGGAAGTATCCAGCACGAACACCACATCGCTGGCCAGCTTTTCCTCTGCGCTGGGCAGCGACAGGGTCACGCGGGTCGAGCCGTCGGCGTCGAGTGCCGTCGCGGTCTTGGATCTGGATACCTCCCAATCAAACGAGGCGGGCTTCTCCGCCTCTGGCTCGTCCGCCAGCGCCATGACCGGCATCGCGCCGATCAGCATGACCAGCGCCAACAGACAGGCTAATATCCGTTTTTTCATGATTCTATCCTCCCGTTTTTTAGCAGAGCACATTCTTCCGCAGTTCCTGCGGAAGAAAAAAGAGGCTAGCCTCTTTGGCCCTGTATTTGATATTTTTGATTATAGCATGCTAAAATCCGGTTTTCAAGGGGCTATATTCCTGTTTTCCTTTTTATTCCGAAAACCAGTCCGGCTGGGGGGTGATGGGCTCGGAAATGTCGTAGTAGGTCAGGCCGGATTCGCCGATGACGGAGAGGCGGACGGCCGTGACGCCGCTCAGATCGCAGAGCGTCGCCGCGATGGAGCGCACGGCGCTGCCCGCGCGAGCGGCGGAGGTATCGCAGCTCATGAACTGGTCAGAGAGGACCACGCTGGCCGTGCCGTCGGAGACGGAGATATCCATCACCTGCGTGCCCGCCGGGACGACGCGGCTGAGATTGACCGGAACGGTCGCGCGGATGAGCGCCTGCAGGGCGAGCAGCGGCAGCTGGTCCGGGTCGGTGCAGGCGAGCACGGTGGTGACGGGGGTGAGAAGGCCGTTTTTGTCGGGATAGAAGAGCCGGACGGCGTATTCCGGGTTCTCGGCCGAGGCGTCGAGAAGAACGAAATCGTCCGCGGTATAGGGGCCGTCGGTCTGCGGCTGCGGCTGGGCGGTGCGGAGGAAGGCGACGGACTGGACGGACTCGAGCTGGGTCATGGTGCAGGTCAGGCAGGCGTAAATCAGGGATGTGCGGATGTTCCCCGCTGCGCGCAGCTCCAGCCGGAGGGTCAGGACGCCGTCCTGCAGGGACTCGACCGCGCAGGTATCGCCGGGGGTGAAGGGCAAGGCAAGCGCTTCGTCCTCCGGGCCCTGCAGATAGGTCTCGAGCAGGGCAGCGGGGTCGGTCTGCGCCGGGACTTCCTGCGTGCCCAATACACCGGTCTTCGTGTCGCCGCTGTCTTTGCGGCAGTAGTAGAGCTGCAGCTGGGGCTGGGCGGGCCTGCGCACCGCCGCGGCGACCGAGCAGCCGCAGAGCGTGAGCGCCGCGAGCAGCAGCGCGAGCAGGCGGAGCTTTTTCCGGTTTTTACGCATCGCCGTCATCCTCCTCTCCGGAGCCGAAGCTGGGGAAGGTCACGGTAAAGCGCGAGCCTTCGCCGACCTTGGACGTGACCTCGATCGTGCCGAAATTCCGCCCGACCATCTCATGCACGATGGAAAGGCCCAGACCGGCGCCGCCGGCCTGACGGCTGCGGGCCTTATCGACGCGGTAGAAGCGGTTGAAAATGGACGGGAGCGCGCTTTCGGGGATGCCGCTGCCGGTATCCTCGACGTCGATGACGACGGTATCGTCCGCGTGGCGCACGCGCACGTGGACGCTGCCGCCCTCGCGGTTGTATTTGATGCCGTTTTCGACGAGATTGAACAGGATCTGATAGGCGTCGTCCTCAAACGAGAGGATGGTGCAGCCCTTTTCCACGCTGGCGGTCAGCTCGACGGTCTGGCGGTCGGCCAGCGGGACGAGCATACGGAACACGCGCGAGAGTGTCCGCCCCACGTCCACGACCTCATGCTCGCCGCCCTCCGTCTCGTCGGCCGAGGCCCGGCTGAGCGTCAGGAGCTTCTGCGCCATGCGCGTCAGGCGGTCGGACTCCGCGCCGATGTCGGCGACGAACTCGCGCATCGTGTCCGCGTCCATCTCGTTCTGCAGGATGGAATCGGACAGCAGCTTGATGGAGGCCAGCGGCGTCTTGAGCTCGTGGGACGCGTCCGAGACGAACTGGCGCTCGGTGATCTCCGTCTGCTGGAGCTTGTCGGTGAGCTTGTTGAACTCGGTGGCGAGCGTGGCGTATTCGTCCGAGCCGCGCATCTGGATCTTGTGGCTGTATTCGCCCTCGCGCACGAGCCGCATGGAGGTCAGGATCTGCCGCATACGCCCCGAGCCCGTCATGGAAAAGACGACCGCGCACAAAAACAGGATGCCGATCAGCACCAGCGAGCCGCGGAAGATCGTCCGCTCGAGGCTCGCGATGATGCCGCCCTGCGAGGCGTCGTATTCCATCATATACACGCAGCCGACCACCGTATCATGTGTGAGGATGGGCGCGGCGGCGTAGCTTTTGAGGGTATGGTCCTCATAGACGCAGCAGAAGACGTCGTTGCCTTCGAGTGCCTGCACGACCTGCTGCAGCAGGACCATCTTGCCCGCCGCGCTCTGGCCGGGCACGGAATCATAGAGCGTCCGGCCCGCCGCGTCGGTGACAAGCAGGCGCGTGACGTTCATGTCGCCGATGACGGAGATGATCTGCTCCGTCGTCTCCTGCGTCAGGGCGTCGACGCCGGAAAAGGAGGACGTCACGACCTTCAGCTTATCCTGCGAGGACGAGCATTTGGCCTTGAACATCAGATCCCGGGTGGCCCTGGCGGAGTAGATATTCAGGAACACCAGCACCAGCACCGTGATCGACATATACGCCAGCGCGTTGCGCAGCTGCGAGCTGGTCGGCACCAGCCGGATGCGCCGTTCAGTACTTGAAATAGTAGCCAACTCCCCACTTGGTCAGAATGTGCTCCGGCTGCGCCGGGTTGAGCTCCAGCTTTTCCCGCAGACGGCGGATGTGCACGTCGACGGTGCGGATCTCGCTGCTGACATCGTAGCCCCAGATGGCGTCGAGCAGCGTCTCGCGCGAGTAGACGCGGTTCGGGTTGCGCATCAGCAGCTCCATGAGGTCAAATTCCTTCGCGGTCAGGTCGACCGGCACGTCCTCGCGGCTGGCGCTGCGGCTGCTGCGGTCGAGGGTGATGTGGCCGCAGACGAGCTTCTGCTCCGGCTCCTGCTTTTTGGCCGCGCCGGCCCGGCGCAGGAGCGCGCGGATGCGCGCCTTGAGCTCGAGGATATTGAAGGGCTTGGTCAGGTAGTCGTCCGCGCCGTGCTCAAAGCCGAGGAGCTTGTCCATGTCTTCGGATTTTGCGGTTAACATAATAATCGGGACCTGTGAGAATTCGCGGATCTTTGTGCAGGCCTCCAGCCCGTCGAGCCGCGGCATCATCAGATCCAGCACGATCAGGTCCGGCGATTCGCTCGCGGCAAGCTCGACGGCCTCCATGCCGTCGCAGCCGGTCACGACCTCGTAGCCGTCGTTTTCCAGGTTGAATTTGATCCCCTTGACCAGCAGCTTTTCATCATCAACAACAAGTATTTTCATGTCATCCCTCCGTTTGGTCCACGGTCACGAGCCCGCGCAGCTGCTCGAGCAGCGTCGGGCCGATGCCCTCCACATCCAGCAGCTGCTCGACGGCGGAAAAGCGGCCGTAGGTATCGCGGTAGCTGAGGATCCGTTCCGCCGTCTTTTCGCCGACGCCGGGAAGCGCAAGCAGCTCTTCGCGCGTGGCGGTATTGAGGCAGAGCTTCCCTTCCCCGCTGCCGTCTATCTGCAAAGCATCGGACGCGGGCGCGGCGCGCTGCACGGTGATACGCGCCTCTCCGAGCGCGGAAGCCCGGCCGAGGAAGAATGCGCCCACGAACAGCAGCACCGCCGCGCACAGCGCGAGCAGCGCCGGGGAAACCCGCAATTTCTTCATACGCGCGCCTCCATTTGACATACCGGATGAATATGGTATAATAATCAAGAATACGCGCAGCTGCGCGAATGTTCAAATTCAGTATAGCATATTTTTTCGCCGCTGTACAATCCAGACGCGAAGAAAATGGAGATAAAAATGAAAAAGACTAACATTTCTGCCCTGCTGCTGGCCGCGCTGCTGCTGATACAGCTGCTGTGCGCGCCGGTATCTGCAGTCACCGCCGAACCTGCCGCCGACGCGCAGGCGGATGCTCAGACCGCTTCGGACAATTCCGCGGGGGACGCCGCGGCCGAGGCCGACAGCGTCCCCGAGGATCAGCTGCTCTCATCCCGGGAGCAGTTTTCCGTGGCGGCCAAGGCCGCGCTGCTCATCGACCTCAACACGAACCGTGTCGTCTATGAGCAGGACGCCGACGAGCGGGTCTATCCCGCGAGCCTCACCAAGATCATGACCTGCCTGATCGCGCTGGAGAACGGGAACCTGTCCGACGTCGTGACGGTCTCGGAATCCGCGCTGGCCGATCTGGACGAGGATTCCAGCGTGGCCGGTCTGGTGGTGGGCGAGCAGATGACGCTGGAGAATCTGCTGTACTGCATGATGGTCGTCTCGGGCAACGACGCATGCAATGTCATTGCGGAGCACGTTGCGGGTTCGGTGACGGATTTTGTGCGCATGATGAACCAGCGGGCCTATGAGCTCGGCTGCACCAACACGCATTTCAACAATCCCCACGGTCTGCACGACGAGAGCCACTACACCACCGCGCGGGATCTTGCCATCATCACACAGGCCGCGCTCAAGAGCGAGAATTTCCGCCAGATCGTCGACACGTATGAATATAAGCTGCCCGACGATAACATGCGCCAGAATATCCCGAAGCTCAAGACTACGAATATGCTGATCTACCAGTCGATGTCGAACTCCCTATACTACCCCCGGGCGCACGGCATCAAGACCGGCTATACGAGCCAGGCCGGGCGCTGCGTCATCTCGGAGGCCACGGGCGACGGGCTGGATCTGCTCGGCATCGTCTGCGGCGCGGCCACGACGGTGCTCGACAGCGGCGATCTTCTGATGGAGAACTTCACGGAGTGCGCGCGCCTGTTTGACTATGGCTTTGACAACTATTCCTACCTGACGCTGATGTCGCCGCTGTACCCGGTCGATCAGGTGAAGATCAACAACTCCGCCGGCGCCGAGGCCGTTGCCGTCGCGCCGGAGGACGAGATCAAGGTTCTGCTTCCGAACGACTACGACCCGGACCAGCTGGAAACCAAGATCCAGCTCAACAGCGAAAGCGTCGACGCGCCGGTCCATGAGGGCGACGTGCTTGGCTCCGCGACGGTCACGTACGCGGGCGAGGTGCTCGGCCAGACGAGGCTGCTGGCTATCGCGGACGTTGCCAAGTCGGAGATCTCCTCCGCCGCAGCCGGGACGGGCGCGTATATCCAACGCAACTGGTGGAAGTGGGTCGTGCTGTTTATCGTGATCGCGCTGGGGGCGATTTTGGTGCTGTTCGTGCTCGTGCAGCTGCGCAAGCGGAAGATCCGCCGGCTGCGGATGGAAAAGCGCCGCCGCGCGCTGGAGGACCGGCGCCGCCGGTTCCGCGAGGACTATGACCTGCCGTTCGACGAGACGGACCACAGATAAGGGAGGTACACATGCTGAACTGGGAATCGCTGCAGTCCGCGTGCCTGTCCTGCACGCGGTGTCCGCTGTCACAGACGCGGCACCATGTCGTCTTCGGCGTCGGCCCACAGGACGCGGAGGTGCTGTTCGTGGGCGAGGGCCCCGGCGAAAATGAGGATCTGCAGGGCGAGCCGTTCGTCGGCGCGGCGGGCAAATTCCTCGACGAGATGCTCACAATCATCGACCTTGGCCGCCACAACTGCTACATCACGAATATCATCAAATGCCGTCCGCCCAAAAACCGGGACCCCATGCAGACCGAGCAGGACGCCTGCATCGATTTTCTGCGCGCGCAGACGAAGCTCCTCAAGCCGAAGATCATCGTCTGCCTCGGCCGCATCGCCGCCATGCGCCTGATCCGGCCGGATTTCAAGATCACCCGCGAGCACGGGCAGTTCGTCGAAAAGGGCGGCATCCTCTTTACCGCCCTCTATCACCCCTCCGCCCTCCTCCGCGACGAGACCAAACGGCCCGACACCTTCACCGACCTCAAAGCCCTGCAGGCGAAAGTCCGGGAGGTCTGTACGAGGACGCTGTAAACAGCCCTGCAGGCGAGGGCGCCCACCTCATCCGTCACGGCTACGCCGTGCCACTTTCCCTCATAGGGGAAGGCTTTGGCGCGCGCAAAAAAGAAAACTCCTCGCAAAAAGGTGCAGACCAGCAAATTTGGTCTGCACCTTCTATTTATGGCAAATATTCTAAGGCAACTAGTTACAAGTTCGATACCCACGTATCAGGCGGCGCGTAGTCAGACGCCCGTGAGGTGACCACCGTGTGGAACGACGCCTGAAACATTGGGCCTCGCCTGAATTCAGAGGCAGAACGCACCAAACACGTCCAAGCGCCCCTTTTCTCCCCCTTCTTTTCCGGCAAGACGGAAAAGAAGGGGCCGCCGGAGGCGCGTCAGAAACGACCGCGACGGAACGAGCCGCCGCAAGCGACGTCTCTTTTCCTCTGTGCTCGTTTCTTCCTTTCCAAACCGCAAGCGAAACTCGCGGTTTGGGTTTTCGTGCAAATTTGTGGCAACCTCTCAGTCTCGGCTGCGCCGAGCCAGCTCCCCTGGAAGGGAGCCTTGGGGCAGCGGATATCGTAATAAACTCCTACCCGGGGTAATCTCGGGTAGGGGCGCTTATTTATGGGTCAGGCGATTTTCCATGTAGGTGTGGGCGGCGGTCTCGAGGGTGTCGGGGAGGGACGGGAGCGTGAGCGCGCCGTATTTGCGTTCGAGGGCGGTCTGCAGGATCAGGTCCGCCAGCTTCGGGTTTTTGGGCAGCAGACAGCCGTGGGAATAGGACGCGAAGACGTTTTTGTATCTTGCGCCCTCCGTGCCGTCCTCACCGTTGTTGCCATAGCCCTCAAGAACCTTGCCGAGAGGCTTCACGCCGGAGCCGAGATAAGTCTTGCCGGAGTGATTTTCAAAGCCGACGATGTTGCAGCCTGCTTCTTCGCAGGAGAACATATAGTTGCCGATCATCCGCTGCTCGGAGCCGACGGTGTAGAGGTCGAGCGCGCCGGTAAAGTCGCACTGCTGGCCGTCCCAGGTCTTGTAGTACTGGCCCAGCATCTGATAGCCGCCGCAGATGGCGAGCACGGGCACGCCGTCCTCGATGGCGGCCTTGAGCTCAGCGGTCTTCTCCCCTTTCAGGTCGTCCAGAAGGACCTCCTGCTCAAAATCCTGGCCGCCGCCGATGAAGATAAGGTCGCAGTTTTTCGCGTCGAGTTTTGTACCGATCGGGACGTTCACGATATTCGCCTGCATGCCGCGCCACTCCAGCCGCCGCTGCATGCAAAGGACGTTGCCGCGGTCGCCGTAGAGGTTCAGCACGTCGGGGTATAAATGGTAGATGTTCAGTTCCATAGCTTACTCCCAGAATTGCTTATAGCCGTAGGTTTTGCTGATCGTACCGCGCAGGGCCAGCATGGCCGTATAGGTCGGCATGACGAAGACGGGCAGCTTATGTGCCGTCGCCTCTTCCATCAGCTTGCCGTAATCCTTCTGCACATGCAGCTTCTCCTGCGGGAAGCCGGCGTAGAGGAAGCGCAGTGCCATGTCCTCCGCGCGGGTGCCGGAGAGATAGACCTCGCGGAGCGCGTCCATATCGGTCAGGCGCTCGAAGGCCACATCCCAGATCCAGCTGACGTCGCGGCCGTCCTGCGTGCGGTCGTTGAGGCAGGCGGCGAAGACGAACGGCTCGGTGCGCTGCGTGAGGAAGCTCAGCACCTGGTTGCAGCCGGCGGGATTTTTGATGAGGATCATGCGCACGTCGGCGCCGCCTATTTCGAATTTCTCCATGCGTCCGAAGCCGCAGGAGAAGTGCGACAGAGACTGCGCGGCCTTCGTCAGATCCAGGCCCAGTGCCTTCGCGGCCGTCATGGCGGCGCAGGCATTATAAATGTTGTAGCCGCCCGGCAGGTTGATCAACGCGGGGATCTCGGTCTGGCCGTCGCGGAAGACGACCTCGGAATGCTCCTCGTCGCTCGTGACGATGCGGCTCACGCACAGATCGGGTGTCGGCCGCGCATAGCCGCAGTGCGGGCAGCGGTAGCCGCCCAGATGGCCGTAGGTCACGAAGTCGTATTCGTACTCGCTCTTGCACTTGATGCAGTAGGGCGCGTCGGAGACCTCCGCCACATGCCCGGCATAGATCGGCGTGCTGACGCCGTAGAACAGGACCGGGTTCGGCACGTCATCATGCAGGCTCGTGATAAGGGAATCGTCCGCGTTGAGGCACAGGACGGCGTTGGGGCTGTTCTTCGCGCCGATGCGGAGCTTTTCGAGCGTATGCGTGACCTCGCCGTAGCGGTCGAGCTGGTCGCGGAAGACGTTCGTGAAGACGATGACTTTGGCGTCGACGTATTTGCTGATGAACTTCAGCGCCGCCTCGTCCGCCTCGATGAGGGCGTAGGGGTATTTGCAGCGGCCGGTCAGCGTCGAATGGACGGCAAATTCCGCCGTGACGCCGGACAGGAGGTTCGCGCCGGATTTGTTGGCAAAGTAAGAGATTCCAGCGTCCTGCCACGACTGCTCGATCATACGGGACGTCGTGGTCTTGCCGTTGGTGCCCGTGACGATCACCGTCGTCACGTTCTTTGCAAGTTCACCCAGCAGGTTCGGGCAGAGCTTGAGCGCTACGCGCCCGGGGAAATCCGTGCCGCCTCTGCCCAGCAGGCGGATCAGGCTCCGGCAGAGCTTGCAGGCAAGCACTGCGATCATGACTCGTAATTTCATGGCTACGTTTATACCACTTTTTCGGTCAAAACGCAACCATTGGCTAAAAAAAGCATTTGGTTACGAAAGATTTACAAAAATGGACTTGTATTGGTTGTCATAATCTGATATAATCGAGCCAAATCCGTCAAAACATGCGCCGTTCCGGCCGAGGAACGGAAAAAGGAGTCTACAGAAGATGCAAAAGGTAAGAAAACTGCTCTGCCTGCTGCTGTGCGCGGCGATGCTCATGTCGATGAGCGCGGTCTGTTTCGCTGCGAACAACAAATACAGCAGCTGGTTCAAGACGAACTACGACGAGATCAACCAGCTCGGGCTGATGCCCGCCTCGTTCAATGGCCTCGACCTCACCAAGGACATCACCCGCGGTGAGATGTGCGAGCTGGCCGTGTACGCCTTCGAAAAGGCAACAGGCAACGACATCGACCTGTCGAACGAGAACTTCACGGGCTTCACCGACACGAACGACGAAAACATCGTCAAGGCCCATCTCTACGGCATCGTCAACGGCTATGAAGACGGCTCGTTCCGCCCGAACCAGCTGCTGACACGGCAGGAGTTTTTCAAGCTGATCGAAAACTTCTGCACCGCGGCGGCCTTCTCCCCCACGGCTGCGGACGGCGCGCTGAACGGCTTTGCCGACGCGAACAAGATCTCTTCCTGGGCGAAGGAATCCGCGCAGATCTGCGTGAGCTACTCCTATGTGCAGGGCGCGAAGCTCGGCAATGGCACCTATCTGAACCCCAAGGGCAACACCAGCCGGCAGGAAGCGATGACGATGTTCCTGCGCTGCTACAAGACCATCCAGTGGTTCTACGATGAAAACGTCAAGAGCGCGACGGTCGTCGTCGACCAGATCAACCTGAACGTCACGGTCACCAGCGTCAGCAAGACCATGTATGTCTGCCAGTCCGGCTCCATCAACGTCCGCGACTCCTGGACCACCGGCAGCACGAAGGTCGGCGAGCTGAGCTACAACGCCTCCGTCACCGTCACCGGTATCACGACCACCACCTCCGACGGCCACCAGTGGTACCGCATCAAGTATAAGGGCATCACCGCCTACGTCCGCGCCGACCTGCTCTCCGACAAGAAGGACAGCACCGTCACCCCGGGCGGCAGCACCGGAAATGGCGGCGGCACCGTCTCCGGCTCCGGCGCGGCGAGCGAGATCGCGAACTTCGCCATGTCCTTCATCGGCTACAGCTACGTCTGGGGCGGCAAGAGCCCGTCGACCGGCTTTGACTGCTCCGGCCTCATGTATTATGTGCTGACGCAGTACGGCTACAAGATGAACCGCGTGGCCAACGACCAGATGAGCCAGGGCACCTACGTTTCCCGCAGCGATCTGCAGGTCGGCGACCTTGTCTTCTTCGGCTACGGCAATTACGCCAACCACGTCGGCATGTACATCGGCGGCGGCAACTTCGTCCACGCCTCTACCCCGTCTACGGGCGTGCGTATCAACTCGCTGGACGAATCGTATTACAAGACGCGCTTCCTCTGCGGCAGACGCATCATCTGAGTATCCCAAACAAAATGCGGCCCCATCCGATATGGATGGGGCCGTTCGTTTATCTTTTACAGGGCTTCCGCCTCGCTCAGCCAGAGGCGGCTGGAGGCGTCGGAGGGCATGCGCCAGTCCCCTCTCGGGCTGAGCGTCACGGAGCCGACCTTCGGGCCGTCCGGGATGCACGAGCGCTTGAACTGCTGCTGGAAGAAGCGGCGGCAGAAGGTCTTGAGCCAGTGGCGGATGGTCTCGTCGTCATATTTCCCCGCATAGGCATATTTCGCCATCCGGAAGAGCTTGCGCGGGCGCGTGCCGAAGCGGAGCGTATGGTACAGGAAGAAATCATGCAGCTCGTATGGGCCGACAAGGTCTTCCGTCTTCTGCGCGATCTGGCCGTTCTCGTCCGCGGGCAGAAGCTCCGGGGAGACCGGCGTGTCGAGAATGTCCAGCAGGACCGCCTGCAGGGCGGGCGCGCTGCTCGCTGCCTCATACTGCACGATGTAGCGCACGAGCGTCTTCGGCACCGAGCAGTTGACGGCGTACATGGACATATGGTCACCGTTATAAGTCGCCCAGCCGAGCGCAAGCTCCGACAGATCGCCGGTGCCGATCACGAGGCCGCCGGACTGGTTGGCAATGTCCATCAGAACCTGCGTGCGTTCGCGCGCCTGGCAGTTTTCATAGGTCACGTCGTGCACGGATTCGTCATGGCCGATGTCGGCGAAGTGCTGCCGGACGGCGGCGGTGATGTTGACCTCCTGCACGCTGACGCCCAGCTCCTCGCAAAGCTTCACGGCATTGGACTTCGTGCGCTTTGTGGTGCCGAAGCAGGGCATCGTGACGCACTGGATCTGCTTCCGGCTGCGCCCGCAGAGGTCGAACGCGCGCGCACACACGAGAAGCGCGAGCGTGCTGTCAAGCCCGCCGGAGATGCCGAGCACGACGGTCTTCGCGTGCGTATGCTCGATCCGCTTTTTAAGGCCCTGCGACTGGATGCGCAGGATCGCCTCCGCGCGTGCGCGGAGCTGGTCGTCATAGGGCGGGACGAAGGGATTTGGAGCGATGGGCCGCGTCAGCTGTGTCTGGCGAAGGGGCTGGTGGAAGACGATCTGCCGCAGGCCGGGGACGGCGTCATAGCTCGTGGTGCGGTGCCGCTCGTGCATGAGCCGCTGCACGTCGATCTCGGTGATCGTCAGCTCAGCGTCGGCAAACGGCTCGTTTTCCGCGAGGATGGTGCCGTTTTCCGCGATCAGATGATGGCGGGAGAAGACCATGTCCTGCGTGGACTCCGTCGGGGAGGCGCTGCAGTAGATATAGCCGCAGGCCAGCCGCGCGGACGTCGCGCTGACCAGCATCCGGCGGTAGTCCGCCTTGCCGATCACCTCGTCCGAGGCGGACAGGTTGGCAATGATGGCCGCGCCGCCGGCCGTGAGGCGGGTCGACGGCGGGCACGGGACCCAGAGGTCCTCGCACAGCTCGACGCCGAAGGTATAGTCCGGCAGCTCCGCGCAGGCAAAAAGCAGATCCGTGCCGAACGGCACGCTCTGGCCGCAGAGCGTCAGGTCGTAGATGTTTCCGCCGAGCACCGACGCGGAAGAAAACTGCCGCTGCTCGTAAAATTCGCCGTAGTTCGGCAGGTACGTCTTCGGCACCACGCCGAGGAGCCTGCCCGCGTGGATGACCGCCGCGCAGTTATAGAGCTTGCCGCCGAAGCGCAGCGGCAGGCCCACGGTGAAGACCGTGGAAAGCGCCGCCGTCTGCTCAAGAATGCGGGCAAGCGCCGGCTCCACCGCGCCGAGCAGGCAGTCGGAGAAAAACAGATCGCCGCAGGTGTAGCCGGTCAGGCACAGCTCCGGCAGCGTCAGCAGGTCGACGCCGGCCGCGTCCGCCTGCCGCACGCGCGCGAGGATCGTATCGGTATTGGTCTGCACATCCGCGACCTGCACATCGATCGTCCCGGCCGCAGTCTTGATAAACCCATCAGTCATGAATCTCTGCTCCTGATTCTTTGATATACCTATACGATACACGCTTTCGGACGAATTATCAAGAAAAACCTGCATACAGGATCTTCTGCCGACAAAGCTGCAGCGCTGAATGCCGCGATTCTCTGTCTGAATCTGGGAATTCAAAGATTGACAGTGTCCGGCGAATGTGCTATTGTTGAAAAAAGGCCCATATATTTCAAAACAAGGAGAATATGCGACATGAAAAGAGTGCTGAGTCTGCTCCTCGTCATAGCCTTGCTGTTCGCGCTCGGGATCCCTGCGCTTGCGAAAGAAGCAGGTCTGTCAAACTTCAAAAAACAAGTGGAATACACCGGGTTCTCAGATGTTCCCGGCTCCGCGTGGTACGCTGACAGCGTGAAGACTGTATGCGAATATGGGTTGATGAATGGAAAAGCAGATGCGAAGTTCTCCCCGTCAGGAAACATGACTATTGCTGAGGCGGTTGCGATTGGCTGCAGGCTTCATGATATTTATGTCGGAGGGTCTGGTAAATTTGAGCCATCATCTCCGTGGTATAAAGCTTACGTTGACTATTGGCTAGCATTTGCCGAGTTCCCATATTATTTCAGAGGAAAAGATGCATCTTTTTGGTCGAGTGAAATAACACGGGAAATTTTTGCTTTTGTCATGGATGAAGCTCTTCCAGAAGAAGCGTACAAAAACATTAACAATATTGCTCCCGGAATACTTCCTGACATTGACCTATGTTCTGACCATTGGGGTTCTATTTACACTTTATATAACGCTGGAATCTTAACTGGCACCAACGATTCAGGTTATGATGGAGTCTACTTCCCCGAGAGGCCAATTTCAAGAGCGGAAGTAAGCGCGATATTATCCAGAATCATTATACCGGAGTTTCGACAAAAAGACGTTCTCGATTTACCAACCATCAACCTTTTCGCAGTATTCCGTGATGAAGAAGGACGCCCAGTTGCGAGCATGGATTATGACACGGAAATATGTGCTTGTGTATCGGAGAGCGCACAGCATGGCGCCGTTACCTGGATGTCGCTGACCCCAGATATCGCAACCGTCGAAGCGGATCCTGCGCCCGGAGATTTTCCAAACTTCAAGATGGCCGTCATCCACGGCGTATCGCCTGGGACTGCGATCATTCAAGCTAAAAACTGTCTCGGCGATCAAATGACATTCTCTATTGTTGTACAACCGGGCAAATACCAATCAACTTCTTCCCTCGAAGACACACAACCAGATTCAACACAGCAAACGGCAAATAGAGCTTCATTGCAGACTAATTGTAATTACATCATCAACACCAACACCGGCAAGTTCCACTACACATGGTGCAGTAGCGTGAAGAAGATATCCGAAAAAAACAAGTGGAATTACACCGGAACGCGTGACAGCGTGATCAAAATGGGCTACGAGCCATGCAAGAATTGTAACCCGTAATATTTGCCGGCGCAGTTGCATATCCCCTTGCGCTTTCGTTTTCGTATGCCGCAGACTTTTTTCAAGCATGGCGGTACAAAGGCCGGAAAGTTTTGCGCAGAGTGTGCCGAAAAATACAGGCATCTCATGAGAAATCATCTTGAAACCAGCGGGACGACCGATAATTCCAAGTAGAATCAAACATGTACCCAAAACTCAACTTGAAAAGGAGAACGTATTATGACCGATCCGAAAACCGCTGCCATGGTAGAAGCCATGCTTCAGCGCAATGAAAACTTCCGCGGCACGTCCGTCAATGAAGCAAAAATGAACCTCTTCACGCAGATCCGCCAGGAATCCGATGAACTCGCGCATCTCATGCGCGGCACGCTCACCGTAAGACCGCCTGAAAGCACCAAGCGAAACGCCATGGTCATGATCGACCTTCCACTGCCGGTCTGCATCTTCAATGAAAGCGTGCGAAGCCGCCTTGCAAGGCTGATCGAGAAAGCCGACGACGTAAGCTTTGCCGCGCCGACCGGCGAATCCATGCGCGTCACCTTCGGCGTCCACGGCGTATGGGAGGACTGAGTGGAAGCGCTCAGAATGAAAGCTTTACCCGTGTACGCATCCGCTATCACAAATCCGCACCGAAAAAAATGGAAAGCAAATCAATAAGATTTGCAAGAATAGCGGCCTTCTTCTCGTTAAGGAAAGTGTGTTTTTCCTTCCAAAAATGGCTGGAAGCCTTGATACAAAGAAAAACCAGCAATCACAGTCGATTGCTGGTTTTCTTGCTCTGGCAGGGGATGAGGGATTCGAACCCCCGCAAACGGAGTCAGAGTCCGGTGTGCTACCGTTACACAAATCCCCTAAATGGCCTCTTGCCGAAGCGCATGATTATTATAACGATTTCTCGCAAAAAGTCAAGACTAATTTTTTCTTTTTTGCAGAAATTAAAACCGGGCGGTACGGGCCTTTGATGGTGAAAGAATGAAACGCAGGAAATTTTCGCAGGCAAACGGCAGCGTTTGCGGCCAGCGGCGGTGATTTTCTGATTTTTACCAAGGAAAACAGGCTTTCTTTTACATGCTTCACACGCGGTTTCTTTCCCGCCGGAACGGCCAAGATAACGGCGCTGAGACTTTTGGGGAGAGGATGAGAACATGAAGCAGTTTCTTCATAAAAAAATACCGGCCGCGCTGATGGCCCTGTGCCTGCTGCTGGCGCTCTGCTGCCAGACGCTGGCCGCGGGGCGGACGCTCGTGCCGGGAGGATATACGGTCGGCATCAAGCTGTATGCCGAGGGTCTGATGGTCACCGAGGTGGAGCCGGACGCGCCGGCCCAGCGCGCCGGACTGCGGCGCGGCGACGTGATCCTGACGGCAGGCGGCAAGAAGACCGCGAGCGCGCAGGCGCTGCTCGACAGCATCCAGTCGGCCGAGCCGATCGTCGTGCGCGTGGAGCGCGACGGGCATGAGGCGGAATTTCTGGTCACGCCGGAAAAAACGGCAAGCGGCTACCGGCTTGGGATCCTGGTCCGCGACCATATCGCGGGGATCGGGACGGTCACGTACTACGATCCTGTGAGCCTGCAGTACGGCGCGCTGGGCCACGGCGTCAGCGGGCTCGACGGGACGCAGCTGCTGATGCTGCAGTCGGGCTATCTTGTCCGCGCGAGCGTGGCGGAGGTGCGGACCGGAACGCGCGGGACGCCGGGCGAGCTGCACGGGATCTTTGATGTGACAGACGCCGTCGGGACCGTGGAAAAAAATACAGCCTGCGGCATTTTCGGCACACTCTCACAGCCGAAGCCCGGAGAGGCTGTCCAGACGGCGCCGGCTTCGGCGGTCACGACCGGCGCGGCGGAGATCCTGTCCAACGTGGACGGCGAGCAGGTCCAGCGCTTTTCCATCCGCATCGACCGCGTCGACCCGGACGCAAAAAACGGCCGGAATCTGCTCATCACGGTGACGGACGAGGCGCTGCTGGCGAAGACCGGCGGCATCGTACAGGGCATGAGCGGCAGCCCGATCCTGCAGAACGGGAAGCTGGTGGGCGCGGTGACGCACGTGCTGGTGAACGACCCGACGATGGGGTATGGCGTACTGATCGAGAATATGCTGGAAATGGCAAAATAATTTCTGCCAGAGGCCAAAGGCCTCTGGCTTTTTTTGCTTGGATGTGATACAATGCGTGCACACTACAAAAACGCGGCTGCGGCTGCGTGAAGATAGATACCTTCCCTACGAAAGGAGATGTTCATGGTGTTCAAATATCTGTACGGAACCAAACATTTTCAAGGGGATCGTATGTTCTGAGTCCCCCTGCACCAACAGGAGGAACAAATGCAGAAAATCACATTAAAAAAGATCGATGAAACCAATTTTCTCTCCGCATTCGGGCTGAAGCTGCGGGAGGGACAGGAGCGATTCGTGTCGCATCCGGTCCGGAGCCTTGCGCAGGCCTACGTGTATTATCACCAGTGCACGCCCTTCGGGATCTTCTGTGACGAGCAGATGGTCGGCTACGTGATGGTCATCTACGACTATGATCTGGCTGAGTATGACATCTGGCACATGATGATCGACAAGGACCGGCAGGGGCTGGGATATGGGACGGCTGCGCTGCAGCGCTGTCTGGAATACATCGCGAAGAAGCCCTTCGGGGATTCCGACAGGGTCGTGCTGACCTGCCACCGGGAAAACGGCGCGGCGCTCGCGCTCTATCGGAAATTCGGCTTTGCGGAGACTGGCAATGCGGATGACGAGGAGATCGAACTGGCCATGCGCGTAAACCATTAAACACCGGAGCCGCCGTACAGAGAGCTGTACGGCGGCTTTTTCTCGTGTTTTTCCCGCTCCCCCGGTTGACATTTGCCGAAACGTCTGCTATCATGAGTACAACCTTTTTAAGGAGAACAAAACGATGTTCACTTCTGTTTTTGCATCCTACTATTACTTTACTGTCGTCAGATAGTAAGGTCAATTTGTGATGCGCAGAATCGGTAGTTTCCATGCGGCACAGAATTGACTGTGCCGCATTTTTTATTGCACTGGAGGTCAAAACCATGATTGTCGTACTGAAGCACAACGTCCCCGAGGAAAAGAGAAATCAGCTCATCAACTGGCTGCGGAACCAGAATATTGACGTGCATCCCTCGCTCGGCGAGTATCAGACCGTGCTGGGTCTGGTCGGCGATACGAGCCGGATCGATATGTCGCTGCTGGAAAGTCTGGATATCGTCGATTCCGTCAAGCGCGTGTCCGACCCGTTCAAGTGCTGCAACCGCAAGTTCCACCCCGACGACACCGTCGTGAGCGTGGGCGACGCGAAGTTCGGCGGCGGGCATTTCGCCATGATCGCGGGGCCGTGCTCCGTGGAATCCGAGGAGCAGATCGTCTATGTCGCCAAGGCCGTCAAGGCCGCGGGCGCGCAGCTGCTGCGCGGCGGCGCATTCAAGCCGCGGACCTCCCCCTATGACTTCCAGGGTCTGCACGGCGAGGGTATCCGCCTGCTGGAGATCGCCAAGCAGGAGACGGGGCTGCCCATCGTGACGGAGCTCATGAATATCAAGCATCTGCCGCTGTTTGACAACGTCGACGTCATCCAGATCGGCGCGCGCAACATGCAGAACTACGACCTGCTCAAGGAGATGGGCTCGGTCAAAAAGCCGATTTTGCTCAAGCGCGGGCTTGCCAACACGCTCAAGGAGCTGCTGATGAGCGCGGAATACATCATGGCCAGCGGCAACGACAACGTCATTCTCTGCGAGCGCGGCATCCGCACGTTTGACGACTACACGCGCAACACGCTCGATCTTGCCGCGGTGCCGATGCTGCACGAGCTGTCGCACCTGCCGGTCATCGTCGATCCCAGCCACTCCACGGGCATCAACCGGCTGGTCCCGCCGATGACGCTCGCGGCCGCAGCCTGCGGCGCGGACGGCGTGATCGTCGAGGTCCACAACGATCCTATCCACGCGCTGTGCGACGGCGCACAGTCGCTCACCTGCGAGCAGTTTGCCGAGGTCGCCGAGAAGGTCCGCGCAGTCCGCGAGGCGGTGACGAGATGACGGTCGGGATCGTAGGTCTGGGCCTCATCGGCGGGTCGTTTGCCAAGGCATATCACGCGGCCGGCTGGCGCGTGCTGGGCTATGACCGGGACGAAAGCGTCCTTTCCTTCACGCAGCTGGCCGACGCCGTCGACGAGCCGCTCACGATGGACAATATCGGCACGTGCGAGCTGGTACTGCTGTGCGTGCGGCCGCTGGCCGCGGTCGAGTATCTGCGGCAGGCCGCGCCGCACATCGGCGGAAAGCCTGTCGTGATCGACTGCTGCGGCACGAAGCGCGTGGTGTGCGCGGCGGCGTTCCCGCTGGCAAAGGAATATGGCTTTACCTATCTTGGCGGCCATCCGATGGCGGGCACGCAGTATTCCGGCTTCGGCCACGCGCGGGCGAACCTCTATCACAATGCCCCGATGGTCATCGTGCCGCCGGATTTTGACGATATCGAGCTTCTGAGCCGCGTGAAGGAGCTTCTGAGCCCGGCCGGGTTCGGCAGCTTCTCGGTCACGACGGCAGACAGCCACGACGAGATGATCGCCTTTACGTCCCAGATGGCACATCTGGTCTCCAACGCCTACATCAAAAGCCCGACCGCGAAGGCGCACAAGGGCTTTTCGGCCGGCAGCTACAAGGATATGACCCGCGTGGCGTGGCTGAACGCGCCGATGTGGTCAGAGCTGTTTCTGGAAAACCGCGACTATATGCTCCGAGAGCTGGACGGGCTGATGGACTGCCTCATGCAGTACCGGGCCGCCATCGCGGAAAATGACGGCGAAGCGCTCACACAGCTGCTGGAAGAGGGCAAAAAACGCAAAGAGGAGGTCGACGGCCGATGAAAACGGTATCGGTCCACGCATCGAGAAGCTATGAGATCCGGATCGGGCGCGGCCTTCTGCAGGGGGCCGGCGAGCAGATCCGCGCCGTGACGGACGCGAAAAAAGTGATGCTCGTCTCGGACGATGCGGTCTGGCCACTGTATGGCGGCGCGGTCCGCCGCAGTCTGGAGGCTGCCGGGCTGACAGTCTGCAGCTTTGTATTCCCGCACGGAGAGAGCTCCAAGTGCGCGCGCACCTACCTCGAGCTGCTCGACGCGCTCTGCGCGCAGCAGCTGACGCGGAAGGACGCGATCGCCGCGCTCGGCGGCGGCGTGGCGGGCGATCTGGCGGGCTTTGCCGCCTCGACCTATCTGCGCGGCATCGGCTTCATCCAGATCCCGACGACGCTGCTCGCCATGGTCGACTCGTCCGTCGGCGGCAAGACAGCCATCGATCTGCCGGCGGGGAAAAACCTGGCCGGGACGTTCTATCAGCCTTGGCTCGTGCTCTGCGACCCGGACTGCCTGACGACGCTGCCGGAGGAGATCTTCCGGGATGGCTGCGCGGAGGTCATCAAGTACGCCGTTCTGGGGAACGCGCCGTTCTTTGACGATCTCAGGGCCGGATCTGCGCACGCACAGCTGGAGCATATCATTGAGACCTGCGTCACGATGAAACGCGATATCGTCGCGCAGGATGAATTTGACCGCGGGCAGCGGCAGCTGCTCAATCTTGGCCACACGTTCGGCCACGGGATCGAGGCCTGCAGCGGCTTCGCGGTGAGCCATGGCTCCGCCGTGGCCATTGGGATGGCTATGATGGTCCGCGCGGCGGCGGCCTTCGGGCTCTGCACGGAAAAGACGCGCGACACGGTGGTGGACATCCTGCGGCAGTATGATCTGCCGGTCGACTGCGCGTTCCGTGCGGAGGACATGCTCCCGACGATCCTGCACGACAAAAAGGCCGCCGGGGATACGATCAATCTGATCGTCCCGACCGCCGTCGGGCAGTGCCGGATCGTGAAGACGCCCGCTTCCGAGATCATGGACTGGCTCCAGGCCGGAGGCGCGCGATGAACCGGACGCTGCTGCCCGGACCGCGCACCGGCGCGGTCCGGATCCCGGCCTCAAAATCGCAGGCGCACCGGATGCTCATCTGCGCCGCGTTGTCCCGGACGCCGGGGCACCTTATGCTGGACGGCTTCAGCGAGGATATCGAGGCGACGATGCAGTGCCTGCGGGCGCTGGGGGCGAAGATCGAAGCGGAGGCGGACGGGCTTTGGATCGAGCCGCCCGCGGTCTACCCTGCGCAGGCCGCGCTGGACGCGGGAGAGAGCGGCTCGACGCTGCGGTTTTTGCTGCCGGTCCTCGGGGCGCTGGGCGTCCGCGCGCAGATCCGGATGCACGGCAGGCTGCCGGAGCGTCCGCTTAGCCCGCTGTGGGAGCTGCTGGAGGCGCACGGGATGCAGCTGCGGCGGGAGGATGATCTTCTGCACGTGTGCGGGCAGCTGCAGGCGGGCAGCTATGCCCTGCCCGGCAACGTCTCGTCGCAATTCGTGTCCGGACTTCTGTTTGCGCTGCCGCTGCTTGCGGAGGACAGCGTGCTTACGGTCACCGGGCAGCTGCAGTCGGCGCGGTACGTCGCCATGACGGAGCAGGCGCTGCGCGCGGCAGGGATCCATTTTGAAAAAAACGGCCAGTGCTGGACGATCCCCGGCGGGCAGCGGTATGCCGCGCCAGGCCGGCAGCTGGTCGAGGGCGACTGGTCGAACGCGGCGTTTTTCCTGTGCATGGGTGCGCTGTCGCGGCAGGGCGTCTGCGTGTCCGGGTTGGATCCTGCATCTCTGCAGGCTGACCGGGCCATCACGGAGATCCTGACGCGCTTCGGCGCGGAGGTAAACATCGAGGGCGATACGGTCACGGTCCGGCGCGGCACGCTGCGCGGCATCACGCTCGACGCGGGGCCGGTCCCGGATCTGGTGCCGGTCGTGAGCGTGCTGGCCGCGCTCTGCGCGGGGGAAACGCGGATCGAGAATGCCGCGCGGCTGCGCATCAAGGAGTCTGACCGGCTCCGGACGACCGCCGCGCTCATCGAAGCGCTCGGCGGGACAGTCCGCGAGCTGCCGGATGGACTCATCATCATAGGACAGCCCGCGCTTGCGGGCGGAAGCGTCGACGCCAGCGGCGATCACCGCATCGCCATGAGCGCGGCGGTGGCTGCCTGCGGCTGCACGCAGCCCGTCACGGTATGCGGCAGCGCGTGCGTCGCAAAATCCTATCCCGCGTTCTGGGAAGACTTTACTGCATTGCAGGAGGAAGCGTTATGAGCAGCGTATATGACGGCAATCTGACCGTCTCGATCTTCGGGCAGTCGCACGCGCCTGCCATCGGCGTGACCATTGATGGGCTGCCCGCCGGGCTGCCGGTCGATCTGGATGCGCTGGGTCGGTTTCTGCGCCGCCGCGCACCCGGGCAGAACGCCTGGTCGACGCCGCGGAAGGAGGCGGACCTGCCGGAGTTTTTATGCGGGCTGAAGGACGGCCGGACCTGCGGCGCGCCGCTCACGGCCATCATCCGCAACACGAATACGCGCTCCGGCGACTATGAAAATCTGATGGATATCCCCCGCCCCGGCCACGCGGACTATACCGCGCAGGTCAAGTTCGGCGGCGCGCAGGACGCCGCGGGCGGCGGACATTTTTCCGGCCGGCTGACAGCGCCGCTGTGCATTGCCGGCGGGCTCTGCCTGCAGGTGCTGGCAAGGCAGGGCGTCCGGGTGCGGGCGCGGATCGTGTCGATCGGCACGGTAACGGACGATGCGGCGTTTGACGCGCCGGTCGACGAAAAGCCGTTCCCGGCCGTCTCGGACGAGGCGGCTGCGGCCATGCAGGCACAGATCGCACAGGCGAAGGCGGAGCAGGACTCCGTCGGCGGCGTGATCGAGTGCGTGATAGAGGGGCTCCCGGCAGGGATCGGCGATCCGATGTTCGGGGGGCTGGAAAACCGCATTGCGCGCACGGTATTTGCCATTCCGGCGGTCAAGGGCGTGGAATTCGGCGCGGGCTTTGCCGCCGCACGGCTGCGCGGCAGCGAGAATAACGACCCGTTCTGCGTGGAAAACGGAAAGATCGTCACAAAAACGAACCACTGCGGCGGGATCCTGGGCGGGATCTCGAACGGGATGCCGGTCGTGTTCCGGGCGGCGTTCAAGCCGACGCCGTCCATTTCCCAGGAGCAGGACTCGGTCAGCCTGTCGCGGATGGAGGAGACAAAGCTCGTCATCCACGGGCGGCACGACCCCTGCATCGTCCCGCGCGCGGTCCCGTGCGTGGAGGCAGCGGCGGCCATCGCCGTGCTCGACGCGGTGATGGAGCGGAAAAAGGAGCTTGGATATGGATACTAAGACGCTGCGCTGCGGTCTGCTCGGCCGGAAGCTCGGCCACAGCTATTCCCCTGCCATCCATGAGCGGCTGGCGGATTATTCGTACCGGCTGTTTGAGGTGGAGCCGGAGGACCTCGGCGCCTTTTTACAGGAAGGGGCCTTCGACGGACTGAACGTCACGATCCCTTATAAAAAATACGTGATCCCCTACTGCGCAGAGCTTTCCGACACGGCGCGGGCCATCGGCGCGGTCAACACGCTTGTCCGCCGGGCGGACGGGACGCTCTGGGGCGACAATACCGACGCCTACGGCTTTTCGATGCTGGTGCAGTCCAGCGGCGCGGACATCGCCGGGAAAAAGGCGCTCGTCTTCGGCAGCGGCGGCGCTTCGGCGACGGCGCAGTATGTGCTCCGGCAGCTCGGCGCGCGCGAGGTCGTGGTGATCTCGCGGCACGGGGAAGACAACTATGAAAATCTGGACCGGCATGCGGACGCGCAGATCGCCGTCAACACGACGCCCGTCGGCATGTATCCGAATACCGGCGTCTCGCCGGTGGACCTTCATCGGCTGCCGCGGCTGGAGGCCGCACTGGACGTGGTCTACAACCCCGCGCGCACGGAATTTCTGCTGCAGGCGGAAGCGCGCGGGCTCCGGCGCGCGAACGGACTTCTGATGCTCGCCGCACAGGCGAAGAAGAGCTGCGAGGACTTTACCGGCAAGCCCGTTGACGATGCAAAGATCTTTTCGATCACGAAAGCGCTCGAGGCGCAGATGAACAACGTGATCCTCATCGGGATGCCCGGCAGCGGGAAGACGACGATCGGGACGCTGGTGGCAAAGCGGCTGGGGCGGACGTTCGTCGACGCCGACAGCGCGTTGGAGCGTGAGGCCGGGATGCCGATCCCGGAGATCTTCCGGCTCGAGGGCGAGGCGGGCTTCCGCCGGCGGGAGACGGCCGTGCTCGCGGAGCTCGGGCGGCAGTCGGGGCTGGTCCTTGCGACCGGCGGCGGCAGCGTCACGCGGGAGGAAAATTACCCGCTGCTGCACCAGAACGGCGAGATCTTCTGCCTGCAACGCGCGCTCGAGCGGCTGCCGTCCGCGGGACGGCCGGTCTCGCAGGCGCTGGGCGCGCAGACGATCTACGCGCAGCGGAAGCCGCTCTATGCCCGCTTCGCGGATGCGATGATCGACAACAACGGCACGCCGGAGGCGGCGGCCGCGCAAATTCTGGAGGTACTCGGATGCAGCTGCTGATTTTGAACGGACCGAATCTCAATCTGCTCGGCCTGCGTGAGCCGGCCATTTACGGCACGCAGAACTACGCCGCACTTGAGGCCTTCTGCAAAGCGGCCTGCCGGGAGGCGGGCTTCGGGTGTAAGGTCTTTCAGTCGAACCATGAGGGCACGCTCGTCGACGAGATCCAGGCGGCCTACGGCGTGTATGACGGCATCGTCATCAACCCTGCCGCCTATACGCACACGAGCGTCGCGATCCTGGACGCTCTGAAGGCGGTCGCCATTCCGGCGGTCGAGGTCCATCTGTCCGACGTCAGGCAGCGCGAGGACTTCCGGCAGATCTCCTACGCGCGGCTCGCCTGCGTGAAGACGTACATGGGGCTCGGGTTCGAGGGCTACCGGCAGGCGATCCTTTTTTTGAAGGACTATCTGCATACACATACGGTATAGATCTGTATTTTTACGCGCGGGCGGCCGATCCC
>ERZ827492.355-NODE-355-length-45175-cov-7.536348_pt1 | contig 45175 bp, 28 predicted proteins | sample MGYA00519704_ERZ827492 | MGnify/ENA primary metagenome ERZ827492 (study PRJEB31778, sample SAMEA3449325) | human gut metagenome | biome: human gut; feature: human-associated habitat; material: faeces | place: United Kingdom | collected 2010/2012 ... | reverse complement strand
ACTACGAAAAAAGTAGACACTCACACTTTTGTAAGTGTCTACTTTCATTTTACAGGTGCAGTGCATTATACTGTACGTTTCTTGTTTTTACAAGGACTCAAGCACAAATGCGAGAAAATAATCGGAAATTCATCTCTATTTTTGCATTTCTAAATCAAAAGCAAGCCCAGTTAACAAGGAATTGACCATCGCGGTTTCGCATGGCTACAGTTTACGTGGCAAGAAATGCCCTTTTGATCAGAAAGGCTCAAGACAAAATGGAGTTGTCAAGAAAAGCTTTGTCCAGGAATGCAAGGAAAGGGTATATGTGCGCAGGGCTATGCCACGGTGGAGTAGGGAGTTTCCATGCAGCGTACCCTGTAGGCTCCTTCTCTCGGCCCTGCCATCCGTACAGTGTGTCTGCGTTGATCCCGAGCCGCCGCTGTCGCTCCGGTCTCCTCCGCCAGCTTCAATGCCTCCCGCTACTCCTCCTTCGTGTACCGTTTCCCCATTCGGAGTCCCTCCCCACTGATTTTTTTATCATCTCCTCCTTGCATTTTGAAACTCAACTTTTATGATAGCTCTCTCCCATTCAGGCCGAAAACATCTTTTTTCACATGCTTACTCGTCCTACTTATTGACCATAGTCCACCGCTTTACTCCGGCATATCTCAGAACCACTCTAGCACTGCATTTCATCCCACTTTTTCCCGCCTTTTGCTCTCCCTTCTGAAGGGAACGGCTCAGTCCCTAGCATAGGCCATAGCTGGGCGTTACCGGAACCCGATCTTCTTTGTTCCGGTGCTTGGTTTACTAAGATCAATTCCCTCATCCGCGAGGTAGTCGTCCACATCTTCCACAATGATCGCGCTGTCATCATCCACGTCTTCAGTCCGAAGATTCTGGTTCATGATGACCTGATCCAAGACGTTCCGTACAGTCCTCGCATTTGCAAAATTCGGCAGGTTGCGGAAGTACTCCATGATGTCCAGTAGGCGGTTCAAAGCAGCATTGTCTATAGAGTATCCCTTCTTTTCTAGGAAAGACTGCGCGATGAGGCCCAATTCTTCTCTTGTGTAATCTGGAAATTCCAGTGTGAACTGGATTCTGGACGCAAGGCCAGGATTTGCGCGAATCATTTGGGCCATTTCATCCCTGTACCCAGCCAGTATTGTGCAGAACTGACCTCTGCGATCTTCCATTTCTTTCAGCAATACCGCTATAGCTTCCTCGCCATAACTGATAGCGCCTCCGTTGGCAGTCGTTCCACCCGCCAGGGAATAGGCTTCATCAATAAACAGCACACCACCCATAGCGTCATTGATCTTAGCCAGTGTCTTCGGTGCTGTTTCCCCAACATACTTGCCGATCAGCCCATGCGCGTCTGTTTCGACAAGTTTTGCCTCGTCCAATACACCAGCGTCATAGAGAATCCGGGATAGGATTCGTGCAACTTCTGTTTTCCCTGTCCCGGGATTTCCATAGAAGCACATGTGCAGGTTGAAGTCCGCCAGGCCCTGATTGCGTTTTGCGTATGCCTTTATTTTTTTGACCATGCGTTTCACAGCATGCAGACCTATCAGCCGGTCCAATTCCTCTTCACCGGTCAAAATCTTTTTGACCGCTCCTGTGGAAGCGCTGGGAAGGTTGATCTTGGCGTCCTGGATGTACTTGTTGATATCGATTATGCCAATTTCTGTATCCTCCATGCCGGCGCAGCGCAGATTCTGGCACATGATCACCTGATCTAGGATGTTCCTGATTTCTCTGGCATTGGCAAAGTTCGGGTCCTTTCGCCTGACATCCGCAATATCGAGAAGCCGACTCAGCGCAGCTTCGCCAATCGTATACTTGCGCTTCCTGAGCATCTGCATGGCGATTTCCTTCAGCTCTTCGCGCGTGTAATTGGGGAAATCCAGTGTAAATTGGATCCTGGATTTTAGGCCGGGATTAACGGAGAGCATCTTCTGCATCTCGTTCCGATAACCGGCAAAGATGACGCAGAATTCTCCTCTGTGATCTTCCATGGCTTTGACGAGCGTATCGATTGCCTCTCTGCCGTAGTCGGTAATGCCGCCGGTATCGGCGTTATTGCCCAGAGCATATGCCTCGTCGACAAACAGCACGCCGCCCATTGCCTTGGCGATGACAGAGCTGGTTTTCTCTGCAGTCGCGCCAAAGTACTCACTTACAAGTCCGCTGCGATCCACCTCAATAACCTGCTTGGTGGGAAGGATTTTGTTTTCATACAGGATACCGGCAACGTGACGCGCGACTTCCGTCTTGCCGCATCCAGGATTCCCCAGAAAGCACATGTGGATATTCAAGGCGCCGCTATTCTTGTTCATCAGGGCATACGCCTTGATCTTCTTTATGCTTTCTTTGACGCCGCTAAGGCCGATCAGTTCATGAAGCTGCTTTTCGCTTTCACCGATTTTCAACGGGCTCTCTTGATGGATCCCCATCAGGCCGAAGGAATCCAGTTCAATCATCTTGTCATACAGGCTGAATAGTTCTTTCTCAGTTTTTCCGGAAAGGAAATCAAATGCCAGGATGGCCGAATCGACGTCTGCATACCTTGGGGCCAGTTTCTCCAGAACAATCTCTTTTAGCGTGTCATTAGTGGCAGTGGTGCCATCTTCAAAGGTATAGACGCTCTTTCTTGCAAGAACCGGCGCATACATGAGGATTTCGACGGCATACCACAGTGCCTTCAACATATCGAACAATTCGTCGGAGCCGTCAGAGAGCAGATCGATCACATATTTTTTCGCAAGGATTTTATCGACCCGTTCCTTGCAGCGCGCCAAATCGCTCATGTAGTCTGCATCCTCTGCTGGATGATAGACCCTTTTCGGCTTTTCCTGATATGCCGTTCCGTAGATGTTGTTCTGCTTTATAAATTTCATCATCTTGCAGGACAACTCGAACAGTGCATCGAGGATTTCATCCGCCAAGGGCAGGAGGGATTGATCCGGTGTCTCCCAATATGCGAGCGTGACCTTCGGAAGTTGTACTTCCGGAAGACCGGCCTTCACCGCTGCGGCGGACAGCGCCTCCTTAAGAACTGTATCGTACCCATCGATTGTGTCCTTCAGGCTTTCAAAGGACACCTGATATTGCTGGAAATATGCGGTGTGGATGTGCTTGCGAATCTCCTCCATCGACTCATTCAGCCGTTCGAAGAACATTTCCGTCTTGGTCGCAGCGCAAACATACCCCTGAATCGTTTGATAGTCAGGGAATCGCCTATCATCCTGTGACTTTGGGATGATCTTTGCTTTTTTCCCTCCGTCGTCATCATCGGGTTCCTCCAATGGACCTTCCCGGAAGAACTCTAATGAATCCTCGGTCACTTCCGTCAGACGCAGTTTTCCGAGAAAGTCGCGGATCTCCTGCCGCAATGCTTGATCCCTTTCATACGGCGTTTTCAACATCTTGTATCCGCAGACAGGGCAGCTACAGCTTTTTTCGCTTTCCTTCACCGCACCGCAGCCGATGCATCTGAACTCTGCCATATCAATCAACTCCCAGCGCTTTCTTTGCTGCGTCAAGCGGCGATGTATAGAAGATCGCTTCAATTTCCTCTTTCAGGTCGGATCTAAGCAGCTCGTATTTTTCCTTGCTCTCCGCGGGCAGCATGATTTTCTTTGCGCCTGCATTTGCTGCCGCGACAAAGATTTCCTCTAGTTCCGTAGTGATGGGCATCATGCTGCCAGACATGACCACCCGGCCACAGATGACAAGCGCGGGCATGATCGGGCGATTGGCAAGGCCGGAGAACAGGCCGACAACCTCCGCAACGGAGATTTCATCGCTGACGCCGCGATTCTGGAGATCATTAAAGTACAGACTATAATCGAAATCTTCGTAGGAATCCGCAATGATCCTTCTAGCGTTCTCTCCAAAGTAGTTGAAAGCGGCAGTAATGCTGTCGCGCACGCTCTTCGGCGCGTGCGAAAGACCTTCCACATTTCGGAAGCTAAACGTGCCTGTACCGGGGATGAGCTTGTTTTCCAGACGATAGATCCCGAGGACATTCGTCACCGACCGCCCGACGCCATACACATAACCGGGCTTTTCAAAGCCCTGACGAATCAGCGTTCCACCGGAAATCTCCGGCAGTTCCACGATAGTCTCTTCGCCGGTCTCATCATCGATATAGCCCAGATCCACATCGCTAAATTCGCCGGGCGTCATTTTGCGGAGCTGCTCTTTTACACGCCGTCTGCATTCAATGGCGTATTCGAGAATCTCCCGAACTTCTTCTTTCGTCATGCGTTCATCCGGATGGATGAGTTTTGCAAGCCCGGAGAAGGTCCTGCCGACCGCGATCGTATCGCGGGTATTAAAGCACTTGTTCAGGGAGAAATAGGCACTGAAGGAATTGGTGAAATCATATTTACGCATTGCATGGCAGAACTCAGAGAAGCAGTCCGAGATCAGGCCATATCCAGTGGTAAACAGAGCAGAGCGCAGCTTAGGCGTCTCCCACCCTGGCAGGTAGGCGTGAATTCTGTCAAAGAAGGCCGAGTCGTTATTGAACGCAACCGGGAACGGTTCAAACAGATTTGTGGTGCGCATCATATCCGCGACGCTGCGGAATGTGTTGCCCTCAAAGGCGATGGAGGCATCGGAGCTGATGGAGTCCGCGCCTCTGGCGAAACTGCCGTTGGCCATATAGTTCTTCATGATCTGAACCATATCTCCAGAGGCCTGCGTGATGCCCGCGACTTCGTCAAAAGCAATGCAGTCCCACATTCCGACAAGACCGATGCGCCGGGAAGCCATATTGTAAAACATGTTGGAAACCGTGGTCGTGCCGCTGCTCATCAGGATGGAGTAAGGGGACAGTTCGCTGTACACATGCGATTTGCCAGTGCCGCGGGGTCCCAATTCAACCAGGTTATAATTCTTCTGAATAAACGGCACAAAGCGAAGCAGATAATGGAACTTCTCTTTCTGTGACAGTTCATTCGGTTCATAGCCGGCAGAGCGGATTAGAAGATCGATCCACTCATCGCGTGTAAAGAAAGCTCGTGCTTCTTTGATCTCATCCAGATCCAGATTGGGCATCTGAATTGGCTTGAGAGATGAGATCTCAAACGGAGAATCGTATTTGGACTTCTTTTTCTTGATCCTCCTTTTGCGTTTCTGGTTGCCGAAAATATCTTCTTCGAACGCTTCCTGGCCTTCATCATCCGCGTTAAGACCTATATACTCGACCTTGGCAATGCACCAAATCCCACCTACAAGCAGTTTCTCATTGTGCACCACCAGATCAGAAGAAACTTCAAAGGGATCCAGTCTCAGGTTCGTAAAGCGGGCGACGTACTTGTCTTCACGCTCATCAAAGATGACCGTGATCTTATCGACAATCGTATGCTGTCCGTTTTCCCTGATCTTGGACTTGACATATTCGCTCTGATCCGGGTGGACATAGTTTTCGCTCAGGATTCGCCGGATCTTCTGCAGGCCAGCCTCGATGGCTTCCTCATCATCGGTCGCGCAATACATGCCCAGCAGATATTCGAGCACATACGTAGGAACGTTTGCGCCCTTTTTCATCAGGGCTGTCAAATCCTTCCTGACCGCCTTGCCAGGAAAGTATTCCAATACCTTCTCATCAAAAGCATTCATGAACCGTGTCCTCCTCGTCTATCACTTAGAAATCAAAGTTGAATGTACCGGTAAACGCCAGTTTCGCGCGGAATGGGTATCTGGCAACCACTTCATAGTCCTCCTGTCCGCTCTCATGAATCATCAGCTCGTACTCGCTTCCGCTGTCGTCCCGCGTGTTTAAGCTGAACTGGATTCGGTCTGTCGAGAGCTTTCCGTTGCGGATCTCCAGCATCTGCCTGTCATTTAGGACACGGCCGAGAGCGTCGATAAAGAACAACTCAAAGGTGCCATCCCTGGGTACGCCTGTTTCGCCGATCACGAAGCGCATGCTGAAGATGTTGTTCGTAATTGTGTAGTTCAGGTTTGCCGGGTGGAATGCACACGAGGCAGCAGACTCTGCAACCTTATACAACTCTTTGGGCGACTTCCGGGCAATCACTCGGCTACGTGGGCCTTCAGCTTTCGCGCTTTGAATTGTCGCCCTCGTCGCTTCAGCCAGTCTTAGGAACTCCGCTCTGGAGGCGGTGTTCTCGTCCGTCTCAACCGCACGGATTGGATGGCTGACAAAGTACACGATTTGCTTGTTCGCGGCCATCACATGCAACAGTTCCAGCGCCTTCTCCAGACGATCTGCATCCAGGTTTACGAACGGGTCGTCCAGGATCAGGAACGGCTGTTCTGTCTCAAACAGCGTATCCACCAGCGCAAGCCGCATGCAGAAGTCGATCATATCACAGTAACCTGTACTGTATCCTTCTGCGACATGCGCTTTGCCGTTCTCTTCAATGCGAACATTGAAGTTGATATCCAGCAAACCTCTGACGGCATCGTTGTTCAGCCAGATCTGCATATAGCTGTTAAATAGCTGCTCAACCTTACTGAGATACCGGTTTGCGAGGTTCTCCTTCGCTCTTGTGATCAGCTGGATTGTTCTTTTCAGAATCGCAAGGGTGTTTTGCGCTTTCTGTTTCTGTTCATACAACGCGTGGATTTCCTGAACCAGATCGGGATATTTTTCCAGCGATTGATCCGCCAGGCGAATGGCATCGCTCTTTTGCGTGTACTCGATGAGCAGTGCGTCTCTACGCTCTTTCAGCCTCTCAACCTCTTCCCGCAAATTCGCTTCTTCCACACCTGTTAGAGCGTTTGCATCCGAGGGCTGGTGCTCTGCTTCCACAGAGGCGTCTTGTTTCTCCAGTTGCTGCTTAGCGGCAACCCTTTCAGCATAAGCATTAGCCCTGGCATATATCCCCGCAATCATTCCGCTTTCGTCAGGAGAGAAGTGGCCGAAGGACGCAGTAAATGCACCTACTGCTCTTTCTGCTTGATCCAGGCTTGCTCTCTGACGGCTTAGATCCGATTCAGCGTCCTTGATCTTGGCCTGCGCCTGCGCGGCCCGGCTAACATCGGCACGAGCGTCAGCCAAGAGGGCGGGTAACTCATCGCCGACATCCTGCATATGAATGGCAGCGAGCTTTTCAACGAGCCGCCGTTTCAGCGTGTCAATCTGTTCCTGCTTCCTGGCTTGACGGGCTGTGGCTTCCGTCAGTTTTCCCGCGTATTGCCTGTATTCGCCAAGAATCATTTCCACTTCTTTCAGAGCTTGCACGATATGGGCGAGGTCCGTATCCAAATCCAGCTCGGCAAGGAGCGCATTCGCGCTTTGGAAATGTTTGTCGAGCTTCTCTATGGTGGCTTGTTGCACCTCGACCATAGTTGCCGCTTTAGGCGAATCAGGCAATGCCAGTTCCTCTGTGGTGGCTCCGGACTCGGCAAGGAACCGCTGAAAGTTTTTGTCAGCGGTGTTCATCTGCCCTTCGGCTATGGTGTAAGCGTTCAGCCTTTCACGCAGGAAAGCAAGCGCATCCTCGAATGACAGGTCAGCTATTTCCGGATACTGCTCATCCAGCTTTGCTCTGGCCTGCATGATCGCTTCACGTTTCGCATCAACCAGCTGCAGCTGTTTACGGAATTCGGAAAGGAGTGGAGAATCATCATTGGCAAACTGCTCCTCCAGGATCTTGGCTCCCTCAACAAACTTGCTCAGGCTGCGAACCGCAGACTGCAGCTTGTCCTTTGCGATCTTATACTCCGTTTCTCCGGCGCGAAGAAGATCTATTGCCTCGGACAATTTCTTGCCCTTGCAGACCGGATAAAGCGCATCGATTGCGGCCCGCTCTGCGCTGATGATAGCAGACTGCTCGACGATGAAGCTCCGAGCACGATCCAGTTCCGACTGTTTTTCACGCAAGCGTCTGACTGCATCTGCATAGTCTATAATCTGGCAAATGATCGTCTCAGATGCTTCTCCATCGAATTGACCCCAGTGGGATACCCATGCAGATACTTCGCGGCTCTCTGAATCGATCACATACTGGTGTTCGCTGAGTTCCTGCTCAAGAGAAGCGATGTCCGCCTGCTCTCTGGCCAACTGAGCCTGGACCTCCGCTTTCTTCTGGTTGGCTTCTTGGCGCTGAGAGTCCGCCAGCTGATGCGCCTTGTCCGTCTGTCCACTTTTCTTGTATGCGCTCTTGCCGGTTGCTCCAATAATGCACAGCAGCAATCCGACAGCAGCAACGACCGCCAATGCGGGCATCATCCATATGCCAAGCGCAGCTCCTGCGAAAATAAGTAGAACGCCTATGGCAATCAGCGCCGTCCCCGCCGGTTTCTTCGGTCCATCCGGGACATTCGGACGGGAACTTGCCAGCGATTCCAGTTGCGCCAGGGATGCCGACAGGCTGTCCGCTTTGCTCTTTTCCCCATCCAATCGCGCTTTGATTCCCTGTGCCGCCGCCTGGTGCTGAGCAACCTTCCGATGCTTCCTCAGGATTTCGATTCCTTCATTCGCATCTGGAAGGTCGCCTGGGGTATCGGCCAGCAGTGCCTCTTCCTCCTGCGTCAGTGCGATGGAGAGGATCGTTTCTCGCTGTTCATCGATCCGCTGTTGGCTTCGTTGCAGTTCCTCCAGCTTTGCAATCGCTGGACGGACATGCGCCTCATCATAAGCCCCTCGGCGATTAAGCTCTGCCTGAAGCATGGCAACTTCGCCCTTCAGCTCCTCGTAACGTTTCTTTTTCTCCGTCCAGGCTTCGGTGCCCCTCTGAATCTCCGCTTTCTGGTCAGCTTCCTGCTGCGCCAGATCGCGATGTTTTCTCTGGCAGTCTTCCAGACTGCGGATTGCAGGCTCCGCAACAGCAGGACGATATTTTTCCTGTGCGGCCAATTCCGCCTGCAAAGCGTCCATCTCTGCTTTCAGTTCGGCAAAACGCTTTGTTTTACTGGTCCAGAGCTCGTTTTCTCGCTGGATATCGCGCGTTTGCGTTTCCCGCTGGTGGAGCAGGTTTTGAATGGTTGCGCGTGAATCTACGGCTGTCTGCAGTTGCTCAACGAAACCAGGAATTCTCTCCGCAGCGGCACGGATCAGTTCGTACTCTTCCGGTGCATTTGGAACAACGGCATCGGCAGTGCCAGCAGTGATGATCCCTTGAATCTCGCCGTAGATGCCTTGCACTTCATCAAGCTGGGCAGATGTGGGCAATGCGCCGCCATGTTTTTCGAGTAAAGCTGCGTATTCCCTGGTAAATGTTTCATGCGCTCTTTCCAGTTCCTGGATTCGCGCCTTCAGAGAGACGATGGACTGCTCATACCGCTTAATCTGATCGATTTCAGCAGCGGTTGGTACATGGCCACCAAGTTCTGCCTCGATGCCGTTCATTTCCTGCTGGAGCGCTGCGATCTGTCCGCGCAGGTCGTCCAGCATTTTCTTTGCTGCCTTGCGTTCCTTTTCTTCGCCTGACACGACATCCAGCCGCTTGTTCTTTTCTTTTAGGTCTTTATCGATTTGGCTCAAAAGTGCATCGATCTGAATGATGCGTTCCCGGGCTGCGTCCTGTCCGGCGATATCCTGCTCCAAGCGATCACGGAGTCGTTCCCGCTCAGAAATCTGTCGGGTGATGTCACCGAGTTGCCCTCTGGCGCCGGTCTTTTCATACACCTTGACCTGCTGCGTCAATCTGGTAATAGCGCCATCAAAGGCGGCTACGTCATTGGCCTGGCTCACCAGCGCGTTCAGCCGGGTATGTATGCTACTTGCGGCTCCATCAATGGATAGGCCGTTCTGATTGATAAATACGCTGCGCTGGAATGCATTCACATCGAGGTGGAACAGTGTCTCCCCGATCTTATCCGGAGAGATTCTAGCAGTGGTTCCCGTATCCAAGTTGATGATTTTCACCGTATCAAAGCGCGGCGTCTCCCCAAAGGTACGGGTAATACGATACCGCACGCCCTCGGATTCGAAATCAAGGGAGCCACCGTATCTGCCACCCTGCCAGGGGAGGTAACGCTTCCGCTCATTTTCCGTGATATCCTTGCTGCGGCGCGTATCATACCCATACAGCATAGCCTTCAGGAAGCTCGCCATCGTCGTTTTGCCCCATCCATTGTCGTGGAGAACGACATTCAATCCATCGCTAAAGCTATAATCGTAATTGTGCAGACCGCCAAAGTCATCCACGTGCATGCGAATCAGTTTCATTCCGCGGATACCTCCTTTCCGCTCAGTGCGTTCCATCCAAGACTGATTAACCGGTTGCGCTCAGACTCACTTAAAGACCCATCCTGGAGTGCCAGCCTTACGAACTCGCTGCGCAGTGAAATATCCGTTTCAAACGCTTCCTCATCAATGTCCATGACGGTGTTGTCATGGACTTCGGCAAAGAAGATCCGATTTTGCAGCTGACTCTTCAGCGCGTCGCTGCTCATGGTCAATCCAAACGCGGAACGGCCAGTCAGTGTGACGCGCAGAAACGTGTCGCGTGCCACGGAACGAATTAGATTGTTGATCTTTCTGAGGATTTCTTTTTCATCGTCCTCGGGAAGAATTTTCAGCTCGGCTGCCTGAAACGCATACTTGCTGTCAGGCACAACCTGGAACTGTCCAAGCGCATTTTCTGTCCATTCCAGAATTCCATAGCCGCACTGGGTATCCTGCGCATCTTCAAACCCGATCGGCTCAAATGATGGAATAACTTTATCCCCTGGCATACCGTTCAGAACGTAATGTCCGGTATTATCCCGGCTTACAATGATCGCGTCATTATCTCCAAGCTGAAGCGCAACAGCTTTTTCTTTTACCCGCAGCGCAATGCGGTCGTCCAGGTAGGAATCCTGGGCCTGCATATTCATCAAATGCAGGTTTTCAGGAATATCACTGCGATAGGAAATGCGCTTATACTCGCTTGCATCCAGGAATGCAAGCACGGCAATCGAAGGTTCCTCCCGTATTGTCTGGAAGAAGATATCGATAACAGACTCCGACACGCGCTCCTGTCCAAAGACCTGTCCCCACAGAGCAACATAGGCAGCGTTATTCTGGGATGCTTTATCGATCAGGTTGGCGTACTTTTCCTTTCTCGCGGCTTGCCATGTATGGGACTGCTTCATATCAAGCCGTTCCGCTGAAACTGCACCCAAACGTAGGTCCGCGCATACAAACATCTTGATGACTTTGCCCGTCAAAACAGAATGCACCTTCAGCGGGGTCACATCGTTTTCTGCCACTTGTTCGTTCTGAAGATCAATGGATGATGCAGCGGGCTCTTGTGGAGCAGCCGTCAGATGAATTAAATTGGGGGGAATTTTCACGTCCGACGTTATCGAGGATTCTGATGCAGGCTCCGCAAGCCGTGCAATAGTGGGTTCCACTTCCGTTGAAATAGAGCGCGATTCTGTATCCATATCTTGCTTGCAAGGCTTACTGCTTTGCACGATCCGAAGGATCGACTGCAGAGCCGCGTGCGCGTACTGCGCATCGACGCCGATGAACATACGCCCATAGGTGGTATGAGAGTCATCATACTCATAACGGCAGGGTATGGATTCGCTCTGGAGCTGTTCATAATACAGCTGGAGCATTGCTCTGCCCGACACCTTGATTCTGATGGAATCGGCGCGAAAAAATACCGTAGCAACATTTACGCCATAGTAGTTGATAGCAGTGTTGACGTGCTTTGAAGTAATCTCAAGGTGCTCATCTTGGCTTGCCAATTCTTGGAGAAAGGTGTCTACCGAATCCCGCAGCTGCCTTGCCATTTCGATTTTTGATTGATAATCCATATTTACCTCCATGCCGCAGTACTAATATGTCCCGTTAGAAATCAGCATAAAACGCTGCCCATCGAAATCAATATATTCCTAACCAGCTATTCTATAAATATATCAATAGTTTCACGACCATGGATTTCTTCAAGCTTTGCTTGGATTGCCTCTCCATCTGCCCAGACTTTTCGATTGGGTACCACTACCAAAGAAGCTCGGAATCCAGACGCCAAATCTGTCTGTTGAAGAGTTCAGAGATCTCTTGTAGTTATTCCAAAATGGATTGAAATGACAGCACAGCTATACTGCCCTATGCTTCGCTCGTCATTTTGACCGGCCTTGATAACGCCATGGATGTCGCGGTTGATGTCTACCCTGTAAATGAATCGGTAAACTCTGAACCGATTTCCTCAAAGAATGCCGCTGATCCGGCAACATCCGGACCGCTGTTCCGGAGGGAGGCTCTCCTCCCTCCGGAAGGCAGCAGGTTTCTTACTCCAAAGTAAACGCGTCCATGGGGTCAAAGTCCGGGAAGTTCTGGTTTTTGTACTCCAGCAGGGCGGCTTTACAGCTGACGCAGTTGTTCTCGATGGCCAGGTTCAAAAGCTCCGTCACCTGGGCAAGGGTGAAGCCGTCCAGCACAGCTGCCACGGATGCGTCGTCCTTCAAAACGCGGCCGTAGGTCGTCCACTTGTCCAAAAGGCCGATGATATGGTTGGAGCGGCGGCTTCGACGCGTCACCTGGAACGCGCCCAGCGTCAGATTTCCCTGAAGGTTAAAAGAATGCCGGTCGACCACTCCTCCGTATTGAACGCTAAACTGCAGGCGGCAGTCGTCCAAATCCAGCTTCAGCTCGCTGTCTCCATAGTCAAGAATGAGGGAGATGCCGTGTTTCTCCTGGCCATTGAAGCGGTAAGCTGGGATCTGAACGTCTTGGTAGCGGTCAGGCTTTACGGAACCGAACGGAATCACAGGCTCCCAAATCTGGGCGAAGGGCTGTTTTAAGCCGTGGGATGTGAAGTACTTCTGCCAAGCCGTCACCTCTTCCGGCTTCATCTCCATGGGGTGGGCCACAATCACCGGGCCGTTCGTGACGGCGCACGGGGTTCCCGCCGCGTCCACAGTCTCTCGTCCCTTGACGGTAAAGGTGGCGCCGTCCTGGCTCCACACCAGCAGAGAGGCGATCTGCCGCAGCAGCGGATTGCCCAAATAGGAGGCGCGCCAGGCCTCGCCGCCCCGGCCGTTCCGATCCAAAAAGTCCTGGAAGAGCAGATCGCACCGAGCCTTGGCCACTTTTTTGAGGTTCTTTTTCATCTCCGCAAAGTCCGCTTTGGCCGCCTCGTACTTTTCCGGGTCCGCATTTTTCTTGGGGATGGACTTAACCACTTTCCCTGCGGCCGAGTCGCAGAGGCTGAGCGTCAGATCCGGCTGCAGGCAGGCGATCACGGTGCTGCCGCCCAGATCATAGGTCTTCTCCCCGGACGCATCCAGACCAAAGTCGGAGAGCTGCGTATCCCGGAAGCTCTGGGCGTCACTGCCCCGCATGCTCGCATAATAGTCCAAGCAACCGCACTTGTCGGCATAGAGCATGGCCTCCCGGGTATCGCTGAGCAGCACCGCCCCGCGGGCCACCACGATGGCGCTGCGCCCAGCCGGCCCGAATTCGGACCAGTCGGCCCATTCCTTCATCTTCTTGAGGAGTTTCTGGATTTGTTCGCCAACGGCATAGCGGGCGTAGGGAATCAGCCGCTGGGGTTTCTCCGTTCCGTGTTCCAGATCCGCCACCTCCTCAAGGGCCTGGCGCAGGGAGGTTGGCTCCAGCAGGGCGGCCACTTGCTCTGCGGCGGGATCGATTGTCAGCGGCAAATACGCAGAGGCGTACTTCGCGCTCATGGGCGGACGCTTCTTCATCTGTCCCATATAGGCGGCCAGCAGATACTCCAAGACCTCCGGCGCGGCCTTCTCCCCGGTGCCCACATAGAGCACGTCCGGCAAGTTTTTCATCTGAATTCCCGTGATGCCTGCCTTGTTCAGGATTTCCTTGACGTTGATTCCCTCCGCGTTGCGGGCCGCCAGCTCCTCGGCCGGGTGGGCGGGCTTCTTTTCTTCCCGCTCTGCCTTTGCCGGCCTTGCGGGCGCGGTGCAGGCCTGAATCTCTGCGGCGTGCTCCTCCAGATAGGCCGTACAGCGGGCCGCCCCCTTCTCCTTACAGCTTTTGAGGGCCTTGGCATACTGCTTCTTTTCGAGCAGGCCCAGCCCACTCAGGGCGCTCAGCCGCTCCGCGTCGTCCGCGCCGATCACCAGCGTGAAGCACCTGGCCGCATTCTCCCGCACCAGCGCCTCAAATTCCTGCCGATGCTCCTGCGTCAGCTCCCAGGGCGCATACAGCCGCCCCATCGCCCCCATCAGCTGCACTTGGAGTTTTTCTCGGGAGAGCTGCGCATCGTAGGCTTGGCACCCTGCGGCATCCAGGGAATTGCAAGCCAGGCTTCGGTCGCTCTGGTAGTACTCTTCCCGGGTCTTCAGACGGCTGTAGAACAGTCCCACCAGTCCCTCCGGCCCGGTCAGGCCAAGATCTACCACTGTTTGATCGTGAAGACTCATTATGTCAATGCGGTCCATGGGATCCCGCTCTGCATCGCTGTCCAACGGAAAGGCTCGATACAGGTCCATCGGGAGTTCCAGACGAATCTTGTTCACGGAGTAATAAATCATGGGGCAAAAGTAGGTGACGCTGTCCGGAATGCGCAAATAGCGGAGAGCGCTGCATCTCCCAAAATTCAGCTCCACGTTGCCGCATCCTTGGGGAACGAGAACCTCTGTGATGTTGTCCTGATTCCAAAACACCACGGGATCGATGCTGGTCACCCCTTCTGGGATGACCACCTTCCCACCGGGCCCGTTGTATTTCGTCAGAACACCGTTCTTGATGACAAACTCCTCCAGATTGCTCATATCCTTGTCCTCCTTTTCTGTTTTATTTTGGCGTATACTCACTCATCCAGATCCATCCGTTCCACTTCTGCGATAATGTCCTGCTTCCGCTCGTAGAACAGCAGCTCCTTGTTGTGGGCAAAGTATTCCGGGCAGCCGTAGCGGGAGATGAACTTGGCAGCGTGTGGATTGATGGTCAGCTCCGTCACCAGAATCAGCATCTCCTGTCCATCCCCGAAGACTTCCTCGCAGAACTGGAACGCGTGGGAAAGTGCATTTCGCCCCACCTGAGCAGCCTTTTGGAGCTCCCCGACGCGTTCGTCGTACCTCTGTTTTACGATCTGGAAGGCTGCCGCACCATCGCTCTCCGGCGCCACGGCCCTCTCCAAATCCTCCAAGATCTTGATGAGCTGGGCATTCCGCCGTTGCTGCTCATGGGATAGATAGGATGCCCTTTGGCCGTCCTCTAAAAACCGCTTCCGATCCTTCACCTGCTCGTGCATCCGCTCTGCCGGGGAGGCGGGTTTCTTGTTGGACAGGGCGGTGCGATAGCTCTCTAGCTCGCCCTTCAGGTAGAGGATGAGCATGTCCGTGTCCATGACCTCCCGCAGCTGCCCCGTGACCGCATCCAGAATCAGGCCCAGCAGAGCCAGGCGCTCGTCGAACTTGGCGGCCTTGGCCCGCTCCTTGATCTCGGCGCTGGCTTTGCCCGCAAGGATGCTGTCCACCTGGTAGTCGCTGCGGTACTTGCTGAACAGGTCGTAGTAGAGGGCAAAGTCCCTGGCGATTTTCTTATTTTGCAGGTACTGCCCCACCAATTTCTCGTCCACCGTCCTCCCGCGCTTCTCGTACATCAGCATCATCCGGGAGAGGTCGTCCCAGCCCCGGGCGGTGACAAAGCTCTTGCCGTCTACTGTGGACTCGATGCGGTAGAAATTCTCCTTTTTAATCTCCAGGTAGGTGAGCACCGCCGGGTGGATTCCATTCTCGTAGGCGTATTCCTTCCAAACGTCGAAGTCGGGTTCTACGTCGATGCGCTTGAGCCGGTCCCAGGTGGCTACGTCAAACTCCCGCACGGAGTCGTTGTATTCCGGCGGGTTGCCCGCTGTCACCACGATCCACCCCTCCGGCACCCGATGGCGACCGAAGGTTTTATACTGCAAGAATTGCAGCATCACCGGGGCGAGCGTCTCGGACACGCAGTTGATCTCATCCAGAAAGAGGATGCCCTCCGGCATCCCGGCGTCCTCGATCAAATCGTACACGGAGGCGATGATCTCGCTCATGGTGTACTCGGACACGTCGCACTCCATGTCGCCGTAGGTTTTGTGAACGATGAAGGGAAGGCCCAAGGCGCTCTGTCGGGTGTGGTGGGTCATGGCGTAGGAGACCAACCCCACCCCCAGCTCCGAAGCGATCTGCTCCATGATCGCCGTCTTGCCGATACCCGGCGGGCCCATGAGAAACACCGGCCGCTGCTTTTCTATGGGGATCTCATAGCCGTACTCATCCCTAGAAAGGTATGCCATCAGGGTGTCTTCAATCTGGTCTTTTGCTTCATTGATGTTCATACGCAACCTCCAATTTTCGCACAGCGGAAGCTCTCTCAACGGGTCTTGCACGGTAATTTCTGTTTGTCTCTGTGGTCAGATTTCTTCCGGTTCCAGCACCAGCTTGATGGCCCAAGGGGGCACATCCGGGATCTCGTACCGCTCGTTGATGAACACGAACGCCGTAGAGTAATCCGGCTTTTTCTCTGGGAACACCCCGTATCCGTCGGTGAGGTAGATCAGCCCCTTCAAGTTGTGAAACTCCTTGGCCCTACGCAACTCCTCCACATAGGAGAACACCGGCCGGAAGTCGGTGCCGCCGAACCCACGCATCTGCACGGTTTGTATATACCGTTCGAACTCCTCCTGGCTGGTGATTTTCACGTCCTCCTGGATCTCCGCGTCGCACTGGATCATGTGCAGGTTGATTTTTTTGAAATAGCTCTCCTCCTGCTTGAGAATGTTGTAGGTTTTCTGCATGAACTTCTGCACCAGCTCCCCGGCCACCGAACCGGAAGTGTCGATGGCCACCACAAACTCCCGAATGCGCTTGACTTCCTTGTACTCCAGGGGCTCGATGAGGGGCATGTTTCCATAAAGCTTCAGGCCGTAGGTATAGAAGATGTAGTCGAACTCGTCATCGCTGACCTTCATGGCTTCTCCCAGGACGGCGAACTTTTTCAAAAAAGCGGTGTAATCGTACTTCTCCCGGTTCACCGCCCGGAGGCTCTGGAGCAGGCCGCCCGCCTGATCGCCCCGCTGCTTGGAGAAGGTCTCCAGGTCGGTCTGTATCCGCTCCGCAATGTCCTTCCAGATTTGGGGCAATGACGCTTTGGCGTTCCAGTGCGTCTGGAGGGTCTGGGAGGTCTGATCGGATGCGCTCCCGTCGCCATCCTTTTCTCCATTGGGATCTCCTCCGCCCTGCGCGGAGCTTCCTTCCCCCGCATGCCCGGTAAGGGCCGTAGCCTGTTTCGGCGGCAGATACCAGATCCTGTGATCGTCGGCGCAGAAGTCTTCGCGCAGCAAGGCGATCTGATCCGGGGAAAGGTGCTGATCCAGATAATAGCGGTAGATCTTCTCCGCCGTCAGGGGCGCCACTTCTGACTGCACCTGTTCCAGCAAGGAAGCCTGTCTGTGCCGGCGGACAGAGGCCGTGGACTGCAGGTTCAGCTCATTGATGATGGCCTCCACCGCCATGTCGCAGGCCAGATCCCAGCAGTTCAGATCCAGCAGCGTGTTCACAAAGTTGTGCCGGAACACGCAGTGAAGCACCATGTGCAGGTAGTCCCGCACCGGGCGCTTCTGCTCTTGGCGATAACTGCGAAGAAGCAACTTGGCATCGTAGTAGATGCGCTGTCCGTCCGTGGCCAGCAGACCCGGCGCGGGAGAATAGGTGAACTGGCTCAGGGCCGCGTCTAGAAAGCGCAGATTCACCAGCAGGATGCTGCGGGACAGGCGCAGCACGTCCTGGGCCAGTTGATCCAGACGTTGTTCCTGTTCGGTCAAGCAGTCTCCCCCCTGTGTACCATGCTGCTAATTGCGGCACCCCTTGCAGATCTCGCTCCATCCTTTTTTCGCGCTCACAAAGGATGGAGCGGTCGCCTCGTCTCCGGATCTGTGCTGCGTTTTTAGAATCTGCAATACGAGTCCACAACCGCAGAATCTTTCAGTTCCAGCGCAACGGACGCAAACTTGTAGTCGTTTTCTCCATCCGGAATTGCATAAATTCCAAACTCGGTCACTGCGCTGTCGAACTCCTTGAGGAGTGCGACAAGCTGATTGGCCAGTTCCACGATGGCGGGAATGTCCTTCGTCGCAAAACGCACAGAATATTCAAGCAGCATGATATCGGGATCCATCTCATCATCGTCGAATCCCATCAGCCCTTCCCAATCATCATCATTTTCGTCTTGTTCCTCGAGTCCTTTCCATTGGGAATCAATTTCTTCCATTTGCTCATCCGCATACCCAAGCAAGGCACACAGCTTTGTAATGATTGCCATAGCGCGTTCACGGAGGTCCGCATTCTTTTTTTGCTCTTGTCCAACATCAATACAAATCTCCGGCGTATAGCAGTACCATTCCTCGATATCCGCCACACACTCTGCGGGTTGCGTGTAGTCTAGGCTCTGATCAAATAGGCTCTTCAGGCCGTTTTCATCATAGCGGAACATCTCCACACCGGGGTCGGTGTCCCAGTCCGCAATGCAGCGATACGTCACATTCTGCCGGGTTTCCGGGTCGTCCTCTCCGTGTTCCCTAGAGAAGTCGTTTATTCGGTTTATCGCGTGGTCGATATTGTCAGAGGTCTGAAGCGCCATATGCACCTCTTTGGCCGCCGCAAGGGTCTTGCATACCGCGTACAGTTCGCTGTCCTCTTCGAAGCCGCCTTCCGCCTTGTATTCCTTGCCGTCTACGGTCAATGCAAGCGAGTCAATCCACTGAAGCTGACCAAGCTCGATCAGATATTCTCCCACTGCGCGGCAAATCTCTGCGGTCTTGCTGTTTACATTGCGGATCTTCAGGTCTTCACGGCTGGAATCACAACATGCGCTCATAATCGTTCCTCCTGTTTCGTTCTGATAAGTGTAGTCCGTCCAAAATCTGTGGAATCGTTACCAAATACACTTTTTATGTTCTGGGAGAATTGCATCCGTGTGGGCAGACAAACCGTTGGATGACATGACGGAACCGGACATGACTGCTTCTTTTGCTCTGAGGAAAATATCCTCCTTTCTCGCCCATCGCGATGGGCAGCGCAGCTGCCCACAAAGTCTACATGCCTCCTTTCCCGAATGGATGTATAGAAAAGTATACGTTATCCTTGTGGGATGCGCCGCCTCCAGCCATATGGACACCCAACCGCCCCTTGCCGCTCTGGACACGGCGGTCGTCCACAGCCCTAGGTTGATCTTTCACAGGGACAAGGGTACTGATACATCCTTCCATGACCGACGAACCGCATAGAGAATCCGCCAGAGCATGTCCCGCAAAGAGGCATCCTTATGACAACCCATTGGCTGAAAACTTCTTCAGCCGCCTAACATGTGAACGGGTTCATATGCCGCCGCGCCGTTCAAGCAGATCTCTTCGCTCATATCGAGGCTTTTTCCAACACTGTGCCCCACTCCGCACTCGGCGGGCTCTCGCCATCCGCTTTTGAATAGCGCCTACGCGCTGTCACCATTTGACTAAATTTTTTTCGAGTATCCCTGCAATTCATTCCGTTTTCTGCACACTGTTTGCCATCTACTTTTTCGGGAAGGGCGTGCTTCGCTCTCGATACTTTCATTATACTTACGATATACAAAAAATCAATAGATTGGGAGCACGTCGAAAAAGAGGTGACGCTCATGATCATCACCTCTGCTCTCCAAAGACTATCTGTGTCAGTTAGCAGCAATATATTTATCGTAAGCGCACCAAATAAAGCTCCTGCGAACTTGTTCGTTTCCTGCGCATTTCAGAAACCTACAGGCTCTCTTGTTTTTTACGGCATCGTGTTTCGCCTGCTTCTGATATTTTACCATCCGCATCCCTTTATATCTCTACGTGTTCATTTGGCGCGCCTACGCTGAGAATATGATTTCTCAGCCCATATTTTATCTTTGTCAACAGGTCCACTACTTGACACTACCAGTTTTTTCAATGACGATATAACTACCGCGTTGACGCAGTACAGAGGGGCTTTTCTGCGCCTCCTCCAGGCAGACATAGTTCTCGGCCAATATATGCTAAACATTGTTTACGCCTGTTTCAATGACATCCGGATCATCCGAACTTCAGTCCCAAAAGGAACTCAAGAACGTAGACTAGCACATTGGCGCCCTCCTTGATTTTCTGTGTGAGGTCTTTACGGACAATTCTGCCGTCGAATATCTGACGCAGTTTGCGGTTAGTTTTTGCATTTGTTTCTTCAACAAATTCGCTCATCCTCCAATCCCCCCTTTACACGTCAAAACCAAAGTCATCTGCGAAGGCATTGTCAATATGGAATTCTACTTCCTCCGGTACGTCTGTATCGTTTGCAATGACTAATCGGTATATCTTCTTACTGTCGTATGCGCCCGCTTTCAGGTTAAATCGCACCCGGAAGACGCGTTCAGACGCATTCAAGCTGGTTCGGTCTGCGATTACGGTCTGTCTATCGCTGACCGGAACGCCTTCATCATTCGTCATGTAGATTGTATAGGCGCAGGGCTGTACTTTGTCGCCAACCGGCTGCCTCTGGAAGAAGTCGAGAGAGAACAGAAGATTTGATACCTTTCTGCTCTCACTGAGCAACTTCAGCTCAACGTTAGATACCTCGACATACTTCTTACTGCTTGTACGGAGGTTTTTGAATGCGATGACCGGTACGCAAAGTTCCTGTAAACTCACACCACCATGCACATAGTTCTCTCCGCCGCCTGAAATCTTGATTCTTGTGGAATCCTGCGGTGTATATCCCTTGACTGGTGTACCGCTGATCTCACTGTCAAGCTGCACTGGAAGCAAATATTCTCCCGTTGCAGACGGCTCGGTCAAAGCATACCGTCTGCCTACTTCGTACACTTTCCCCGTGAAGACACTCTTGCTGATGTTGTTCCATTCGGCAAGAGGGCTGTACGTATAAAGGAATCCGTGGTCAGACGTGATGAAAATATCTGTCCCCTGCATATCGTTGACAATGATGCGAAGAATATTGGATATCTCCTGAATGGCATCCTCGCAAGCCTCGAAGACCTTGTTCTCCGTCGGGGCTTTATCACCAATGGCATCTATGGTGTTGTGGAAAATATAAACCACTTCTTTGCCGCTCACAAGTGCCCTGCGCTCCGCTCGCTTCATGCTCAGCACGTCGTTATACTGGACGGCGACGCTATTCGGATTATTGGCGCAGAGAACTTTCTCACGATCCGGCGTGGAGCTGGTAGACATATCCTCCACATAGACACCCATATCCTCATCAACACTGATCTTCCGACCGGGCAAAAGCGCTGCCATTCCAAACTTGGTGATAGACGGGAAGATTGCCTGCATTGCTTCCAACTTAGCCGTACCCTTTGTTGTGCGGATCAGGGTATCACACAACTCCGCTGCCACCTCATAGCGCAGCGCGTCTGAGATAACCACAAAGGCGCGGGTATTCTTTCCGACAAGTGGCCGGATATAGCGGGTGTAGAAATCACGCTGCTTGCCAATCTCAGAGACATAGCCCAGCGTGGCAAGGTTCTCGGAGATCACATTCGTCCAGCAGCCGGTCAGCTCTTTGAGATACCAGTTCTGATACAGCCCCTCCACATACTCTGTCGCTCGTTTCAGTTTGTCCTCCAAAAGCGGATTGCTGTCTTTGAGGGTACAGCCGAAGGCATAGTGGAAATGGCGATAGAAGCTGTCCATCTCATACGCCTTCTCTGTATAGAGCTTCCAGACAGCTTTCGGCTCCACGATATGAAAACCGGCGGCGTTGTTCTGGTAAAACTCCTGCATTTTGGCTATAAAATAAAGGCAGTCATAATAGTAGCTGAAATGCTCGATCCAGCCGGAAGTGCGGCGATTCTCCACCGTTTTCAGGATCAGGTCGGGTTTGACCACCTGTTCCGCCGCTTCGGAGAAGAAGCGTTTCAGGATGACCTCGTGAATTGACGGGAAAATGTCACCCGTCAGCAACACTTCCATTTCCTGCCTTTCAAAGCGGGCGGGAAGCTGCGATTCCTGCTCGACAGTGCGGCATAAGTCCCACAGCGCGGTATTGTCTTCCTGGTTGCGCCATTCATGGACAATACTGTAGCAATACGCCTTGTTTGACTCGGAGATAAAGCGTTCCAGTCCCTTGAGAACGCTTGGGTTCATGGTCTGTGCGAGGGCGGTCAGCAGCACATGGGAAGCAAAGAAGCCGAGCGGTGTATCTTCCTCATGAATGAATCCAGTATATTTTCGAGCGAGCTGCCAGAACGCTTCAATGTTCCCGAACTTCTTAATGTTGTTCAGAACGGCGTTGTTTTCCTCGTCCAGTCCGGCGGAAAGCACCGCAATGAAGATATCCTGTGCCGAGCCGCTAGAAAGACCAGCGAGGACAGCCATGATGTCAATATGGAGCTGCAACGGGGTCTGGTATTCCCGTCCGATTTTGCGCAGCCTCGCCACCCGGTCTTTATTGCCAAAGAAGGTTGCGTATAGCTTAACCGTCCGGCGCATAACCGGGCTTGGGTTGATGTTCAGCTCGCTCATGAGGATTGAGTAGTAATCCGCCCGGAACTCTTCGCTATACAGCTCAATATCCCGCAGCCAGTCGTCCTGTGGGGTGGCATAGGAAAACGGGTTGTAAATGAGATAGTTGCCGGTGCGGTCGTCATGGAGCAGTAGCTTCTTCACAGCAAAGTTGTTCGTGCCGGTGAGCTTGACGATATTCACGCCGGGCAGATCCAGCTCGTCCAGCATATCTTCAAACTCCCGGTCTTCGTCCTGCCAAAAGATGATCCTGCGCTGGTAGAACTCCGGCAAGGGAGCGGCAAAACGCTCCCTGAGTCGAAATTGTATAGATTCTGTGGACAAGGCATTCCGCCCCCCTTTACTTAATCTTCGCCAGCACGTCCGCAAAGAGCGCGTAGTTGTGCTTCACGCCATCATCGAGGTCGATAGAGATGTTCTGATCGGCGAGGTGATGGATTTTCTCTTCGTACTTCTGAAGCTCCAAAGACTGGTCTTGGAGCGTCTTCTGCTGCTTGGTCAGCTTTACCCGCTCGGAGCCGGAGGCGTGTTCCAAAGCGTCCGCAATGTGGGTGAGCTGGGTGCGGTAACGCTCCTGCTGCTCGTGGACATAGTCAGTGCGCATCCGGGCGAGGAGGTCACTTTGATACCGGTGCATATAGATCAGTGCCTTGAAACCGTTCTTCTTGCCGCTGTCAAAGAGCCAGTAGATGGGGCGTTTCTGGTAGGTCTTGCAGTGGTCGGCATAAAAGTCGTTCAGGAAGTAGCTGCGGATGACCTCGCGGGGCGTTCCCTTGCCGCCGAGCGCGTCTGCGATGAACTTGAGGTTTTCTTCCAGCGTATCACTGCCGTAGACTGTCTCCACCCACTTCACAAAGCGCCCAGTCATGTCGTCGTCGAAGTAGTCGTCATCGCAGATGGGGATAATATTGTCCTTGTCTGGGATTATCGTTTTGTACTTGGAGGCATCCCAGTCCCCACCAGCGTAGGCAAGTCCTTCCACGTCCAGCGAGTACCGCCCAAACATACAGCCCACGGCGTAGGAGATCAGGGAGACGATCTCGTCCCGCTTGGTACGCACATAGTTGCTGCCCTTCATACTCTCCGGCACATCGTCTTTGGTGTCAAAGATGCGGTGGACGGTGACGTCCTTGTCCGCTACCTCCGGGGTCAGCTCATCCTGGAGGCCGTAGATGTCGATGAAGATCCGGTTCAGCTCCTCCTCGTTGGCCTTGAGCTGCTGAAATCGAGATTCGCACTCCGCCTGCCAGGCGGCGAATTTGTCAAAGATTAGAATCCCCATTAAAACAAATCCTCCCAATTCTGATGAGAAGATACGGAGTATCCATTAGAGGGAATGATATCTTCTTCATCGACGATATGGTCCCTATACATTCTCATAAATTTGTCTGCAAACTTTTTTGAAAAATCACGATCTAATGCTGTGGCCCATGTTTCCTCATTCCCCTCTGCATTTTTGCTCCAATTGAATGAGCCATGCATTACATATTCAAAATCAATGATGCAAAATTTGTGATGAAAAAGGTGGCCTCCTGGCAGAGTGATTTTAAGTGTGTCAAATTCATTATCCAACTCGTCCAAAATCCACTTATTTGAATTGTCGCCAATTGTAATTACACGAATGTTCAAACCATCTTTTTTGCGCAAACATAATTCATCGAAAATCTCACGGTTTGTAAACCAAGCAACAGCAATCCAAATAACATATTTGGCATCTCGGATTCCTTGAATAATCGTTTGTTTTATATTTTCAAATACTACATCATATTCTTTATATGTTATATCATCGGCTCCAATCATTTTAGGCTTTATATTTAAGTGCCCATAGCCATACTGATTATCTTCTGGACAAATATCCTCAAAGAATTTATTTATTAGGGCGTGGAGTTCCTTTGCTCTTCTTAATAATGGAATCGGAACTCTCAACTCAATATCTATATCGTACTGGTTCCATACTCTACCTCTGTGAAAGTTTACCGTTTTAATAAGACAGATGTCAGAACGACTGATAATAGTTTGCAATTCAATACTATCTGTCTTCGAATCTAAATTCTTCAAATATTCAATACATGTATTCCGAAATTGCAGTTCGTTAATATCCATATTTTCACCTCACACCAACGGATGCCGCTTGAAATTCCAAGAAGTTTCGTGGGAATCCCAATCCATTTGCGATATTTGGACACATTCTTGCGCCAATGCTTCGATTTTTTGCCTATTTTTTTCGTCGAATATTACAGGTATATCACCGGCTACACCGTTGCTAAAATTGATTGTAGGAGCAATGAGCGCAGCAACCTCGGCAACATATTTGGAATTCAACAATCCAAGAAGATACAAGATATCATTCTCTTTTGCTACTGCTATTGGCCCCGCATCCCCCATAACATGCTGTTTGTCAAATATGCCTCGGAAACTCGGTTTATTAGATGTAACTAAACTCCATGTAATACAGGGGCGAAAATATAATGATGTGTTGATATTTCCGGAGCCCTTAGCATTGATAACACTCTGTCCATCGCCTTCCCAGTTGATTACATACTCATGATTACCATACCATTTTCTAAATTCACCACCTTTATTGTACGGCTTTTGCTTTTGAAAAAGTTTACAGTATCCAATTTCATACCAAAGCTTTAACCATTTGTCATTATCCCCGGTAAACATACCTTTTCTCGTGGGAGCAACAGCGTTCAATGGCGTCCCATCCACAAAAGTCTGTACAAAGTCCTCACTCACCCAATACGCCACCGGTGCCCCCGGGATTTTGGAGAAGTTGGATTGGTGGGCAGTGTAGCGGTTTTCTCCTGACAAGAACATATCCTCCTTGCCCTGTTGGGTGGTCGGTTCAATCAGGCGGCAGTAGGTACCTTTATAGTCTGCGATATGGCTGTTGCGCAACACAAAACTGGTGGTCTGCACCACCTCGCCGCCGATTTCCTCGAACGCCCGCGGACCGAGATGTACCATGTTGACCGTATCTTTCAACAGCAGCTTTGCCCGCAGCCTTTCAAAGCTGGAAAGGAACATCCATGCGTGCTGGGTAATCATCGCCTGATAGCGATTTTTGCCGGTCATCTGCCCGCAGCGATCAATGAACACCGCAAACAAATCGCTCTTGCTGTCCGGGTAGTGCTTTTTCACGAACTCGCTGAGCCTTGTGTCCATGTTGGAGCTGCCCATATATGGCGGATTGGTCACAACTACATCATACTTCTGCGCCATAACTTCCGCCACCTGAATCAGCGGCAAGACCGTATTCAGCACATTTTCCCGATATAGGCTGATGTCCTCCCGTGCTTCCTCTACTCTGGCATAGAGGGCAGCGAAATCTACCGGCGTAATGTTCAGAATCGAGCCATATTCCTTTGCATCCCGTAGCTCGTCCACCAGTGTTCCAAAATCCTTTTTACGCTTCGGGTCGTTGTTTGTGAAGTAGTCAATGGTATTGCTGTCCAGCCCGTTGCTCTCCACAATCGCATACACATGGGGCTGGATGCCACGGGAGAAGATGCGTCGGTCATACTGCCGCGCCTTCATCATGACGGCAAAATAGGCAAGCTGCGCCGCCCGGTCATCAATGTCCAGACCATAGAGGTTATTCTGCAAAATGTTCTGGGCTGCGTCCCGCTCACTGACACCGTACTTCTTATAAATCTGGATCAGCACGTCAAAGGCGTAGACAAGGATATGCCCGCTGCCCATGCAGGGGTCAATCACCTTGATCTCCTGTGGTTTGAGGGTGGCATACTCGGCGTGGATCTTGTCGAGCTGCGCCTGTACCTCCGGCTCCTGCTCGGCTTCGTCCAGATAATACGTCCAGCCGGATTTCAGCTCATCGTCGGGATGACCCTCGATCCAGAGCCGTCCGAGGCTGTTCTCCACCATGTAGCGGACGATCCAGTCCGGCGTAAAGAGCTGCGTCGCAGAGGGAATGCGCTCCTTGGTGACTTTTACGTTCTTCTTGAGCAGGTCAAAGGTTTCATCCTTGAGTTCGGAGTTGTAATACTGGTACAGCCAGCCGATGATCTGCACCTGATCCGTCCAGTCCTCTTCGGGAATGTCCGTGACCATGCGCCCCAGAATGCTGTCGGCCTTCAGGATATTGTTGGGGAACAGCAGCTCGGTATAGCCGCCCATTTTCTCAAACATCCGGGGTAGGGCTTCATTCAGGGCGTTGCACTGGGTCAGAAGCAGATAGCGGTAGAGGTCTTCGGTCTGGTTGCTCTCGATATACGCGGCAACCTTGTCGTTGTCCAGCCCCGGCAAATCCAGATGCAGCGCGTCGCTGAGGATTTCCGGCTTGAACGCGCCGGTGCTGTCCGAGAAGACGCGGATATGGCTGGGGAGGTAGTTATTGACCTCCATGAAGCGCAGGGCGATAAAGCGGTTGAACCAGGTGTAGGCAACCTCTTCCATGACCTGTCTGTATTCCTTTTGCTGTATCTGTGCCACTAGCTCCCTGCGCTGCTTTGCTTCCTCGGAGGACAGGGCGCGTCCACCCACGGTCACGGCATCCGCTTCGCCGTAACCTTCCTTCGTAATTCCATATTGATACGCCCTTTGCGATACCTGTGTGATCAGTTCCGTCCGCGCCCATATCGCAAATTTCTGTATGGCAGATTTATTCATTGCAGTTTCTCCTTCTTAGTTGATCTGGATGCCATCACAGCTTTCCAGTGCCTTCATCAGCTTCTCACGGATTCCCTCCACATACTTGTCAATGTCCTCTTTGGATTGGAGACGCTTGACGGTGCAGAGGTCGTACCGGCGGACGGACGTGATCCTTTTCGGCTTCGGCGCCGGAGCGCCAACAGGAACTTTCGTTTCCGGATGGGAAGGATGGTTGTCCGATACCATAACCTCCATCCGGCGGCAGATATTGTCCTTGTAGCCCAGAAGCTGGGTGATCATCGCGTCCAGTTCCGTGAGGGAAGAGGCTTCCTTGGCCGTCTCGCGCTTGCCCACGAAATAGTCGTCTGCCTGACGCAGCAGAGCCGTCGCGTCATGCGCTTCGGAAGCGAGTTGGTGAACATCCTGCATACACTGGCGGACATTCTCCAAAACCTCGTCCCGTTTGATGTCCAGCAGATTGTTGTAGGCAGCCTTCGCCTTGCTGATCAGTTCCGGCAGCTCCCCGATACGGTCATAGGGCTTGGGCATGGCAAGGATCGTCGAAATCTGACGGAAGACTTCCTGCGCGCCGGCATCCATTGCAAAGTAATCCCGCTCTTTGCTGATTTTCTCCATCTGACGCCGGGCTTCATCATAGACAGGACGTTGGGACTTGAAGAACAGCTCCACACCCTCCATATCTTCGATAGAGTCCAGAAGGTCATCCTGTTTCTGCACCATGCGGGAGAGAAGCGCCACGTTGTCCTTGCGCTGGCTCAGCACATCAGAGGCGAGGTTACGGGCGGTTTCCACAACTTCCCGTTCCGGGTATCTGGCCTGTTTGTAGGCTTCCAGAAGCGCATTATAGTGCTTCTCTTTTTCCTCAAAGGTGTTCAGCACGAAACGGATCAGCCCATCCTCGTCGGAGGGAATGTCCATTGCGCCGAGATAGTCCCGGAGGAAGTTGATGCTCTTCCTCATCAGGTCTTCCGAGGGGGCAATCCGGCGGGTCACAATCGCCTTATCAATCTCTGACCGTTTGCGCAGATAGTCCACCAACCTTCGCTCGTCCTTGCCCACAATCGCGCCGCCATACTTGATTGAGATTTTCTGCTGGGCAATAAGACGGGCAACCAGAGCGGCAATGTCAATTTCCCGCCAGCCGTAGGGGATTGCGCTGTACCTGCGCCGCACATCCCCCATTGATGTGGTGAGCATCTTCGCGTTTTGCAGTTCCAGCCATTGGCTGATCTCGTTCAGGGCATCCTCGTTGTTTGAGCCGGTCCCGGCAAATGCACTCTGCTCATTGTCTGTCCCATTGAGGATCGCAAGGATGTCTGCGTCGCTTTCCACAAACTTGTTGACCATGCTCAGCTTGGAATACACGCTCTCAACCAGACCGTTCAGAGCAGCATCCAGCTTGTCCTTCGCGTTGCCAGTCTTGATGTCCATGACCTCGCCGTGGACGACAACCTTTGCGCCCACAATGGCTTTTTCGATATAGCCGCGCGCCCGCTCTTCAAGTCTGCGGGCCTCTTGCTGTCGTTTGCGGATAATATCCTGAATGCTTTCCGGGAGCTGGGAGACGTTTTTCTGCTTGACATACTTACGGATCTTCATCGCCTGCTCCAGCTCTTCAAAATATGGGGTTTCATTAGAGAGGACGACAATCGCTTCGTTATTCACCTGAGAATCCATAATAAGCCGCTGATCCGGCGCACCGTAGTAATCGCTTGCCACGGTAACAATCCGCAGACGCATACCGCCGGAAGCAGAGCCGTTCAGAGTCTCATCCACATACTGGTCATAGGCAAAATCGTACTTGCCGTACTTAAACTTCTTCGCCGGATAAATCTCTCCAAACACTGTCTGGACAATGCTCGCTGTCACCTGTGCGCTGTCAACCACCGTGTTTCGGATGTCAATGGCAATGTCCTGCTCTTCGTCGGTCAGGAAGGCATAGGTGTCCCCGTTACGGGAGATATAGTTCTGAGATAACAGCCGCTCAAGGGACTCTGTGACGCAAGTTCTGAGGGAAATCTTGTCGGTGCGGATGTCGTCAATCATCAGGATCGCAATGTTGTCGATATTTGCTTTGATATCGTCAATATACCGGACTAAGTACAGCAGTTTCAGGACATTCACATCCTGCTGTTCCAAACCGTCATGATTATCCGCCGCAGTCTGACAGCGGTCAATGACGCGCCGGATCGCACTCTCAAGGAAGGTGTGGACGGTATCATAGAAGAGGTAGAAGGGAACAAGGGCATTTTCATCCTTATCCTGTACTTTCTGCGCTGCCTCTTGGAAGCCGGAGAGCATGGAACGCTCACCGCCGGAGAGGTGCTTGCCGGAATTACCATGTTTGCGAATCTCTGCAAGTACCTTCTGGATGATGAGGAATTGATACGGTACAAAGGGAAAGGTGGCGGAAAACTCCTCACTGTTCGTAAACCCCTTGATGTCCAGCACCGGATTGTTGAAGGTGTAGAGGTTCTTTAGGACAGCGTGCTCCTTGTCATATACCATACGGAGAAGCTGGTCGGCTTCTTTGGACTTTGCAAGCACACGTTTTTTGATGACTTCATCGACAGAAGAAGAGGACAGACTCAGGCGGGTGTTGAAGCGTCCCTGAATTTTGGAGAAATCATCGCCAGAGATACGGACAACAGAATCAATCGCCTCTTGGCTTGTAACCATAACCCAGACTTTCCCCATGCAGCGGGTCCCGATTTCTTCTACGAGAGATTGCAGATTAATCATCAAATCCCCGTCGTCGCCAATATACTGTCCAACTTCGTCCACCATAAACAGCAGCCGGAAGTTCTTGCCCTTTCCGTCTACATATTCTTTGATGTCCGCCACAAGTTGGGCAATGCTCAGCTCATTTGTCTCTTCGCCATTAAACCAGTTCCGGGCTGCTTGCTCACTCATACCGAGGACAGATTGCAATACCTCTACAATATCGTCCTCAAAGAAGGCAAAGGAATCCCGTGTCTCCACCCAGGACGCGCCGTTGATTTCCTCAAAGGCAGTGCGGAATTGCTCGGTCTTGCCCCGCTTTTCAATAAAGCGTTCTAGCTTGGCGATTTTCAAGTCGTCTCCATAGAAGCCGCAGTGGTTATAGAACATCTTGGCGAATACGCGCAGAACAGCGGTCTTATCTTTTGTGATAGGACCCTCGATATCAATATTGAACAGAATGGACTCCGTAGGCACCGAAACACACTTGTCCGCAGTGGCGCACATCATGGGGTCATCAAATTTGTCTATGAAATAGTCCATTGCCTTCTTGCCGTATATTTCTTTGTTCTCAAGAAGGTAGGATAGAATTTTTAAGAAGTGAGATTTACCGCTTCCAAAGAAGCCAGAAATCCACACACCGATTTTATCTGTGGGATAATCTATCGCCTTGGAATAGTTATCGAAGAACGTGCAGAAATGTCTGCGCAGTTCTTTCGTGATGATATACTCACTCAGCTCTTGGCGCAGACTGTTATCGTCGTTTTGGGAAACCTTAATGACACCATTAATGTCACGGTTGATGTCCTTTTGGAACATATTCTGTATTTTCATAGTTCTTGCCTCCGTTACAGTAGATTAAAAGCCCGGTAATAATGCCCATCCAGAAACTCATTAAAGAGACTGAGGGTTTGTCCGTTGAAGCTACCTGGATAGAACATCACAATCGGAATGTCCTCAAAAAGATATTGCATACTATCCAGCATCTTGTGAGAGCGTATGAACGGATGAATTTTTCCTATGCCAGTCATGAACAAAACGTCTTGCCCTTTCACATGAGGAGAGTAATTCATTTTTGCGAGAAGCATTTCTGGTGTTGCAATTTTTTGCAGCTGGATGGAAAGATAATCTTTCCCGCGTTTATCCTCCAACCCCGGCACAGAGCGAAGGATGCGTTTATCTTCCAGCAGGGATAGAAATATTTCATAGAGGTCACACTCGATAATCCGGTATGGAGTGTTCGTCTCTGCTTTTAACCTTCGGATATAATCCTGAACTACAATCTCGTCTTTGGGATCATAGCAGAAAACATGAATACCCACTTCGTTGCTCAATCCCTTGTTTGCAAGAAAATTTGGATCAGAAATCCGGTCTTTAATCCTGTCTAATTCTTGCTTTATCATGTCTATGACCGCCTCCTATCGAAAACAATTAAAAGCTGGCAATGCTTCATTGTCATTGTTGGCTCTGATCCCTTCTTCCAGCTCTTCGCAGAGCAGAACTGGATTCAGCGTGGTAGAGCGAATGCCATCAACGTACTTCGTCTCAATCAGCATCCGCACCAGCACGCTTTTGATTTTATTGGCTGTTTTTTCGCTCCATGCAAAGATAGAATCGTTCTGTGCTTGAAGCTGGGCAAAGAACGCATTCATGTCTTTCCGGGAAAAATTGAAATCCTGATTTCTGTATTTTTCTCCGATGACCTGTATCATAAATTCCCAGACCAAGCGGTTATATTTCATAATTGCATAGAGGTTGATCTGCTTCGCTATTTCGCTGGGTGCGAATGCGAGCTCATGTACGAGCTGCTTGTGGCCCAACGCATCCAGCCGCTTATAGCAAGCCCTCGCCAGCCGTGAAACCTGACGCTCTGTGGGGTATTGAAATAGGTTGTCCTTTTTGATTATTTCGATTGCTTCTCCAATGGTTTTGCCATCAATGTAATATTTCGCGGCTATCCTGATCTCATAGAAGAGAAACTGCTCAGCCGTTAAGCTACCGTTATATAAATGCGCCTGATCCATCCACCATGTCTCCGTTTCTTTTCTGCCTATTCTATCATACATACACCTGATATGTCTCCGCCTTTTCCAAGCTTGACCATGAGGCTTGACGACAATCCGGTTCCTTTGCAGCTATTCCTCCGCAGATCTCTTTTTATCTACAAGGGACATCCAGAATTTTTTATAGCTTGATTTCATAATCCTCGTCCCTGTGACAGCAGCGCTGTTATAAAGGAAATCTGCTCTTGAAAAATACATCTCAAGATACAAGTCAGTTCCTATATTCGCGCTTTTTTATTTCTATGCATAAATTGTCATTAGCAAATCGCTTTTCAAAGAGGTGATACATTCGGCAACCTCCGATCCCTTCATTCCAGGGCCTCCCCATGCTTCTCTATACCCTATTCTATTCGACCAGAAATCTATAACTCCCTTTGGATCGTGAGTTTTTTAGTAAAACTTCAGGATAAGAGAAATTGCACCAAACCCTTTGGCTGCAGGACCCACTTTTGTCCAATCGTTAGCCCCGCAAGGAGGCGATGGGATTGTAGCCGGTAAGCATTTTTATTTCGAGGTCATCAGCACCGGTACCCAACAAGCACGCTGTAGAACAGCTTGAAACCGTCCGGTTCCCAAAGCAATGCCTTCATATGCTCCGAGCGTTTCAAAGCAGCCTGTTTTTGCCGGCGATACTCTCGTTTGGATAGACATCTGGTGTTCCGGTCTTGAGCGATCTATATCTATTATTGGTATGCGGTCTCGGCAGTCTTTCCATCCGCGATCACCGTTCTCTGCTTTCGCATTGTTTCGTTTTTTCATGACAATTCTCGCAAAAAACGAAAGATCTCCTGCTTTTAGGATGCTTACATGCCATGTCAACATCCTCCTGCTCCACCCTATACTCATGATATGAAGCTGTTTCTGCTACCTGTCCTAATCTTCTGAATCAGACGCAGCAGCTCTTATCATTTCAAAATAGGCTTCTCTCACATTTTGTGGCGCTTTAATTTTAACTTTTCCGCCAAACCCAAATACCCAACTATAAAAAACATTGTTTACTGCAATATTGACAATTGCTCTAAAGGATGTCGCGTCATTTGCATATGTGGCAACATCCTCGCCAAAACGGTCTATGATAGAGTCCATCACATCGTTATCGCAAGTCAATTCCACTTCAGCCCGATCGCTATTAAACATCCGGAATGTGGTGTTGATGTATTCGTTAATATGAAATTCCTCCGGTGGGGGGGTTCCGTCCTCGGTCAAGATATCAGGGCGCTTTGCAATACGGTCCACACGGAAGCTGCCAATGCGTTGCTTAAAATCGTAGACGCCCACCATGTAGTAATAGTCGCCGTTCCAGACCAAATGCAACGGTGTGATCGTGTATGGCTCTCCATTGCGCCTCAACTTATGTTGTTTCCGAACATCATACTGGAAGTATTGAAAAGAAATCTTTTTGTTCGTATTGATTGCTTCATTTATTGCATCCACAATCAAATAGATTCTCTCATTTCCGGACTTTACACGGCCCTCACAGCTTACGTTTCTCTTCAGCATAACACGGGCATGTTCTCCTGCAAGTGTGCTGAGTTTGTCAACCAATTCCTTGCTCTTACTTGCCGTAATGAACTTGGAGGAGCACACAGCATCAATGAGGAGCTTCAGCTCCGGAATATCAAATGGCCTAGCGAACAAATTATATCGATTTTGCGTTGATTTTACTTCTTCTATCTCAAGCCCAAACTGCTTCAACAGCTCAATGTCGGCCTTGATAGTTTGGCGATGCGACTGAATTCCGTATTGCTGCTCTAATATCTGCATCAGCTGTGCAGTCGTTAGGAAATGCTCTTCATCGGTTTGCTCATATAGAATTTTTGCAAGGTATAACGGCCTCAGTTTTGCTTTGTTCTCCATCCCATCGTCTCTCCTCACCAATTTTATTAAGGAATATCCGGCTAGACATCTCTTCTTATCAATCTCCTGCAACTTCCATAAACTTATCAATAATACAGTGAGAAATCATATTGAGCTTACATAGCATCCACAGAAACCGCTCGTTTTGGTTTACTTTTGTCCCCATGTACCGGGATAGCTCAGCTGCTTTTTCAAGATTACTTTTTTCATCTTGTTTGCGTTCATCATAATCAAAATTCTATCGTATCTGACGCCCTTATTCACACATCCTAACCTGTGATTTCCCATTCGCCCAACAAATACAAAGATTTGTTGTAAATTATAGCATGATCTATTGCCTTCATCAAGAGATTTTGACAAAATCCATGGATCGCAGCGTGTGGTGTCGAATTAGAGCATCACCAGTTCTAAAAGGTACTGATGTCCTGCAAAATGTAAAGCAATACGCGATGCATTCAGCCAATTTCACTTTAAATAATAACACGGAGTCCGAGCCAGGCATATTTAAGCTCCATCCTGTTCATGACTTGGGCAAGCCTCTGTATTGCGTACAGCGTATGTCATGCTTATCTAATGCTTCAGTGAACACTCGCTCAATTTTCTGCTGCTGCAGCTTATAGATATACCGATACTGCGGCGTGTGCCGAATATCCTCCGCCATTTCCACAAATGCTTGCCATATGTGACGGGCAAAGTTTTTTCACCCTTGTCCTTTTGGGCACATGGTTCTTGCGGGACAATCGACCAGCTCCTGTACTCCCACCCGCCGTCCCGGTTCGTTGTGACATAGTGCAGAATGTTATATTCCGGGTAGATCACATAGTCGTAGTATTCGTCGTTAACATAAGTGTATCGGATGTGATTCCCGTCTTTGGTTTTCAGGGGAATATAAACTGAGTGAGGTCCGAATACGGCCGCCAAAGATCCTTTTCCAAATCCATGGTGTTTTGTGGGAGCTGTTGTCGGAAACGATTTTGTGTTCGAGATCGTGCCTGCAATATCGTCATACAATAGGTTGAACGCTGCGCTATTATGAATGTTTCCGGGTGTGACATGTATGCTTATCACAAAGTTGTGCTGGCCGCAAACCGCATGCGCTTTGTGAGCGAATACCTTTATGCTCCCCCTTGCGGAAAACTCCGCACTCCGGACCAGTTGTGGAAACCGTTTTCTCTTCCATCTCCGGTTTTCTGGAATCATCTCCGTCATCCTCCTCAAATGGTTTCTTCTCTTGGGCTTCCCGATCCCGGTTGAGGTCATACGTGTAGCGTTTTACCTCTTTGGGAACAGCTTTGCGCGCCTGCTTTTTCAGGTTTGCACTTGCTTTTACGTGGGTGCTGCCCACAAATAATACTTCTGTACCTTGTGCAGACAGCATAAAAGGAACCCAGGAGAGAAATATGGAGTTTTAGCCGAGGAGGCGTCGCATCAGCGGAACATCTCCAGTTTTGAACTGGATGCGCCCATTATTGTAAAAGTGGATATAGCGGTCAATGATCTCCTTAGCCTCAGAAATCTGCTATTGCGTTGGCATACAAGTTTCCATGTCTTGACACAGAAGGTATAAAGATGCATCGTTTAGATGTGTTAAAATATTTTTTTAGTATAATAAAGCCATTAGTTGTTGTATCGCTGCAATTCCGCAATCACCCTCTTTTTCTTTATTTTCATGGCCAAACGGATGATGCTCAGTACAAGATTGCATACACCGCCCCAAGAGTGCGGCGTGACCGCTAGAGATGGCGTACTGGTTCCGTGCGAATGATTCATCCATTCCGGGGAAATGATGCATGGCGGCCGGAAGCGTGGTGTATCGGCCGCCATGCCGGAGTTTACTCAGGTATGCCCTTGCGCATGGACTCACCCTCAATTTGGATGGTATATGCATTGTAGATGATCCGGTCACGGATGGCGTCAGTCAGGGTTGGGGCGTACAGGTTCTCGTGCCACTCGCTGGTGTCGTACTGGGCGCAAAAGATAGTAGAGGCCGCCTTGTTTCTGGCCTCTACCAGTTCCAACGCATCCCTTTTCTCTGCCTCCTTGAGGGGGTAGAGCATCCACTCGTCCAGGATGAGCAGCTTCTCTTTCTTGAGCTTTTTCAAGTAGTCTCGGTAAGTGCCCTTGGCCCGCGCCGCGGAGATTTCCACCAACAGATCCGGCAAGCGGATATACTGGACAGTGTAGAAGTTACGGTTGGCATCCATGCCAAAGGCGCAGGCCAGGTAGGTCTTACCACCAGCCCCGGTAGCCCCCCAAGACAAATGATATTGTGGGCCTCATGGAGGTAGGTACAGAAAGCCAGACGTAGGATCTGTTCCCGATCCAACCCTCGTTCCGGTAGATACTCGATATTCTCTGCACAGGTAGCGGAGTCGGCAAAGCCGGCGTTACGGATGAGACGTGCCAGACGGTTGATTTTCTGAGCGCTCCACTCCGCGTCTACCAACATGGCAATGCGGTCCTCAAATGCAACCGTTTGGAACTGTGTGTTCGCCAGTTGAGCGGAGAAGACCACGGCCATGATGCCCGGGTGCATTTCCCGCAGTTTGTGGACGGTCTCGTTGCTCAGCATGGTCATTCCCCCCCTCTTGGAGTAGTCGGCGCCCCCGGTGAACTTATGGATCTTTGGCGCCTCTTTCTGATCCAGGTGCTGAGGGGAATAGCGTTCTGCCAACCTCAGCAGGGCCATGCAGGACTTATAACCCTGCTGCTCTACCTTGTGGGCAGAGAGGAAAAGAGTCCGGCGGCATGCCTCTACGGTACTGTACTGATTAGGGTGGCCATGGAGCCGCAAGCGGGAGGTAATTGTACTGGAAACAGCTTGCCAAGCTCCCCTTTCGTTTCTGGAAGGGCTTATGATTGAAGGCCTCCAGTTTTTCATGAATGACTTGATTCAGCTCTGGCAGGGACAGGAACTGCCGATTGCGCAGGGCAGCCAGAATTCGGGTAGAAACCACGCCCACCAAGCCCTCCACAAGAGGCCTTGTCCTTGGGACTGCGGGCCGGGCCGAAAGAATAGCGGTCCCCCATAGCGCTTCGCCATCTCTTTGTAGGATTAATTGAGCACTGTTTCGGTTCGTGGGTTTTTGAGCACACTGGTCTTGCGTGAGGATATGGGTGACGCCGCCAAAATACCGGCAGGCGTTGACATGGCCGGTGATCCTAGACTCCTGTTTCATGTCCAGAGAGGCCTCTGTGTACGCATAACCACTGTACGGCAGCACCGCCACAAACAAATAGGCGTCCAACCGCTCACCGATATCCTTGTCTGTCAAGACCGCCTGGCCGGCCCAGTCCATCTGCGTAATCTCGCCGGGTTTGTGGTCCAGATGCATGGTAGCCTTGGTCCTATGGGCATAGTCTGCGTAGTACTTGTTGAACTTGGTGGATTTGTAGAGCTGTTCTCCGTTCTGACGGCACTGCTCACAATATTCCACCCAGAGCAGGCTCTGGATGACCCCACTCTTCTGCATTTTCCGGTGTACCCACTCATAGTTCGGCATTTTGTAGACATGGCCTGTTTGCTCAGCCGGAAACAGTCGCTGTGCGATTTCCCGCTGAGACATGGACTGCGCTTGCTCCCAGTTGAGCTTCTGTTCTCGTGCCTGTGCTAATGTCCGTGTGACTGTGTTGTGGTCACACCCCTACATCTGCGATCTCGCGATGTGTGAGCCCTAGGCTTTTGAGCCGAAGGATCTCTTTGTGTTTGACCGTGGTACGCCTTCTAAAATGAATTTGCATTTGACGATGCTGAATTCATTTTTGCAGAAGCTGTGCTGACGCACCATGCCAACAACGGCTCTGCACCATTTCTGCAGTCTAGCCGCACCATTTTAGACGGCGTATTCAGTTTTCATTCGTCTTTGCTTTATAAAAATTTCACGGTACAGACTTTAGCTCGAACTTATCATACTCCCGGATTTCTCGATAGGGGGGACTCCGCCGATGTTATGTTCAGCCCATTAAATTCCAAGCTTGCCTAAGCAATAGCATCCGACTCTTGTTGAGAAAAAAAAAGAATAACTGCCTTGGGGATTCGCCTCCCATCCAACTGGTGCAGGAGCTACATCGTGCTCCCCTGCATAAGATATGCCCTTACGCTTTCGTCATTCCTCTTTGCACAGCTCACAAAACACTTGGGGCGCAGGAGATGCTCATCTCTCCGTGTTGCTGCGGCAGCACAGGCTAACGGGCAATTGTTTGGCCCTAAGACCGGCGCCCAGGAAATAGACCGGGTGAAGGCAGACGAATCAAAGAGCAAGCGCGTCACCAGGGCATGCCTACTCTTTACGATTTCGGAAGGATCTGCTATGAGTCGTAGTGATGTGATAACGGGCGCAAGCCCGCTCGCCGCCCGGTGCGGCCTGCCCCGAGGGGGAGGTCATTCCCCGCCCGTGCCGGCCGTGGCTTTTCCCACTCCTGGATAAGGAAAATCCCCCCGCGCAAGAGGTCTGCGCGGAGGGATTGTTCGTTTCGGGGATTAGATCTCCTCGTCGGAGGGCAGGTCGCCCAGGCCCATGTCGTCGCCCTCGGGCAGCTCCGTGCTGTCGCCGTAGTCGGCGGCGTCGCGGATGGAGAGGGAGATGCGCTTGGCCTCGGGGTTGACGTCCAGGATGCGCACGCGGACGATGTCGCCCACGGTCAGCACGTCCTCGACCTTGTTGATGCGGGTCGGGGCGATCTGGGAGATGTGGATCAGGCCGTCCACGCCGGGCTCCAGCTCCACAAACGCGCCGAAGGTCACGATGCGCACGACCTTGCCCTCGCAGATGGAGCCGACGGGGTAGTTGACCTGCGCGGTCTCCCAGGGCTTGGGCTTAGTCTGCTTCAGACCCAGCGAGATGCGCTCGCGCTCGCGGTCGAGCGCCAGGACGAGCACGTCCACCTCGTCGCCGGGCTTGACGACCTCAGAGGGGTGCTTGACGCGGCCCCAGGACAGGTCCGTGATGTGGATCAGGCCATCCACGCCGCCGATGTCCACAAAGGCGCCAAAGTCGGTCAGGCGGCGAACGATGCCGTGCACGGTCTTGCCGACCTCGAGGTTCTCCCAGGCCGCAGCCTTGCGGGCGGCGGACTCCTCCGCCAGGACCGCCTTGCGGGAAGCCACCAGGCGGCGCTTCTGCTTGTCGACCTCGATGATCTTGAGCTTGAGGGGCTTGCCGACGAACTGGTCGATCTTCTCGACGTAGCGCTCGGAGAGCTGGGAGGCGGGGACGAAGGTGCGGATGCCGTCGACATCGGCGATCAGGCCGCCCTTGACGACGCTCTTGCCGACGCCCTCGACGTACTCGTTGTTCTCGTACTTTTCCACCAGAGCGTCCCAATTCTTGCGGCTGACGATGTTCTTCTCGGAGAGGAGAACATTGCCTTCGCCGTCGTTCACCTTGACAACCTCGACCTCGATCTCATCGCCAACATGATAGGCTTCGCGGTGGTTCTCCTGGGTAATCAGCTCGGCAACGGGGATCAGCCCATCCGACTTGTAGCCGATGTTGACGCACACCTCGTTGTCCGTCACCTGCACGATGGTGCCGGTAACCGTCTGTCCGGGGCGGATGGAGACGAGGGTCTTCTCGAACTCGGAAGCGAATTCCGAATCCTGCGGATTCTCCTGTGCCTCAACGGGGGCGTCGGTCTGGGGGGTGATGGTCTTGTCAAGTTCGCTCATTCTGGTTACAACCTCCTTGATGATCTCATCCGGCGTGGAAGCGCCGGCTGTGATTCCGATGGTATCCTGCGTCCGCAGGGGCAGGAGCGCGACCTCCTCGGCCCGCTCGAGGAAATACGTGCGAGGGCAGATACCTTCGCACAGCGCGAAGAGCTTTCGCGTATTGGAACTGTTTCGACCGCCGATGACCAGCATCGCGTCCACGCGCGAGGCCAGGTCCTGCGCCTCGCTCTGGCGAAGAACGGTGGTCTGACAGATGCTGTCGAAGATCTCGCAGCGGCCTATCCGGCCCTGTAGGATTTTGCAGATCGCGTCGTAGCGGCCCTTGGGCGTCGTGGTCTGCGCCACGATGCAGGCCGCCTCCATCTCGGGAAGGGCGCGCGCCTCCTCCTCGGAGCCGACGACGTAGCGCGCCGTGCCCTGCACCCAGCCGAGGATTCCCTCGACCTCCGCATGCCCCGCCTCGCCGACGATGACCACGGGCAGGCCCGCCTGCGATGCCTCCTTGACGCGCCGGTGAATCCGCGCAACGAACGGACACGTCGTGTCCACGATCGTGAGCCCGCGCGCGCGCAGCGCCTCGTGCACGGCCTCCGCCTCCCCGTGGGAGCGGATGACGACCGTGTCCCCCTGGATCTGCTCCAGGGACTCCGCAACGACTGCGCCCCGCGCCCGCATGGCCTCCACGACCGTCGGGTTGTGGATGACCGGGCCCAGGGTGGTCGGCCGACAGCCTTGATTCAGCAGGGCGTTCACCGCGTCGACAGAGCGCCTGACGCCAAAGCAGAAGCCCGCATGGCGGGCAAGCGCAATCTTCACGCAGATCCTCCCATCGCGGTTGCTCAATCCTCCTGTTACAATTCTATGTCCTATACAAAAATCCTTCTTTTTTCCCGCAAAACTCTGGATTTAATGTAAAATTAATATTTGCTGCCCTCATCTGTGCAGGATGTCCGCCCGCACGGCGAGCATGTCCTCGCGCATCTGCGCAGTCAGGCGCTTCATGGCCGCGGCGTCCACGCGGCGCAGGCCCTCGTATTCGCCAAGGTCCATGGGCTTGCCCGCGCCGATCACGCAGCGGCTCCAGGGCGCGTACCCGCCGTCCACCCACATGGGCACGATGGGCGCCTTGGCCCGCAGGGAGATCATCGCCACGCCCTCCTGCAGGGGGAGCAGGGGCTCCTTGCGCGCCTTGTTGCGCGTGCCCTCGGGGAAGATGCACAGAAGGCCCCCCTCCTTCAGGATCCTGAGCGCCGTGCGGATGCCGGACAGGTCCGCCTCCCCGCGGGAGATGGGGAAGGTGCCGATGGAGGTGAGCACCGCGCGCAGGAAGGGGTTCTCAAACAGCTCCTTCTTGGCCATGAAGCAGACCTTGCGCGGGGAAAAGGCGATGATGCAGGCCGTATCCATCATGCGCAGGTGGTTGCAGACGAGGATCGCCGGCCCTTCCTTGGGGATGTTCTCCCGCCCAAACTTGCGCAGCCGAAACCAGAGGGTTGTAAGTAGCCAGGATAGAACGTGCAGCAGATGGTACATCCCGTCCGCGCCTCCTTGTCATTCTCGTTTTACGCCCGGCCCATCAGGGCGAGCAGGACCTGCACGACCTCGTCGATGCCCAGGTCATCCGTGCGGACCTCCACCGCGTCCGCTGCGCGCACGAGGGGGGACTCCTTGCGGTTCATGTCCTGCTCGTCGCGCTCCTGCACCTCGCGCAGGATCTGGTCGAACTCCGCCGCCTGGCCGCGGGCGCGCAGCTCGTCGCACCGCCGCTGCGCGCGCACCCTGGGCGAGGCCGTCAGGAAGAACTTGTGCTCCGCCCGGGGCAGCACGTTCGTGCCGATGTCCCGGCCGTCCATGACCACGTCGCAGCCCTGCGCCGCCTGGCGCTGCATGGTCACGAGCGCGCGCCGCACCGAGGGGCAGGCCGCAACATTCGAGGCGGCCATGCTGATCTCCTGCGTGCGGATCTGGTCCTCGACGTCCTCGCCGTTCAGGAGCGTCCGCTGCCCCTCGGGCGCGAGGGCCGCGCGGATCTCCACGCCCGCCTCGAGCATGCGGCCCAGCGCCTCGTCGTCCCGGTCGTCCACGCCGAGCCGGTGCGCCAGCAGCCCCACCGCGCGGTACATCGCCCCCGTGTCCATGTAGACGCAGCCCAGCTCCCTGGCCAGGCGCCGCGCCACCGTGCTCTTCCCCGCCCCGCTGGGCCCGTCAATCGCTACGTGCATGTCCGTCTCCTCCTGCGTTTTTGGAATTTCTTTCTCCGCTACACCACGCGGTGCCCCAGGGCGATGGCCACCTCGTTCAGGTGCAAAAGGCCGATGCCGAAGAACACCGCCACGACGATGTGGTCGCCGCTGCGCGCGATGCCGATCTTTCCGCCGATGTTCAGGCCGATGGCCTTGTCCACGATCTGCGTCAGCGCCTCGTGCGTCGCGCCGGCGACGCCGCCCTCCTCCAGGTGCGACTCCAGGATCAGCCCCTCGCGCTTGGCCGCCACCACCGCGCGCTCCACGATGCGCGTCACGGACGTGATGAATTCGCCGCCGCAGTCCACCGCCGCGCATCTCACCTCCGGCAGCAGTTCCGCCTTGAGGGTCTTTTCCTCCTCGCGGGAGCGCGTCAGCGCCATCAGCACCGCGGCCCGCGCCACGTTCCGGCTGTCGCTCTCCAAGTGTTCGCGCTTGTCGCGTGCGTCCGCCATATCCTCGTCTCTCCTCTTTTTTCTTTATGGTTCCTGCCGGCCCGCGGCGCTGCGCCCGGCGCACCAGCCCGTGGAGAAGGCCGCCTGCAGGTTGTACCCGCCCGTGACCCCGTCCACGTCCAGCATCTCGCCCGCCAGGTACAGCCCCGGCACGATCTTGGACTCCATGGTCCGCGGGTCGACCTCCTTGACCTGCACGCCCCCGCGCGTGACGATCGCCTCCTCCAGCGGGCGGAAGGACGCGGCGTGCAGCGGCAGCGCCTTCAGGCACTCCACGAGCGCCTCCTTCTGCCGCCGCGCGATCTGGCTGACCGGCGCGTCGAGCGGCAGGCCCGCCAGCTCCGCCATCACCGGCACAAAGGACCGCGGCAGCAGCCCCTCCAGCAGGGCGCGCGCGTGCCCGCGCGGGCGCTCGGCCATGTCCCGCTCCAGGCGGCGCAGCAGCGCCTCGCGGTCGAGCCCGGGCTTTAGGTCCAGCCGGATCTCGATCTGCGCAAGGTCCAGCCCGGAGATGGCGCTGCTTAAGGATAGCGCCAGCGGGCCGGAGATGCCAAAGTGCGTAAAGAGCATCTCCCCAAGCTCCGAAAAGAGGACCTTCTTCCCCCGCCGGGCGCTCAGCGTCACGTTCTTGAGAGTCAGGCCCTGCAGCTGCGGGCACCAGCTCTCCTTGGTCACGATGGGGATCAGCGCCGGCCGGATCTCCGTGACCTCGTGGCCAAAGCTGCGCGCCAGGGCGTAGCCGCCGCCGTCCGAGCCCGTCGAGGGGTAGGACGCCCCGCCGCAGGCCAGCACCAGCGCGTCGAAGCGCTCCGTCCCAAAGTCCCCGGTCACCAGGAACGCCTCGCCCTCCTTGCGCGCGGCCTGGACGCGGGCGCGCAGGCGCACGCGCGCGCCGCCCTCCCGCATCATCCGCTCCAGCGCGCGCGTGATGTCCGAGGCCTTGTCCGAGACGGGGAACACGCGCCCGCCGCGCTCGACCTTGAGCGGGACGCCCGCGCCCTCGATCCGGCGCATCAGGTCCTCGTTGGTCAGGTTCGCGAACGCCGAGTGCAGGAAGCGGCCGTTGCGCGCGTATCCGCGCAGGAATTCCTCCGCCGGCGCGGCGTTGGTCACGTTGCAGCGGCCCTTGCCCGTGATGTAGAGCTTTTTGCCGAGCTTCTCGTTCCCCTCCAGGAGCAGGACCTCGGCCCCGGCCTCCCCGGCGGCGATGGCCGCCATCATGCCCGCCGGGCCGCCGCCGACGATGCCCACGCGCCTCATGCGTTCTCCTTTCCGACGTAAACGCGGTTCTTCTCCCAGAGGGATTCGAGCTGCGCAAAGTGCTTGGACACGCTGTCCCGCTTGCGCAGCGACAGCGCGACGATCAGCGCGTTGATCAGCGACAGCGGCGCCACCAGCGAATCCACGAAGGAGGCCATGTCGCTGCGCGCCGTCAGGCACAGGTCCGAGACCTCGCCCAGGGGCGAGAGCGGCGTGTCCGTGATGGAGAGCACGCGCGCCCCGCGGTCCTTGGCAAAGCGCATGGCCTCGATCGTCCGGCGCGAATAGCGCGGAAACGAGATGCCCAGCACCGCGTCCTGCTCCCCCACGCGGGAGACCTGCTCGAGCACGTCGCTGATGCCGGAGGTGATGACGCGGACGTCGTCCCGGATAAAGCCCATGTAATAGCCCAAAAACTCCGCCAGCGGCGCCGAGGAGCGCACGCCCACGACGTAGACGCGCCGGGCCGCGTCCAGCGCGTCGATCACGCGGGTGAAGACGGTTTCGTCGATGTCCTCGATGGTCTGGCGGATGTTCTGCATGTCGGCCTTAAAGACCATGCCCAGCACCGCGCTCTCGGACATGTCGCCCGTCATCTCCACGCGCTGCACGGCGGTCAGCCGGTTGCGGATCATCTCCTGCAAAGCCTTCTGCAGGGCGGGGTAGCCGTCGTACCCCAGGGCGATGGCAAAGCGCACCACCGTGCTCTCGGAGACCTGGACCTTTTCGCCCAGGCGCGAGGCCGTCATGAAGGCCGCCTTGTCGTAGTGATTGACGATGAATTCTGCGATGCGCTTTTGCCCCTTGGAGAGCTTGCGCCCAGTCTGGTTGATTCTCGCGAGCAGTTCCTGCCGCTGTTCCATAGTCTCCGTCCTCCGTGGGTGTTGTCCCATCTATTGTACCACAGAACGACGAAAATGCAAGTCGATTTCCGGAATCCTTCATTTTTCCCGGCATTTCCGGCTCTCGCAGGGCGCTGCAACCGCGGCGTGCAGCTTTGCCGCCGATTTTGTCTCCCGTCAGCTGAGCCTGCGCGCGATCTCCAGGCCTTGGGCGAGGGCCGGCAGGGCGGTGGCGTCCCAGGACACGGGCGTCAGGGCCGCATAGCCCTGGGCGACCAGGTCCCGGTCGTAGTACCCGGGCCGGGCGCGCTTGTCTGCGCTGTACCGAGGGGTAAAGATCCGCTCCTCCCCCTGGCCGTCTCCCTCCACGAACTCCTCCGCATACGTAAACCAGGACAGCGGCGCCGCGGCAAAGGGCACGGGCGTGCCGCGCTGGGCGTTTGGCAGGTTCAGGTTGAGGAAGATCCCCTCCGGCAGGGGCCGCGCAAAGAGCGCCTCCGCGCAGCGGACGGTGAGCTCCGCAAGGTAGTCCGCGTCGCGGAACTCCTTCCCCCAGCAGGAGGAGGCGAGCGCGGGCACGCCCTGGATGGCGGCCTCGCGCGCGGCGGCCGCGGTGCCCGAATAGTTCGTGTCCACGCCCAGGTTCGCGCCCAAGTTGATGCCGGATACGACCATGTCGCATCCCGGCGCGAGGAAGCGCAGGCCGATCTTGGCGCAGTCGGCGGGCGTGCCGTCGAGCGCGTAGCCGTGCGGCCGCGGCTTTGCGCGCAGCTCGCGCCGCAGGGTGACGCTGTGCCCGGCTCCGCTGCGCTGCTCGCTCGGCGCAACGACCGTGACCTCGTGGCCGGCCGCCTGCAGGGCGATGCGCAGCGCCTCGATGCCCGGCGCGCCGTAGCCGTCGTCGTTTGTGAGCAGTATCTTCATCTCGTTTCCTCCTCTTTTTTCCAAAGAAAATGCGCAAACGCTGCCCCGCACGGGGTCGGGGGAGCGCGAGGGGGCGGAGCCCCCTCGCCCCCGCCGCACGCCGC
>ERZ827492.337-NODE-337-length-46475-cov-6.534748_pt1 | contig 46475 bp, 38 predicted proteins | sample MGYA00519704_ERZ827492 | MGnify/ENA primary metagenome ERZ827492 (study PRJEB31778, sample SAMEA3449325) | human gut metagenome | biome: human gut; feature: human-associated habitat; material: faeces | place: United Kingdom | collected 2010/2012 ... | reverse complement strand
CTCCAATGAGAAAAAAGGCCACCTTCCGGTGACCTTTTTCGACAGGCTGAAAGGACCGCTTTGCGGTCCTTTTCTTGTTTTTTACGCCTCGGCGAGGGGCTGGATCTTGCGCTTGTAGGCGCGCAGGTAGAAGAGCGTGCACAGCGCGCAGGAGACCAGCTCCGCGATGGGGAAGGCCCACCAGACGTTGTTGACCTGGCCCGTGAGCGAGAGCAGCCACGCCGCGGGCAGCAGCACCACCAGCTGGCGCGCAACCGAGATGATCAGGCTCGGCATTCCGTCGCCCAGGGCCTGGAAGACGGAGCTGATGACGATGGAATAGGCCGCGATGAGGAAGTGCACGCTGATGATCCGCAGCGCGGAGACGCCCAGCGCCTGCATGGCCTCCGAGGCGTCAAACAGCGCCATCAGCTGCGCGGGCAGGAGCTGGAAGAGCAGAACGCCCGCCGCCATGATGATCACCGCGTAGAGCACCGCCAGCTTGATCGCGCCGGTGATGCGCTTCTTCCTGCGCGCGCCGTAGTTGTAGGAGAGGATGGGCACCATGCCGTTGTTCAGGCCGAACACGGGCATGAACACGAAGGACTGCAGCTTGTAGTACACGCCGAAGACCGCCGCGGCCGTGGAGGAAAAGCCGATGAGGATCTTGTTCATGCCAAAGGTCATCACCGAGGAGATGGAGGCCATGATGATCGAGGGCACGCCCACGGCGTAGATGCGCCCGATGGTCCGGCCGCAGGGGCGGAAGCCCCGGAAGGAGAGGCGGATGTCGTGGTTCAGCTTATAGTTGAACACGATGCCCAGCGCAAAGCCCGCGATCTGCCCCACGACCGTGGCCAGCGCCGCGCCCGTGACGCCCATCTTAGGGAAGCCGAGCAGGCCGAAGATCATGATCGGGTCCAGGATGATGTTGAGGATCGCGCCCACGCCCTGGGTGATCATGGTGTAGAAGGTCCGGCCCGTGGCCTGCAACAGGCGCTCAAACGCGATCTGCCCGAACACGCCGAAGCTCAGGATCGAAACCACGCGCAGGTAGTCCTCGCCATAGTCCACGATCTCCGGGATGTCCGTCTGCCAGAGCATGAACTGCCGCGCGCCGAAGATCCCGAACAGGATGAAGAGCACCGAGGTCAGCATCATGACGAAAACGCCGTTTGTGGCCGCGCGGTTTGCGCCGTCGAAGTCCTTTGCGCCCAGCGACCGCGAGAGCAGCGCGTTGATGCCCACGCCCGTGCCCGTGGCAAAGGCGATCATCAGGTTCTGGATCGGAAAGGCCAGGGAGACGGCCGTCAGCGCCGCCTCGCTCACGCGCGCGACAAAAACCGAGTCCACCACGTTGTAGAGCGCCTGCACCAGCATGGAGATCATGATCGGCAGGGACATGCTCAGCAGCAGCTTGTTGATGGGCATGACGCCCATCTTGTTTTCCCGTGCGGGAATTTCGCTTTGCATGGGGTTCCTCCTTCGAAAAAAATTCCTGGGTTCCGCGCCGCTTCCTGCGCGCGGGCAGAAGAAAATCTCCTTTGTGAAAAGGAGATTTTCTTCGCGGGGTTCGCCGTTTCTCAGATGGCGCAGGCGAGGGAGTGGCCGCTCTTGGCGGAGGCGAAGATCGCCTCGATGAGCTGCAGCACGCGGCGCACCTGCTCGGGCTTGACGATGAGCTCCGCGCCGTTGTCGATGACGTCCACCAGGTTGCGGTAGAGGCTCGTCCAGTCCGCGTCGCTCGTGGGCAGGGGCAGCTCCTCGCGCGTCTCCGGGGGCCGGGGCGCCATCATGCGGGTCGGGCCCGCGGGCGTCTGCACCACGACCGGCGCAACCTTGCCCTCCGTGCCGAAGCGCGGCCGCGTGATGCCGCCCTTCTCCGCGGTGAAGTCGTCGATCTCCAGGGTGCCGCCCGCGCCGATGCAGTACCACCGCGGCAGCGCGCGGAAGGCGTAGGACCCGACCTCGACCGTCAGAACCGGTCCCCCCTCGAGCTTGAGCAGGACCTTGAAGTAGTCGTCGACCTCCTTATTGGCCTCCAGGATCGACATCAGCTCCGCCTTGACGTCCACGATCTTCTTGTCCGGGTACATCCACAGGAGCTGGTCAAACATGTGCACACCCCAGTCGTACACCATGCCGCCGCCATAGGCCTTGAAGGCGCGCCAGCCGTACATCGCGCCCACGGTGCCGAACACCCGGCTCTCGATGGAGAAGACCTTGCCGATGGCGCCGCTCTCGACCACCTCGCGCATGATGCGGTAGTCCTTGTCCCAGCGGCGGTTCTGGTGGACGGTGAGGATCTTGCCGCATTCGCGGCTGACGGCGACCATCTCGTCCCAGTCCGCGACGGAGAGGGTCGCGGGCTTTTCGGTCATGACGTGCTTGCCCGCGCGCAGGGCGGCGATGACCATGTCCTTGTGGATCTGGTTGGGCGTGGCCACGAGCACGAAGTTGATCTCCGGGATCGAAAGGAGCTCCTCCAGCGTGCGGCAGGGCCGCATGCCGAACTCCTCCTGCGCGCTCTGCAGCTGCTTTTCATCCACGTCGTAGGCCGCGACAAAGTCCACGCCCTCGATCTTGGAGGCGTTGGTCGCGTGCCAGTGGGCCATTCCGCCAAAGCCGATGATACCGATCTTCAAGCTCATATGCATATCCTTCTTTCCTGAAATTCTGGGGTTCACGGGTTATCCGTTTCTCGCCCAGGGGAACTGGGCGACGCGCAGCGGCGCCTGCGCATAGGGAACGAGCGAAATCCGCTCCACCGGCGCGCCGCCCCGCGGCGGGCGCACGGGCGGATCGTCCGCCGAGCCGCCCTTCTCGACCCAGCCCGGGCAGCGGACGGCCGAGCAGGCGATGCGGGCCCCGCCGCCCTCGACGGCAAAGCCCTCTTCCGGCACGAGCGCATAGTTCCAGGGCCCCTGCGGCTCCGCCCAGCGGTCGCACAGGGGCATCTCCCCCTTGTACTCCCACTTGGCCGGCACGGGCAGGGCGAAGAGCACCGGCCCGCGGTAGACGGCCAGGGTCTGGTGGTGCCACTTCTCGGTTCGCACCTGCATGGGGAGGGTCAGCTCGATCTCGTCGCCGTCGCACCAGACGCGCTCCAGGCGCAGGTACTGCCCGGGGGTTCCCTCCAGCCGCTCGCCGGCCACCTCGGCATGGGCGCCCTCGGCCCAGCCGGGGATGCGCAGCAGGATCGGGAAGCGCGCCTCGCCCTCCATCTTCAGGCGGATGCGCACGCGCTCCTGCGTCGGATAGTCGCCCCCCACCGTCAGGCGGATGCGCGTCTGCCCCGCGCGCCAGAGCACCTCGCACGGCGCGTAGGACTGCGCCGCGAGCCCCCCGCCGCGCACGGCCATCCACAGATGCGCCGTGAACTTGGGGTAGCCCTGGTGCAGGTTCGCCGTGCAGCAGCCGTAGTTCGGCTCCAGGCCGAAGACGTTCGCGTCCGGCTTGTTGTTGTACCAGGCGCGGGGATAGCGGTCGATGCGGATCTGGTTGACCTGCTGGTCGTACTGGTGCGCCCAGCCGTCGGGCGAGAGGGCCGCCGGCAGCGCGTTGTAGGCGATGCGCTCCCAAAGGTCGCCGATGCGGGCCTCGCCGGTCATGGCGAGCACGCGCTCGAGGGAGTAGAGCGTCTCCACCACCGCGCAGGTCTCCGTGCCCTGCGAGGGGTTTGCGCCGGAGAGGTGCTCGTCCCCCGTGAACATGCCGTTGGCCACGCCGTGGAAGCGCGTGAGCTTCTCCCACCCCGCGCGGAAGGCGTCCGCCTGCTTGGTGCCGCCGTGGAGCGCGTGCTCGACCTGCGGGGTCTTCAGCGCCATGGCCAGGTTCACCACGTGCGTGCGCTGGTGGATCTGCCAGGCCTCGGACCAGGGGTCCTGCGTGGCCTTGAGGCGCGGCTCCAGCATGGACCAGGGGTGCGCGCGCTTCTGGTCCTGCTCGTCGGGGAAGGTATGGAAGTGGCGCGTCCAATCCATGGCCTGACCCAGGACCTTGTCGCAGAGCTTGAGCAGCCCCGCCTTGCCCGTGATGTCGTAGAGCCACAGGATCGCGTCCACGCAGTCGCCCGCGCGCGCGATGGCCCACAGCCCCAGGGGCTGCTCGTCCAGCTTGCGCGCCATGTAGGCGAAGTACTTCGTCAGAAAGACCAGGATCTTCTTGTCGCCCGTGATGGTGAAATACTGCTGCAGGGCCTTGAGCACGACCATGCGCGGCCACCAGTCGGGGTTGTCCTTCGGGCCAAAGAAGCCTTCCTCGTCCTGGGAGGCGAGGATCCAGTCCACAAAGCGCCGGGCCAGGTTCTGCAGCTCCTCATCCTCCAGCTGCCAGGCCAGGGGGATCAGCCCGTCCAAATAGTAGGGGCCGCGCTCCCAGTTTTCGCCCTTGCCGCCCATCCAGGCGCTGTCGCGCAGGCCGTCCCAAACGCGGGTGATTTGACCGCCCAGGCCGTTCGCCTGCGCGCGCTCGGCCGCAAGCAAATAGCCCAGGGGCTTGATCGCGCCCGTGGGCAGGGGGGCGAAGGCGTCGGGGGCCAGCGGCGCGCGGTGGAAAATCGCCCTGTCAATCATGCGGGGTGCTCCTTTCTCCAAACCAGAGCGGCGGCCGGCAGGTTTCCCGGCGCTCCGTCTCCATCTTACAATATTTTACCCGTTTCCCCCGCATTGCGCAAGCAATATTCCGGTAAAGCGCGCCCCGGCCCCACAAAAAACCGGCTCCGCGCCAAGGTCGCGCGCGGAGCCGGCCTCCCCTTTCAGTCGGTTTGCAGGGAGGCGCGCAGGCGCTTTTCCCACAGGGCGATGCCCAGGTACATCAGCGCCGCAAAGAGGCACAGCACCGCCGTGCCCGCCATGACCAGGTCCAGCTTGAACACCTGCCCGCCGTAGACGATCAGGTACCCCAGCCCCGCGCGCGAGACCAGGAATTCGCCCACGATCACGCCGACCCACGTCATGCCGATGCCCAGCTTGAGCGCGGAGACCGTGTTGGCCAGCGCCCCGGGAAAGACCACCATCGTAAACTCCTGCACCTTGCTCGCCCCAAAGGCCCGCAGCAGCGTGCGCTTCTCCCTTTCCACGGAGAGGAAGCCGCCCAGCACCGTCACCAGCATCACGATCACCGAGACCAGCAGCGACATCGTGATGATGGCCGGCATCCCCGCGCCGATCCAGACGATCAATACCGGCCCCAGCGCGATCTTGGGCAGGGCGTTGAGCACGACGAGGTAGGGGTCCAGGATCTTGGTCAGCGTGTCGGACCACCACAGGGCGATGGCCAGCGCGATCCCCAGCAGCGAGCCCAGGACAAAGCCGACCACCGTCTCCCACAGGGTGGTGCCCAGGTGCAGCCACATCTCCCCGGTGCGGATGAGCTCGGCGATGGTCGCGACCATGCGCGAGGGGCTCGAGAGCAGGAAGGGGTCGATCGCGCCCACGCGCGCCAGAACCTCCCAAAGCAGCAAAAACCCGACGAGGATTCCATACCTCGCAAGGCGGATGCCCAGCGCCCGGCGCCGACGCTGCTGCCGGTAGCGCGCCTGCGCCGGGGATTCCGTCCGCAATTCATTGCACATGTACGTCCAGCTCCTTCCAGATGCGGTCAAAGTAGTCCTTAAACTGCGCGCTGCGCCGCCGCTCCATGGGCGAGCCGGGCAGATCGATCCGGTGCTCGGACCGGATGCGCGCCGGCCGCCGCGTCAGCACCACGACCCGGTCCGCCATGGAGATGGCCTCGCTCACGTCGTGGGTCACCAGGATCGTCGCGGCCGCGCCCCCGGAGAGCTGCTGCTTGACCTCGTCCGAGAGCTGGATGCGCGTCTGCGCGTCCAGCGCGGAGAAGGGTTCGTCCAGCAGCAGGAAGTCCGGCTCCACCGCGAGCGTGCGCACCAGGGCCGCCCGCTGCCGCATCCCGCCGGAGAGCTGCCCGGGCAGCGCGTCGGCGAACTCCGTCAGGCCGCAGGCCGCGAGCAGGTCCTCCACGTGCCGCTTCTGCCGGGCCGAGGGCTCCTTCTGGCGCACGCGGATGCCCAGCAGCGCGTTCTCCCGCACCGTCAGCCACGGAAACAGGTGGTCCCGCTGTAACATGTAGCCCATGTGCAGCGGCGGCCGGCGGATCTCCTGCCCGCGCAGCGTCACGCGGCCGCTATCCGGCTTTAGCAGCCCGGCCGCCAGCGACAGGACCGTGGACTTGCCGCACCCGCTCGGCCCGAGCAGCGCGAGGAACTCCCCGCTGTCCACCCGCAACGTAAAGTCGGAGAGCACCTCCGTCTCCCCGCTGTCGTCGTGATAACACATTGAAACGCAATCAAAAAACAGCAATGGCTGATCCATGTTCCTCCCCTTCCTTGTGCGTGGGACTCCGTACAATGGACAGCATATGCGGTTTCTTCGCGCGGTGTGCGGCCGGCGCGCCGCCCTTTGCGGCGAAACCGAAGGCCGAACCCCGACGCGGGATGCGGCCTCCCGGGTTGTAGCCCCCTCCTTCCTCTGCAATCCACAGCGGCGGCTTTGCCGGCACGCTTTCCGGGATTCGGCGTGCCGAATGTCTCTCAAAACCATGCGCCTTGCACGGTTTCCAAGCGCGTCGGCTTTGCGAAACGCAAAAAAGGCCGCACCCCGGCGCGGGATGCGGCCTCCCGGGCTGTAGACCCCCTTCCTCCGCAATCCGCAGCGGCGGCTTTGCCGGCACGCTTTCCGGGATTCGGCGCGCCGAATGTCTCTCAAAACCATGCGCCTTGCACGGTTTCCAAGCGCGTCGGCTTTGCGAAACGCAAAAAAGGCCGCACCCCGGCGCGGGATGCGGCCTCCGGTTTGTCTTTTAGGCGATGGCGCTGTTTTGGATGCGGTTCATGCGGGCGTAGATGCCGCCGCGGGCGACCAGCTCCTCGTGCGTGCCGGACTCGGCGATGCGCCCGTCCTGGATGACCAGGATCAGGTCCGCGCTGCGGATGGTCGAGAGCCGGTGCGCGATGGCCAGGATCGTGCTCTTGCCCGCGATGGAGGCGATGGCCTTTTGGATCTGCCGCTCGGTCTCCACGTCCACGGAGGCCGTGGCCTCGTCCAGGATGATGATGGGGCTGGCCCGCAGGATCGCGCGGGCGATGGCCACGCGCTGCTTCTGCCCGCCGGAGAGGCGCAGCCCGCGCTCGCCCACGCGCGTGCGGTACCCGTCGGGCATGGCCTCGATGTCGTCGTGGATGTTCGCCGCGCGCGCCGCGGCCACGATCTGCTCGTGCGTGGCGTCGGGCTTGGCGTAGCCGATGTTCTCCTCGATCGTGCCGTTGAAGAGGAAGGTGTCCTGCAGGACCGGGGAGATGTTGCGCCGCAGGCTCTCCACCGTCACGTCCTGGATGTCCTGGCCGTCGACGAGGATGCGCCCGCTCGTTGGCTCGTAAAAGCGGGAGATGAGCTGGGTGAGCGTCGTCTTGCCCACGCCCGTGGGCCCGACCAGCGCCACCATCATCCCCGGCTCGCAGCGGAAGCTGATGTCCTGCAGGATGGGCTCCCCTTCTGTGTAGGCAAAGGAGACGTGGTCGAACTCGATGGCGCCCTTGGGGTCGCGCAGGGGCTTTGCGCCCTTCCGATCCTGGATGCGCGAGGGCGTGTCCAGCACCAGCATCACGCGCTCGGCGCCGGCCATGGACTGCTGCATGTTCTCCAGCAGCGTCGCAAGGCCCGAGATCGGCGCGTAAAACAGGCTTAAATACAGCACAAAGGAGACGATGTCCTCCACGGACAGGTTGCCCTGGTAGGCCAGCAGCCCGCCGAAGGCCACCACGAGGATCGTGCCGATGGAGGAGAGGAACTCCACCGAGGGGTGGAACACCGCGCTGATCTTGAGCGCCTTGAGCATCGCGCGCACGTGGTCGAAGTTCTTCTCGTCCACGCGCTCGGTCTCAAAGCTCTCCTGGCCAAAGGACTGGATTTCGTGGATGCCGGAGAGGTTGTCCTGCAGCTTGCCGCTCAGCTCGCCCATCTTCCGCTGCGAAACGCGGAAGAACGGCCGCACCTTCTTGGCAAAGATCACGCCGGAGACGAGGATCAGCGGAATCGGGAAGCAGGTGATCAGCGCCAGCTTCCAGTTGATCGTCAGCAGGATCCCCAGCACCCCGAGGAAGGTGACGACGTTTGTGATCATCTCCGGGATGATGTGCGCGTAGAGCAGCTCAAAGTCGCGCGTGTCGTTGACCACGCGGCTCATCAGGTCGCCGGTCTGCTTGTCGTGGAAGAAGCCCAGGTCCAGCCGCTCGAGCTTGTCGTAGATCTTGGTGCGCAGGTCCCCCACCAGGTACCAGGCGGCCTTGTGCGCCAGGTAGTTGCTCAGGAACCGGAAGGCCACCCGCAGCAGGTACAGCGCCAGCAGGATCGCCGTCAGGACCCCGATGGCCCGCAGGGACGTCTCGTCCATGCCGCGCTCCACAATGCCCGTCATGGACGAGAGCACGCGCGGCGCGGCCAGGTTCACGGCCGTTAAGCCCAGCGTGGAAAGAATCGCCACAACGTAGAGGTTTTTGTAGCGAATCGCCTCGCGGCTCAGCCTCCACAAGAGTTTCATGTCCGTTCCACTCCCCTTTTTCTGTTTCGCCCCGGAAAGGCCGATTTCGAAAAAAAAGCTCGAAAGCCATTGCTTTCGAGCTACTGGCACCTCCAAGGGGATTCGAACCCCTGTTGCCGCCGTGAGAGGGCGGTGTCCTAGGCCACTAGACCATGGAGGCAAACAAGATGGCAGCGGGACTAGGATTCGAACCTAGGCAATACGAGTCAGAGTCGTAGGTGCTACCGTTACACCATCCCGCTATCTGCCTTGTTGACGCGGTGCCGTGTCAACGATGGTTATTATAGCAGGGGGGATTCTGTTTGTCAACACCTTTTTTGCAGATTCTGCAAGTTTTTTTCCGACCCTTGTCCGCCGCGTTTTTTTGGCAGAAAAAAACCCCAAAGTGCCGCTCGCCCTATTTTGACACCTGCTACTAAAGCAGGGTGGCGCCCTGCGAACATCCGCTGCCGTCCACTGGCCGCCGCGAGGGCGGGTGGCATGACATTGGGGAATCCGACGCGGGCTCCATTTGACGTCTGTAGGTTCAAAATCAGTTTCCCATTATAGCAACGCAGCATGGGCTTTGTCAAGCGGACAAAATCGGGAAGGAGCGCGTGCGGGCGTCACGAGGCCGCACGATCCGCCACGGATCCGCGCTCCACAAAGGGACAGGGCAGAAAGACGCGCCGGCCGCCCCGCGCCCGGCGCCGGTCCGCCATGCAGGCATAGGCGGCCATGGCGATGTCGTGCCGGTTGATCTCAAAGGTGGTCAGCGGCGGCGAGGTGTGCGCGCAGAGCGGCGCGTTGTCAAACCCGACGAGGGACACGTCCTGCGGCACGCGCTTTCCCGCGCCGCGCAGCGCCTCCAGCAGGGAATAGGCGATCAGGTCGCTCTGGCAGACGAAGGCCGTGGGCATCTCCTCCGGCAGGGGCACGGCAAAGGGCGCGTTCGCCTTGTCGTCGCGGATTTCGATCTGCCAGGTCGGGCGCGGGGGCAGGCCCGCCAGCGTCAGGGCCTTCAGGTATCCGAAGTAGCGGTCCAGAACGGCGCTGCTCTGGCGCACGTCCCCGGCAAAGCCGATGCGCCGGTGCCCCTTTTCCAGCAGAAACCGGGTCGCGCGAAAGCCCAGGTCGTAGTTGTCCACGCGCACGCTGTCCACGGGCGCGCGCTCCGGCGCAAAGTCGATGGCCACAAGGTCCGCGGCCTGCTTCTCGCACAGGGCGCGCAGGTACGGCCCCTCCACCTCGCCCAGCAGAAAGATGCCGTCGAAGAGGACGCGCCCCAGGGGCTCGGGCAGGCGCAGCGCCCGCTCCTGCTCCCGGCTGAGCGCCAGGGAATAGAGCTGGTGCCCGTCGTGCGCGCAGAGCTTGCTCAGGTGATAAGAAACCTCCGTGTGCAGGCCGTTCGTCTCCAGGAAAAAGCGCTCCGGCACGATCAGGGCATAGCGCAGCGGGACCTCCTGCGGCAGGTCCTTCTGCTTTCCGCGGTAGCCCAGGCGCTCGGCCGTCTCCATCACGCGCCGGCGCGTGTCGGCGCTGATGCCGGGCCGGCCGTTGAGCGCCTTGGAGACGGAGACTTTCGTCAGCCCCAGCTGGTCCGCGATGTCCTGCAGGGTCACTTTTCTCATCCAAACCACACCTCTTGTCGTTTCGCCCCTCCATTATAGCAACTGCCGCGCGCCAGCACAACAGGGAGCGCGCGCATCTCCTCTTTGACGCATCCCCCCGGCCCTGCTATACTAAAGGGCGGGAAAAAAGGAGGGGAAACTGCACATTGCCATGAAAGAAAAAATCTTGGTTGTCGACGACGAGGCCGCCATTGCGGACCTTGTGGAAGTCTACCTGACAAACGAGGGGTATGCGGTGTTCGCCTGCGGCACGGCGGCCGAGGCGCTGGCGATCGTCGCCCGCGAGGAGCTGAGCCTGGCGATCCTGGACGTCATGCTGCCGGACATGGACGGCTTTGCGCTCTGCCAGCGCATCCGGGAGAATCACCTCTTCCCCATCCTGATGCTGACCGCGCGCGGGGAGGACACGGACAAGATCACGGGCCTGACCCTCGGCGCGGACGACTACGTCACAAAGCCCTTCAGCCCCCTGGAGCTGGTCGCCCGGGTCAAGACGCAGCTTCGGCGCTACCTGCGCTACAACGGCGGCGAGGGCGCGGCCCCGGAGGACGACGAGATCGACATCCGCGGCCTGAGCATCTCCCAGGCGCGGCACCGCTGCACGCTCAACGGCCAGGAGCTCAAGCTCACGCCCCTCGAGTTCCGCATCCTCTGGACGCTCTGCCGGCGCCGCGGCAGCGTCGTCTCCTCGGAGGAGCTGTTCGAGAGCGCGTGGGGCGAAAAGTATCTGGACAACAACAACACCGTCATGGCGCACATCGCCCGCCTGCGCGAGAAGATGCACGAGCCGGCGCGCAGGCCCAAGTTCATCAAGACCGTCTGGGGGGTGGGCTATACCATTGAGCCATAGCGAAAACCGCAGCGCGGGCCGCCGCGGCCTGCGCAACCGCCTGACGCGCCGCATCGCCGCGCAATACGTCCTGGCGCTGTTCACCTTTGTGGCCGTGTTTCTGCTGTGCTTCTTCCTCGGCTGGCAGATCTGCGCCTCCATCACCTGGTATCCGGAGGACCCGCTCTACCAGTTCCTGCACCTGCTGCTGGACTATCTGCCGCTGACGCTCGGCATCCCCCTGCTTGCGGGCTGGGCGATCCTCACCTATGCCTTCATGGCCAAGCCCCTGCGCTACCTGGACGAGGTGATCGACGCCTCGGAGGAGCTCGTCACCTCCCGGGAGCAGCCGGTGCGCCTGAGCGCGCCCCTGCGCAGCGTGCAGGAGGAGCTCAACCGCTTCCGGGAGCAGGCCCTGCGCAGCGAGCGCGCCGCGCGCGAGGCCGAGCAGCGCAAAAACGAATTGATCGTCTACCTCGCGCACGACCTGAAGACCCCGCTGACCAGCGTCATCGGGTACCTGACGCTCCTGCGGGACGAGCCGGACCTCTCGCCGGAGTCCCGCGCGCGCTTTACGGGCGTGGCGCTGGACAAGGCCGAGCGGCTGGAGGAGCTCATCAACGAGTTCTTCGACATCACGCGCTTCAGCCTCTCGTCCCTGGCGCTGGACGTGGAGAGCGTGAACTTCAGCCGCATGCTCGAGCAGATCGCCTTTGAGTTTCAGCCGCTCCTCGCGGAAAAGAACCTGGAGATCGACCTGCAGGTCCCGCCGGACGTCCAGGCGGCGCTGGACCCCAACAAGATGGAGCGCGTGCTGGACAACCTGCTGCGCAACGCCGCCCACTACGCCACGCCCGGCACGCGCATCCTGCTCGCCCTGCGCGCGCAGGCGGACGGCGTGCAGGTCCTGGTGCAGAACCGCGGCAAGACCATCCCCAAGGAGAAGCTGGACCGCATCTTCGAGCGCTTCTTCCGCCTGGACGAGGCGCGCTCCTCGGACACGGGCGGCGCCGGGCTGGGCCTTGCCATCGCCAAGGAGATCGTCGAGCAGCACGGCGGCTCCATCTCGGCCGCAAGCGCCGACGGCGTCATCTCCTTTACGGTCTCCCTTCCCCAGCCCCTGCCGCAGGCCAAGGCCTGACCGTCAGAAAATCGCAAGAATTTCTCCACAAAACCGCAAGCCTTTGGAAAGAAAGCGCGCAAACCTTTTTCGCCCCGTTCGGCTACAATGATCGTGTCGAACGGGGCGAAATTCGTTTTACAGCCTTGCGCCCCGGGAAAGGAGCGAAAAAAAATGGCAAGGCTTTCTTTCACGGAGCGCTTTCCGTTTCTTCGTCCGCTGCGCGTGTTTCAGCGGCGGCTCTTCTTCTACCTCGGGATGCGGCTGGACGGCCGGCGGTACTGCCGCGCGCACAGCGCGCAGGACCTCTCCCACCTCGTCTACACATCCGCCTCGCCCCTCTACAATCGGGAGACGGGCTTCCCCATGCTCTACCAGGAGAACAAGGTCCACAACCTGCGCCTTGCGGCCAGGAAGCTGGACGGCCTGCTCCTGCGGCCGGGGGAGACCTTCTCCTTCTACCGCGCGGTGCGCGGCGCGGACCGGGACGAGCCCTACCGCGACGGATTGACGGTCGTGGACGGCCGCCTGATCACCGCGCCGGCCGGCGGCATGTGCCAGATGAGCAACCTGCTCTTCTGGCTCTTCCTCCACGCGCCGCTGCGCGTCGTGGAGCGCCACGGCCACCGCGTCAAGGACTTTCCCGACCCGCCGAGCGACGCGCCGCGCGGCGTGGACGCCACGCTCTACGAGGGCTGGCTGGACCTCAAGGTGCTCAACCCCACGGAAACCACCTATGAGATCCGCCTCGACTTTGCGGACGGCGCGCTCGTGGGCCGCCTGCTGGCCGACCGCGACGACGGTTTGACCCTGGAGGTGTGCAACGGCGAGGTCGCCTACGTGCGCCGGGGCGGCGAGATCTACGAGGAGGCGGACGTCCTGCGCCGCGTCCTGGACCGGCGCACGGGCGGCTGCCTGCGGGAGGAAACGCTCTACCGCAACGTCTGCCGCGTGGGCTACGACCTGCCCGCGGGCACGCCCGTGCGGGAGGAACCTTTGGAAGGAGGGAAAGAGCCATGTCTCAACTGAACGTCGTCGTGCTCTTTGGCGGCTGCTCGCCGGAGCACGAGGTCTCCCTGCAATCCGCTGCGGCGGTCCTGCGCAACCTGGACCGCGAGCGGTTCCGCCCCCTGCCCGTGGGCATCTCCCGCAAAGGGGATTGGTTCCTCTTCTCCGGGAGCGAGGCGGCCATCGAGGACGGCTCCTGGCTCTCCCTGCCGGAGTGCGCGCCCTGCGCGCTGCTGCCGGACCGCAGCGCCCGCGCCCTGCTCGTGCGCGGCGCGCAGGGCGAGCGCCTGCTGCCCGTGGACGCGGTCTTCCCCGTGCTGCACGGCGCAAACGGCGAGGACGGCACCGTGCAGGGCCTGATTGAGCTTACGGGCATCCCGCTGGCCGGCTGCGGCACGCTCGCCTCGGCCCTGTGCATGGACAAGCACCGCGCGCACCTGCTGGCCTCCCTTGCGGGCGTGGCCGTGCCGCGCGGGGCCGTCGTCGGGCCCGATGCGCCCCGCGCCGAGGCGCTGCGCCTCGCCCGGGAGCTGGGCTATCCCCTGTTCGTCAAGCCTGTGCGCGCGGGCTCGTCCTTTGGCATCACGCGCGTCGCGCAGGAGGCGGACCTGCCCCGCGCGCTGGAGACGGCCCTGCAATACGACCGCGAGGCCATCCTGGAGGAGGCCGTGCCCGGCTTCGAGGTCGGCTGCGCGGTCGTGGGCCGGGGCGCGGACCTGCTGCTGGGCGAGGTGGACGAGGTCGAGCTCGCCTCCGGCTTCTTCGACTACGAGGAGAAGTACACGCTCAGGACCTCCGCGCTGCACGTGCCCGCGCGCCTGTCCCCCGCGGACGCCGCGCGCGTCAAGGCGGCGGCCGCGGCCGTCTACCGGGCGCTGGGCTGCGCGGGCTTTGCGCGGGTGGACCTGTTCTTCACGCCCGAGGGAAGGATCGTGTTCAACGAGGTCAACACCATCCCCGGCTTTACGGAGCACAGCCGCTTCCCCGGCATGCTGCGCGCGGCGGGCTACGGCTTTTCGCAGATCCTGACCCGAATTTTGGAGGAGGCGATGCGCGCATGAGGCAGATCTCCCTTTCCCACGCGGACCTGTACCGCGGGGACCTGATCCTGGTCAACGCCGCGCACGCCTGCTGCCCCGGCGAACCCCTCCCCCTCTCGCCCGCGCACGAGGGCAGCCCCGTGCTGCTGGCCCGCCGCGCGTCGACCCTGCTGGGCGCGCTCATGGCCGAGATCCAGGGCTGGGAAGGCATCGTGCCGGTGAGCGGCTGGCGCTCCCAGAACGAGCAGAAGCGCATCTACTTCGACTCCCTGCGGGAAAACGGCGAGGCCTTCACGCGCGCCTTCGTCGCCCTGCCCGGCCACAGCGAGCACCAGACGGGCCTGGCCATCGACCTTGGGCGCAGGCAGGAGGACGTGGACTTTCTCTGCCCGGACTTCCCCTGCGAGGGCGTCTGCCAGCGCTTTTTGGAGCGGGCGGCGGACTACGGCTTTGTCCTGCGCTATCCCGCGGGCAAGGAGGCGGTCACGGGCATCGCGCACGAGCCGTGGCACTTCCGCTTCGTCGGCGCGCCGCACGCGGGCTTCCTGGCGCGGGAGGGCCTCGTCCTGGAGGAATACATAGACCTGCTGCGCGAGCACCCCGTGGGCCGGCCGCTGCGCCTTTCCTTCCGCGGCCAGGCGGTTTGCGTCTCCTTCCTGGAGGCGCGCGCGCTCGCGCAGGCGCAGCTCCTGGCGCCGGAGGGCGTGCCGCTGGGCGTCTCCGGCAACAACGCGGACGGCTTCATCCTGACGGAATGGGGGGAGGCGCATGTCCGGCTCGCCGCGCTTCGGGGCGCTTGACCGCTTCCGACCCCTGGCGGCGCTGCTGGTCGTGGCGCTGCACACCTATCCCCTGGCGGATGTGAGCCCCGATGCGGAGTTCCTGCTGACGCGGGTTCTGGCGCGGCTGGCGGTGCCCTTCTTCCTGATGGCGACGGGGCAGTTTGCGCTGCTGCCCCTGCTGCAGCCGGGCGGGGCGCGCCGCCTGCCCCGCTTCCTGCGCAAGACGGGGCTGCTCTACGGCGCGTGCATCCTGCTCTACCTGCCGCTGGGGATCTACGGCGGGCAGTACGCGGGCCTCACGCCCCTGTCCGCCGTGCGCCTGCTCCTCTTCGACGGAACGTACTACCACCTCTGGTACTTCCCCGCCGCGCTGCTGGGCGTGTGCCTGGTGCTGCTGCGGCGGCGGGCGCTGGGGCGCGCCGGGGCGCTGACCGCGGCGGCGCTGCTCTACGCCGCGGGCCTTTTCGGGGACAGCTACTACGGCCTTGCCGCGCGCCTGCCCGCGCTCCAGGCCGGGTATGCGGCGCTGTTCTCCCTCTCTTCCTATACGCGCAACGGCGTCTTTCTCGCCCCGCTGTTCCTGCTGCTGGGCGCGGAGCTCGGGGGCGGGGCGCTGGCGGTCCCGCGCCGCGCGGCGGGGGCGGGCCTTGCGCTGTCGCTCCTGCTCTTCGCGGGGGAGGCGCTGGCGCTGCGCGCCCTCGCCTGGCCCCGGCACGACAGCATGGCGGTCTTCCTCCTCCCCGCGGCGCTGTTCCTCTACCGCCTGCTGCTGACCTGCCCTTGCGCGGAGCGGCCGGCGCTGCGGACGCTCTCGGGCCTTGTGTACGTCCTGCACCCGCTCTGCATCGTGGGGGTGCGCGGCGCGGCAAAGGTCCTGCGCGCGACGGACCTCCTCGTCGAGAACAACCTCGCGCACTTCCTGGCCGTGGCGGCGCTGTCGTTCGCCCTGTCCGGCGCGCTGACCCTCCTGCTCCTGCGCCTGCGCGCGCACAAAAAGCGCCCGGACCCTCGTCGGGCCCGGGCCTGGGTGGAGGTGGACGGCGCGGCGCTGCGCGAAAACGCGCGGGCGCTGCAATCCCTGCTGCCGCCGGGCTGCGCGCTCCTGCCCGCGCTCAAGGCGGACGCCTACGGCCACGGCGCGGCCTTCGCCGTGCGGGAGCTCCGGCGCGCGGGCGTGCAGGACTTCTGCGTGGCAACCCCGCAGGAGGGCGCGGCCCTGCGCCGGGCGGGCGCGCGGGGCGAGATCCTGGTCCTGGGCGCTGTGCCGGAGGCGCTCCTGCCGCTGGCCCGGCGCTGGCGCCTCTCGCTGGCCGCGGCGGACCTGGACCACGCGCGGCGCCTGAGCGCCTGGGGCCGCCCCTTGCGCGTGCACGTGGCCGTGGACACGGGGATGCACCGCCTGGGCGCGCCCGCCGGGGACGCCGGCGCGCTGGCGGAGATCTTCCGCCTGCCGAACCTGCGCATCCGGGGCGTGTTCACGCACCTGTGCGCGGCCGACGGCGCGAGCGCGCGGGACCGCGCCTACACGCAGGCGCAGCTGCGGGCCTTCCAGGGCGCGCTCGAGGCGCTTGCGGCGCGGGGCATCGCCCTGCCCAAGCGCCATGCCCTGGCCAGCGCAGGGGTCCTCGCGCAGCCCGAATGCGCGGGGGACTGGGCGCGGGTGGGCCTTGCGCTCTACGGGGTGCCGCCGGCCTTTGCGCGGGCGGCGGGCGCAGGGCTGCGCCCGGTGCTCTCGCTCAAGGCGCGCGTCGCGCTGGTGCGCACGCTGCGCGCCGGGGAGTGCGCGGGCTACGGCCTGGCCTTTTCCGCCGCGCGGGAGAGCCGCCTGGCCGTGCTCTCCATCGGCTATGCGGACGGCCTGCCGCGCGCGCTCTCCTGCGGGGCGGGCTGCGCGCTGGTGCGCGGCCGGCGCGCGCCGATTGCGGGGCGCATCTGCATGGACCAGACGCTCCTGGACGTGACGGACATCCCGGGCGTGGCCCCGGGCGACGAGGTCGTGCTCCTGGGCGAGCAGGCCGGCGCGCGCCTGAGCGCCTGGGACGTGGCCGGGGCCGCGGGCACCATCCCCAACGAGATCCTCAGCCGCCTGGGGCCGCGCCTGCCGCGCATCCCGGTCTAGCCCAGCCCCAGGTCCGCGCGCACGGCCGCGACAAGGGGCGCGATGCTCGCGCGGTCGCAGAACTCCACCGCCTTGCCATAGGTGGCCAGCAGGTCGCGGTCCTCCTGGCGGAGGCTGGCGGGGTCCCTGCGCCGGAGCGAGGCGGCCAGCGCCGCCATCATCGCGCGGTGCACGAGGGAGAGGCGCGCATAGTCGATCCCCCCGCGAAAGGAGAAGAGCGCAGCGCGCCCGCGCATCTCCTCCGGCAGGGCGCGCTCCACGCCCTGCCGGATGTGCGCGGCGTTCTGCGGGTCCGCGGGGTCGGCCAGGCCGCAGGTGAAGAGATAGATCGGCTTTTCCCGAAGCTGGTCGCGGTTTTTGCGCAAAAAGTCGATCCCGCTCAGGCCCCCGGCGTACAGTCCGCCGCCGAGCAGGAGGGCCGAGCTGGCCGCCGCCTGCGCGGGGTCCGCCCGGCGCCGGTCCACGCAGGGGCAGCCGAGCTCCTCGGCGATCCACTCGGCGTAGCGCCGCGCGTGCCCATAAGGAGAGGAATAGACGAGATAGAGATTCTGCATCGCGGGTTCCTCCGTTTCCGATTGGCGTTTTCCGGGTATGTATCCAGCATAGGAGAAAGGGCTTTCCTCCTAAAGTATACCATGCGGCGCGCACAGTTGGAAGAAAAAGCGCTTGCAAAGCGGGCCCCTGCGTGGTATAGTGTCGATGCAAAGGCATTTCGCCTTCCTGACGGGAAGTTCCCGCTGTGCGGGTTCTGACGGAAAGGAGGCGCGCGCCGCCTGTGCGCTCTTTTGCGCATGGAAAACGGCTGCGTCCTCCCCAAGGGTCGGGAAGGGCACGCAGCTTTTTTTGTCCCCCGAACGCGCGGGGACGGAAGGGAGGGCAACATGGTAAGAAGGGTGGCCGTAATGGGCGTCATCGTGGAAAAAGAGGACTCGGTCGAGCGCCTCAACGCGCTCCTGCACGACTTTCGGGAGTACATCATCGGCCGGATGGGCATTCCCTACCGTGCGCGGGGAATCAACATCATCTCCATCTTCCTGGACGCGCCACAGGACGCGATCTCGTCCCTTGCCGGAAAGATCGGGAATCTGGACGGCATCAGCGTCAAGACCGTCTGCTCCAACGTGCAGTACACGGACTAGCGAAACGCCCCCGCACCGCAACACATTCTGACGGAAAGTGCACACTGACCGCAAGAAAGGAAGAACCACCATGGCAATCTACAACCCCAAGTCCATGCACGCGGACGAATTCATCAACGACGAAGAGATTCAGGAGACGCTCCGCTACGCGGAGGAGAACAAGAACAACGTCGAACTCATCGACAGCCTGCTGGAAAAGGCCCGCCCCCGCCACACCGCCACCGGAACGGTCTGCGCAGGGCTGACGCACCGGGAGGCCTCCGTGCTGCTGGCCTGCGAGATCCCCGAAAAGGTGGAGCAGATGTATCGGCTCGCCGAGGAGATCAAGCTCGCCTTCTACGGCAACCGCATCGTGATGTTCGCGCCGCTCTACCTCTCCAACTACTGCGTCAACGGCTGCGTCTACTGTCCCTACCACAGCAAGAACAAGCACATCGCCCGCATCAAGCTCAGCCAGGAGGACGTGCGGCGCGAGGTCATCGCCCTGCAGGACATGGGCCACAAGCGCCTGGCCATCGAGGCCGGCGAGGACCCGGTCCACAACCCCATCGAGTACATCCTGGAGTGCATCCGCACCATCTACTCCATCAAGCACAAGAACGGCGCCATCCGCCGCGTGAACGTCAACATCGCGGCCACCACCGTCGAGGAATACCGCATGCTCAAGGAGGCCGGCATCGGCACTTACATCCTCTTCCAGGAGACCTACCACAAGAAGAGCTACCTGGAGCTGCACCCCACCGGTCCCAAGCACGACTACGACTATCACACCGAGGCCATGGACCGCGCCATGGCCGGCGGCATCGACGACGTGGGCCTGGGCGTCCTCTTCGGCCTGGAGAAGTATAAGTACGAGTTTGCCGGCCTGCTCATGCACGCCGAGCACCTGGAGGCGGTGCACGGCGTGGGCCCGCACACCATCTCCGTGCCGCGCGTCAAGCACGCGGACGACATCGACCCCAACGTCTTTGACAACGGCCTGTCCGACGACATCTTCGAGAAGATCATCGCCTGCATCCGCATCGCCGTGCCCTATACCGGCATGATCATCTCCACCCGCGAAAACGAGGAGGTCCGCCGCAAGGTGCTACACCTGGGCATCTCCCAGATCAGCGGCGGCTCGCGCACGTCGGTGGGCGGCTACACCGAGGAGGAGCGTCCGCACGACTCCGAGCAGTTCGACGTCTCCGACCAGCGCACACTGGACGAGGTCGTCCGCTGGCTGATGGAGATGAACTTCATCCCCTCCTTCTGCACGGCCTGCTACCGCGAGGGCCGCACGGGCGACCGCTTCATGTCCCTGTGCAAGAGCGGCCAGATCCTCAACTGCTGCCATCCCAACGCGCTGATGACCCTGACCGAGTACCTCGTGGACTACGCCAGCCCCGAGACCCGCGCCGTGGGCTTCCCGCTCATCGAGCGCGAGCTGCAAAACATCCCCAAGGACAAGGTTCGCCAGATCGCGACCGAGTACGTCGCGGACATCCAGAACTCCAACCGCCGCGACTTCCGCTTCTAAATCCTTCTCCGCTCCTGCGGAAGAGGAAAATCGGGCCCGCCCGTCGAAAGAAATTTTTCGTCGGGCGGGCCCTTTGCGTCCCCGTCCGCAGAGGAAACAAAAAAAGGGAGGGATGCCGGTGTACCGCATCTTCATCGTGGAGGACGATCCGGGCCTTGCCGAGGGCATCGCCCAGATGGTCCGGGCCTGGGGCATGGATGCGCGCGTGGCCGGGGATTTCCGCCGCGTCGCGCAGGAGTTTGCCGAGTACCAGCCGCACCTCGCGGTTCTGGACATCTCCCTGCCCTTCTTCAACGGCTACTATTGGTGCCAGGAGATCCGCAAGTTCTCCAAGGTGCCCCTGCTCTTCCTCTCCTCGGCCGCGGACAACATGAACATCGTCATGGCCATGAACCTGGGCGCGGACGATTTTGTGGCCAAGCCCTTTGACGCGGGCGTGCTCACGGCCAAGATCCAGGCGCTACTGCGCCGGGCCTACGACTTTGCCGAGCAGAGCCCCCTGCTCGAGCACCGCGGCGCGCAGCTGGACACGGGCGACGGCACGCTCCGCTACAAGGGCGAGAGCATTCCGCTGACCAAGAACGAGTTCCGCATCCTCCTGACCCTGATGGAGAACCGCGGAAAGGTCGTCAGCCGGGAGAAGCTCATGGAGCGCCTGTGGGCCACGGACAGCTTTGTGGACGAAAACACGCTCACCGTCAACGTCAACCGCCTGCGCCGCAAGCTGGAGGGCGCCGGCCTTCCCGACTTCATCGCGACCAAGTTCGGCGTCGGCTACATGCTCGCCCAGGACTCGGAAGGGGGAAACAAACCTTGCTGTACCTAAAGAACTACAGGCTGGGAATCGGCCTGTTTTTTCTGTTCGTGCTGATTTTCTCCGTCATCTTTGCGCTCTACGGCCTGCCGCTTGGCGCGGTGTTCTATCCGGCGCTGGTCTTCTTTGTGCTCGGCGGGGCGCTGGTCTTCCTGGACATCGCCGCGCAGAAGCGCAGGCACCGCCTCCTTGCGCGCATCGCGAGCCTGCCCGCGGCGCTGATGGGCGACTTTCCCAAGCCCGCGTCCCTGGCAGAGGCCGACTACCTGCGCATCGTGCAGGCCCTGCGCCAGGAGCAGGCCGAGACCCTGGACCGCACGAACCTGCGCTGCCAGGACATGGTGGACTATTACACCACCTGGGTCCACCAGATCAAGACGCCCATCGCCTCCATGCACCTGCTGCTGCAGGGCGAGGACTCCGACTTTTCCCGCCGCGTGGGCGAGGACCTGTTCCGCATCGAGCAATATGTCGAAATGGTGCTGGCCTTCCTGCGCCTGGACGCCGAGAGCACGGACTACGTCCTCGCGCCCTGCGACCTGGACGCCGTCGTCCGCCAGGCGGTGCGGCGCTTCTCCTCCCCCTTCATCCGCAAGGGCATCTCCCTGCGCTACGAGCCCCTGCGCGCCACGGCCCTGACGGACGAAAAGTGGCTGCAATTTGCGCTGGAGCAGGTGCTCTCCAACGCCCTGAAGTACACGCCCCCGGGCGGGACCATCGCCATCGGCCTGGAGGCGCCGCTGACCCTCTGCGTGCGCGACACGGGCATCGGCATCGCGCCGGAGGACCTGCCCCGCGTCTTTGAAAAGGGCTTCACCGGCTACAACGGCCGCACGGACAAGAAGGCCAGCGGCATCGGCCTGTACCTCTGCCGCCGGATTCTGCGCGCCCTGAACCACGACATCGAGATCAACTCCGCGCCCGGCGCGGGGACCGTCGTGCGCATCCGCCTGCAGACGCGCCAGGGCCGCCTGGAGTGATCCCGCGCCTTACAGGATTGTAAGAAGTGGGCCGCATTTTGTTCGCCCCTTCGATGGAATGGCTCCGCGCGCCTCTGCTACAATGGGAGCATCCAAACGCAAGGAGGCAAGGAACGCAATGAGCATATTGGAAGTCAAGGGCGTCCGCAAGGTCTACGTGCCGCGCTTTGGCGGCAGCCAGGTCGAGGCGCTGAAAAACGTCACCTTCTCGGTCGAGGAGGGGGAATACGTCTCCATCATGGGCGAGTCCGGGTCCGGCAAGACCACGCTGCTCAACATCCTGGCGGCGCTGGACCGGCCCACGGGCGGCGTCGTGCTGCTGGACGGCCAGGACCTGACCAAGATCCGCGAGGACCGCGTGGCGGCCTTCCGCCGGGACTGCCTGGGCTTCGTCTTTCAGGAGTTCAACCTGCTGGACACCTTCACGATCGAGGACAACATCCTCCTGCCGCTGGTGCTGGCCAACAAGCCCTATTCCCAGATGCAGAAGCGCCTGGCCCCGCTGGCCGAGCAGCTCGGGATCACGGACCTGCTCAAAAAATACCCCTACGAGATCTCCGGCGGGCAGAAGCAGCGCGCGGCGGTGGCGCGGGCGCTGATCGCGGGGCCGCGCCTGGTCCTTGCGGACGAGCCGACCGGCGCGCTCGACTCCCGCGCGACAGACGAGCTCCTGCGCCTCTTTGAGCAGGTCAACCGCGCCGGCCAGACGATCCTGATGGTCACCCACTCGGTCAAGGCCGCCAGCCACGCCGGCCGCGTGCTCTTCATCAAGGACGGCGAGGTCTTCCACCAGATCTACCGCGGCAACAGCACGAACGACCAGTTCTACGAGAAGATCTCCCACGCGCTGACGCTGCTGACGACCACGGGCGCCCCGCTGGAAGGCGGTGAGCGCCGATGAGGGGCCTGTACCGCCGCCTGGCCTGGTCCGGCATCGCGAAGAACCGCAAGTTCTACCTGCCGTATCTGCTGACCTGCATCGGCATGACCACGATGTACTACATCATCGCGTTCCTAACGGACAACGAGATCCTCCTCTCCTTCCGCGGCGGGGAGATCATGCAGACGATCCTGATGCTGGGCACGTTCGTCATCGCGGTCTTTGCGCTGATCTTCCTGTTCTACACGAATTCCTTCCTGATCCGCCGGCGAAAGCGGGAATTTGGCCTGTACAACATCCTGGGCATGGGCAAGCGCCACCTGGCGTGCGTGGTGATCTGGGAGTCCGTGTTCCTGGCGGGCCTCTCGCTTGCGGCGGGGCTGCTGCTGGGAATCCTGCTGTCCAAGACGGCGGAGCTGGGCATGGTGCGCCTGGTCGCGGCGCAGACGGACTACCGCCTGCGCATCGAGGTCCCCGCCATCCGGGAGACGCTCGCGATCTTCGGCGTCATCCACCTGCTGATCCTGCTCAACTCCCTGCGCCAAATCCACCGGACGAACCCCTTGGAGCTCCTGCGCAGCGAGAGCGCGGGCGAAAAGCCGCCCAAGGCCAACTGGTTCCTGGCGCTGCTGGGCGCGGTGCTGCTGGGCGGCGCGTATGCGCTGGCCGTCTCCATCGAGGAGCCGATCTCCGCGCTGCTCTGGTTCTTCGTGGCGGTCATCCTGGTCATCCTGGGCACCTATCTGCTCTTCATCGCAGGGTCTGTCGCCCTCTGCCGCCTGCTGCAGAAGAACAAGCGCTATTACTACAAGACGAACCACTTCGTCTCCGTCTCCTCCATGCTCTACCGCATGAAGCGCAACGGCGCGGGCCTTGCCTCCATCTGCATCCTGTGCACGATGGTGCTGGTCATGGTCTCCTCCACGGTCTGCCTCTACATCGGCGCGGAGGACAGCCTGGTCGCGCGCTACCCGCGCTCCCTCGTGTTCCGTGCGCGCATGGGCGGCCTGGGCGCGCAGGAGGCCGAGGCCGCGCAGACCGTGCGCGACTTTGCCCTGGCCCAAGCCGAGCAAAGCGGCCAGACCGCGTCCAACCTGCTCGACTACCGCCTGGCCGAGGGCTCGGTCTACTTCCGCGGGAGCGAGGCGGACCTCGCCGGCACCGTGCCCTACGACAGCGCCAGCACGCTCTGGGAGCTGCGGATCGTGCCCCTGGAGGACTACAACCGCGTCATGGGCCAAAACGTCGCCCTCGCCCCCAACCAGGCCCTGCTCTACACCACGCAGGTCGCGGACTACGACCAGGACGTGGTCGCGCTGCAGAGCGGCGTCACGCTGACCATCGCGGACCGCGTGGACAGCTTCCTGCCCACGGGCGACGACGTGGCCAACGTTTCGCCCGTGATGTACCTGTTCGTGCCGAACTTCGAGGAGGTCGTCTCCCCGCTGCTCCCCCTGACCAACCGCGAGGGCAGCTTCCTGATGGACATGAACTGGTACTTCGGCTTTGACCTGGACGGCAGCGACCAGGCGCAGATCGCGCTCTTTTCGGACATTTCGGCCGGATTGGAGTCGCTGGACCTCTCCACCGGCGAGGACAGCTACTTCACCGTGCGCTGCGAGTGCCGGGCGGACCAGCGCGAGGGGTTCTTCAGCCTCTACGGCGGCCTGTTCTTCCTGGGAATTCTGCTGGGGATCGTGTTCCTGTTTGCGGCGGTCCTGATGATCTACTACAAGCAGATCTCCGAGGGGTACGAGGACCAGGCCCGGTTTGACATCATGCAGCGCGTGGGCATGACGCGGCGGGAGATCCGCAGGAGCATCAATTCCCAGATCCTGACCGTGTTCTTCCTGCCGCTGCTGACGGCGGGCGTGCACCTGGCCTTCGCCTTTCCGCTGATCTACAAGATGCTGATCCTCTTCGGCGTGATGGACCTGCACCTGCTGATCCTGACGACGGCGAGCTGCTATCTGGTCTTTGCCGTGCTCTACACGGCGGTCTACCGCATCACGTCCGGCGCCTATTACGGCATCGTGAGCGGCGCGCGGTGACGGCGCGCCATCCCGTTTTTGCAAGACTTGGCCAAAAACGCCGGGGAAGCTCGTTTGCATAAGGGAAGGGAGGAAGAGAACGTGAAACGATTGGCAAAGCGGGTCCTGCGCGCGGTGCTCATGCTGCTCGCGCTGGCGCTCGTCGCGGGGCTTGCGGTGGGCGCGGTGTTCGCCGTGCGCGGCTACAACCTCTACCGCCAGGCCGCAGACGAGAGGCCCCTGGAGCAGATGGTCGCCGAGATTCAGAGCCAGGAGACCTACGTCCCCTTCGAGGACCTGCCCGACCTCTACGTGGACGCGGTCGTCTCCGTGGAGGACAAGCGCTTCTGGTCGCACCCGGGCGTCGACCCCATCGCCATCTGCCGGGCGCTGCTCTACGACATCCAGACGCAGTCCCTGGCCCAGGGCGGCAGCACCATCTCCCAGCAGATCCTCAAGAACCTCTACTTCACCCAGGAGAAGAAGCTGGAGCGGAAGTTTGCCGAGGTCTTCGGCGCCTTTGCGCTGGAGCGGCTCTGCACCAAGGAGGAGATCTTCGCCCTCTACGTCAACACCATCTACTTTGGCAGCGGGTACGAGGGCATCGCCGCGGCCGCACAGGGGTACTTCGGCAAGGAGGTTTCCGCCCTGGACGCCGTGGAGTGCGTGATGCTGGCCGGCATCCCCAACGCGCCCTCGGCCTACTCGCCGGACGCGAGTCCGAGCCTGACGGCCCAGCGCACCGAGCAGGTCCTCGAGCGCATGGTCGCCTGCGGGACCCTCAGCGAGCGCGACGCGCAGGCGCTGTCCGAGCAGACGGAGCGCCGGCTGGGGCTGAGCTCCTGAACCGCGCCCGCAAACACAGACTTCCATCATTTTTTCGGAAAAAGATGGAAGTCTTCTTTATGCGGAGTTTTCTTGACGGGTTCTGTCGGAGAATCGTATAATAGCCTTGGCACACGAAATATCCCACCGAAAAAGGAGAAGGAAATGCAATTCGTCATCGAACACCTGGAAAAGCGCTATGAAAAGAAGGAGGTTCTGCGGGACGCGAGCTTCGCCTTTGACAGCGGGAAGATCTACGGCCTGCTGGGCCGCAACGGCGCGGGCAAGACCACGCTGTTCAACTGCATCAACCGGGACATTCGCTCCGACGGCGGCAGCTTCTACCTCGTCGGGGACGACGGCGCCCGGCGGGAGCTCCAGGCGCAGGACGTGGGCTACGTGCTCTCCACGCCCACGGTGCCCGAGTTCCTCACCGCGCGGGAATTCCTCAAATTCTTCCTGGAGATCAACGAGGGGAAGATCCGCAGCCCGCAGCCCCTGGACGTCTACTTCGACCGCATGAACATCGCGCCCGAGGACCGCGACAAGCTCCTGAAGGACTACTCCCACGGCATGAAGAACAAGATGCAGATGCTCGTCAACCTCATCGCCGAGCCCACGCTCTTCCTGCTGGACGAGCCGCTGACCTCGCTGGACGTCGTGGTCGCCGAGGAGATGAAGGCGCTGCTCCGCCACCAGAAGGCCGGGCGCGTGACCATCTTCTCCACGCACCTGATGGACCTGGCGCTGGACCTGTGCGACGAGATCGTGCTGCTCAGCCACGGCGTCCTCTCGCGCGTGGACAAGGCGAACCTGGACGAGGAGGGCTTCAAGGAGAAGATCATCGCCGCCCTGCAGGCGGAGGAACCGCAGGGCGCGCAGGAGGCCGGCCATGAATAAGACGCTGCGCCTCTCCTTTTCCCTGCAAAACGCCTACCGCGTCAACACCATCCTCTACGCGATCAAGCAGATCCCGCTGCTCAAGCGCCTGCTGCCCGACTCCCTCTACGCCTGCGCGGGGCTGAAGATCTTCGGCCAGGTCCTGGCCGTGCTGTGGGAGATCGGGACGTTCTTCCTCGGCAAGCTCCTCTACTTTCTGACGATGGTCGTCGGGGTCGGCGTCCTCTACGAGCAGGCGCCAACGGAGGCGGCCTTTGCGCACATCCTGATCTTCCTGACGTTCCTGGGCGCGTTTTTGAACACCTACCTGTTCAACCCCACGCGGGATAAGTACTACGCCGTGATCCTGCTGCGCATGGACGCCCGGGCCTACGCGCTGACGAACTACTTCTACAGCTTGGTCAAGGTCGTGGTGGGCTTTCTGCCCTTTACGCTGCTGTTCGGCCTGCTGGCGGGCGCGCCGGTCTGGCTCTGCCTGCTCCTGCCCTTCTTTGTCGCGGGGTGCAAGCTGGCGGTTGCGGCCGCCTCCCTCTGGGATTACGAGCGCCGGGGCAACGCGCCCAACGAGAACAAGCTGAGCCGGATCGGCTGGAGCATCGGCGGCGTGCTGTTCCTTGCGGCCTATGTGCCCCCGGCGCTGGGCTGGGTGCTGCCGCTGCCGGTCTCGGCGGGCATCGTGCTGCTGGGGATCCTTGCGGGCGCGCTGAGCCTGCGGCGCGTCGCGCGCTTTGCCTACTACCGCCAGATGATGCAGGAGATGCTCTCCCAGTCCATGCAGCAGGTGGACGCGGCCAAGACCGCGGCCCGCAGCGCCACGGCCAAGGCCATCACCGCGGACGCGCGCATCACCAGCCGGCGCAAGGGCTTCGAATACCTGAACGACCTGTTCGTCAAGCGCCACCGCAAGATCCTCTGGCAGAGCGCGCAGCGGATCGCGCTGGTGTGTCTGGGTCTGCTGGTGCTCGCGCTGCTGGCGCTCTATCTGTACCCGGACGCGCGCAGCGGGATCAACGAGGTGCTGCTCTCGTTCCTGCCGTACTTCGTGTTCATCCTCTACGCGATCAACCGCGGCACGGGCTTTACGCAGGCGCTGTTCATGAACTGCGACCGGAGCCTGCTGACCTATTCCTTCTACAAGCAGCCGGGCATGGTGCTGCGCCTGTTCGCGATCCGCCTGCGCGGGATCATCGCGGTCAACCTGCTGCCCGCGGCGGTGATCGGCGGCGGCCTTGCGCTGCTGCTCTACGTCTCCGGCGGGACGGACAACCCGCTCAACTACGCGGTGCTGCTCGTCTCCATCCTGTGCATGAGCGTGTTCTTCTCCGTGCACTACCTGACGGTCTACTACCTCCTGCAGCCCTACAACGCGGGCACGGAGATCAAGAGCGGCACCTACCGGCTCGTGATGATGGCGACCTACCTCGTCTGCTTCTTCCTGATGCAGCTGCGCATGTCGATTCTGCTCTTTGGGGCGATGTGCATCGCCTTCTGCGTGCTCTACTGCATTGCGGCGTGCATCCTGGTGTACAGGTTCGCGCCGCGCACCTTCCGCCTGCGCGCGTAAGGACAAAACGAAGCGCGCTCCGCCCCCGAAACGGGGGGGGGGACGGAGCGCGCTTTTTCTGCGCTCTTTGCGCTTACTTCAGGAAGCCCGCGACGATGCGCGCCTCGGCCTCCTCCTCGGTCAGGCCCAGCGTGCGGAGCTTGGCGATCTGCTCGCCCGCGATCTTGCCGATGGCCGCCTCGTGGATGAGGGCCGCGTCGCCGTGGTTGGCGGTCAGCTCCGGCGCGGCGTCCACGCGGCCGTTGCCCTCGATGATGGCGTCGCACTCGGAGTGGCCCGCGCAGGGCGCGTTGCCCACGATCTTGGAGCGATAGGCCTGGTGCGAGTTGTCCCGCGCAACCGAGCGGGAGACCAGGTTCACGCTCGAGTTTTCGCCGTTCATCTCCACGACGAAGTCGGTCTGTGCCTCCTGCTCCTTCTCGGTCAGGATTCTCTCGCGGATGATGAGGTGCGCATCCTTGCCGACCACGGCCGAGGTCTTGCGGACCGTGGTATCCACGCCGCCCAGCTGCAGGGAGTCCATCTCCAGGCTCGCGCCCTCCTCCAGGTAGATCTCGGTCACCGGGTCGATGGAGCGGATGCCCAGCCCCGTGCCGACGCCCACGTGCTTTTCCTCGTAGAGCACGTGCGAGCCCTTTTCCAGGAAGAAGCGGTGGATGCCGTTGTGCCGGGCCGGCTCGCCCGTCTGCACGTGCACGCCGCAGCCCGCCACGATCAGAACGTCCGCGCCCTCGCCGATGTAGAAGTCGTTGTAGACCACGTCGTCGATGTCGCCGTGCGTCACGCACGCGGGGATGGACACGCGCTCGCCCTTTGTGCCGGGCTGAACGCGGATGACGAGGCCGGGGTTGTCCTCCTTGCTGTCGATCTGGATGTGCTCGGTGGAGCGGCGCTCCACGCAGCTGCCGTTTTCGCGGATGGAATAGGCGTCCGCGTAGCCCTTGCTGTCGTCATAATCCGAAACCATGGTCAAAAGCTGCTTGGTGATCTCATTCATGGCACTCGCCTCCGTAAAGAACCTCCTGTTTGGGGCAGCTGTCGCAGCTCTTTTCGCCGGAGAGGAGCTTGCCCATGATCTCCTGCGCCGGGCCCTGCGCGGTCACGCGCCCGCCCGCGATGACGACGATCTCGTCCGCGATGGCCAAGATGCGCTCCTGGTGGGAGATGATGACCATGGACCCGTTGAGCGTCTTCTGCAGGTCCTGGAAGACCTCGATCAGGTTGTTGAAGCTCCAAAGGTCGATGCCGGCCTCCGGCTCGTCAAAGATGGAAAGGCGCGTGTGCCGCGCCAGCACCGTCGCCAGCTCAATCCGCTTGATCTCCCCGCCCGAGAGCGTGGCGTTGACCTCGCGGTCGATGTATTCGCGCGCGCAGAGCCCGACGCGGCTCAGGTACTCGCAGGCCTCCGCCTTCTGGATCTTGCCGCCGGCGGCCAGCTCCAGCAGGTCCATGACCGTCAGCCCCTTAAAGCGCACCGGCTGCTGGAAGGCAAAGCTGATGCCCAGGCGCGCCCGCTGCGTGATGTCCAGGTTCGTTATGTCCTGACCGTCCAGCTCGATGGAGCCGGAATCCGGCTTCTCCAGTCCGACGATCATCTTGGCGAGCGTCGTCTTTCCCCCGCCGTTGGGGCCGGTGACCACGACGAGCTTGTGGTCCGGTATCTCCAAGTCGATCCCCCGAAGGACTGCGTCGCCGTCGGGGGCCGCCCATTTTACATCGCGCAATGTCAACACGCGGCAGCACCTCTTTCTCAAAACATGTTCTGTGCAATTCTGCCTAGGTTTTGCCGCGCCCGCGGCGCGGCCGGGGCGCGCTTCGCCACCCCTTGGCATTATATCGCATAACCAATCAATTTGGAAGGTTTTTCTCGTAAAATCTCCAAGAAGAGCCGTTCCCCTCCCCCTTTATCATACCCGCGCCCGCGCGCAGAAAAACAGGCCCGGGGCGGTTCCCCGCCGTCCCGAGCCTGTTTTCTTCTTACAAAATGCCGTCACTTCTTGGGCGTCTTTCGCCGGAGCACCACGGCCACCAGCAGCACCGTCAGGCCCGCGATGACCACCAGCGCGATGAGGAACACGGCGCCCGCGGGGATCTGGAGGCCGCCGCCCGCGCTCTCCCCGTCCACGGAGTAGTCGGTCTGCGCCACGCCCGTCACCGCCTCGTTCGGGGTGAGGACGGAGAGGTCGTCCAGGGTCAGCACCGAGGGGGAGAGGATGTTCTGCCCGCTGGTCGTGGTCACGACGAGCGAACCCACGGCCGTAAAGTCCTTGGGGAGGTTGAAGACCACGACGTTCGTATCCGGCACGAGCTCGCCGTCCTCCAGGACCGTGTCGGTATTGCTGTCCAAGATGAGGTTGAGCCAGGGCGATTCCGCCGCAAGGTCCCGGGGCGTGTACTCGCCGTCGTAGCCGAGGCTCGTCAGCGCGATGAAGTAGGTGCAGCCCGCATTCGCCATCTCTTCGTAGTAGATGTTGGCGATTCCGGAGGGCTTGTAGACGTTGCAGCCCTCGGTGATGTCGGGATAGAGCTCGGCGATCTCCGGGGAGATGAGGCCGATGACGCCGATGCGCACGCCGTCCACCTCGAAGATGGCGTAGGGGTCAAAGAGGAGCTCGCCGTCCTGCCGGAGCCAGTTGGCGCACAGCAGCGGGAAGTCCGCGATCGCGCTGAGCTCCTGCAGGCGCTCGATGCCCAGGGCCGCGTCCTCGGTGCCGATGGCCGCGGCGTCGTACGTTGCGGCACCCATGAGCTTTACGGTCTTGAGCCCGTCGCCCTCGAGCGCGTTGCCGCTGTCGAGCAGCAGGGTTTCATAGGCGCTGCGCGTGTTGTCCGCAAGGGAGCGCAGCAGCGGGTAGCCGATGGAGTCGCCGCTGCGCTCCTGCACGCCGTGGGTGTCGCCCGTGTGCAGGATGGCAAAGGTGCCCTCCTGCGCGGCGGTCGCGGTGGGGGCCGCTGACTCAGCGGGGGCCGCCGACTCGGCCAGGGGCGCCGACTCGGCGGGCGCGCTCGTCCCGGCCGCGCCTTCGGCCTGCGCAGGCGCGGGGGTCTCGTCTGCAAAGACCGCCGTGGGCAGCAGCAGAAGGCACAGCAGGAGGCAGAGAATCGCTTTCTTCATGGTCCGTTTCGTCCTTTCGCAGTGTTCGCAAGTTCTCTATCATTATATCCCATCCGGCCGCAGTTGCAAGTGAATGTTTTATGAATCGTTCCGCAAACCCTCCAAAAACTCCCAAAACTGTTAGGACTTCGTAAAGGGAAGGGCGCGGGCGAAACTTTTTCCTGCGCGCTGCGTCCAATGCTGTGGAACCACAAAAACCTTTGGAAAGGCGGAGGAACCCAAATCATGAAAAACTGCAAAAAGCTTCTGCTCCTCGTGCTGGCGCTTTGCCTGGCGCTTGCGGCCGTCGGCTGCGCCCCGGCGGAGGAGGCCGCGCCCGAAGTCAACGTCCCCGTGCAGGACATCGCGGACGAGCTGCTCGCCATGGAGGACCAGTTCGCCTCCATGATGGACTTCGGCGAAGAGGTCGTCTCGGAGATGTGCGGCCTGGACTACTCCCTGCTGGAAGAGGCTTCCCTCAACGACGCGATGATGAACGTCCACGCTCGCGTTCTCTACATCGCCAAGGTCAAGGACATCGCGGACGTCGATACCGTCAAGGAGGCCTTCCAGAAGCGCCTGGACCTGCTGCAGCAGACGTTTGAGACCTACCTGCCCGACCAGTACGAGCTGGCCAAGGCCGGCCAGATCGTGAGCAACGGCAAGTACGTGATGCTCGTCGTCTCCACGGATTCGCAGGCGGTCGTGGACCGCTTCAACGAGATCCTGGACGAGGCGGCGGCTGCGGCCTGAGGCGCACAGCCGGAAACCCGATGGGGAGCGGAGCGGTTCCGCTCCTTATTTCTAGGAAAAAAGGGAAAGGAGGGCGCGCGTGGTCTTTTCGAGCCTGAGCTTTTTGACGCTCTTTCTGCCGCTGACGATCCTGCTCTATTTCGCGGTGCCGCGGCGGTTTCGGAACCTGCTGCTGTTTCTTGCGAGCCTGATCTTCTACGCTTGGGGCGAGCCGGTCTACATCGTGCTGATGCTCTTTTCCTCGGTCGTGGACTACAGCCACGGCCTGCTGATGGAAAAGTTTGACGGCCGGCCGGGCGTGCGGCGGGCGCTGCTCATTTCGTCGGTCGCGATCAACCTCTCGCTGCTCGGCTTCTTCAAGTATGCGGGGCTGGTCGTCTCCACGCTCAACGCGGCGCTCTCGCTCTCCATCCCGGTGCCGAGCGTGGCGCTGCCGGTGGGCATCTCCTTCTACACGTTCCAGACCATGTCCTACTCCATCGACGTCTACCGCCGCAACTGCCCGGCGCAGCGCGACCCGATCGCCTTCGGCTGCTATGTGACGATGTTCCCGCAGCTCATCGCCGGGCCGATCGTGCGCTATGTGGACGTCATGCGCGAGATCAACGACCGGCGCGAGACGTTCGAGGGCTTTTACCTGGGGATCCGGCGCTTTCTCGTGGGCCTTGCCAAGAAGCTGATCCTGGCCAACGGCGTGGGGATGCTGTGGGACTCGGTCTCGGCGCAGCCGGCCGCCTCCCTGTCCGCGCTGAGCGCGTGGCTCGGGGTGCTGGCCTACGCGTTCCAGATCTACTTTGACTTCTCCGGCTATTCGGACATGGCCATCGGCATGGGCCGGATGTTCGGCTTCCAGTTTCCGGAGAACTTCCGCTATCCGTACGTCTCGCGGTCCGTTTCGGACTTCTGGCGGCGGTGGCACATCACGCTGTCGACCTGGTTCCGCGAATACCTCTACATCCCCTTAGGCGGCAACCGCGTGCGCGTGCCGCGCAACATCTTTAACCTCGCGGTCGTGTGGATGGCCACCGGGCTTTGGCACGGCGCGAGCTGGAACTTCCTGCTCTGGGGCGCGTACTTTGGCGCCGTGCTCATCGCGGAAAAGTTCCTCTACGGCAAGGCGCTTTCTCGCGCGCCGGGGTTTGTCGGCTGGGCGTACACGGCGCTGGTGGTGCTCGTGGGCTGGGTGTTCTTCGCGCTGGACGACCTGGGCCGCGGCGCGGCGTACCTCGGCGCGATGTTCGGCGGCGGGGCCGGGGCGGTGGACGCCTACGCCCTGCGGGCGCTGCTCAACTACGGCGCGGTGCTGCTCCTGTGCGCGGCCGCCTCGACGCCGCTCGCCTCCGGGGCGCTGGAGCGCCTGCGCGCGCGCCGGCCCCGCGCGCACAGCGCGCTGACGTACGCGCTGGTGATCGCCGGGTTCGCGCTCTGCCTGATCTACGTGGTGGACGCGGGCTACAACCCCTTCCTCTACTTCCGGTTCTGAGTTGGGAGGTGAACGCATGAAAAAAGCCATCTGCATCGGCTTTGTGGCGGTGCTGTTTCTTTCGCTGCTGCTGACGGTCTTCCTGCCGGACCAGAGCTTTTCGGAGATGGAAAACCGCTACCTTGCGGGCAAGCCGGAGCTCTCCCTGCAGGCGGTGCTCTCCGGCGACTGGATGGAGGACATGGAGACCTACCTTGCGGATCAATTCCCCGGCCGGACGTTCTTTGTGCGGACGAAGGCGACGCTCAACTTCCTGCTGGGCCAGCGGGAGATCGGCGGGGCCTACGTCGGCGCGGACGGCCAGCTCTTCGAGGTCTTCTCCAAGGACCTGGACGCGGAGCGCCTGTCGCAGAACGCGCAGATCCTCTCGCAGTTCGCGGAAAGCCAGACGGGCCGCGTCTACTTCCTGCCCGTGTACTCCGCCTTCACCCTCTACCCGGAGCGCCTGCCGGCCTTTGCCCAGGAGCCGGACGAGCGGGCGATCCTCGCGGCCCTGGGCCTTCCCGAGAGCGTCGCCGTCGCGGATGCGTATGCGGACTTCCTCGCCCACAAGGGGGAGGACCTCTACTTCCGCACGGACCACCACTGGACGCAGGACGGCGCGTACCTGGCCTACCGGGCGTTCTGCGAGGCGGCGGGCTTTGCGCCCGCGGAGGATCTCGCGGCCGTGGAGAGCGCGCAGCCCTTCTTCGGCTCGCTCTTCTCCAAGGCGCCGCTGTGGGGGCTCGCCGGGGATAGCCTGCGCCTCTACGAGATCCCGCGCAAGGTCCAGGTGACGTACGACCTGGAGAAGACGGCGGACAGCCTCTACACCCTCTCCGCGCTGGAGAAAAAGGACCAGTACACGGTCTTCCTCGACGGCAACCACGCGCGCGTGGACATCGAGACGGACGCGGGCACGGGCAGGACGCTCGTCGTGCTGCAGGACTCCTTCGCGCACGCGCTGGTGCCCTTCCTCGCGAATCACTACGACACCATCGTGGTGCTGGACCTGCGCTACTACAACCTGCCCGTCTCCGACGTGCTCGCCGAGCATCCCGGCGCGGACATCCTGTTGACCTACAACCTGAGCTGGCTTGCGCAGGACGCGAACCTGTTCAAGCTCCTGCGGTAAAAAAACGCCCGCCCGGCAGGAAAGCCCTGCCGGGCGGGCGGCGTTTGTCTTGGAATCAGAAGACGAGCTTTGCGGCGATGTAGTCCTCCAGCTTGTCGACGGGGATGCGCTCCTGCTGCATGGTGTCGCGGTCGCGCACGGTGACGCAGTTGTCGGTCGCGGTGTCAAAGTCCACGGTGATGCACAGCGGCGTGCCGATCTCGTCCTGGCGGCGGTAGCGCTTGCCGATGGAGCCGGTCTCGTCGTAGTCCACGCTGAACTTCTTGCGCAGGCGGTCGTAGATCTCGGTCGCGGCCTCGCCCAGCTTGTTCTTCTGCAGGGGCAGGACGGCCGCCTTGAACGGCGCGAGCATGGGGTGCAGGTGCAGCACCACGCGCACGTCCGGGTTGCCCTTGGCGTCGGTGAGGGTCTCCTCCTCGTAGGCGTCGCAGAGGAAGGCCAGCGCCGCGCGGTCCGCGCCCAGGGAGGGCTCGATGCAGTAGGGGATGTAGCGCTCGTTCGTCACGGGGTCGATGTACTCCATCGGCTGGCCGGAGTGGTCCTGGTGCTGCTTGAGGTCGTAGTCCGTGCGGTCGGCCACGCCCCAGAGCTCGCCCCAGCCGAAGGGGAACTTGTACTCAAAGTCCGTCGTCGCCTTGGAGTAGAAGGCGAGCTCCTCCTTCTCGTGGTCGCGCAGGCGCAGGTGCTCGGGATCGATCCCCAGGCTCAGCAGCCAGTCGCGGCAGAACCCGCGCCAGTACGCGAACCACTCCAGGTCCTCGCCGGGCTTGCAGAAGAACTCCAGCTCCATCTGCTCGAACTCGCGCGTGCGGAAGGTGAAGTTGCCGGGCGTGATCTCGTTGCGGAAGGACTTGCCGATCTGCGCGATGCCGAAGGGGATCTTCTTGCGGGTGGTGCGCGCGACGTTCTTAAAGTTGACGAAGATGCCCTGCGCGGTCTCCGGGCGCAGGTAGATCTCGTTCTGGCTGTCCTCGGTGACGCCCTGGAAGGTCTTGAACATCATGTTGAACTTGCGGATGGAGGTAAAGTCGCTCTTTCCGCACTGGGGGCAGGCGACGTGGTTCTCCGCGATGTAGGCCTCCAGCTTTTCGTCGCTCCAGCCGTCGGCGCTGATGCCGCAGACCTGCTCGATGAGCTGGTCCGCGCGGTAGCGGCTCTTGCAGGCCTTGCAGTCGATGAGCGGGTCGTTGAACGAGCCCACGTGGCCGGAGGCCACCCAGACCTCGCGGTTCATCAGGATCGCGCAGTCCACGCCCACGTTGTACTTGCTCTCCTGCACGAACTTCTGCCACCAGGCGCGCTTGACGTTGTTCTTAAACTCCACGCCCAGGGGGCCGTAGTCCCAGGTGTTGGCCAGGCCGCCGTAGATCTCGGAGCCGGCAAAGATGAATCCCCGCCCCTTGCACAGGGCGACCAGCTTGTCCATAGAAGGTGCTGCCATGTCGATTTTCCTCCTCATTTCTGCAAAAAATAGCCCTTCGTCCCCTCTGTTTGGGACGAAAGGCATTTCGCTTTCCGCGGTTCCACCCAAGTTGGCAGAAAACCCATTCTGCCCGCCTTCATTGATGGTGCGCTCGCCGACCGCCTTCTCCGCCGCGGGGCGCCGGCTCTCACCTGCCGCCGGCTCTCTGCACTGCCCGGGTGCTGCGGGTACTTGTTTCGGGTCACTGCGCGATTCGATTCTAGGGACAGGGTAGCCCATTCCGCGCGCCTTGTCAAGCAAAAGCCCAAAACTTAACAGGGTTTTTCCAGGCGCTGCGAAATGGAACAGCCGGAAAGCAGCCCCCGCTCTTTCGCAATGCGACAAAATATGCTATCATTGTTTTCGAATCCGGCGCCCAGCCAGAAAGAAGGGAAAGAACAGCATGGAAACGCGATACAGCCCCTCGGGGAAGAAGAAAAAACGCCCCATGCGCTGGCAGCAGAAGGCCGCGCTCGTCCTGAGCGGCGCGCTGGTCGTCGCCTTCTGCGCCTTTGGTCTGCCATACATGATCGTGGGGGATGTGGTCCAGGCCTCGCCCCCCACCGGAACGCCCGCGGCCCCGTCCGCAACGCTCCCCGCCGTCCCGGCCTCCGCCTCGCCCGCGCCCTCGGACGCGCCGGCGGAGACGGCCACGGCCACGCCCGAGCCCACGCCCTTTGTCCCGATCCTCACAGAGGACGCGGAAAACGGCGTCTGGGCCTATGAGGACGCGGCCGTCCGCATCGACATCGAGCGCCAGCAGCCCCTGGACGGCGTCGTGGCCACGGCCGCGGTCATCACGCCCAAGCAGGGCGCCCTGCCCCTGCGCACCGCCTTTGCCGAGGGCACCTTCGGCCAGAACGTGCGCGCCCGCACGCGGGAGATCGCCGACTCCGTGGGCGCGGTCTTCGCCATCAACGGCGACTACTGCGGCTTCCGCGACGACGGCATCATCGTGCGCGACGGCGTCTCCTACCGCGACAACCCGGCGCGCGACGCGCTCTGCCTGTTCCAGGACGGCACCATGCAGATCCTGGACGAGGACGAGATGGACGTCGAGGCGCTCCTTACGCAGGGGCTGTGGGACAGCTGGTCCTTCGGCCCGGCGCTGGTGGTGGACGGCGTGCTGCCGGAGCGCTATGACACGGACGTCTCCGGCAAGAACCCCCGCACGGCGATCGGCCAGCGCGCGGACGGCAGCTACGTCGCGGTCGCGGTGGACGGCCGCCTGCCCGGCTACAGCGAGGGCATGACCATCGAGGAGCTGGCGCAGTACATGCTGAACCTTGGCTGCGTGACCGCCTACAACCTCGACGGCGGCATGACCAGCTGCATGTACTTCAACGGCAGCGTCATCTCCACGCCCTGCGGCACGGCCAACCAGGAGCGCTCCGTCAGCGACATCCTCTTCGTCGCCCCGGCGGAGTGACGCACGGGAAAGAGAAGGTCTGTGCTTTCAGCCGGGCGCGCTCCCGGCGGTCTACCGCCGCGTCGCGCGGGACTTTCCGCCCATTGCGTATCCGCCCCTGCGCAAGATGCGCGCGCAGCTTGCGCGCGGCGCGGTGGAGGGCGTGCTCTGCGAGCGCCAGGGGCGCCCGGCCGCCTATGCGTTCCTGCTGCGCGCGCCGGAGGCCAAGAGCCTGCTCCTGCTGCTCTACGCGGTGGAGCCGGAGATGCGCGGCTCGGGCGTTGGGAGCGCCTTCCTGCGCACGCTGCTGGAGCGCGCCTCCGGCGCGGCGGGCCTCTACGCCGAGGTGGAAAAGGAGGAACTCGCCCCGGACGCGGCCGAGCGGCGCATCGCCTTTTACGAGCGGCTGGGCTTTTCGCGCGGCGAGGGGCTGTACTACTACCTCTTCTACCGCCCCCTGGCCGATCCCCGCCATCCGGATGCCGCGCCCGCTGCGGGCGCGGCCCTGTCCAGACTGACCGGCAGCAAAATCTCTTCCTTCTGAGCGGCTTGCACAAAGCCGCTCTTTTTGTACATTTCCTTGGCCGTATCCGCGTCGTCCGTGACCAGGTAGATCGTCTCGGCCCCCAGGCGCCTCGCCCGGCGAATGAGCTCGGCAAGCATCGCCCGCCCGAACCCCTGCCGCTGGTGGCGCGGCGACACGTCGAAATCCTCGATCTTGGCGTAGGTCCCGCAGAGGAACAGGTCGCACACGCTCACCACGCGCCCGGCGTGGTAGCCCAGCAGGTGCTGCACCCGCCCGGAAAGGTAGACCTCCCGCCGGCGCACAAACCGCCGCCGGATGAAGTCCCGGCCGTAGTCCCGCCCGTTGACGTCCAGGTCAAAGGCCAGGGCCTGCGCGCAGAGCGCGGGCGTGAGCGGCAGCACCGCAAGGTCCGGCCGCGGCGCGCGGATCTCCTCCCGGAGCACAAAGTAGTCGTAGACCGTGCGCATCGCCGCGCAGGGCAGCGCGGGCGCGCGCCCCTCCACCGTCAGGTTCAGAAAGGGCATCCCCTCCGCCCGGCGAAAGCGCATCTCCTGCGCGCAGGCGCGCAGCAGCTGCGGCGCCGAGGGCGCGCCCGCAAAATAGGTCAGGTTGTGCGCATACAGGTCCGGGATGCCGTCGTCCCGCAGGCGAACCCCGCCCTCCACCGGCTCCGCCCGGCAAAATGCCGAAAGATAGGCGAGCTCCGCCGCAAAAAAGCTCTGCACATCGTCCCCTCCGTTCTGCCGCGCGTGCGCGGCGGCCAACGGGAAATAGTATAACACGGCAAAGTGCCGTTGTACACTCCCGCTTCACGCGGGGGATTGCAGGCGCTCCGGACGATGGGATAGCGGCTTTTTTGTGCGGTGTGTGAAGGTTCGCAAAACATTCGTAAAAGTTATGTAAATAAAATCAATTATTTTTTACTGAATTTCCCGAATGCTTATGAAATCATAATCGAAAAGAAATGCCTTTTCCCCGGTGTTCTTCCCAGCTCCGTTTCACATCGTGAAAACTTATGGAAGAACATCGAAAAAGGACTTGATTTTTTAGAAAAATTTTTGTAAACTCCATCTTAAGAGAATATGGACATAAGCTGTTCATATTTCCGCGCGCATGCGCAAGAAAACAAAAGGAGGAATTGCCATGTCCCTGAAGAAGAGCATCGCCATCATCTTGACGCTGATGATGGTTGTGGCCATGCTCGCCGGTTGTTCGACGACGACCGAGACGCCGGCCACCTCTCCGGAAGCCACGTCGGGCGACGCTGCGCCCGCCGATGGCGGCGAAGAGCAGCCTGCGGAGGAAGTGGCCGAGCGCACCCCCGCGACCTTCCACTTCTTCTACTCCTCTTCCGCCACCACGACGGTCGACCCCTGGCTGGACACCCCTGTGGGCCAGTGGCTGCAGGAGAAGACCAACGTCGAGCTGGAGATCGAGTACCTGGTCGGCTCTGACGTCCGCCAGAAGGCCTCCCTTCTGATCGCCGCGGGCGAGTATCCGGACATCATGACCACGGGCGACGCCTCCGGCGACTACTTCGCGGCCGGCGCCTTCATCCCGCTCAACGACTACATCGAGAATTCTACCAACATCAAGAACTGCTTCACCGAGTCCCAGCTCAAGCTGATGACGCAGGAAGACGGCAACATCTACTGGTTCGGCTCTCACGCCTCCGAGAACTCCGTCTACCCCAGCGCCGGCTACTACCTGAGCATGGACCTGCTGGAAAAGGCCGGTTACCCCGAGGTCACCACCTTTGAGCAGTGGCAGGACCTGATCATCGAGTACGTCGAGGCCAACCCCACCTATAACGGCACCTCCGTCATCGGCATCACCGAGCCCACCGAAGCCTGGCGTGCTTCTGCCGTGCAGTACGGCGGCTCCCGCTTCCTGGCCGGTTACCAGAACGACGGCCTGACCGTCGTCGATCCGGAAACCCTGGAGGCCAAGGTCATCATGACCCAGGACTTCCAGAAGGAATTCTGCCTCATGCTCAACCGCATGTGGAACCTGGGCATCGCAGACCCGGAGATGTTCATGCAGACCGATGAGCAGCTGCAGGCCAAGATCGGCTCCGGCCGCATCACCGGCACCTACGACCAGCGCTCCATGATCCAGGTCGGCCTGGACGCTCTGGAAGCCAACGATCCTTCCCGCATGCTGGTGGCCTTCCCCGTGACCTTTGAGGGCGTGGAGCGCGAGCGCTACCGCGGCCCGCGGTCCTTCGCCGGCGGCTCCGGCCTGGCCATCACCGTCTCCTGTGAAGATCCCGACCGCGCCTTCCAGTTCCTGGACGACCTGGCCAGCGAAGAGTGCCAGACTGTTCTGCGCTGGGGCATCGAGGGCACCGACTGGTCCTACGGCGAGGACGGCGGCCTGGTGAAGACCGACGAGCAGTGGGCCCAGTACAACGACATCAACTACAAGCAGACCTCCGGCATCGAGCAGATGGGCTGGTTCAACTTCTGGCCGGGCCTGGAGCCCTTCCCCACGAGCGGCACCATCGCCTCTCCCTCCAACACGCCGGAATACGCGCAGCAGGCCTACGAGGACTACGAGCTGGAGTTCCTCTCCCACTATGACGCGGAGACCTTCTGCGACTGGTTCGATCCGTCCTATGACGCGGAGTACGAACCCGGCTGGTCCATCCGCCAGCGCATCGACACCAGCGACCCGAGAAAGATCGCCGGCGAGACCGCGCTCACCATCACCCTGGAGTACATCCCGCAGCTGACCCAGTGCGCGCCCGAGGACTTTGAGACCGTCTGGGCCGAGTTCGTCAGCAAGCTGGATGAGCTGCCCCTGGACGAGTACGAAGAGCTCGCCACGCAGATGATCCAGGAGGGCGCCGCGAACTACCAGAACTAAGCGCTGCAAGAGCGGCATGGGCCTGTGGCGGGCGCGCAAGCGCTCCCACAGGCCCTCTTCTAAAGATCGGGAACGCGAAAAAGGGTAAAGAAGATATAACTCAATAATAAAAATTTTACCGAAAAATATAGAATATAAAAGGAGTGATGGATCGGTTAACAAAATATGAAATGTGAATGCGGCATAAACTGACAATAAAATGTGTCAGCCCCCGGAAAACCGCGAAGGTTCCCCGCACTTTTCGGGGAAAAACCTGGAAAATTCACCCCTTGTGTTTCAACATGCGGAAACCTGTAGAAAAACACCGGAAAGCATATTGATTTTTCGTGAACCCTTGTGTAAACTGGGAGCTGGTGAAATCATCACAGAACATTAACATTTCACCGGAAGCACAAATCACACAAGGGGGAATCGAAATGACCGCAAAGAAGAGCATTGCGCTGCTCATCGCGCTGGCGATGGCGGTGGCCATGCTGGCCGGATGCTCGTCCGGCACGCCTACCGATGCGAACGATCCCGCCTCCGCCGGCGACGGCAGCGCCGCCGCAACCGGAGACGAGAGAACGCCCGCGACCTTCTCGCTGCTGCAGATGGCGGCGGCGACCTCCACCGTGGACCCGTGGATTGACACGCCTGTGGGCCAGTACCTGCAGGAAAAGACCAACGTCGAGCTGGAGATCGAGTTCCTGGTCGGCTCCGACGTCCGCCAGAAGGCCTCGCTGCTGATCGCGGCGGGCGAGTATCCGGATCTGCTCACCACGAGCGACGCCTCCGGCGACCTCAAGGCGGCGGGCGCGTTTGTTCCGCTCAACGACTACATCGCCAACTCCACCAACATCAAGAACTGCTACACCGAGTCGCAGATCAAGCTCATGACGCAGGAGGACGGCAACATCTACTGGTTCGGCAACCACGCCTCCGAGAACGCCGTCTACCCCACCGCGGGCTACTACCTGAACATGGACCTGCTCGCGCAGGCCGGCTACCCGCAGGTGACCACGTTTGAGCAGTGGCAGCAGCTCATCATCGACTATGTCGAGGCGAACCCGACCTACAAGGGCCAGTCCACCATCGGCATCACCGAGCCCACGGAGGCCTGGCGCGCCTCCGCCGTGCAGTACGGCGGCTCCCGCTTCCTGGCCGGCTACCCGAACGACGGCCTGACCGTCATCGACCAGGAGACCCTGGAGGCCAAGGTCGTCATGACCCAGGACTTCCAGAAGGAGTTCTGCAAGATGCTCAACAAGATGTGGAACCTGGGCATTGCGGACCCCGAGATGTTCATGCAGACCGACGAGCAGCTGCAGTCCAAGATCGGCTCCGGCCGCGTCGCGGGCATGTACGACCAGCGCTCAATGATCTCCGTGGGCCTGGACGCGCTGGAGGCCAACGATCCCTCCCGCATGCTGGTCGCCTTCCCGGTGACGTTTGAGGGCGTGGAGACCGAGCGCTACCGCGGCGCGCGCACCTTCCAGCCGGGCTTTGGCATCGGCATCTCCGTCACCTGCGAGGATCCGGACCGCGCGTTCCAGTTCCTGGACGACCTGGCCAGCGAAGAGTGCCAGACCGTGCTGCGCTGGGGCATCGAGGGCACCGACTGGTCCTACGGCGAGGACGGCAGCCTGGTGAAGACTGCGGACCAGTGGGCGCAGTACAACGACGTGTACTACAAGCAGGAGCAGGGCATCGAGCAGATGGGCTGGTTCTACTTCTGGCCGGGCCTGGAGGCCTTCCCCACGAGCGGCACCATCGCCTCCCCCTCCAACACGCCGGAGTACGCGCAGCAGGCCTACGAGGACTACGAGCTGGAGTTCCTCTCCCACTATGACGCGGAGACCTTCTGCGACTGGTTCGATCCGTCCTATGACGCGGAGTACGAACCCGGCTGGTCCATCCGCCAGCGCATCGACACCAGCGACCCGAGAAAGATCGCCGGCGAGACCGCGCTCACCATCACCCTGGAGTACGTGCCCAAGCTGGCCCAGTGCGCGCCGGAAGACTTCGACGCGATTTGGGACGAGTTCGTCGGCAAGCTGGCCGACCTGCCCCTTGCCGAGTACGAGCAGCTGGTCACCCAGATGGCGCAGGAGAGCGCGCCCAACTACCAGAACTAACGGTTTGAATTTCTGAAGAAAGCCCGCGGGAGCGCGGAAGGCGCGCTCCCGCACGGCCTTCTCCGCCTGAGGATTGGGCGAGATACCGCACAGGCGCCGGATTCCTCCCCATGGGCTTCAGTTCAATTCAAACTATGATCCATTCTACCGAAACCTATAGAAAAGGGGGATTTCCTGTGAGCGCACAGAGCAGTGCGGTTGTAAAGCCGAAAAAGCAGCTTGGCTTCTGGCGGCAGGTTTGGCGGCAAAAGCAGCTGGTCATCCTGTCCCTGCCGGTGATCTTCGTCATCCTCTTCAACTACGTGCCCCTGTGGGGCTGGCTCGTCGCCTTCTTTAACTACAAGCCGACCACGGGCTTCAACGTCTTTGCCAACGAGTTCCGCGGCCTGGAATACTTCCAGGCGCTGTTCCAGGACGAGTACTTCTGGCGCGGCCTTAGAAACTCCCTCGGCATGGGCGTGCTGAAGATCATCTTCTCCTACGTGTTCTCGCTGATGCTGGCGGTGATGATCAACGAGGTGCGCGTGAGCTGGTTCAAGCGCACGGTGCAGACGATCTCCTACCTGCCGCACTTCGTCTCCTGGGTTGTCGCGGCGAACCTGATCTTCGTCACCTTCTCCCCGGACAGCGGTATCGTCAACGAGGTGCTGCTGGCCCTTGGCATCATCGATCACCCCGTCTCCTTCATGGGCATGCCGCAGATCTTCTGGCTGATGGTCGCCCTGGCCGACGTCTGGAAGAGCGCGGGCTATAACGCCATCGTGTACCTGGCGGCCATGACCTCCATCGACCCCTCGCTCTACGAGTCTGCGGACATCGACGGCGCAGGCCGCTTCTCCAAGATCTGGAACATCACCCTGCCTTCCATCACGCCCACGATCAAGATCCTGCTGGTGCTGTCCATCGGCCGCTTGCTGTCGGTCGGATTCGAGCAGGTCTACCTGCTGAAATCTGCCTCCACCACGGAGACCGCTTCCACCCTGGAGGTCTACATCTACGACTTCTATATGAAGTACGGCATGTGGGCGCAGGGCTCGGCGATGTCCATCTTCAACTCCCTTGTCTCCGTCGTGCTGATCGTCGGCTGCAACCTGCTGGCGAAGCGCCTGGACGGCGAGGGCATCATGTAAGGAAAGGGGTGGCAGAAAATGACTGCACAGCCGATGCAAAAGCAAAAGATGAAGGTCGGGCACATCTCCGGCAATACGTCCAGCCTGATCTTCGACATCGTCAATACGATCCTGCTCCTGATGGTCTGCGTGATCACGCTCTACCCGTTCCTGAACACCGTGGCCATCTCCTTCAACGACTCGACGGACGCGGTCTACGGCGGCATCTACCTCTGGCCGCGCGTGTTCTCCCTGCGCAGCTATGAGACCATCCTCCTGCAGAGCTCGACGATTCCGCACTCCGCACTGATCTCCGCCCTGCGCGCGGTGATCGGCACGGCGCTGAGCATCCCGCTGTCGATGATGCTGGCGTACGTCATGAGCCGCCGCGACTTCGTTCTGCGCTCGGCCGTGACGAAGCTGGTGCTCTTCACCATGTACGTCAGCGGCGGCCTGATCCCGACGTTCCTGACCTACCGCGCCTACGGCCTGATGAACAACTTCCTGGTCTACATCCTGCCGGGCTGCATCTCCGCCTTCAACGTCCTGGTCATGCGCTCCTTCATCCAGGGCCTGCCCTATGAGCTGATCGAGTCGGCCAAGATCGACGGCGCGAGCGAATACCGGATCCTGTTCGGCATCGTGTTCCCGCTGTCCATGCCGGTCATCGCGACCATCGGCCTGTTCGTCAGCGTCAGCCAGTGGAACCAGTGGTTTGACACCATGCTCTACTGTTCCGGTGAAAAGGACCTGATCACCCTGCAGTACGAGCTCAAGCGCATCCTGGACACGGCCAACTCCATGACCGGCGACTCGGTCACGGCGGACGCCATGGCCAGCACCGCCTCCGAGGGCAGCGGCCGCGTCACCACCCAGACCATCCGCGCGGCGATGACGGTCATCTCCGTCGTCCCGATCGCCTGCGTCTATCCCTTCCTGCAGAAGTACTTCGTGAAGGGCCTGACGCTGGGCGCGGTCAAGGGATAAGGCTTGACATCTGCCTGCGAAAATGTATCATGTACTCTGTACATGGTACATTTTCTGTATTCATCTGGAATGTGGAGGATCTATGAACGAAGAAATGAAGGACCCGATCATCCTGCCCTCCGGCGAGGACCTGAAAAAGCCCCTGCGGCACCGCGACCCGCGCAAGGGCCGCCTGCTGCTGCTGGCGCTGGGCGGCATCGTGGTGCTGGCCGCGCTGGTCATCGGCGTGACGAAGCTGGCGCAGGCCATCGGCGAATACGTGGAACTCAACACCGACCACACCGTGCACCTGACGGATACCACCGCGGACAAGGTGCAGCGCATCGAGATCCAGGGCCGCACCGCGGTGACCATCACCCGGCGCGACGGGGTCTATTCCGTGCGCGAACTGAGCGCGGCGGTGACCTCGCAGTCCGCCTGCGAGGCGGCCTTCTCCAACGCGGCGACGCTGCTGGCCGAGGGCGTGGCCGCCGAGGGCGTGACGGACTTTGCCGCCTACGGCCTGGACGATCCGGTTTCCACCGTCAACATCACCTATACGGACGGCACGACGCTCCTGCTCGAGATCGGCGACGTGGCGCCTGCCTCCCAGCACTACTACGTGCGCGTGGACGGCGGGGACACGGTCTACCTCATGCGCCCCCTGATCGTGGAGATGTTCTCCGAGGGCGTCGCGGCCTACCGCGATCTTTCCGGCTTTGCCGTCGCCACGGACGGGCTCGCCGCCTTCCGCGTGGAGACCGGCGGGGAGGTCTTTGCCATGGAGCACCACGCGCGCACGGGCGGCTCCGCCTTCACCCAGTGGCAGATCGTGGAGCCGGAGCTGGCCAACACGGACACCGCGCTGGCCGAGAGCCTGGTGAGCAGCCTGTCCGGCGTCCAGCTGGAGTCCTTTGTCCGCAGCACGCCGGACAAGGCGCAGTACGGCCTGGACGCGCCCTGGCGCACGCTGCTGCTCACCTACGAGGACGGGACGACGCTCCAAATGGACCTGGGCGCGGACGCGGGCCTGGGCAGCTACTACGCCTGCTTTGACGGCTCGGACGACGTCTATACCGTCAGCAGCAGCGACGTCGCCTTCCTGGACGCGGCGACGCTGCAGAACCTCGTCAACGAGTTTGCCAACATCGTGGCCATCTCCGGCGTGGAGCAGCTCACGGTGGACCTGGACGGCGCGCAGGCGACCTTTGTCATCGACCGCTCGGGCGAGGAGGACGTGGTCCTGCGCGACGGCCAGAGCGTGGACGCCGAGGCTTTCAAGGCGGCGTTCCAGGCGATCAACGTCGTACCGGTCAACGGCTTCACCTCGGCCGAAGAGGTCGCCGAGGCGCCCGCGGTCCTGACGCTCACCTACGTGTTCTCCGGCGAGGAGGAGCCCTACACCGTGACCTACCTCGACTCCAGCATCAACAACTACGCCCTGCGCAAGAACGACAGCGTCTCCGTCACCGTCTCCAAGGAGGCCTGCGCGGACATGCTCGCGCAGCTCCGCGCGCTGCTGGCCTAAAGCCGCGCGCCGCCCGCCGGAATCCCCCCAAATGGGCTCCGGCGGGATTTTTTTGCCCCGCAACCGAAAGTTTCCCCCTGCGCAACCGCAGGATTCTGGACAATCTTCCCTGCGCATGGTACACTTAGGGCCGAAAAAAGGAGGTGGGCACATGCCCTTTGGCCAGAACGTCCAACGCCTGCGGCGCGCCGCGGGCCTCTCCCAGGAGGAGCTCGCCGAGCGCCTGGGCGTCACCCGCCAGGCCGTCAGCAAGTGGGAGCGGGACAGCGCCTATCCGGAGATGGAAAAGCTCGCCCGGATGAGCCAGCTCTTTGGCGTGACCGTGGAGGCGCTCCTGAACGGCGACCCCGCGCCGG
>ERZ827492.334-NODE-334-length-46533-cov-7.004561_pt1 | contig 46533 bp, 34 predicted proteins | sample MGYA00519704_ERZ827492 | MGnify/ENA primary metagenome ERZ827492 (study PRJEB31778, sample SAMEA3449325) | human gut metagenome | biome: human gut; feature: human-associated habitat; material: faeces | place: United Kingdom | collected 2010/2012 ... | reverse complement strand
TAAGTATCACACAATTAGAGGAATCTGTCAGGGCACGGGATTATTGAGCGGTTACCTTTTTCCAGTAGCAACTTGACATAGTCGGAAGTTGTCCTTCTCTGCCGTCTGGCACGTGCTTCCAGCTCCGCCTTCATCTCGGGCGAGATCCGGATAGACAACGATGTCAGCGGCTGGCCTCCATCTTTGGGACGTCCTGCCATGTGTTGACCTCCTATGCACTTGTAAAGGTTCGGCGGACTTGCTTCCGCTGTTCGCTTCCGCGCGTCCGGTCGGGGACTCGCTTGCGCTTGTCCGGTCGGTTGTGTGTCTTGCCTGTTGACGTGTACATCATAGCATGGCGGGCAGAGACTGTCAAGCCCCCTGAAAAAGATTTTTTTGATATCGTGGGATGTAAAGAGATCGTCAAAACATCACTACACCCACGAAACAGCCCGCATGGCAATACAGAGCCGTGTCGCTCACCCATGCGGATGACGGCGGGATAGATATCGACGGCTTGAAAACGATCTCGAAAAAGTTTGCGGCGGGCGGAGAGAGTAGAACAGCGAGCAAGAGCACGGAGGGAGAAGCTACAATATAGGCGCGAACAACGGGAGCAAGCAGGCCACGCACAGGGGGCGAGCGCAGCGAGCACGGCCACGCGGCCACACGGACAGCGGGCGCAGCGCGCACGGCGGCGCAAGGTACAAGGGTACACTGTATATAGGTTCAATGTGACACATGTATGCAATATATAGTGTCAAGTAAATGTGCTTGACAGCAAAAATGTGCCCTAAATATAGGGAAAAGTCAGCATTAACAAGGTTATTACCCACCATATCCAACAAAAGTACATGAAACGACACCACCTTGAGACGGTCTCCAGATAAAAAATACCGCTCTTTGGGCATATCCCGGTATTCGGTACCCCCGGGGGTATTTTACATTTGCAGACATGCGACTTTTTGAGTCGAATCGGGGCAGCGTTTCCCCCTCCATCTCACATCAAATTTACCACATCAATTCGATCTCATTTCACCACAATTTCCTCTCATTTCAGGCGTTTTTTCATGCTTTTCCCGTTGATGTCTTCCACTTTTTGTGCTATACTATTGATGTCAAGATACAATCCTTAATACGAACAAGGAGGCACCGCATCATGATTATTGACATGGAAAAGTACCGCCACGGACATTGCCGCAACGTAAGTCAATCCCGCGGGGCCGCGCAAGCAATTGCGGCGCAAGTAGTTGCTGCGCAAGTAGTTGGAATGGCGGCGGCAGCAAGTGTGCCGGCGGCAAGTGTGTTGGAGCCGACCCCTTTTCCGGGAGCGGCGGCGAGCGAAGCCGGACGTATTTACAAGAAGCCAAACTATGAGAAGCGAGCTGCCGACCCCATCACCGACCCTTCTCTGTTACGGGCAGTGCTGGCAACCTTGCGGGCAGGCGGCAAGTACGGCCCCCGCAATGAGATGATCTTCAAGGTGGGCGTGGCCAGCGGCAGACGGTGCGGGGATGTGCTGAACCTGCAAGTGCGGGAAGTGTGGGATGCGGCCCATAATGCAGTGCGGCCGGGCATTCGCTACTGGGACCAGAAGACCCGGCGCTGGCTGGCGTTCTATTTGGATGAAGGTATGCGGGCGGAATTGGAAGCGTATTTGCGGGAGGCCGGCATTCCCCTGGACGACCCGGATGCCTACATTTTTCCAAGCCAGAAGAAGGGCCCCATGAGCGTGGATGCTTACGGGAAGATTCTGGACAAGGTGGCGGAGAAGCTGGGGTTGCAGGGGGTGCTGCACTTGTCGACACACTCTATGCGGAAGACTTTCGGGTATAATGGCTTCCGGGCCAATGGCAGTGAGTTTGTGACGGACGCCTTGGGCCATTATAATGAGAAGAACACCTTGACCTACTTGGGGATTGATGCGGAATACCTGCGGGCTGGTTATGAGGAACTGTGTATGAGCAATTTGTGGAAATGTGGAGATAAATAGGATAGGCGGGCGGAAGCGGCAATGGCAGCGACGCCCGCCATTTGCGCCAAGGATATGAGGAATTAAAAGCTAGTTCTTTATGGAGGAATTGTTAGGAAGTACAGGCGCGCGTAGCAAGCCATTTGCGGGAAGGCTATGAACAACTGGCAATTTCTTCCCTGTGGTCAGATAGATAAAATAAGCGACGAGCAACGGAAACTAAAGGAGTGGGGATTCTTCACCTCGCTCCTTTTTTTGTACGGGCGGCCCATGGCCGCTGCTCGCGGTACCCGCTCGCCTTTTCGCCGTCGTTGCCCACTCCGCCCACCTACTCGCCTTGCGGCTCGACGGCATTGCTAGACGCTAGTCGCCCCGCTATGCTCGCAGCGTTGCTAGACGCCAGTCACGCCGCCATACCCCCACCCGTATGATCGATACTTTCAGATAAGAACTTGACATGGTCTAAAAATTGCGCTATAATATATCATATAATCAAGCTGAGGATGTAATGAAACGATTTCGATATCCCAAGTTGGGATATCAACTCGATATATTATATTTTATAAAATGTTAAAATATAACTATAAGTAGTGCCTCTAGCCTTTATATATGAGCAAGAGCAAAAGATAAAGTGCAGTCGCGGCCGTCGCTACCTCTGCCTATTTTCAATCACATAATGTAATACATATAATTACAAAAATTGACATTTATACAGATTGCTGATATAATGAAAAATAACCGGGCAGCTTCTATCTAGAGACGAGTGCTTACGCTATCGAAGAACGGTTCTGACTCATCGGTACCGAGCGATACGGTATGGCCAAATAAGCGTGGAAGCTATCCAAGGGAGGGAGTTAATTGACTCCTTCTCTTTTTTTACTTTAATCTCCTCAAAATTGAGGAATGCGTCCACCATACGTCCCCGCGCCCACCTAGGTACTGCTCCCTTTTTCTTTATGGGCTACTGAATTAATCTATATTTAACATTCAGTTTAACATTTGACTTCTGAATTTCTTCTTTTTATAAGATATAATCTATAGTAGAAAGTATGATGAATACACTAACGTACCTGCTCCTAACCCCCTCGCGCGCAACGTAACAGTCTCCTCCGCACCCCGCGCGCTCGGGCTTTTTTTTATTTACAAAATCGCTCTTCTTAAGGCGCGCGGCGGCCCCTCTTCACTCGCCACCCGTCGTCCTTGCCGGTCAAAGCTGTGCTAACAGGCAACAAACGCCTCCTCCCTTTTTTGTGTATGGGCTAGGCGGCAAGGCCGCCGCACAAGCCAGCCGCCGCGGGGGAATGGGTGAATTTTGGCGGGGGCGCCGGAGCTTGGCGGAGGCGTTCCTGCAAAAAGAGGGAAGGGGGGTGCAACCCCTCTTTCCTCCATCGGCACTCCCCCATTCCAGTAGTAGGCGTCCAGGTGTGAACAAAAAATCGATCCCTAATGTATATGCAAATATGCCTCTTTTTTGGGGAATACGATGCCGAATTTTCCCGATGAATCCGGTATAATCTGGAGGGCCGATTGCACCCCTTTTTTTGTTCACACCCCTGTTCACACCCTTTGCTTGCGCCCTTTGTTCACACCCTTTAGTCGGCTGTAAAGTCGGCCATTTTTATTTTAAGGAGGATTGATTATGCCTGGAACCGTAGTCCCCTTCCCCGAGTCTGCGTCCACCACCATCTCTGACCTCGTGCAAGACGCAGATGCTTTCAAGCCACACTGCCTGAATCTGATTGCGGCGGGGTGTGGCGCCGGCAAGAGTTACTTCGTCGCCAAGCGAATCGCCTCGCTTTTCCCGGACGTGGCCCCGTGTGACATTTTATTTGTTACAAGCCGCACACTCACGGTGGATCAGCAGGTAAAAGAGTATCACCGAGAAGTCGTAAAATACAGCCGTGACGACGAGCGCCTGATTGCGCGATGGTGCGGCGTCGATGAGGTGCCGGCCTCGGCCAATAAGCTGCGGCTGATGACGTTTGACAAACTGATCGATTTGCTGGCGACCCATAATACGCCATGGGCGCCCCCGCTGGCTGGCGTTCGTGTGGTGGTCATTGATGAGTGCCATGCGCTGGTTGGAGATGAGTTCATCAGTAACATTGTGTCTGTGCGGGTGTGGATGAAGATGTGCATGCACTATTCAGACATCAAGTTCATCGGCCTTACCGCTACGGAAGATATACTGGTGCGCTACCCGGAATACCACGGCTTCCCGATCCATTCTGTGCTGAATCGGCCCATAATGATGTATCGTGCGAACCGCTTGTGGGTGGCGCGCAAATCCAACCTGGTGAAAATGCTGACGGATGGGACCTTGCCGGGCAAAACGCTGGTTCTGTGCGATGACAAAGCCGAATTGGCGGAATTTGTGCAGGCAACGCCAAACAGCGCTGGGCTGGTCAGCAGGCATGCCGCGGGGTACCGCCTGACGATGGAGCCGATTCGCGATTATATTGTGGAAAAGCAAATGCTGCCCAGTACGTGTGTGGCACGCAGCGGCGGAGCGTTGGAGGAGCGCAGATTGGACGTGTTGTTTTGCACGACGACGATGCGCGAGGGCGTTACTCTTATAAAGGAAAGCGGAATCCGCAATGTGGTGACTTTGATCCCGGATGCTTTACATGTTACGCAGTTTCTAGGCCGGTGCCGCTTTGACGTGGAAAATCTGGTAGTGGCCTACTCTCGCGAATCCTGCAACCGTACGGGCATTCATCCATATTTCCAGGAAGAACGTGCGAAGTTTCAGGACTTTGTCTTCTTTAAGAGCAACGATTGGTTTGATTCTGTGGCGCATCTGGTGCGGGGTGGATTGTCGGAGGTTAAGCGGTATAATTGGTCCTTGGGCGAGGAAGATTTCTGGCAATACTTGTCCGCTACCTGGGCTGTAAAATCCGTCAATCAGGTGCCGCAGGATCGCTATATTACGTCACGGGATGCGCGCAACGAGATTCTGGGTTATGCGGCGAAGTGCGGGGTGCTGGAGCACTTAAATGGAAAGCGTGGGTACGCAGCCCTGCGCAGTTACATAAACGAGAACAGCGAGTTTCGAGTCCATGAAACGCGACGCCGCGTAAATGGCAAGGTCAGCAGGTGTGACGTAGTTACGGCAGTAGGACGCAAGGAGGTATAGTTATGATTCCTGTGGCGGGCAGAACAGACCGAGAAAAGCAATTTTACGCAATGTGGGCAGATCTGCTGGATATTTTGCGGCAGTACAATGGAGAGACGCACCAGGATGACAACACTTGTGATTATTACGGGCGCATAGACAGGTTCCTGGACGAGTGGCATGTGGAGTGCGGCGAAGAAGATATGGATGGGTTCGGAGACTGGGGCACAATGGATGACGTGTGGCAGGCGCTAGAAGCCATGTTTGATGACGGGGTTTGTTAAAAGCGAGCGACTGCGAGGCCGTTCGCTTACCTCATTTATGGCGCACATCTACAAAAGGAGGCAACTCACATGCAGCTAGAACCGAATCTGGAAGACATCGTTGAGCGTTTGGAACTATTGGAGCGGATGGTAGTTCGATTATGGGGTACTGGCTTTCCGCCAAGCCTGGACGCCATTGAGGAAATCGAAACTAAGCTTGGGCCTAACGGCGAGACCATTATTCCCAAAGATTTCGCGGAGGATTGGGATTACTGACTATACCATTTGACAAAACGACAAGTGTGGAGGCTAAATGACGAACATCGAACTGATCGTCAAGATCGAGTTTGATGTTTTTTCGGGCGGAGGCGCGTTCAGCGACGACCGGATTGCTGACCTTGTATGGGATGTGCTGGAGTTGGTGCGGCGGCATGAAGCATTGGATGTTTGTGGCTCGGATGCTGAATTGTGGGCGCGGATGGAAAGCGCGTTCGCAGAAAAGTGGTTGCCGGCCCATAAAGAAAATTTTTGATACGGGCTCATCCTCCACAAATTCGCCCCAGAGTATGCTATAATATAGATGTTCCAAACGGCAGGCGCCGTTATTTTTTTCGCCGAGTAGCAATTGCGCTGCCCGGTAATTCTTTTATTTTGGAGGTCAATATGAACGAATTGATGACACGGGTGTTTGAGAATGAAGAATTTGGGCAGGTGCGGACGATCATGCTCGAAGATGAGCCGTGGTTCGTGTCAGCAGATGTGTGCAGGGCGTTACAGATTAAGAATCCCAGAGATGCTGTCGAGCGGTTAGACCCCGACGAGAAGAATACCGTAGTTTTAAACGACGGTATTCCCGGCAACCCCAACGTAACGGTTGTGAACGAGCCCGGATTATATACCTTGGTGCTCGGTTCTCGAAAAGCAGAGGCTAGGCGCTTTAAGCGCTGGATCACGCACGAAGTCATCCCCAGCATTCGCAAGCACGGTGCCTATATGACTACGGATACGGTGGAACGCATGCTGCAAGATCCGGCCTGGTCGATCCGGTTGCTGCAAGAGATCCAGAGCGAGCGCGAGAAGTCGGCGCAGTTGGCCCTCAAGATCGAAGAAGACCGCCCAAAGGTAGAGTTTGCGGAAGCGGTTGAAGTGTCGGAAAATTCCGTTCACGTTGGCGAAGTCGCCAAGCTCATCAAACAGACTGGCGTGAATATTGGTCCTGCCCGCTTCTTTCGGCGTTTGCGCGACGATGGATATTTGATGTACCGAAACGGAGATAATGTGCCCACACAGAGGTCACTGGAAGCCGGATTGATGGAAATCAAGGAGACAGTCCTATACTTGCGCGGCGGGGTCGTTCAGACGAAATTTACCACATTCGTTACGGGCAAAGGACAGCGCTATTTTGTGCAAAAGTATGGTAAGCAGAAGACTGCGTTGGCAGTAAGCAATAGTTAAGGAGAGCTATATGAACGAATTGATGACGCGGGTATTCGAGAATGAAGAATTCAGACAGGTGCGGACGCTCGTTGAGAACGGTGAGGTTTTGTTTTGTGGCGCAGATGTGGCAAAAGCACTGGGGTATGCCAACTCTCGCAAGGCATTGAGCGACCACTGCAAGGGTGTAACCAAGCGTGACACCCTTACTACAGGGGGTATGCAGCAGTTGTCTTTTATCCCAGAAGGCGATGTATATCGTCTCGTTGTCCACTCGCGCCTTGAAACGGCAGTGAGGTTCGAGCGCTGGGTGTTTGACGAAGTGCTACCTACCCTTCGCAAGACCGGCGTGTACGCAATGCTCCCGCAAGATTACCCGAGTGCCCTGCGCGCCCTGGCGGACGCGGTAGAGGAACATCTCTCCTGTACAACCATTCCCCACCGATCGCAGCCATGCGATTCTTTACCGTCGGTTGAAACTACGGTATTTTTTTCGATCCCTCAAAATTGAGGGATGCTATGGGGCGCACAAGGAGAAATTCATATGCGGTCCAACGCACTGTGGGGTACATGGTAGGAGCACCTGCCTGTGGATGGGTGAAAACAGGGCGTACTCCATCGGCTGGGAATATTGAAAAAGCAACCAACCCGCGCGAAAACGAGCGGGTTGAAGATTCTGTCCCATGGCTCGATCGGGATAAGATGGCAGACGCTGGTCTAAGTTTCACGCAGGTTGGGGATTCGACGAGGATGGGCTGGCACGAATTGAAATCGGGGCAGGTAGACGGATTGACGAGGGAATAGCGCCCTATAAGCGCAAAAAGCGCCCCTCCTTTTCAGGAGGGACGCCTGCCTTCCGTCTGCTTGCCCGATTGGACGAAGGCTTAGCCGATATAGGCCGAAGAAACGTAGCCGATGCCGCCGAGGAAGTCAATCTCGTACCAGCCGGGGAGCACATCGCGCACAGAGATCTCCGTGCCGCGGGACAGGGTTCCCAGGATGTCGAAGTTGGTGCCCGCGCCGGCGCGCACATTCAGCGTGCGGCAGGTCACGTGCAGGCCGGAGAGGTCGCCGTCCACCTGCATCAGGTAGTCGGCGGAAGAGTACGCGGTCTGGCCATTGTAGGTGAACTTCACCCAGCCGTTCTCATACTCGCCGGAAATGAGGGTGCCGCGGGAGAGGGTGCCGAGCTTGGCATAGGAGGTGCCGGGGCCCATGCGCACGTTGAGCGTGCGGCAGGTGACCATGTACAGCGGGGCCTTCCCCTCTTCCTCCTCGTCGTCCTCAACGGGGGGCATGTAGTCCACGTCCTCATCGTAGTCCGGGTAGTACTCCGGCTCCGTGAAGTTCCCCTTGATAGTCGTTGAGCCACCCACTCCCAGGGAATCACCGTTGACGGTGATAGAGGCATCGGTTTCGTTCTTGACTGTGACGCCCGTGGGCACGCCGGAGACAGAGGAACCGTTCAGAACGGTGACGGAATCCTTAGCGCCTGCGATAGCGGTATTGGCCGCAGATCCGATGTAGTATTTGCCATCGCCATCCACTTGTGCCATCAAGGAGTCGCCGATGTACTCTTCGGCAGGTTGATTGTCGAACACACCACCCGATACATTTAACTCGTTATTCGGATCTTCGGCTTTGTTCAAAGAACCTGTTACAGAGCCACCAGTGATATTTACGATGGCCTGTGTCCGAACTTCTATGTCACCATTTATGATGCCCGATTCAATGTTGATCGTGGGCTTGCTGGTTTCGCCCTCATCGCCATAAAATTGAGCAATAACTTTACCAGTGAAATTGGCGTCACCAGATACAGTGATGCATGAATCTATATCGCTATAACTGAGCGCGTAGATTGCTACTCCGCCAGTTAGAGTACCCCCTTTGACTGTTGCCTGGCCCCAATTTTGAATTGCAGAGGCTCCAGAGTCGTGAGCGTACACCGTACCGTCTGTCATATTGACAGTTCCGTTCTCTTCATTCTTGATTGCGATAAAATTGTTTTCGAAGAGTCCGCCTTGAATGTTTAATGTCCCATTGTTACGCAAGAGAGAACTAAAATGACCTGTAGCCTTGACTGTGCCGCCAGTAACTGTCATAGTTGCGTCTGTAGCGTTATCCACAACATACCAAGAATTCCCTCCACTACTAGAGGGACTTTTGCCCGCTTCAGCCGAACGAGTAAGCAGGCCACTTTCTAGCACGACTGTGCCATTGTTGACAAGTGCTCCTTTGGCATGGGACACATTGTCTACGGTGCCGTTCCCAGCGATGGTCAGGGTACCGTTGTTGGTGATGGTGTGGTCGCTTTTGTTGGTCAGGGTGACGTTCTCGGCGATGTTGAGGGTGATGGTCACGCCCTCAGGAATGGTCACATCTTCCGTAGAATTTGCAACCATTTCGATTGTGCCGGACTTCGTCTCGGACGCTTTAATCGCGTTAACCGCATCTTGAACAGTCTTGTATTCGACATCACCAATCTTCGCCACATCACCCTCTGCCGCGAAGGCTGCGGGCGTGAAGGCGAGGACGAGGAGCAAGCTCAAGACAAGGGCCAGGAGCTTGCGAACGGGGCGTTGTTTCATGTGTGTTCGACTCCCTTCTGTATGCGTTTCGGCGCAGTTTTCCACGTCGGATCGCTGGATTCCTATTAAGTATACCGCATCACAGAAAATATGTATATAGCTCACAAATCAGACACATTTTCCCGTAACTCTTCCGTGAATGCGCAGAAAGCGCGCCGGAAGCCGGATTTCCGCGTGCAGGCAGAAAACCCGAAGCTTTAGGATTTTATTTTCCACACTGAAAAAATCAAATTTTGAAATCTTGCCGATCGATTTCTTTCTCATTGCGAAATTCACCATTTCTAAAATCGATAAAATTTACTTAAATTTAATTTTATTATAACTTATTGAGCCGTATTCTCTTATCGAGCGATAAGAGTTAGCCGTCTAATCATCTTGGTTTTTCTCATTCAAAACAATATATTCCTGTACACGAAGACTTCACAAACCGACCCTTTCAAAAACAGGAGGAAAAAAGGAACATGGCGACAAAAGCATTGGAAGACCGGAAGTCCCGCATGGAGCGCATGAAAAAAGAAGGCGGATTTGCAAGGTTTCGCGGCAGCAACGTGGCAAGCGCATTGGGGTACGCAATCCCCCGGGATGCGGCTGTGCGGGATCGATCCGCCGCGCAATGCTGTGCGCGGCAGATGCAGCCACTTCTCGGAGGGCGAGCCCACGCAGGTCTCGCTTGTGCAAACGGCTGCCGCATACTATAATAAAGGCAAGCCCTGCAGTCTGCAGCGGCAAGGGAGGATGACAAATGCAAATCAACAACTGGAGATCCGGCAAGAGGAGGGCGGTCTGATGCGCGCGATTCTGGTGATGTTCGATTCTCTGCGGCGCGACCTGCTGCCGAACTACGGCGCGGACTGCGTCCCGCTGCCGAATTTTGCGCGGCTTGCGGAGAGAACGGTCACGTTTGACCGCAATTACGTCGGTTCGCTGCCCTGCATGCCCGCGCGCCGGGAACTGCACACGGGCCGGCTGAATTTTCTGCACGCGCCGTGGTGCCCGCTCGAGCCGTTCGACGATTCCATGCCCGAACTGCTGCGGGAAAGCGGCGTGCACACGCACCTGTGCACGGACCATTATCACTACATCCAGGACGGCGGCGCAACCTATCATGGCCGCTATTCCACGTACGAGGTTTTCCGGGGCCAGGAGTGCGACCGCTGGATCGGCGACTGCTCCCCCATCGAATCCCTCTCGCCGCACGTGCTCTGCGGCCCGCACCTGCCGGAGAGCTACTGCGCCGTGCGCAAGACCATCGGCGCGCAGAACGATGCGAACCGCACGATGCAGCACACAAAGGCCGACTACCCGCAAACCCTGACCTTTGACGCCGGCCTTGCGTTCCTCGAGCGCAACGCGGCGCAGGACAACTGGTTCCTGCAGATCGAGGCGTTTGATCCGCACGAGCCGTTCGATGCGCCGAGCGAATTCTTCGATCCGGATCGCATCGGCCCGGCGGACTGGCCGCCGTATGCGCCGGTGCACGAGACGGAAAAGCAGATCGCAGACATGCGCGCGCACTACCTCGCGCTGCTGCGCTACTGCGACGAGAATCTCGGGCGCGTGCTCGATGCGATGGATGCGCACGACATGTGGCGCGACACGATGCTGATCGTCAACACCGACCACGGCTTCCTGCTCGGCGAGCACGACTGGTGGGGCAAGAACGACATGCCCGACTTCAACGAGATCGCCCATACGCCGCTCTTTCTCTATGACCCGGTCTCCGGCATTCGCGGCGAGCGGCGCGATGCGCTGACGCAGACGATCGATCTTGCGCCCACGCTGCTCGACTTCTTCGGCAAGCCGATCCCGCCGGACATGCGCGGCCGTTCGCTGCTGCCCGTGATCCGCGAAAGCGCTCCGGGGCACGCGTATGCGCTGTTCGGGTACTTCAACGGACCGATCAACATCACGGACGGGCAGTATGTCTACATGCGCGCCCGCGTGGACGACGCCGTCCAGATGCACCAGTACACGATGATGCCCACGGCGATGGACAGCCGCCTGCCCGTAGAGCGGCTTCAAAAGGCGGAATTTGCCCCGCCGTTTGCGTTCACAAAGGGGTGCCCGACGTTCCGGATCCCGGTCCCCGCGCAGAACACCAAGCTGCCGCGCGGCGGGCACCGGCTGTACAACCTTGCCGTGGACCCGAAGCAGACGCAGCCCATCGAAGAGAAGGAAACCGAGGCGCGCTTGCTCCGCGCCATGGGCCGGCTGCTCGCGGAAAACGATGCGCCCGAGGCGATTTACGCAGCATATGGCATTCCGAAGCCGGAAAAATAACGTGCAGACCAATCGGGAGGGGGCATCCCCTCCCCTTTTTTGTTTCCGGACAGCGAAAAAAGAAAAAAGGGAATCTTGGAAATTCCTGAAGTGCTCTTCCTTGCAATGGCGACGCATTTTCCATATGATGAAAGCACCCTATCACAGAAAGTGAGCGATGCGGATGTTTTCAGCAAATTTGTCCAGCTCCATCCTCCGGTTGTGCGGCATGTACAAGCTCAGCTATGAAGCCGCCTCGGAACGATGCGAACTCAGCCCCAGATACTTCGCGCAGATCGCCCGGGGCAAGACTTCGCCGAGCATCCTGACCCTGGAGAAGCTCTGCATCGGCTTTGAGCGGACGCCGAACGACCTGCTGATCCCTTCCTCCTCCCACCCGCAGGAGATCTCGTATCGCATCCCGATGCCCGTCACAGAGGTTCGTCGCTTCCAGGGCACAAGCGGCTTCATTGCGTTTCCCGTCTGCCCGCACTGCGGACAAACCATGGAGCGGGACTTCCAGTCGTACTGCGACCGCTGTGGCCAGTGCCTGGACTGGGAGCGCTTTCCCTAAGCGCCGGATCGCCCGTCCGTTTCGCTGCGCGTCGGAAGGCCCGCCGGCACGCAGCAATCCGCTCTTTGTATTGCGTCATTCTTTCAAAAGGGACTTGCAATTAGGGAACATATGTTCTATACTATAGATGCTGAAGCGCGACCCCGCTTCAGGAAAAATCCCATATGGCTTGTCGAACGATGCGCAAACGCGTGCAGTTCGACCATTTTTATTTTTAGGAGGTTTTTTCTATGGAACGAAGACTGCCAGTAGTCGAAAATGAAGGGTATGACGTAGTGCTCAGTGAACACATTGCAGACCTCTTGGGGTGGGAGCGGGAGGACATCCTCAAGAAGATCGATGCGCTCATCCGCGAATATGCTCTGGATTCGCAGTTTGATTCCAGGGGCAACCATGTGGTGTACTTCTTTGAGGACGCGGTTGCGGATTACGAGGAAAACGTCCCCCTGGAAGATCATGCATTTCGCCGCGTCTTTTGGGTCACGGCCCTTGGCTGCGAACAGATCGCCAAAGGGCTTGCAGGTGACGCAGCCGAAGCCTTTACCGACTGCTACACGAAGTCCTTTGCGGAGTATACAGCAAGTCTGAGCACCTAGGATACACTAGCGGAAGGGTTCTCCGCATTTCTCGGAAAGACAGCGTTTTCGGAGCCAGCGTATTGGACGGATGCGGATGGGGCCACGCTGCGCAAGCTCAGTGAAATGCGCTACCGCCGGCACGGGAGAGAACACTGCTTCTCGGAGCTGCTGGATGGAAATCAAAAACTCGTTTATGCCCTGGATGGCGCTCTCTTGGACCGATATGCACTGCTGGCCGAAGCGATTTTTCTGGAGCCGACGCTTGCAAGGGCGTGCCTGGAACATGTTCAGGAGCTGTATTTCCAGAAGGATGACCCTGTGTTTGACGCATTGTTTCTGGCCATAGAAGCCATGCTGACAGAAAAAGAGTCCGCGTAAACTGCGCATCTCCTGGATGTTGTACAAAGAGGAGAAGATGGAGCGTACTCCATCTTCTCCCTTTTATCTGTTTTGAGCCAACCGCCAGTCTTACTGGCCCAGGTATTCGTCCACCTGTCTTTGGACTTCGGCGACGATCTTGTCCACGCCGGCGTCCTTTTGTTTCTGCTGGTATTCCGCGATTGCCGCATCCACATCGTCCACCAGGCCGTATTCGATGAGGAATCCGAGCTCGCTGTAGAGCGCGTCGCGGGCGGCGATTTCGTTCTTTATGCTGGAAGTATCTGGCACAAAGCCAGCCAGTGGATTATTGACATTGCCCTCGGAAACGAGAAACTCGTTGTTCATCGCCCAGGCTTCTGCCGAGCGCGCAGGCGTAGGCTTCATCTTCTCCAGGCGCCAGAAACCCCACTGAGAATTCCATTCCATCCACGAGGTATTGGTAGCATCCATGCCCTCTTCCGCCCAGACATAGTTGCCATCGGCGTCGATGTCGTAGGTATCGCCCTTGATGCCGTAGAGAACCGCGTCAAACACCGCGTCATCGGTGTAGAGCAGATCGAGGAACATCAGGGTGCGCTCCGGGTTCTTCGCGTTCTTGTTGATGGCCAGCAGGTTGTTTGTCGGGGACTTGTTTACGAACAGGCCATCCGGATAGAGCTCCGCATAGTGGAAATTCTCGTCCTTCCAGCGGTCGTCGTAGGCGATGTACTCATACATGGAGTAGCCGGCGTAGTTGTGCTTGTCGCCCAGCGCGGTGTGCGCGGCATTGTTCGTCGCGATATCGATGGGGTATACGCCGTCGTCCACCCATTTCTTGGCCCAATACCCGGCCTCGGCAAAGAGTTCGGTCTGCTCCTCCGGCACGATGACGACCTTGTCGGCCGACAGGTCAAACGTCAGGTAGTGGAAGTCCCACTTTGCCATGTTGTACTTGGGCTGGAGCATGGTCATGATGTCGTAGTCGCCGTAGCACTCAAAGATGTGCGTGGCGTCCGGGTTGAGGCGCTTGGCCTCCTGCAGGAAGGCGTCGATGTCCTCCATGGTGGAGATGTCGTCCTCCGTCATGGAGGTGACGGGATTGTCGATCCGGTTGTCCCACCAGGTGAAGAACGGCCGGGGATTGTACGGCGCTTCCCAGGGAATGCAGTACATTCCATCGCCGACGTAGCAAGCGGAGAGGTTTCCGGTCTCCTCCAGGCGCTTGTAGTAATTCGGCATGTACTCCTGCGCAAGTTCGCTGATGTCCAGGTATGCGCCCTTGTTGACCAGCGTGTTGTAGCTCCACCAGTCCGCGTCAAAGCACATGTCAAAGTCGTCGCCCGAGGAGATGGCCAGCTGAAGCTTTTGCGGGTACTCATCGCCCCAGGGGATGAATACGACCTCAAAATCCGCGTTCAGCCGGTCTCCGCACACGGCGGAGACGTTGTCCCACACGCGCTCGCGCGCAGAGTAGTCGGGGCCGGCGAGGTAGAAGCGCAGCGTGACATGCGGCAGCGTTCCGTCCGCCGACACTTCGCCCGAGCTCTCGCCCTCTGCCGGGCCCTGCGAGCACGCGCTCAGGGACAGCAGCATCAGGAGTGCCAGGAGAGCCGCCAGGACCTTTTTCGTTTTCGACATTGTGGTTCCTCCTTTGTCCATATATTTACGGCGTCATTTGCCGCAGAGCGCTTAGCCCTTGACCGCGCCGACCGTGATGCCCTTGACAAAGTACTTTTGGATGAAGGGATACACGATGATGATCGGGCCGACGGTGGCCACGGCGGTCGCCAGCTTCACGGTTTCCGAGGGCATGTTGTTCAGGACGTCCTGATACCCGGCCGCCGCGGAGTTGGTCGTCATGAATTGAATCTGCGAGATGATGGATTTCAGCACGAGCTGGAGCGAGAAGTAATCCGGGTTGTCGTTCAGCATCAGGGAGTTGAACCAGTCGTTCCAATACGAGATGGAGATAAACAGGGCGACGGTCGCCAGCACCGGCGTGGCCAGCGGGAGCATGATCTGGAAGAAGATCCGCAGCTGCCCTGCCCCGTCCATCATGCCGGATTCCCGCAGCTCCTCCGGAAGGCCCAGGAAGTAGTTGCGGATCAGATAGACGTTGAACGGCGAGACCAGCATCGGCAGAATGAGCGACCAGATCGAGTTCTTGAGCCCGAGCATCCGCGTGCAGATGATGTACCAGGAGACCATGCCGCCGTTGAGCACCATGGTGATCAGGATGTACGTCTGCACGATCCGGCGGTATTTCAGCTGCCGCACCGAGAGCGGATAGGCGGCCAGCGTACAGATCAGCACGTGCAGGATTGTGCCGACGACCGTCGCGATCACCGTGTTCTTATAGCCTGTGATGAGCTTTTCCGGGAAGACGAGCAATGTCCGGTACGCCTCCAGGGTAAAGGTGCGCGGGATGAGCTTATACCCCTCCTGCCGGATCTCGTCCTCCGTCGCAAAGGAGGAGCCGACCATCATGATGAACGGCGCGATGCACAGGAAGCCCACGATGCCCACGATGATGTAGATCAGGACCGTTGAAAAGGTAGAGTTTCGGCGGATGTGGTTTTCGACCTTCTTTGCCTTCATGGTTTGCTCCCTCCTTTAGAACAGGGCCGCGTCCGCGTTGAACCGGCGCGCAAAGGTATTTGCCGTCACCAGCAGAATGCCGGAGATGATGGACTGGATGAACGAGGCCGCCGAGGACATGCTCACATCGCCCAGCTTCCGCAGGTTGCGATAGATGAAGGTGTCCAGAACGTCCACCGTGGGGTACAGGAGCGGGTTGTCGCCGATGATCGCGTAGAAGAAGCCGAAGTCCGAGCTCATGATGCGCCCAAGGGCCAGCAGGGAGAGCGTCATCATCGTGGGCATGAGCATGGGCAGCGTGATCTTCCAGATCTTCTGCCAGCGGTTGGCGCCGTCGATGTCCGCAGCCTCGTAGTAGCCGACATCGATCGAGGCGATGGTCGCAAGGTAAATCACGCCGTTGTACCCGACGTTCTTCCACATGTTGATGATGAGCATGATGACGCGCCAATACTTGGGCTCTCCGTACCAGTTGATCTTCTCCATCCCCAGGCGCACCAGCAGCTGGTTCAGCACCCCGTTGTCGTAGGAGAGGATCTGATAGGCGAAGACGTTGATGATGATGACCGAGATGAAGAACGGCAGCAGCGAGAAGGATTGAATGAATCGCTTATAGGCCGCATGCGTCACCTCATTTAAGAGAATCGCCAGCGCGACGGCGCCGAGCGTTCCGCCCACGATGAACATGACGTTCGTGATGAGCGTGTTCTGCACAGCGCGCAGCGTGCCCTCGTTTTGAAACAGAAAGACGAAGTTCGCGTACCAGGGCTCGGCCATCGGGCTCCCGAAGATGCCCAAGCCGTAGTCGAATTCCTTGAACACCATGGACAGGCCGAACAAGGGCATGTAGTTGAAGCAGAATAGCAGTACGACGGCGGGCAGAAACATGATGTACAGCCCGCCGTTGCGCCAGAGCTCGCGCGGGATCTCTTTCAGTTTTGTCGTGAAGGACGTCTTGCGTTTTGCGTAAGCGGCTGTCATTAGAACTACCCCTCCCGTCTGAATGCGCGATGTTGGATTCGCTGTTTGTTTAGTAATATTTATGCCTTCTCCGGTTACGTCTACTATACAATATACATTAAGATTTGTCAAAATAAAATTCGTGATTTTACATTCTATTAACATATAGAGTGTTTACAGGCAGGTGGTCTTCAAGAAAACCTCGGAATATTCAAGCCTTTCTCATTTATGTATTGTACAAAATTAACTTAACAATTCCACACAAAAAAAGGAGCGCGCATGTCTTTCCACATGCGTGCTCCTCCGCTCCGTCTTCCTATGTCGTATTTCGTTTTCGAAGGATCGCACCGACACAAATCTTCAGGGGATACTCTCCCTCCTCGCCGGTTTTCTCCAAAACCCTGCGTACCGCCAGGCGTGCCATCTCATCCCAGGAGACCGAGCAGGTCGACAGCGGCGGCTCGTGGTGGACAGACATGGGCAGATCGTCAAACCCCATGACCGCGACGTCGTCCGGCACGCGAATGCCGTACTCCCGAAAGGCCCGAATCGCACCCATGGCCTGGCGATCCCCGTCGCAGACCACCGCGCGCGGAAAGCGGACTCCCTGCTGCAAGTAGTTCCAAACGTCTCGATAGGCCTGCTCATAAGAGGTATGCACCAGCCAAGTCCCAGCGCTCTGAATCCGATTCCGCTCCAAGCACCGCAAATACCCTTCCTGGCGATCCTCAAGATTCTTAAAGTACGTTCGGCCCTTCAGATGGCCAATCTCGGTGTATCCGCACTGCAGCAGGTATTCCGTTGCGCTGTACAGCGCAGCCTTCCCATCGCTGGCCACGGAATCCACTGGAATCTCTTCAAAGTGCTTGTTCAAAAAAACAACCCTGCGGATTTCCGTTTTCCATCGCAATGCCGTTTCGTCCTCTATGTCCGCCGCCTGTACGATCACCATCGGATTGTCTTCCGCACTCTTGATGTTGGCAATGACTGCCTCCCTCTCCCCTGGCTGATCCCCCAAATAGTGCACGACCATGAAGTATCCGCTTTTCCGACAGTGTTTTTCCACTGCGCTCATCAAGAGATCATGATAAATCGGCTCACTCGCTCGATCCACATCCAGGAGGTACCTGGGGAGGACATAGTGTACATTTCGGCTCCTTCCCCCGTTTCCCCGTCCCCTTCCGCCGCGCACATATCCCATTTGCTCCGCAGTGCGCAGGATGCGTTCGCGCGTATCCGGGCCCAATCCCGGCTTTCCATTCAGCGCGAGCACCACGGCCGACGGGGAAACGCCCGCCGCGCCGGCTACATCGCGCACAGTCACTCTTTTCATTGTTCACCTTCCCAATCGCAGTATAGACATACGAATACGTACATTATAGACAGGATCGCGCAGTCCGTCAACCTGCAAAGTCTACATACAGAAGCGCGGCCCAAACCCCGAGGAACTTCGGGATTCGGGCCGTGCCCTCGTCTTTATGCGTTTATCTGCGCTTGCGCCGCATGAGGATCAGCAGCGTCGTCAGCCCTGCTGCGGAGACGACCGCCAGGGCCACATAGAGGGCCAGGTTCATCGTGTCGCCGGTGCGGGGCACATCGTGCCAGTCGTCGTAGTGCGGCGGCCTCCAGTTCTCCTCCGGAATGCGCGGCGGCGTCGGTTCCGGCTCCTCCGTGTAATCCGGGTAGTACTGCCGGTTCCGCCGGTTCTCCACGTGCGTTACCGCCGTGTCGCCCGCCGGAATCGTTCCCGTTTCGCGCGTATACGTCGTGCGGTAACGGTTCGTGTTCGCGTCCGTCTCCACCACGGTGTACGTCAGGCCGGCCGGGAGATTCTCCGCCCGCTTCTGCTCGCCGTGCTTCAGCGTGAACTCCGCAACGCCGTTTGTGAACGTCATGTCCCCGTACTCGTCGTTGATCTTCTCCGCCTGGATTCCGGTGACCGACGTGCCCGAGAGCGTCACGGTAAAGTGGAACTCGCGGTTCTTCTGACCGTCGCTGCCCGTCACTTCCTTCTCCACGAGCAGATCGCCGTCGCGCGTGTTCGTGATCTCGAACTGCTCCTGGTCATAGGCGGCCTCGTAGTCCTCCGGCACCGTCTCCTCCACCGTGTAGATGTAGAGCGCACCGGTATCGTCGTACCTCGGCAGCCCGGCGAACGTGCAGATCCACTCGTCATCCGTCTGCCCCGTGATGGCATTCCAGAGCTTCTCCAACGCGCCGGCGTCCGTCGTGAACGTCCGCTCCTCGACGAGCTGTTTCTCCGGCTTTGCCTCCGTATGGCGGTAGAGGCGGATCGTAACCGTCTCCGGGCGCTCTCCCCGGCCGTCGTGATTGTCCACCCAGGTCTTTGTCACCGGGATGTCCACCGTGCCCGTGAGCAGATTGGTGAGGCTGGTGTCCTTCTGTGTCAGCTTGTAGTGGTCGCCGTTTTCCGCAGGCTCGGGCGGCGTCTCCTCCACGCGGTAGGTATAGGAGTTCCCTTCCTTGTCCGTCTCGGGCAGGCGGCTGTAGGTGTAGGTCCACACGTTGCCATCGGCGGGCTTCTTCCAGGTGGGCGTCGCGTTCACGACCTCTTCCTGTCCGCCTGCCACGCTGCGCCAGAGCGTCAGCGTCAGATCCGTCGGCCGCGTGTGGTAGGCGTTGTTGTTGTCCACCCAGGTCTTCGTGCCGGTGATCTCCATGTTCTGGACGTTGACAACGGTCGTCCGATAGGTCGCTTGGCCGTGGAAGTTCGGGTCTTCCTTGACGGTCGCGTCCGTGTAATGCACCGTGAAATCCGCCTTTCCGACTACATCGCCGTCGATGAAGATCTCCTCTGCCACATACGTGCACCGGACGTACTTGCCGTCCACTTTCACGTACTGCGGCAGGTTGGTGAACGTATGGGTCCATCCGTTCCCCGCGTTTAGCACGGCGGTGTTCGGGATGGAGTCCGGGACGTCGTAGCGCACGTTCGCGTCCGTCGTGTAGTACTTCAGCTGCACGGTCACGCTTTCCGGGGTGTTATTCTCCGTGCCAAACCAGACCTTCTCCACGGTGAGCTGCGTCATCTTGGTGTTGGTGAGCGTGAATCCCAGCTCCGGATGATTGGGATCGATCGCATGGATGGGACCGGTCTCGTAGCCGGGAACGCTGACCTCCCGCACGGTGTATTCGTAGGCCACGCCGTTCGCGTCAAAGCGCGGGAGATTCTCGAATGTACACGTCCACAGGGTCTCGCCGGCGGTGAAGAAGTCCATGATGCGGCTGGCCAGGGTGTATCGCACCGTCTCCTCATCGACCTTGTCTCCGTTGCGCAGGAGCTCAAAGGTAAGGGATTCAGGTCTCTCTCCCGCGCCCTGTCCACCGTCGATCCAGTGCTTGGTCACGGTGATGTCAATCTCGTCCGTCAAGGTGTTGGTGATGTTCCACTTGTAGCCCTCACCGTCGTAGCCGACCGTGTAGTTCGCATCCGAGTAAGTCGGCTCCGGATCGCCCTCCACCGCCGGGAGCGTCCCGCCTTCCGCAATCTCCGCGTCCCCATTCATTTCCGCCACGCGGTAGGTGTAGGGGTGGCCCTTCTCGTCCGCGTAGGGGAGGTTGGTGTACTGGTACCTCCACTGGTTGCCCGTGTGAATCGTCCACTCGAATGTTGCGCCCTCCGCCGACAGGATCGCGTCGGTCACGGTTTCTTCCGTGCCGTTCGCAGGCGTGCGGTAGAGCTGGATGGTGATGCTGTCCGGCCGGGTGTGGTAGGCGTTGTTGTTGTCCTTCCAGGTCTTCGTGCCCGAGACCGTGACCTTGCCCACGTTGCGGATGGTGGTCGTGTTGGTTTCACTCGAGTGCTCATAGTGAACGTCCCAACCATTCGGCGCAGTTGCCTCCAGCACGTAATAGGTGTACTTCTTTCCTGTTCCCTCCTCATATTTGGGCAGGTCCTGGAAGGTGTGTGTCAGCTTGTTTCCGCTGAGTTTCGCGGTCTGTCCCTCGACTTCTTCCACGCCTTGCGTTCCCACAAGCGCGCCGACCAGGCTCTCATCTGTGGTGCGGTAGAGCTTCACCGTGACTTCCGGATGCTCCGTTCCCGTCTTGGTGTGCCAGGACTTTTTCACCGTGTAGGACGTCTCGATGACATTGGTGAAGATGTAGGTTCCCTCTTCCTTCGACGTGCTTTCCTGTTGGTAGCCGTTCGGGACGCTTTCGGTAACCTGGTACTGCGTTTCACCTTTTTTATCCAACTTGCTCCCCGGAAGCACCTTTGGCAATCCTGTCCAGATCGCCTTCCAAGGGCCGTTTGTGCCATACGCCTGGCCCTTTGCAAGCGGCTCGCCGGTGGCGCCGACCACAACGTCGCATTCCTTGCCATCCCGGCTGTCGAGCACATCAACCCACTCGCCGTCCTGGTTCAAGTATTCCAGATGCAGCCTGACGCTTATTTTTTCCGCGTCTTTCATGCCCAAGTTCCACTGCTTCTCCGCCGCAATCTGGGTGGACTGCAGCGTATTGGTAGCGGTAGTGGCATAGCCATTGGCAGCATCGCCGTTGTTTTCATACGTGACCTCGTAGGTCCCGTTGAAGATGCCCTTCTCTTCGATCCAGTCCCCGTTTCCATAATCGCCATCCAGCTCCGCGTCGGGTTTCAGCTCGATGGCGCGGTACTGAAGCACGCGGCCATTTTCATCCGTCTCGGGCAGGTTATCGATGGTGGCCTCTGCCGTCGAGGCGTCGTTTGTGTCATAGAGCGTCACGGTGAGGTCCTGGGGGTCTGCACTTGCGGCGCTGCGAGTCTGCACAGGCGTCCATTCCATGCCATCCGTTCTCTGCTGGATGAGGAAGGTAACCGACCAATCGGCGCTCGGGTTGCCGTCATGCGGCCGCGAGCCGTAAAGGTTGTCGAAATCGTCCACCCAGACCTTTTTGACGGTAAGGGACGTTGTTTTAAGCTGGTTGGTGTGGTCATTGTCCCCTTCTCCAGACGGAACCAGCCCGACCGGCACGAAGGGCGCTTCACCGGCAACGGTGGTAACAGTGTACTTTCCTTCCTGTATTTGAACCGGATATTTCTGATCTCCGAACTGCACCTCCGTCTCCACGACGCGGTACTCCAGAGAGACGGTGCTCACCTCTCCCCCCGGCTCCGCGGTCCGCGTGATCACGGTCGGCAGATCGTCGAACGAGTCTCGGATCGTCTGGTTCACCGGGCCGCTGATGGTCCGGGCGAACTCGTATTCCGTCCAAAGGTCATCAGAACCGTCACCCGTGTATTCTGCGAAGTAGGTTTCCGCGTCTTCCCAGTTCTTTCCTCCATCCTCGCTGACCTGCAGCACAAACGTCACGGCGATGTCCATCCCAAGGTGATCCTCCGCGATGGATTCTCCCGCTTCGTTCTTCCAGATCTTGGAGAAGGACTCGGACGTTTTCAGGGAGTTGACCAGATCCTGCGACGCGCTCGCCACGGGCAGCTCTCCTTCGGCGCCCTCCTGCGCACTGTTGGAATAGATGTACACCCGCTCGGGCATGCTCTGGTATGCGCTGTTTTCCCCCAGAACTTCCTCCACGGTGTAGATCCACGGCATGCCGTTGGGTGCGTTCTTTTCCAGTCCCTTGTCATCCACACCCGTGATGGTATAAGTCCAGGTATCGTCGTCGTTATTCTTCCATGTGATCTTGTAATCCGTATCTTCTGTCAGCGTTTCGGAAGGGATCTCATTTCCCTCTCCAGGCTGTGGATTCGCATACCGGCTGAGCGTGATCGTGAGGTGGATCTTATCCGGCCGCAGCCCGAGAGCGTCCCCGAAGTCATTCCATCTCTTTATACCGGTGAGCTGGATTGCGCCCGGCTCGCCCCGCTCGTTGTAGAAGGTTGCGGCGATCTGCTGGGAGGCAGGCTTCACGATCTCCCCGTTTTCGTCGTAGGTGTAGGGCGTGGGCTTGAGGTTCCCCACCTGCACGGACTGAGCCCCATCATCGAGCCCCTGCATGCCCGTAAGCGTTTTGTCCCCTTCTTGGACCCAGGTGTCGTATCCCTCGAGGAACCCTGTCTTGTCCTCGACGAGGATGTAGGTGTAAGGTGAGCCGTTGGGCGCGTAGAGCGGAAGGTCTTCAAAGGTATGCGTCCAGGTGGCGACGTTCCCGTTGCCTGCCGCCGCTTCTTCCACCTTTTCCGAGCTCCATGTCACGGTCGTGACGTACTCTCCGGGTTCGTGCGTCGTGCTGCCCGGCTGTTCGTTCCCGGCGTTATCCACCCAGGTGCGGTAGAGGTCAAAGCGCACGGCGGGGTAGACGCCATCCCCGGGCAGCTGCAGGTACTTTTTGAACGAGAGGCTGCCCAACTGCGGGTCGTAAGTGTTGCGGGCGATGTAGGTGCCCGTCTCCACCGTGCTCTTAAACACGGCGGTGTATTCCTCCGGTTCGTCTGCCACCCCATCCGCCCACTCGACCGTTTCCTCCCGCAGGCTGTAGACATAGCGGCAGCCATCGTTATCGTACTTGGGGAGCGGGTTCGCTTCCTGGTCATTGATGACGGAAATCTTCCCCTCGTCATCGACGGTATAGTGGTTCTTCCCCTCATGTGTGATCTCAAAGAAGAAGGTACCGTTCTGCCAGTTCGTCCAGTCCGAGATCTTCAGCGTTGCAACAGCGTGTTCTGTCTTCTCTTCAGGATCTTTCTGGTTGTTATGGTTCAAGTCTGCATAGCGGTCGACCGCGAAGGTGACCGTGGGCAGGTCCTTGGGCTGCCATCCGCTGGGCAGGGAGGACCAGACCTTCTGCCCCTGCATCGTGATCTCCGCCTGCAGTTGGTTGATGAAGGTACCGTCCTCGCGCAGGGCGTAGTGCTCGCCAGGGACGTCGGTCTCTTCGTTGTCGAACTGCCCGACGTATAGGACGTATCTTGCGTCTTTCGCTTCCTGGCTCGGGTTCGTCTGCGTGCCAATATCCATGCCAAGCTCTGTCCCTGTCACCTCAGTGCCCATGTAATACTGCACCTCGGCATAGTCAATGAGCGACCAGTCGATGTTGCTGTGCTCCGTGGCGTAGTAGAAGATCTCGTAACCCTGCGCATCGTACCGGGGCAGGCCGTCAATGGAGACAGACCAGATATTTACATCGTCGTCGTAGTCTTCATGCGGCGTCCAACGGTAGTTCTCGATGACGAGCCTCGGCTTGCCCTCGTTGTCGCCCTCAGACACGCTGTAGATGTTCAGGAAGATGTCCGGGCGGATTCCCGTGGCGTAGGCATAGCGGTCCGCCCAGGTCTTGTGCCACTGCACCGTCTTGGTCTCGGTGAGCGTATTGGTGACGCGCATCTCCTGGGTGTCGCGCTCGTGGAGCTGGCCGACCTCATACGCGCCCTGCGCATAGGTGCGGGTGTACTGCGCCAGCAGGGTCTGCACTTCCCCCGGAATTTCGACATTTTCGGTCGTCAGTGAACCATCCTCGTTCACCCTGGCCACGACCTCCTCCACCGTGTACGCCACGGACGCGCCCTCCAGGTCGTACTTGGGCAGGTTGAAGAAGTAGTAGCTCGTCGGCGTCTCCGACTTTGCATCGTCCAACGTAATTTCCTGGATGGCGGGAGCGGGCACGCGGTTGGTAAGGTCATCCACGCCGGCCGCCCCTTCCCCCGGCTGCCGGATGGCCAGCGCCTCCTGGCCGAGTGTAACGGTGTTGGCTGTGTAGTCGATCTCGTAGCCGGCCTTTTTTGCGCCGTCAAACTTCAGCTGCAGCGCCAGCGCAAGGCCATTTTTTTCCAGCGCCTCCAGCAGATCCTCCGTCTCCTCGTCGTTGCCGTCCACCCAGGTCTTGGTGACCGTGAGGTCGATGATGCCCAGGCGGCGGTTCGTGACGGTGAAGGCCCGCTGCCCGGCGAACGTGGTCATGGAATAGGTTGCCTCGTAGTAGTGGTGCGGCCCAGCGAACTGAATGAACGTGTCCTCGTCCGGCTCTGCAGGCGTGTTGTTCGGTTCCTCCTCTTCTTTCCCCGGGTCGATAATATGGTGCTGCAAGGGAACTTCTTTGTCCCCCATCTGCGTCTCCAGGATGTAGACTTCGTCGGCCCTATGCTCGCCGATGCCCACGATCTCGTGCCACAGGCCGTTCTCGCCGAGCTTGGTCTCCGCGATCTTCGTGTTGTCCGCCTTTAGGTATACGCCCACCGTGACCGGGTCCCGGTGCGTCACGTCGCCGTCGTCGATCCAGGCCTTGCGCACGAGGATGCGGTTCCCCGTGCCCGGGCCATTGTAGATCTGGGTGAGATAGTCGCCGTTCTCCATGCGCACGGTGTGCTCCATGACGACGGTATACGTCTCGTTCGCGGTCTGCTCCACGAGAACGTATTCATAGGCATGGCCGGACGCATCGTATTCCGGCAGGCCCTGCACAATCACGTGCCAGGGCGTATCCTCGCGATAGGTGTACTGGTTGCCCGCCTGATCGTGCAGGATCTTCCAGCCGACCTCATCCTCTGCGCCGTCCATCTCAATCCCGGTGAGCAGCTCTACGCTCCCGCTCCCCTGCGCATAGTGGATGCCGAAGGTGATCGCGCCCTCCCAGTCCTCGGGCGGGGTCTTGTCATAGCTGCCGGTTACGCTCTCCTCGCCCGCACCGGTATACCAGTACTTGTCGATGATGTAGTCGATTTCGTCATCAATCGTGTTGGTGATCGTCGTAAATCCGGTCACGGGATCGATCACGGACTCGGAATTGTAGCGCACGATGCGCGCATTGTTGTTTTGATCCGTCTGCCGCAGCGTAAAGTGCCCGCCGTCCTGGTCCGCGTTCTGGTAAAATTTGGTGTCATAGTCCTCCTGCGTGACGTCGGACTCCACCCAGCGGTACTCCAGCTCCCGCCCCCAATCGTCGTAGAGCGGGACGCTCAGCGTCAAAGTCTGCGTCAGATTCTCCGCATAGAAACCCTCCAACGTGCGGGTAGTTTCTGTGTCCTCCCACTCCGCCTGGGGTTCCTCGCCCTTGGGCCGGGACTGGAGGGTCAGCTCCACCGCGACGTCTTCGAACTCCGCCTGATAGGCTGCGGCGTCCCAGGTCTTGGTGGCCTGCGTCTGCGCCGTGCCCACGCGGCGGTTGCTCAGCGTGCCGTCATAGTAAAGGTAGGTATTGTCCGTCGCGCGCACGCCGTTCAGGCCTTCGTCCAGTGTGTCGTGGATAGTGCCGTCCTCGTCCACGGAGCCGAAAACCTGCTTGTACTGGTAGTCCCCCTCCTCATACGTCAGGTATTCCCGCACGACGTAGATGTAGCGGTAGCCCTCGCTGTCGTACTTGGGGAAGGGCTTGTCCGGGGAGCTCTCCTGGCCGTCGTTCGCTGTGTCCCAATTGTAGACGAGCGTGCCGTCTTCTCCCTCTTTCATGGTCAGGATCTGGCCGTTCTGTCCGCGCACGGGCGAGGCGTTGCGGTAGGCCTCCGCGCCCGTGTCGCGATAGCGCCAAATCTGGTATTCTGCGGTCGGGCGCTTGCTCGGATCTGCGTCGTCATCCAGCCAGACTTTTTTGGCTGTGAAGCCCTCGATGCCGGTGAGCGTCAGAAGAATCGTCCCGTCGGGATAGAGCTTATCCTGCTCGCCGCTGTGATTGGGCGCGTTCGTGTTGTCATAGGTAATGGCGAAGTAGTCGCCGTCCTCCAAGCCGTCCGGTTCAATCCGGTCGGGAGCTTCCGCGCCTTGCTGCGGCTCGATGGTATAGGTGATGGTGCTGCCGTCCAGATGATACTTCCAGGTGTTGAAGACCGTCACGCTCCCGCTTGCCGGCCCGGAGCCGGGCGTTGCGTGTTCGACCTGGATGTAGGCGTCATATTCGCCGACCGGATCGTCTTCCAATTCTTCCAGCAGGTGGGATTCCGAAATTCCATTTCCCGCGTTCACGTGCAGCACATAGTTCCCATAGACCGCCTCCTCGATGGCCTCGTGGTTCTCTTTTGTGCCCATCGTGCCCCAGTTGACCTGGATGTTGAAGGTGACGTCCGTGCGCAGGACGTAGTACCAACCGTAGCGCTCCTCATATCCCGCCGGAATGCGGCCCTGCGTCTCCATGCCCTCATAGTAGTTGAAGAGCGCGTAGTGCTCCATCAGCTCCTCGTTCTCTCGCGGGGTGAGGCGCCAATCGATGCCAAACGTTTCTTCATTGCCCCATCGATCCGTGCGGGTGACCTTTGTGGGCAATTGCTGCGGGGAAAACACAAAGGTCAGTTCCTGATTTCCGCCGTCATAATACGGCTGCAAATTCGTAAAGAAGTCTGTCAGGCTTTCATATTGGTTTTCTCCCTCGCCCCACAGGCCGATCTCCTCCAGATCGTCCTGCGTGACTTCGTGGAACTCCCCGTTCTCGCCAATTTTGATCTCCAGCGCCGCAAACTTTGTCAGTATATCGGCAGCGCTCCACTCCGTGTTAAATGCCGGTCTTGCATTCGCCTCGTTGTTGTTATCCGCCCAATAAATCGCTTGCTCCAAACCGTTCAGGAATTCGGGATATGTATAGAGATACTCCTGGCCCTCCAGCGTATAGGTCCAGGCTGCCGTGCGGTTTGTGCTCATCAGCGACATCCCGGGCGCAAGCGAATACCCTTCGATCTCCCCCGGCACGATGCGCCAAGCCGCCGTATGCGAAGTGACCGTTCCATCGGCGGCCGTGTGCGTCAGACGGCTGGGCAGCGTCTTCGCCGGGACGGTAAAGAGCGCGCCGTCCTCCGTTTCCGCGATCTCGACCTGCGGCAGCGCAGTAAGACCCAGCGCCGTCAAGGCCGCCTCGTCCGGCTGCTGGTACGCGCCGCCGTCCAGAGAGACCTCGATCGTCGCAGCGAGCGTCTCCGGCCGCGTGCCCAGCGCGTTCTCGAAGTCGTAAAACACGACCTGCGCGCGCAGCTCCGTCGCATATTCCGTGATTTCCACTTCCACCGCGCCCTCGAGTGTGTACGTCCAGACGCCGTCTTCCTCCGTCAGCAGCCAGCCGTCCAGCGCGGCGGGCTGGAGCGTCCAGGCCGCGGTGTGTTCCGCGCCGTCCACGCGCACGCGCGCCGGCAGCGCCCCCGCTTCCAGCGAGATCGAAGAAAGGTCTTCTGCCACCTGAATTTCGGGTAGCGCCGAAAGACCCAGCAGCGAGAGGTCTTCCGCCGTGGGTTCCTGGGGTTCGCCGCCATCGAGCGCGAGGAGGAGCTTCGGCGCCGGATAGTCCGCCGCTGCGGGGCGCTCCCCGCCCTGCCAAGCCAGCGCAGCGGTCAGCGCGGGCGAGGTTTCCAGCACCTCCACCGCGGGCGCGGGCCTTTCCAGCGTCGCGGAGTCGGTCAGGTTCAAGAGCTGCGCCGTCAGGACCAGCGTTTCCGCCGCCTCTCCCCACTCCGGGGTCAGCGTCAGTGCAAACGCCCCCGCCGGAAGGGAAACCAGAAGCGCGCCGTTCTCCGCCGTCGTGGAAGCGCCCTCCGGCAGGCCGGTCAGCATCTCTGCGCGCAGGGCTGCGCCGTCCAGCTGCAGGGTCAGCTCTCCCGCCTCCCCCATCTCTCCGGAGATGGTGAAGCCCGTTTCCGTCGCCGTCACGGCCAGGGCCGGTGCGGGCGTCAGCGTGGGCAAAGGGCTCTCCGTGGGGACAGGCGTCTCCGTGGGAAGCGTCGTCTCCGTGGGGACAGGCGTCTCCGTGGGGAGCGTCGTCTCCGTGGGCGCAAGGGACTCCGTCGGCACAATCGTCTCCGTCGGGGTCGGCATTTCGCTCGGGTCGACGGGTTCCGTCGGAGCGGGCGTCGGCGTCTCGGGGGTGGGCGGCTGAGAGGCAGCGTCCCCGGCCGTCGGGTCCGGCATCTCCGAGTTCTCGCCGCCGTCCGCGGGCGTGCTGGGCTCCGGGGAATCCGCAGTGCTCGAGGCAGCGGGGGTGGGGCCCGGCGCGCTCGGGGCGGGCGTCCCCGCTCCAGCTTCGTCTATGGCGAGCGCCAGTCCCATGGGCATGAGGGCTCCCGCCAGCAAGAAGATTGCCAGCAGCACCCCAAAGATCCGCCTGTGTCCTTTCCTGAACGTCATGTCGATCCTCCCTACTTTTTTGCACACAACAGTCTTCGACTTATTGTTGTCGAATCGAGTCGAACCGCTTTTCACATTCTCTTCACCGAAGAGGCTTTCACGTCATGATTTTGTTTTTTCATTTTAATAATTCAGATAGAATTTGTCAATACACAAAGATAAGTTTCACGCAAAAATCCCGTATTTTTCTATACCCACGCGACGCCTGCACATCTCGCAATTTTCCAGATTTTATTTTATTTTTAATCTATATTTTACAAACTATATTTTGATGTATTTATCCTTTTCTGTTGTCCAAAACTCTTTCGGATGACTCTACATCACCAACCTCTCCCTGGCGTCAGGCCTGCACGGAAGCCCTGAAATGGTCTTCGTTTTTCACCACGACCGTCGCCCCGATTTGACATGCCCGCGCCTCCAAAGTCCACACAAAAAAACTGCACGCTCCCTAAGGGAACGCGCAGTTTTCAAATACCTCAGCACGTATATACTCAGAATTATATACTCTTTAACTAATAATATTCTACTCGGTTAGAAGTCGGCTCTAGATGATCAGTTCCTGCGCTCGTCTCAATGTCTGCAATAACCCTAACCATGTAGATTCCATTTTCTGATACAGCGTATAATTTATCCATTATAAGTGTTCTTTTGGAAGATGGTCCGAAATGTTCTTCCCACGTCTTTACTTCTTTCCACCCGGAAGCTTCGAATCGAAACAATTGCATTTCAATATCCGCTTCAACCAATGAATAGCGAAGATCAAAAGTTGCCGTACACGAAGCTACTCCTAGGTTCGAAATACTTAGCAACGCAGCTCCAGAAGTTACACCATCATAGTATGGTGTGATCTCAGTTGCAGCTGTCGGAACTGTGAACATAAAAAACAGAGAGAGAAGTAAAATTGTAGAAAACAATCGTTTCACTAATTATTCCTCCTTGTTTGGTTGTATACTGTCAGAAATCAGCAAAATTTCTTCCTCCGATAGCTGACCAGTAATTATGTAACGGTAGGTTGTTTCTGGAATTGTGCTAATCAATTGACATTCATTATCCTTACATAATACCGTTATTTCTTGATTATTTCTGTTAAATGTTTTTCTTCTTGCATTCTCTGTATCAAGAAAAAGGCTGGCATCATCATAAAATAATTGATACGTTATTGCTGAGTCATAATCATCTTCATAGTAATTTATAATTAGTGCATTTTCATTATCCAAAACTATTTCTACATTATAATATTTCTCCGGAATCCATGTTGGAGCATACCGGATATGATAATCCCCTAGTGAAAAGCCTTGCGGCGATACGATTCCATGATCATCCAAAACCGTGAGCACATAGTTGATCACATTTGCCCGCCACGCCTGGACATTCATGATAACCGAAAAAGACACCACGAGCATGACCGCGAAACACGCGGCCGTCCGCAACAGATAGCGATTCCTTCGCTGCCGCGCCTGCTCCTTCTTCCAGGTGGCCTTCAGCAGCGCCTTGAGCCGTTCATCCTCCTCCTTTGTCAGCGCCTCGTTTGCGGCGCGGATTTCACGCTCCAGTCCCTTGTTCTCCTCTTCCAAAGCACGCAACAGGATTGCGTCCAATAACAAATCCTTTGAATTCCGTTCCTTCCTCATTTCCATCCCTCCTCTCCATATACACGCTCATACAGAGCATTTAGTTTGCTCCTTCCGTAGGCGATGCGCTCGCGCACCATGTTTACAGAAATTCCCAGCGCTTCCGCAATCTCCTTGTAGCGCATCCCTCGAACAAACAGGATCAATGGCGTCGAATATTTCTCCCCCAATTGACCGATCAGCTCCTGCGTGATCCGCACCGCCTCCCGGTTGACGACGATATTCTCCAGGCTGGGTGCATTGTCCGGCAGATCGGGCGGAACGTCTTCCCAGCAAAGGGCGATCTTGTGATGGCGCTTGTAGACCGTCAGCGCCGCATTCCTGGCGATCTCTTTCAGATAGTGCTTGACGAACACCTCCATCGAGGTATCCACGCAGTAGTAATACCGCAGAAAGCGCAAAGCCGTCTCCTGAAACGCATCCTCCGCCAGATAGGGATCGTGCAGCACCTGCATGATGGCATCCCAGATCGTGCCACGAAACCGTTCGACATATTCCAGCGCCTCGAGCTGCTTTTGCCGCTTTTCCTTCGCACTCTGCATGCATTCTCTCTCTTTCTTCAGGCCTCCGGGTCCGCTTGGAAGCCCCGATTGTAATCTCATTCTTAACATAGGAAAACGGTCTTCCATTCCTTGCCTATACTATATACTTCGCCAGGATGGGATTTGTTGAAAATCACACGAATTTTTTGTAAATTTTTGGAAGAAAATTTTTCCGTTCTCCTCCCTATTCTGGGCTTCCGCTCTTGACAAAGGGGAAATCCATGCGCTACACTGAAAAAGTCGAAAGGATAGCCTTTCGTTTCGCGCCAGAAGCGCACAGTTGCATTGCCAGGCTGTACGAGGGAGTACCGTCTGGTCGTTTTTTATGGGGAGGGATTGCATGAAAACACTGCGGGTCATGAACTATGAGGGTTTTCGCGTGGTGAGCAGCGTGGACGTGGCCGCGTTCCTGGGGCGGAGGCACGACCTCTTTGTGCGGCGGATTGAGAGGCTCATTCAGGAGAAGGACCTGCGCTCCGCCACGGCGCCGAATGGGGAGCGCATCGACTACTTTTTCCTCGTGGACAGCTCGGACGAGAACGGCATCCCCTCCAAAGAATATCGGATCACGCTCGAAGGCTGCGAGCAGATCGCCGCCTGCCTGGCAAAGACCAAAGCCCAAAGGTTTACGGAATGCTTCCAGATGGCGTTTTCGGCCCCTTCCGAGGAAAAGCCCGCCGGCGCGCCGCCTCGCCCCGTCAGGGAGGCCGGCCCGGTCTTCTCCCTGTCGGACATCGAGCCGCTGGAAACGAAAACCTTTACGCAGACGGAGTACTGGATGAACGAGCAGGGCACGATTCTGCCCAAGCTCAAGGAATCGCGCTACGTCCGAAACGGCGAGGAGGTCCACACCTACATGCTGCAGGATGGCCGGCACATCGCCTACGCGATGGAGGGCATCCTCATCGACCGCTACCAGATGCTCGCGGCCGCGGTGCGCAAGGATAAGGGCGTCGCCCAGGAGATCCTGGATTTTGCGCAGATGCTCTACTACCAAAAAGGCGATCGGGACTTTGATACGCTGTTCGACTATGTGAAAGAGCACGTTCTCAGGTGATGTGGTCTTTGGGGGAATCCCGATCTTCCCCCTTTTTCCGAAGGACTGGAACGGCATCTCTTCTCTTTTTACGTCTTCTCCCGAATTTCTATGCGAACCGTTGAAAAAAACGCCGTGTTTTTCGCGGAAAGACTTGTATTTTCCGACCATCTGTGTATGATAGAAGGTAAGAACCGGGGAAGGGAGAATGCATTATGCCCAAGAAAGCAGAAGTTGCACAGAATCAGCCCGTCGCGAAAAAACCCCGCAAACCCTATCCGACCCATGAAGAGCGCGTTGCCGCGGCAGACCAGACCATCGCGCGGCTGACAGCGCTCAACGCCGCCCGCGAGGCGCGCATTGCGCAGGCGGAGGCGGATCTGGAGGCGCGCAGAGCCGCGCTGGAAAAGAGCCAGGCAGCGCTGGAAAAGGCCAAGGCCAAGAAGGAGCACCTCCTCGCGCTCATGAACCGGCCTCCCAAGGCCGCCAAGGCCAAGCTGACGGCCGAAGAGCGCGCCGCCCACCGGCGGGAGGGGGCTGCCAGGGCCCGCGCCGCGAAAAAGGCGGAAAAAGAGAAGTACGATCAGCTTCTCGCCGCATTGGCGGAGAGCGGAAAGACCGTTGAGGAAGTGCTGGAAGCGCTGAAGCCGTGAGCGCCCACGCCCTTTCGGCCGAATAAGGAGAAGATGACATGCCCATTTATACCATCATCGGCGGCGTAAACGGGTCCGGCAAGTCCTCGCTGACCGGCGTCCTAAAGGCGCAGCGAACTGACCTGGGCCGGATCATCGACGTGGACAAGCTCGCAAAGATCCACGGCGGGTTCCTGGAGGGCGGGCGCGCCGCGCTGGCTCAGCAGGCGGAGTGCATGCGGGAGGGCGTCTCCTTCACCCAGGAAACGACGCTCTCCGGCCAGCGCCCCGCCCGCATAGTGCGCCAGGCCAAGGACGCCGGCTACTACGTCCGCCTCTATTACGTCGGCATCTCCAGCGAGGCCGAAGCGCTCAAGCGGATCGCCAACCGCGTGGCCAAGGGCGGCCACGACATTCCCCGCGAGGACGTGCACCGGCGGTATGCAGAGCGCCATGCGGCTCTGGCCGCCGTTCTCCCCTATTGCGACGAGGCGGTCTTCTTCGACAATGAAAACGGCTTCGTCGAGGTTGCGGAGTACCGAAACGGCGAGCTGCTCTGCAAGGGCGAGTATCGCCCCGCGTGGCTGGAAGAGCTCCGGGCGTATCTTCTGGAGTAGACGGAGAAGCATAGAACCAGTGGAACCGGATCGGGCAGCTTGTCTCTTGGAGATAGCTACCCTGCTCTTCCTCTGCAGAGGTCCATATGAGAAATTGTCCCTATATTGCCGGGATGGGTTTTCATCCCCCCGCTGTGCGCGCGTCTTTTCCTCAGTTGGTTTCCACAGCTTTATTCTACCATAATTGTTTGATTTTGTCGACAGGATCAAACAATTTATCTTTTTTCAAGTCTCTCCATAAACGTTTTTTGCATCTTGAACCTACGTTTTCACTCGGAATAGCAGATTATCGCATTTTGCGTGTCAGGATTCGATCAGAAGTCTGTACTGTCGTGGTGTGATTCCATATTCGTCCTTGAATACCTTGAAAAAATGGCTTATGGAATGATACCCGACCTTTTCGGCGACTTCGCCTATGGGCATCTTGCTGTTCGACAACAAGCCCACCGCTTGCTGCAGTTTTGCCTCCTTCATGATGTCCTTGCAGTTTCTGCCTGTGCGCATTTTGATTAAGCGCGTCAGGTAATTCGGCGTATAGTGAAAGTGCTGCGCCATCTCGTTCAGCGTGGCGCAAGTGCAGTTTTCTCGTATATAGTCCAAGATCTGCTGGGTCGCTTCATCCACGCCATAAAAACTATATTCTCCCAATCTATCCAACGTGATGAATAACAAGATCAAATGCGCCTCCAGGGCAAAACCCGTGCGGAATCCCTCTCGGGTGTACTCATGGAGGATCTCCCGAATGCGGTTCGGAATCAAGGCGTCGGCGCGCGCTGCAAAAAACATATAATTTCTCGCCGGTTCATTTTCGCCTCGCAAAAAGTTGGAGATCAGGTTGTCATCCTGGTAATATGTCCGCATCATTCCTTCAAACAGCGGTGGCATCAGATCGATGTTGAGCAAGACCGCGCTTTTGTCCACGCACTCCAGCTTGTGCTGCGCGCATGTATTGTGCAGGCAGAGATCTCCCTGACCCATATAGATCTTTTCCCCGTCAACCTGATTGATTACCCTGCCTTTGCATACATACAAAATCTCAAAGAAATCATGGCGGTGCTGGCCGAAGTCAGAGTGCACATCGTAGCAATAGATATACAGATTGTCCTGTCTTTGGACCGGCGATTTGCCAAAGAGCGACGTTCCCAGCGCAGGGTCCTGCCGGTACAGATCGATCAGTGTTCGATTTGCAAAGTCCTTTGGAAGAATGTCCAAGGGCATTGTTTCCATCGGTTTTGCTGCATTGAGCGCGTGGATCAGCTTTAACGGCAGCAGGCTGCTATAATCCGCCATGATCTCTCCCTCCTTTCTACGAAGATTTTTTCATGCGCATTATAACAAATCGGCAAAAACATTAAAATACGATGTAAGAAAAACGCATTTTTTACACATTTGACCGCATTGATTGTACCGCATGAAAAGTAGATAATGAAATCAATCCACAGAAGGGAGCTATACGAAAAATGAGAGAAATCCGGATTGGCATCATCGGGACAGGCATCATTGCACACCAGCACATGCAGATGTACCAAGACATTGAGGGCGTCCGTGTAGTCGCCGCTTGCGATCTGATTCCAGAGAAGCTGGATCGGTTTTGCAAGCGCTATGGCATCGAATTCCAATATGCAGACTACAGGGAACTGCTCAAGCGGGACGACCTGGACGCCGTGGATGTCTGCCTGCACAACAATCTCCATGCTCCGATTTCCATTGACGTCATGGCCTCCGGCAAAAACTGCTATTGTGAAAAGCCGATGGCCGGCTCCTACGCCGATGCCCTGGCCATGTACGAAGCAGCCAAGCGCTACGGCGTGAAGTTCCACATCCAGTTGGCCATGATCTACGGTGGAGAGGTCATTGCCGCAAAGAAGCTCATCGACGAAGGGTATCTTGGCCACATCTATCACGCGCGCAGCTATGGCTACCGCCGCCGCGGCCGCCCGTTCGTGGACGGATATGCGGAAAAGGAATTCGACTCGCAGTATTGGGCCGGGCACGGTGCTTTGTACGACATGGGGGTTTACCACATCTCGCAGCTGCTGTACCTGCTCAACCTCCCCAAGGTGGAGCGCATCAGCGGGAGCATCTATCAGGAGATGCCCATGGACGAGGAGCGCCGCCGCATCAGTGGATTCAACGTCGAGGAGCTCGGCCTCGGCTTCGTCAAATTCGAGGACGGGCTGACGATGGACATCCTGGAGTCCTGGTCCATCCATGGCGGGCCCTTCCCCGCGTCCTCGGTCTACGGCGCGCAGGGCGGCTTGCAGTTCGCCGAGAGCGGCCAGCTCAAGTATTTCTCGGAGATCGCCGGGTACATGGCCGAAACGACGCTGGACGTGGCTGGCGAGGACTACCGTCAGACCCAGCTGAATCCGCCCAGCCGGCTGCTGTACAAGAACTCGCAGGCCCATTGGATTGGCGTGCTGCGCGGGGAGTGCCAGCCGATCGATACGCCCGCCATCGCTCTGCAGACCATGCTGATTTCCGAGGGCATTTTCCTGAGCAACAAGCTCAAGCGTGAAGTCTCTGCTGAAGAAGTCCACGCGCTCAGCGTTTCCAACGCCATCCAGGAGCAGGATGCCCCCTTCGGCAAGATCGTCTACCGCAAGTTCCCCTTTCAGGATTGACCCTCCTGAAAAAATTCATGCAATAAAGGAGTAAGGATCATGAAGAACAGATTTTCCATCGCCTCGTATTCTTTCCACGGTCTCTATGCCGTCGGAGCGATGAACATCTTTCACTACTTCGAGACTGTGCGGTATCGCTATCACCTGAGCACGGCCGACATCTGGAACGGAATGCTCGAGCGGTATGACGAGGATTACCTCCGCTTGATCAAGCAGCAGATGGATGAGCACGAGCTCGCGCTTGTCAACCTCTGCTGCGACGGCGCACACGTTTGGAATGACGACCAGAAGGAAAAAGAGCTTTGCGATCGCCGCGCGGAAGAATGCCTGCGCGCTGCCGAAATGCTTGGTGCCGAGACCGTCCGCATCGATCTGGGCATCGCGGGCGACGACGCGACGGATGAGCAGATCGAGTATTGTGCAAAGGTCTATGACTCCTACTGCCAGCACGTCGCACAGTTTGGCGCAAAGCTCGGGCCGGAGAATCACTGGGGCGCCTCCACAAACGTCTCGGTCATGCGCAAGCTCTTCGAAGCGGTCAAGGCCGAGAACTTCTCCCTTCTCCTACATCTGGGAAATTGGCACAAGACCCCGGACATTACGTTTGAAAAGGGCTGCGAATACGATCTGGAATTTGCCCCTCGCGCCATGCACATGCACATGCACTATGAAGCTTGCCTGAATGCCGAAAATCAGTTCCCCGCGCTCGCAAAGGCTGGCTACTCCGGCTGCTGGGGAATCGAGAGCCATAAGTCGGTAAACGAATATAACAACGTCGCCTTCCAGTTGGCGCAGGCAAAGCGCGTCCTCGTTCCGCTGACCTACAAGGCAAAGCCCAAGGGCGAACCCAGTCCCGAAGTCGCAACGTTGATTGAAAAGCTGTCGAAATAAAATTTCACGAATAGCAGGGAATGGTGTGCGGAATGACAGCGCTCCATTCCCTTTCCTTTCCATTTTTTATTGTGGGGGATCTTCTTGAAAAAGAACGTTGAACGAATTGTCAAAGTCCAACAGGGAAAACTACGGGGAACCATCGGCCGGAATCCAGAGATCAGCGTATTCCGCGGCGTTCCCTATGCGGCCCCGCCGACTGGCCCCTTGCGCTGGAGGCCGCCGCAAAAACCGATCGCTTGGCAGGGAGTGCGCGCCTGCAACCGGGAACCCGTCATTCCCCTGCAGCAGCAGGGACAGTTTGCTGACGGCGGGCATTTTGCGGAGATGTATCGCAGCGAGGATTGCCTAACCTTGGATGTATGGACTCCTGCGCAAAAGGGAGAAGAAGAAAAATACCCTGTAATGGTCTGGTGCTTCGGAGGGAGCTTTCAGGGGGGATACGCCTCCGATTCCATGTATGACAGCGAATTGCTCGCTGCAAAGGGCATTGTCTGTGTCACGCTCAACATGCGCGTGGGCGTGATGGGCTATCTGTGCCACCCCGATCTCGTAAAAGAGAGCGACGCGCACACCTGTGGAAATTACGGGCTGCTGGACATCGCCTTCGCCCTCCAGTGGATTCAGGAGAACATTCACGCATTTTCCGGCGATCCAAAGCAGGTGGTCCTGGTCGGGCAGTCCACAGGGGCAATGAGCTTATGCCGGCTCGTCGCGTCGGGTTTAATTGACGGGCTATACGCGGGATTGATTTTGCAGAGCGGAGATCCGCTGGTGGACTTTCCCATATTCTGCTGCGGGTACGATCAGGCGCTGAAGGAAGGGCAGCGGTTTGCCGAGGCCTTGGGCGCGGACAGCATCGATGCGCTGCGCGCGCTCCCTCCTGACGCGTTTTATCCCAACGGAGAGAATCTATACACCCGCATCATCGGTCATCCCTGCGTGCCGGTCCAGGACCCGATTTATTTTGCGACTCCATTTGAGCTCTCTCTGTTTACGCAGCGCACGTCGAATGTCCCCATGCTGTTAGGATCGAATGCAGACGACGCGTTTTCCATCCATCCATGCACGCCCACGGAGTTGCGCACGAATATCAAAGCGCGTTTTACACGTTTTGCTGAGGAAGTGCTAAAACTCTATCCCTTCTCCACCACCTCGCAGGCGCTAAAAGTGCAGAATCGAATCGAGCGGGACTTCTGGTTTGCGCGCCTGCGCTACATCGCCCTTGTGCGCGAAAAAATCGGCCATACAAAGACCTGGCAGTACTTCTTCACACAGCCCTATCTCTGGCCGGGAATCGGGATCGTCGGAGCCGTGCACGTTTCTGAGCTTCCCTACGTCTTCGGCTCCATCCGCTTGCTGCGGGGATACAACTACCCATGGGACGAGACCAACGACCACGTTTTCCAGATCATGTCCAGTTTTTGGGGGTCCTTCATCCAGCGCCGGGACCCGAATGTGAGCTGGCTTCCCTTTTGGCATACGCGGGATGCGAATCATAGCTACATGGAGATTGGCCTGCACACCGGGATGCAGTCGGACGACATGGTCTTAACGCCCCCGCAGCTCGACCTTTGGACGAGATACTGCCAGTATCGAACCGGTATCACCGTCGAATGATGCCCTTGAAGAAGGAGCGCGGCGTTTTCGGACTCGTTTTTCCTTTGGGACTGTCCTCCGGGGGAACGGACGCAACGCACGCAGCCTGAGGCTGGGAATGAAAGATTGCGCGCACGGAGGGCGGCAGCTCTTCAATAGGCAGTCTTCCATTCCCTTTTTCTAGGCAATCCTCCAGTTCCCCGTAGATCCTGCACAGAACGGCCGAGCGATGGATCATGCAGGGATGCGGATCTTGAAAAAATTCCATGCTCAGCTCCAGGACGACGTCTTCAGGCGGCGTAAATTGGTGGACCGGGCCGCGGGATAGCACGAGCCCTTGCGCGTCCAACACTTGAATCTCCAGCACAGTCGATGCACTCCCTTCCCCTACAAAAGCAGCTGAACCGCATAATACACAGCGATCGCAAGAAAGAACACGGCGTTGACGATCTTGACAGCGGGCATCATCCTTCGTGCAAACTCCGTCAGTTCAAACACCTGCTTGCCGCCGACTGCCAGGAGGCAGATCGCGCACATCGGAAGCGAAAGCCCAAGAATGTACACGAGCAGCAGGCCGAACGAAACGTTTCCGGATTCGATCATCAGGATCAAACCGGCCAGCGTAACCTGTCCTGTGCAAAAGAACTCCCCGCCCGCCATCAGCATCCCCGCGCCGAGGAGCAGGAGCGCAAGCCCCTTGCCTTGTACCTTCTGGATGCCGGACAAGAAGGTTTGATTGACGCGCCGGAGCTTTGCAGGGAGCTGTAAACGGATGCGCCCATAGCGCTCTGCACGCGCCTGAAGAAAATCGTGCAGGTTGAGGAAGGCCAAGAGCAGGCTCAGCACAAGCAGCAGGATCTGTATGCCGCTCAGCCATCCGTCGAGGTGGATTCCGCTGACCGAATCCGCAAAAAGGAGGAACGCCAGGCAAATCGCAGCATACGCCAGGCTTCGGCCGAGGATGTACGCCAAATAGAACCGAAGCGGCTTTTTCATCTGCAGCCCAGCCATTAAGAAGAAAAACAGCGACAGCGAGCAGGGATTGAGCCCGGCCAAAATCCCCGCGCCCAGAGTGGAAAGGAAGCTCAAGGGCGCTGCGTTCTTTTCCCCATTTGCGTCCGGATACCGAAAATTCTGCAGCGCTCCCGTGGAGAGCAATTCAGGCAGCCCTTCCTCGATTGCGTCTGCGCCCGAAAGAAATCCGCCGGCATAAAAAAGAATCGGGACCTGCCTCTCCTCCGGCGGCACTTCCCATTCCGAAAAGCTGGCCTCTAAGATGGCGATCCCGGCCGGGTCCAAGATGCTGTACTCCTCGCAGTGGAGCTGCGGATTCTGCTCCAAGAACGGCGAGAGCCATTGCCGAACCCGACTGCAATCCATGCAGGGCGACGTGTAAAAGTAGATCACGTGCGCTTCCTCTGGGTCGGGATCAGGCGGCATCTCCACTTCTTGGAGGGAGTCGTCCTGGCCGTCCAAGGCAACGCCGATGCCCTGCGCAATGGCGTCCTTTCCCGCAAGATACGCATCCCCTACGAAGAGCGCCGGCAGGCTCCGCTCCTCTTCCGGGATACCCAGCCGATCGCACTGCTCGAGGAAGTTCTCCCTTCCCGTCTGCGCCGTGTTTTCCACGCGAAGGCTGTACGGCGTATCCGCGATCGCGGATTCATATTGCGCAAAGAGCTCGTAAAACTCGCGGTCCTCGTAGCAAGAGGCGCAGTAGGACTCGTAATAGTACACAATCTGCAGCTCGGAACGTGCGCATCCCTGCAGCCCGAAACAAATGCAAAGGAGAAAAGACAGAAACACTACGCGTATTGTTTTCATAGGCCCCCAAATACTGAGGCCCCGGGGGATTGGCCTGTTCGGCGATCGTCCGGGGCCCACGTGCGAAGGTGGATTGGATTTACTTGGTTATGGACGAATTGAGTTCATCCAGGACATTCTGCACGACAGGGCGATTGGCCTCAACCCAGGCGTTGAAGTTGGCCTCGAGGTCTCCGTCGGCGACGACCAGGGCCGAGAGCTCATCGCCATACTGCATGGACGAGAAGAACTTGTCGTAGTACGTTCCAGAGAAGAGCTGCAGGTCCCAATCAATGGGGCGAATCTGCCCTTCCGCCTTGATCGCGAACGAGGTGTTGACCGCGTCGCGGATCTCCTCGGGCAGCGCGGGGTCCTCTAGGGAGAAGCCGTCGGTGCAAACGGTCATGCACTCCAGGAAGTTGCCGAGGGACGGATAGATGCTGTTAATCGAGGGCCAGGAACCGCTCTCGTTCTTCGGGCGCAGGATTTCCAGGTTGCCTTCGTCGTCATAGTCCCAGTCCTGGCCGTAGATGCCGAGGCGGAGCAGGTATTGACCAGGGTCAGAAGAGAGCCAATCGAGCATCTGGAGGAAGCGGGTCAGCTTCTCGTCGGAGAGAGAGGGACTGAAGATCGTTCCACCCCAGTAGTTGGTCGTCTCGGAGTTGTAGGCGATTCCGTCGTCCGCGACGCTCGCTGCGTAGTGGAGGTTCTCGCCGTCATTGCCCTCGACGCTGACGAACTGGTTGTAGGTGCCGAACGCGCACATGCCCGTTCCGCAGTCGAATACCGCCGCCGCAAGTCCAGAGGCAAGGTTCGAGGAGGGGTTGCGATTCGTGGAAATGTAGAATTCCTTGTGCAGCACGCCCTTCTTCCAGGCTTCCTGCATCACGCGCAGGCCCTCCAGCGTCGAGGGATCCGCCGCGCCCCAGACGTACTCGCCCTTTTCCTCGTCATAGTAGAACGTGTCGTAATACGGGTTATAGGGCAGAATAAAGATCTGGCACAGGTAATTCAAATGCGTCGAGTCAATACCGAACGTCTGGCCGGGGATCGCGCCGGGGAGATCCGTCGCAGTCGCGACCTGGGAGCAGAAGTCAATCAGCTCAGACGGTGTATACCGATCTTTGATTTCAAATCCAAGGGCTTCCAGCCAGTCCTTGCGCATGATGAACATCTGGTGCCCGACGAGCGGATCGGTGGGCGGGTCGCGATACACGACGCGCGGGAGGATGTAGAGGCCGCCAAAGCGCTCGACGAACTGATTGGAAATCTCCGTCTTTTCCAGCACGTTGTTCAGCATGGGGTAGTCCTGCGCGAAGTTATCCATCGGGATCTCGCGGATGAGTCCCTGGTCCACGTAATTGCTCAGGTCTGCATAGTTGATGTTGTAGAACATGACGTCGGGCATGTCTCCGGAATTGATCCAAATGCGCATGGTCTCATCCCAGTTGTCCCAGGTCAGGTTCGTCGCCTCTGCAAAGCGGAAGTTGAACTTGTTTTCGATCGTGCACATGATGGCGTCGGACTGACTGAAGTCCTGCACCTCTGTGGACATGCCGACGCCGGCATACGTGTAGGAGAGCTGCTCCTGCTGACTGTAGTCGACGTTTCCGTACAGTCCTCCATCCGTCGTGGGGTCGATGCCGACGTTCACGTCCACGCTGCCCGCCTGCTCCGTTCCCGCCGGCTGCGTCGATCCATCCGAGGACGCGCCATCTGTCTGGCTCGGTTGAGAGGGAGTGCATCCGATCGTGGCGAACATCAATAGAATCGCCAAAGATGCCGCTAGGATTCGCTTGTACATACTGGTGCCTCCTTTATTGATTTCGGGATGGTCCCGAAAGAATACGCTCACGCTTTGATCGCTCCGATCAGCATGCCCTTGACAAAGTACTTCTGCAAGAAGGGATACACGCACATCACCGGCAGCATCGTCAGAATGATCGCCGCCATCTTCATGCCCTTGACGGGCTTGAGCGCCTGCGCAAGATCTGCCGCGCCGCTGCCGCTTCCAGACGTCGCAATCTGCGCCTGCATGATGATATTTCTGAGCACGATCTGCAGCGGCTTCATGTCATTTCTCCTCAGGAACAGCATGGGGTTGTACCACTCGTTCCACCGGTCCACCAAGCAGAACAGCGCGATTGTCGCCAGGATCGGCAGGGACAGCGGAAGGATGATGCGCAGGAAGATCGTAAACTCCGATGCGCCGTCGATCCGCGCGCTTTCCCGCAGCGCGGCGGGAATGGAAAGGAAGTAGTTCCGGGTGATGATGAGATAAAAGGTGTTGCAGCCCGACGCGAGGGCAACCGACCAGAGCGTGTTCATCAGGTTCAGCTCTTTAATGACAAGGTAGAGCGGAACAATTCCTCCGTTGAAGAGCATGGTGATCAAAACATACATAATGAAGAGCTTCTTTCCCGGGAACGCGTCCTTGCTCAGCGCATATGCCGTCAGCGTGATCAGAAACAGGTTGATCGGCAAGGCCAACGCGACGATGGACAGCGTAGTCCGATACCCCACCCCGATGGAGCCGCCGCTCAGGAGGTCTACATAGCTTTGCAGCGTGGGGTGTTCCGGAAAGAGCAAAAATGGCGTACGGGTATATTCCACCATCGGAGAGATGGACACAATCACGACATTGTAAAACGGAACGAGGATGAGCACAGCGCCCAGGGTCACAAGGATATAGATCACGATCGTGAACAGGTCGAGCTGCCTTTTCTGCTTGCGCGCGGATTGGTTTTGAGCCGGATTACGCATATGAGCACCCTCCTTTAATCCAGGTCATTCAAAGAGTCCATTGTCGGTCAAGCGCTTGGAGCTGAAGTTCGCCAACAGCACGAGCAGGAAGTTCACCACGGACTTCATGAGGGAAATGGCTGTCGAGAAAGAAAAGTCGGAACTCGCCTGGAACGTGATGCGGTAGATGTAGGTATCCAGCACGTCCAGGCTCTCCTCCACCGCCGGATTGCTCATATTGAAAATCTGGTCAAAGCCCGCGTTCATCATGTTCCCGATCTGCAAAATCAGCATGACCGAAATGGTCGGCAGGAGGCTGGGCAGCGTGATGTAAATCATCTGCTGGAAGCGGGAAGCGCCATCGATCGTCGCCGCCTCGTACTGTTCGGAATCAATCCCGGCGATGGCGGCCAAGTAGATGATGGAGGACCAGCCAGCGCTCTTCCAAATGTTGGTGACAAAGAGCAGGATGAACATCGAGGTGGAGCTGCTCAGGAAGTTGACCTCTTCTCCGCCCAGGGCGACGATCAATCCATTCACCAGGCCCGAGGATTCAAAGACGTTGATCATCACGCCCGCGACAACGACCCAGGAAAGGAAGTTCGGGAACGTGTAGATGGTTTGCAGCGCTTTTTGATACCCCTTGCGGCGAATTTCTCCCAAGAGCAGCGCCAGAATGATCGGAACGGGGAATTCGATCAGAATGCGCAGCGCGCTGATGATCAACGTATTCGAGAGCGCATGGAAAAACGCAGGATCGTTGAAAACATACTCATAGTTTGTCAATCCAACCCATGGACTCCCCAGAATGCCAAGGTTCGCTTTGTAGGACTTGAAGGCGAGCGTAAGTCCGCCCATCGGCATGTAGCAGAAGATGAAGTACCAAACCAGCCCTGGGAGAAGCAGAAGATACGTTTCCCAGTTCCGAAGGATTCTGCGTCCCAGCGGGACGCGCTTTTGATGGAATTGCATCGATCGAGTTCGTTTGGATGCGGATAGCATATGTTTCAGCCTCCTCTGTTCTTTTTTTCATGCCGTCTTGGACTTAACAAAAGCATCGCACATTCCACATTTTCATGCAATTCGTTCTTCTGTCGTAATTGTGTGGATTTCTTTCATTTCCAACAAATTCTTAATCTTCTTTCAACGAAAAAACACTTGTATCTTCCGCAGAGGAAAGAAAAACGCACATTGAATACAGAAGAAAGAATTGCACGGACATACGCTGTGCTTCATACTATATTTACATTCATCCCAAAGGAGTGAAATCGCATGACGTATCCCAAACTCCGCGTGGCGGTCATCGGCAATGGAATGATTGCAAACGCCGCGCACATCCCCGCCTATCGAAACCTCTCCGACCACGTAGAAATTGTCGCCGTTGCAGATACGCGACTGCAGGCGGCAAAGGAAACCGCTGCACGCTACGGAATCCCAAAGTGGTACGAAGATCCGCAGCAGATGCTGGATGAAGTCCATCCCGATTGGGTTTCCGTCTGCACGCCGAACAACTACCACAAGCATTGGTCCATTCAAGCGCTGCGCGCAGGCGCACATGTCCTGTGCGAAAAACCCATCGCCCTGCGCTTGCAGGACGCGCAGGAGATCTACGCCGAGGCAGATCGTGCGGGCAAGCTCTTCTTCCCCTGCCAGTCCATGCGCTTCTCCTCGGACATTCAGGCCGCAAAAAAGATCTTCGACAGCGGAAGGCTTGGCGAAGTCTACTTCTCCGACGTGGAAATCATCCGCAGACGGGGCGTCCCGACTTGGGGCATGTTCCACATGAAAGAGCACAACTTCGGCGGCCCCTTCTGCGATCTCGGCGTGCATTTTCTCGACAGCGCGCTGTACATTCTCGGCTCTCCCAAAATGCACTCGGTATCCGGCGGCGCCTTCTGCAAGATTGCAAACTTAGGGGAAGACGTGGAAACCTCCCTTGCGGACAGCGGCGCTCCCGCGGGAACCTTTACGCCAAGGCCCTATGATTACCATGAATTTGATGTAGAAGATTTTGCTGCGGGCTCCATGATCTTTGAAAACGATATGATTTTGAACTTCAAGTTTTCCTGGGCTGTGAATCTGCCGAACGGCGGGCATATGGATTTCGCGGGCGACAAGGGCGGCATGCGCGCTTCCCCGCTGCAGATTTGGACAAATCTCGATGGGTATCAGGTCGATGTGAAGCCGCACACCTTCTCGATGAATCAATACCAGGACGTGCCGTTTGCCGGGCACTGGTACATGATTGAGCACATTGAACGCTGCATCCGCGGCGAGGAAGAGTACCTGGTGAAGAGAGAGGAAGCTCTGAACATCTGCGCGATCATCGAAGCGTTCTATCTTTCTGCCGAAAAAAAGCGGCCGGTTCTGATTGAAGAGCTCGGCCAGATGAACAAGAATTAATTTTTCTCAAGAAAGGGTGGCGAAAATGAAAAAAGAACTGTATCGCATCGGAATTATTGGCTTTGGCCACATGCACATCAACGACGTTGCAAAGCACTTTGTCGACCATCCCCGCACCCAGATCGTGGCTTGCTGCGATCTTCCGCCCGCTGTGCCGGAGGTGCGGGTCGCGCCCTACACCCGTGCCTGGAACCTCAACCACGCTGTGGAGAACTTCGGGCATCCGAAAGTCTACACAGATTACAAGCAGATGCTTCAGGACGAAGACCTGGATCTTGCGATCATCACGACGGAGGTCGTCAACCATCGGCAGGTCGTCATCGACTGCCTGCGCGCAGGCGTGGGCGTCAGCATCGAAAAGCCCATGGCGATGAACCTCTCCGACGCACTGGCGATGGTGCGCGAGGCGGAAGAAACGGGGACGCTGCTGTTTGTGAACTGGCCCGTCGCATGGTCCGCTTCCGCGTATAAGTTGAAGGAACTCGCGGACAGCGGCGTGATCGGAAGAATCCTCGAGCTGAAATACCGCACGGGACACTCCGGCCCCTTGGGCCCCGGCGCAAAGCACGCCGGCGTTTCGGAAACCGCACAGCCCATGACCGGCTATGAGCGCGCGCAGACCTGGTGGCATCAGGCGCGCATGGGCGGAGGCGCAATGCTGGACTACTGCTGCTACGGCAGTCTGCTGAGTCACTGGTACATCCCGCAGCCTGCAATCGCCGTCATGGGAATGCGTGCAAATCTCGACAGCCAGTACGGCGATGCGGACGATAACGCCGCGATGATCGTTCGCTTCCCCGGGGCGATGGCGCTCTTGGAAGGCACCTGGAGCACCTTCCACCACGGCATTTCCTGTGGGCCGGTTCTATACGGCAGCAAGGGGACGCTGGTGGAGACCTGGAATGCGATCAAGGTCTTCCCCGCAGAGGGCGAAGCCTATGAAGTCCCGGTGGAACCCTTGGCAGACGCTTGGAAGGATGTTGCCTGCGCGTATGTGACGCATATGGATACGGGCGAGCCCCTGCCGCTTCCCCTGCAGATGGAGTTCAACCTGGAGGCGATGGCGATCCTGGATGCTGGCCTGCGCTCGGCGGAGAGTGGACAGATAGAACTCGTCCAGAACCGCGCCTGGAACATTGGATAAAAGCAACACCGCAGAAAGCATTCCTCGCCTCGTGTGAACGAGTCCTTGCACGGACTCCCCAAAACGAAGCGCGCCGCGGCAGGGGCTTTGACCGCATCGTCTTTCTTCCCCTTGCCGCGGTGATTTCTTTTATTGATGCAATGTTCTTCTCGCGCTACTTCATCGCGGGCATCAGCGCCGGTGCGGTCAAGGGGTA
>ERZ827492.326-NODE-326-length-46984-cov-6.925483_pt1 | contig 46984 bp, 45 predicted proteins | sample MGYA00519704_ERZ827492 | MGnify/ENA primary metagenome ERZ827492 (study PRJEB31778, sample SAMEA3449325) | human gut metagenome | biome: human gut; feature: human-associated habitat; material: faeces | place: United Kingdom | collected 2010/2012 ... | reverse complement strand
AGGTGTTCATCCTCGTGGCCACCTCCGGCGACACGGGCAAGGCCGCGCTGGAGGGGTTCTGCGGCGTGGAGGGAACGCAGGTCGGCGTGTTCTACCCCGTCGATGGCGTCTCGCCCGCGCAGAAGCTCCAGATGATCACCCAGGAGGGCGAAAACACCCACGTCTGCGCCGTACAGGGCAACTTTGACGACGCGCAGACCGGCGTCAAGCGCATCTTTGGCGACGAGGCCTTTGCCCGCGAGCTCGCGGAAAAGGGCGTGGAGCTCTCCAGCGCGAACTCCATCAACTGGGGACGCCTGGTGCCGCAGGTGGCCTACTACTTCTCCGCCTATGCGGACCTGCTGAAAAAGGGCGTCATCGCCCTGGGCGACGAGGTCAACTTCTGCGTGCCCACCGGCAACTTCGGCAACATCCTCGCCGCCTATTACGCCAAGCGCATGGGCCTGCCCGTGGGCAAGCTCGTCTGCGCCAGCAACGCCAACAACGTGCTGTTCGATTTCATCGAGCAGGGCGTCTACAACGCGAACCGTCCCTTCCACAAGACGACCTCGCCCTCCATGGACATCCTCGTCTCCTCCAACCTCGAGCGCCTGCTCTACGAGCTCTGCGATCGGGATGGGGCGCTGGTGGCCTCCTGGATGCAGGCGCTCAAGTCCGGCGGGACGTACGCCGTCGGGGAGGCGGTGCACCGCGCACTGATGGAGAGCTTTGCCGCCGGCTGGGCGGACGACGAAAAGGCCATGGAGGCCATCGCCCGCGTCCACGCGGAGTGCGACTACACCATGGACCCGCACACCGCCGTCGCCTGGAGCGTCGCCGAGGCCTACCGCGCCCACACGGGCGACAGGCGGCCCATGGTCGTGGTCTCCACGGCCAGCCCCTATAAGTTCAGCCGCAGCGTGCTGACGGCCCTGCAGGGCGCTGAGGCCGTGCAGGCGCTGGACGAGTTCGCCTGCGCGGACGCGCTGGAGCGGGCCTGCGGCCTGCCCATGCCTGCGTCGCTGCGCGACCTGCGCAGCAAGGCGCGGCGCCACAACGACGTGGTTGAGCCCGCCGCCATGGCGGACGAGGTTCGCCGCTGGGTCGACTAGGAATCCTGGAATCTTGCTGGACGCACGGAAGAATCGCTGTGCGTCCATTTTTTTTGCGGAGGAGAGGGAAAGATGACGTTTTCAGAGGGAATGGCGCGCGGCCCGATCGCGATGCTGGAGGGCGCGCCGCGCTGCTTCGCCTCTGGCGCGAATACCGGGACATCGCCTGGGCGCACGGCCTGCCCTTCTTCGCCACGACGCCCACGCGCCGCGCCAACCGTGCACGCATGGAGCGCGCAGGCCATGGCCCGGAGCTGATCGCACAGAACGTGGCCCTGCTGCGCAGCCTCGCGCAGGGCGGGCCGATGTGCGTCGGCGGGCTCATGGGCTGCCGCGGCGACGCCTATACGGGCGAAGGCGCGCTCCCCCGTCAGGAGGCGCGCGCCTTTCATCGGTGGCAGGCGGAGGCGTTCCGGCGCGCGGGCGCGGACTTCCTCCTGGCGGGAATCCTGCCCACCGCGCCGGAGGCCCAGGGCATGGCCCAGGCCATGGCCGAAACCGGCCTGCCCTATGTGCTCAGCCTCACGCTCCGCCGGGATGGGCGCTTGGTCGACGGCACGCGCCTGTGCGACCTGATCCGGGAGACGGACGCCCTCCTGGGCGAAGGGAGGCCCGCGTTTTACATGTCCAACTGCATCCACCCGGACGCGGTCCGCGCGGCGCTCGACCAGGCGTTCAACCGGTGCGGCGCGGTGCAGGCGCGCTTCCTGGGCGTGCAGGCCAATACCTCGTCCCGCTCCTTTGCGGAGCTGGACGGCGCGGAGGCGCTGCAGGGCGATGCGCCCGAGCCCTGGGCCGAGGCCATGCTGCGCCTGCACCGCGCGCACCCCATGCGCCTGCTGGGCGGCTGCTGCGGCACGGACGGCAGGCACATGGCGGCGCTCGCCGCGCGGCTGACCGCGGAGGCCGGGAATTAGTCCTGCGCCGGCTGCAGGGGCAGCTCGAACCAGAAGGTGCTCCCGCTCTCGCTGCTCTCCACGCCGAACTGCGCGTTGTGCGCGACCAGGATCTTCTTGACGATGGAAAGGCCCAGACCCGTTCCCACCAGCGCCCGCTGGTGGGACTTTTTGTCCACCTTGTAGTAGCGGTCCCAGATGTAGGGCAGGTCCTCCGGCGCGATGCCCTTGCCCGTGTCCAGCACCTCGATGCGGGCAAAGTCCCCCTTGCGCACCTGGCGCACGCGCACAAGCTTGTCCGGCCCCGTGTAGGCGATGGCGTTGTTGACCAGGTTGTAGAGCACCTGCTGCAGGCGCAGCGCGTCCGCCAGCACCCAGAGGTCCTCCTCCGCCTCCACGCGGATGGTGAAGCCCTCGCTCTGGCAGAGCGCGCCGTAGCGCTGCACCATCTGGCGCACGCTCTCGGTGAGGTTCAGGGGCTCCGGGTTCATCTCCTGCACGCCGGATTCCAGCTTGGAAAGGTCCAGGATGTCGCGCACGAGCGCGGAGAGATAGCGCGCCTCGTCCACGATGACCTGGGCGTTCCCCGGCGTGTTCTCGCTGGGCAGGTCGCGCATCATCTCGGCAAAGCCCTCGATCATGGTCAGCGGCGTGCGCAGGTCGTGGGAGATGTTGGCCATGAGCTCGCGCCGCAGCTCCTCCGTCTTGCCCAGCTCGGCGGCGGCGTAGTTCAGCGTGTCGGCGAGCTGCGCGGCCTCCAGGTACCCCGTGCCGGAGAAGTGCGCGTCAAAGTCCCCGTGACCGAGCTTTTCCGCCTCGCGGCTGATGGAGATGATGGGCTTGGAGACGCGGTCGGAGAGGTAGAAGGCCAGCGCCGTGGCCAGCACCGCCAGCAGCACCGTGACAAGGGACAGCTGCAGGCGCAGGGTCTGCACCGTCGCGGAGACGGGCGTCAGGGTCGCGTTGACCATCAGCAGCACGGTCTGCCCCTGCGCGTTCTCCACGAACTGGAAACAGAGCATGGACTGCACGATGCTTCCCAGGCGCTGCACAGGCGGCGTGGTGCTGCTGTCGTGCCACTGCTCGTTTCCCGTGGTCTGCAGCGCGCCGTCGCCCGCCTTTTGCGACAGGGTGAAGCGGCTGAGCACGTCCGTGACCAGGTCGCCGGGCTCCTCCGCTTTTTGCAGGTAGTAGTCGATCAGGTCCGGAATCCGGACGTTGTGGATGATGCAGGAGGGCGCGACGTGCTTGCGGTAGAGGAGATTCCCCTCGTCGTCCAGGACGCTGATGCACACGTCGGACCGCATGGCCAGCTCGTCCAGGGCGCTGGCGTAGTCCTCGCTCTCGGCCAGGGAGGCGGTTGCCTCCGCGAGCGCCTTGGAGACGGCGTTTTTCTTGATGGCGATGTAGAAGTCGTCCAGCAGAACGATCTGGAACAGCCACAGCAGGCCGATCATCGTCAAGGCAAAGACCCCGAGAACGCTCAGGGTCTTCCAACGGATGCTCACGCGGCCGCGCCGCTGGCGCCGCGCTCTTTTGGTTTTTTTCATGGCCTCCCTACGCCTCAAAGCGGTAGCCCACGCCGCGCATGGTCACGATGCAGCCCGCATACGGCCCAAGGCGTTTGCGCAGGAGCTTGATGTGGGTGTCCAGGGTGCGCTCGTCCCCGGTGAAGTCGTATCCCCAGACCTCGCAGATCAGCTTCTCCCGCGTGAGCGCGATGTTGCGGTTCCGCACGAGGAAGAACAGCAGCTCGTATTCCTTGGGCGAAAGGTCCACGCGCTTGCCGTCCACGGTGAGCTTGCGCGCGGTGAAGTCCACGCACAGCCCGCCGTGCAGGAACACGTCCGGCTGCACGGGCCCTGCGGCGCTGGACGTGCGCTTGCGGATGGCCGCAATGCGCATCATCAGCTCCCGGGGCGAGAAGGGCTTGGACACGTAGTCGTCCACGCCCAGGGAAAAGCCGTGGATGCGGTCCAGTTCCTCGCTGCGGGCCGAGAGCATGATCACCGGCGCGCTGGAAAAGGCGCGCAGGCTGCGCACGGCGTCAAAGCCGTCCATCTCCGGCATCATGATGTCCATGATGATCATGTCGTAGGACTCGCGGCGGCACTTTTCGATGGCCTGCGCGCCGTTTTCCGCCTCGTCCACGATATAGCCTTCATAGACCGCATACTTTCGAATCAGCTCGCGGATGCGCGCCTCATCGTCCACAACCAGGATCTTGGGCATGTTTCCACCTCTTTTGACGATTTCTTCTTCCTCCAAGTATACGGCCCGTATTTGATGGGTATGTGAACAAAGAAAAAAGTTTGAAGAATGTTTACAAGCAATCGCGCCGCCCCCTCCGGATTTGGGAGAGAGCGGCGCGGCGGGTTTTTATTGGGGTCTGGGCATTCCGAAGAGGAAGGGATCGTCTTGGAGGACGCGGAGCAAAACGTCCGCGGACTTCCGGCAGGAGACGATGCGCACCGTGGCGTCGCCCAGGCGCGCCTTGCGCATGGCGCCCTCGCGCAGGAGCAGGTCCTCCGCCTTGGGGAAGAGCTGGGAGGAGTCGGCCATGTGCGGGGCAAAATTCCCGATCACGCGCGGCCCCTCGGGCGGGACGATGACAAGGCGCAGCGGGTGCTCCGTGTCCACGCGCTCGGGCACGTTCGCCCATTCCTCCACGCCGTGGAAGAAGGTCATGCGGTCGAGCTCCACGCCGACGAGCAGCGCGTAGGCGTCCCGGTCGTAGAGCCGGCCCCAGGCGGAGCCGCGCGCGCAGGGCGTGCGGCAGTTTTCGTCCCCGCGGACGAAAGCCTCCGCGTCCGCGCCATAGGCCGCGACCGAGTGCGTCGGGTGCCAGGAGCGGTGCACGCCCGGGCGCTTGCGGAAGAGCTCCGGCAGGATGCCCACGCAGACGGGGCTCTCCAGCACGTCATAGACGGGCTGGCGCTTGCCCACGGTGGCCCAGGTGTGCGTCGGCAGCACCACCAGGCCGTCGGAGAAGTGCTCCGTCAGCGCGTCCAGCAGGGTGTCGGCCCCGTTTTCCATGGGGCCGAGGCTCTTGCAGGAGGAGTGCATCAGCACCGTCGCGTTCGAGGGGAGCAGGGCCCGAAGCTCCTGAAGCAGGCTGGCCTTGGTGTGCATGGGGCGTTACTCCTTTTCCTCGTTCTCCTTGACCATCTGCATGGCCTTTTCGTACTGCGCCTGCTTCCACTCCTCGCGCACCCAGGGGATCTTGTCGTATCCCTCGAGCATGCCGGGCAGGATCAGGCCGCCGTCCACGCGCACGGTGATGCCGGTGATGTAGGAGGCGTTCTCGCTGGCCAGGAAGGCGACGACCTCGCCGTTTTCGCGCGGGGTGCCCACGCGGTGCAGCGGGATGGACTCCTTGACAAAAGGCGAGAGGACCTTGTCGTTCTTGGGGACCCAGGTCGCGCCCGGGGCCACGCAGTTGACGCGGATGTTGTAGGCGGAAAGGTCCAGCGCCATGGACTCGGTCGCGCGCTTGACGCAGGCCTTGAAGCCGCCGTAGAGGTAGTCGTCGGGGTAGGCCATCTCCGCGCGGGAGCTGGTGATGAAGATGATGCTGCCCTCGATCTTGTCGGCAACCATGTGCCGGGCCGCGGCGCCCGCGCACAGGATGTAGTTGCGGAAATTGACGGTGTAGACCTCGTCCACGCTCTCGGGGGTCACGGTCAGCACGCTGCCGCGGAAGCCGCCGTTGCCGGCGTTGCAGACCATCAGGTCCAGCCTTCCGCCCAGGTCCTTGTGCGCCTGGTCCACGATCTGCTGCGGGACCTCGGGCTTCTCCAGGCTCGCCTGGTAGATGAAGCACTTGCGGCCCAGCTTTTCGATCTCCTTCTGCGTCTCCACAGCGCCGTCCTTGCGGGAATTGTAGGTGATGGCGACGTCGTAGCCGTGCTCGGCGAGAACGATGGCGATGCCCTGTCCGATGTTGTGGCTTCCGCCGGTGACCAATGCCGTCTTGTTCATGTGAAAATCGACCTCCTGCCATGCGCAGATTTGTATTTGTGGCACAAATTCAGTATAGCATACTTTGCCCCAAAGTCAATTTGTGATTTCAACGCGGCCAAGGCGGTTGAAATTCGCAGGGTTTTTGCTATAATGGGACCATAGGCCCACAGAACACAGAAAGGATCAAGGGAGGAAAGAATCATTATGTCCAAGTGCATCGCCTATATCGGCACCTATTCCAAGGGAGAAAACGGCGGCATCTTCCGCGTGGAGATCGACGACCAGACCGGGGACCTCGCGGTACTGGACACGCTGGATGTCGAGAACCCCTCGCACCTGGCCCTTTCGCCGGATGGAAAGTTCCTCTACGCCGCGTCGGAGACCGGAAAGTTCCGGGATCAGCTCGGCGGCGCGGTGGCCGCCTGCGCCGTGGACGCGCAGGGCAAGCTCTCCCTGCTCAACATGGAGGGCACCGAGGGCGTCGCGCCCTGCTACGTCGCCGTCGCGCCCGACGGCAAGTTCGTCTACGCCGCAAACTACGGCCAGGGAACAGCCACGGTCTTTGCCGTGGACGGCCAGGGCCGCGTCTGCGACCATCCCAAGATCATCGAGCACCAGGGCAAGGGCGCCAATCCCCAGCGGCAGGAGCGGCCGCACGTCCACATCACCCGCGTCACCCCCGACGGAAAGTACCTGGCCGTCTGCGACCTGGGCATCGACGCGGTGGTGCTCTACCCCCTGTGCGCGGCCTGCGGCGTGGACAAGAACCGCGGCTCCTTCGTGCGCACGCCCGACGGCGACGGCCCCCGCCACATCGAGTTCTCCAAGGACGGAAAGTACGCCTACGTCGTCACCGAGATGGGCTGCACCGTGCGCGCCTATGCCTACGAGGACGGCCGCATGACCTTCCTTTCCGCCATCTCCACCCTGCCCGAGGACTTTGACGGGCAGAACATCGACGCGGCCATCCACTTTGCGCCCGACGGCAAGACCCTGGTCGCCTCCAACCGCGGCCACGACAGCCTGACCCTGCTGGACGTCGACGGCGGCCAGATGCACGTCCGCCAGATCGTCAAGGTCGGCGGCAAGACCCCGCGCGAGTTCGCCTACACCGCAAACGGCAAGTTCGTCTTTGTCTGCAACCAGGACAGCGCCGACATCACGGTGCTCGCGGCCGACGAGGCGGGCAACCTGACCCTCACCGACAAGAAGTACGACCTGCCCAAGCCCGTCTGCCTGATCTGGAAGAACTGATCTCCCGGCAAAAAACAGGCGGCCCTGGCTCCGGATTTCTCCGGGGCCGGGGCCGCCTGCGTGTTTTCTGAAACTCAGCGGTAGAGGATGCTCTCGCGCGCGGGGCCGTTGCTCACCATGGAGATGCGCACGCCGATCTGCTCCTCGATGTACTCGACGTAGCGGCGCGCGTTCGCCGGCAGGTCCTTGTAGGCGCGGATGTGCGAGATGTCGCACTTCCAGCCGGGGAGCTTCTCGATGACGGGCTTGCACGCTTCCAGCAGCGGCGTCACCGGGAAGGCGTCGATGCGCCGGCCGTCCAGCTCGTAGGCCGCGCAGACCGGGATCTCGTCCAGGTATCCCAGCACGTCGATGTTCGTCAGGGCGACCTCGGTGGCACCCTGCATCATGCAGCCATAGCGCGTGGCGACCGCGTCGAACCAGCCCACGCGGCGCGGGCGGCCGGTCGTGGCGCCGTATTCGCCCTTGTCGCCGCCGCGGCGGCGCAGCTCTTCGGCCTGAACCGGGTCCAGAATCTCGGAGACGAACGCGCCCGCGCCCACCGCCGAGGAGTAGGCCTTGACCACGGTGATGACGTCGGAAATCGCGTAGGGCGGGATGCCCGCGCCCACGCAGGCAAAGCCCGCCAGGGGCGAGGAGGAGGTCACCATGGGATAGATGCCGTTGTCCGTGTCCTTGAGGGAGCCGAGCTGGCCCTCGAGCAGGATCTGCTTGCCCTCGCGGATGCACTGGTGCAGGAAGGAGGCCACGTCCCCGACCAGGGGCCGGAGCCGGTCGCGGAAGGAGACGAGGTAGTCGAACATCTCCTTGGGATCGATGGGGGAGAAGAGCTTCTTCTCCGCCTCGGACCGCGGCTCGCGCTGGTCGATGTGGTAGATGTCCGTAAGCTGCGCGTTCTTCAGCGCCGCGATCTCCTGCAGGTGCTCCAGGAGCAGGTCGTCGTGGAAGATCTCGCAGACCTGGATGCCCTTTTTCATCACCTTGTCGGAGTAGAAGGGCGCGATGCCGGACTTCGTGGAGCCGTAGGCCTTGTCCGCCAGGCGCATTTCCTCCAGGGTGTCGAACTGAATGTGGTAGGGCATCAGCACGTGCGCCCGGTCAGAGATGAGGAGCTTGGGGGTGGGCACGCCCTTGGAGAGGACCTCCTCGTCCAGCTCGCGGAAGAGCTTGCCTAGGTCCAGCGCCACGCCCTGCCCGATGACGTTGACCGCATGGGGGTTGAACACGCCGCTGGGCAGCAGGTGCAGCGCAGCGCGCCCGTATTCGTTGATGATGGTGTGGCCGGCATTCGCGCCGCCCTGGAAGCGGACGACGACGTCGGACTGGGCGCCGAGCATGTCCGTGATCTTGCCCTTGCCCTCGTCACCCCAGTTGCCGCCAACAATCGCTCGAACCATGGTGAAACCTCCTAACGTAAAGGGAAAGAAAATCCAACTTTATTATGATAAAGCACAGCGCGCGGGAAATCAAGAAAAAATCCGGAAAAATCTCTCGCCGCGGCTGCGGCGGGTCAATCCTGGAGGAACTTCTCCGGCAGGGTCAGCCCGAAGAGCGCCGCGATCGCCACGAAGTTCTCCGTGGTCATGGTCTGCTTTGCGCCGCCCGCCGAGAGGATGCGCAGGTAGATGTCCGCAGCCTTCTCCACGCAGTGCATGAGGCCGAAGGTCGTGTCAAAGCTCTCGCCCGAGGCAAAGGTGCCGTGGAAGGCCCAGATCGCCACGTCGTACTGCTTCATGAGCTCGCTGGTCGCCTTGGCGATCTCCGCGCCGCCGCAGACCATCCAGGGCAGCACGCCCACGCCGCCGGGGAAGACCACTGCGCACTCGGTCATGGCGGACCAGAGCGCCCGCGTCCAGACGATGTCGTCCAGCTCCAGCACGTTCGTCAGCGCGATCACGGCCGGCGTGTGCGCGTGGTAGATCACGCGGTGCTTTCCGCCGGTGACGTCGAACTTCACCGAGTGGTTCATCAGGTGCGAGGGGAACTCGGAGGTGGGGCGGCCGCCCTGCTCCAATCCCCAGACGATGCGGTACTGGGTTCCAGCCTCGTTGAGCTGCGCGATGCAGAGGTTGTCCTGCGGCGCAAGGCAGACGTTGCGCAGGAATTTGCCCGATCCGGTCGCCAGGAAGAACGCGCCCCCAAGGTTGGGCACCGCGACCCCGATGTCCTCCCAAGGCTTGTCAAAGGTCATGTAGGGGGCGGCCTCTTCCGCCTCCTCAGCGGTCAGGCGATAGGTGAGGTTGCCGCCGTTGCGCTCGTGCCAGCCCATGTTGGCGCCGTCGGTGGCCATGCGGATGTACCCCTGCATGAAGGAAAGGTCCGTGATGCGCATATCCATCCCTCTCTTTTCCCAAGTGATTCCGGGCGGCGGGCGGAAGCGCCCAACCACCCATTTCATCATAGTATGCGCGCGCGCATTTTGCAAGATCAGGGCTGGAAAAATCCCGCGGAATCCGCTATACTCAAGGGGCAAAAACAGAAGAAGGGGTGTGACCCAAATGACCCGTCAAGAGGAAAACCGCGAACTGCTCAAGCTCTTTGCGCCCCTGCGCGTCGCCGATGTGCGCGACGGCATGGACTGGATGGGCTATCACTTCTACGGCACGCTGGACAAGAACATCCGCCCGCTGTGGCGCACGCGCATCTGCGGCATCGCCCGCACCGCGCGCTACCTGCCCTTTGAGGGACCGGCGCCCCTGCTCCGCGGCGAGGAGTACACCCAGTGGTCCAACTGGTACTACAACAACGTCGCCACCTACCCCTGGATCGAGGAGATCGAGGACGGCGACGTCATCGTGCTGGACATGAGCGGCGTGGACGTCGGGCTCATGGGCTCGGACAACACGCTCGCCTGCGTGGCCAAGGGCGCGCGCGGCTTCATCACCAACGGCGGCGGCATCCGCGACACGGACGAGTGCATCCTGCAGAAGGTGCCCGTGTGGTCCTACTTCGCCTCCCAGAAGATGGACCAGGCCCGCATCCGCTTCAGCGAAAAGAACGTGCCCGTGGCCATCGGCGGCGTCGCCATCTATCCCGGGGACGTGATCGTGGCCGACGGCGACGGCGTCATCGCCGTGCCCCGCGCCGTCGCGCGCGACGTGGCCAAGTTCGCCAGCCGCGAGCTGCACAACGACAAGAACAACCGCAAGGCCAAGTACGACGTCCTGGGCTGGGCCCACGACAAGACCGTGCTCAACGACGACGAATAAGCGCAAAACATGCGCCCCTGCCCTTCCCGGCAGGGGCGCGGTTTCCTTCAGATGACAAAGCCGCCGTTGACGGAGAGCACCTGCCCCGTGACAAAGGCGGAGGCCTCCGAGCAGAGGTAGAGGATGGCCTGCGCGACGTCCTCCGGGCGGCCGTTGCGCCCGAGCGGCGCCTCCTCCGCGAGGGCGCCGAGCGTTTCCGCCCCAAGGCCGGCCGTCATGTCCGTCTCGATCACGCCGGGGGAGACGCAGTTGACCCGGATGCCCGAGGGGCCGAGCTCCTTTGCCAGGGACTTGCTCAGGGCGATGACCGCGCCTTTGCCCTTCCCGGCAGGGGCGCGGTTTCCTTCAGATGACAAAGCCGCCGTTGACGGAGAGCACCTGCCCCGTGACAAAGGCGGAGGCCTCCGAGCAGAGGTAGAGGATGGCCTGCGCGACGTCCTCCGGGCGGCCGTTGCGCCCGAGCGGCGCCTCCTCCGCGAGGGCGCCGAGCGTTTCCGCCCCAAGGCCGGCCGTCATGTCCGTCTCGATCACGCCGGGGGAGACGCAGTTGACCCGGATGCCCGAGGGGCCGAGCTCCTTTGCCAGGGATTTGGTCAGGGCGATGACCGCGCCCTTGCTCGCCGCGTAGTGGCTCTCGCAGGAGGCGCCTACCTCGCCCCACATGGAGGCGACCGTCACGATGCAGCCGCGCCCGCGGCGCAGCATCTCCGGCAGCGCCTCCTGCGCGCAGCGGTAGACGCCCTTGACGTTGACGTCAAAGAGGCGGTCCCAGTCCGCGTCCGAGATGTCCTGGAAGAGCTTTTGCTGCGCGACGCCCGCGCAGAGGACCAGCGTATCCGGCGCGCCGAGGCGCTGGCGGACGCGCTCCAGCGCCGCGCGCACCGAGGCGCGGTCGCACACGTCGATCTCCACGGCCATCGCGTTGCGGTTTTCCGCGCGCAGGGAGGCGGCCAGCGCCTCGGCGCGCGCCTTGCTGCGGCCATACCCGATGGCCACGGAGAACCCCGCGCGCGCAAGGCAGGCCGCCGCCGCCGCGCCGATGCCGCGCGAGCCGCCCGTCACGAGCGCCGCCCTAGCCATTGCGCGCCCCCCAGAGGTCCGCAAGGGCCGTCTTCTTCGCGCCGGTCGGGCCCACGGTCGTCTCCGCGGCGGCCAGGGAGTTCAGGATCGCCTCCTCCACGGCCTCGGCGCACGCGCGGAAGGGCAGGTCGATCTTCTCCTCGTTGAGGAGGGTCTGCTGCACCACGCCGCGCGCCTCCTGCCGGTGCACGCGGTTGGCCGTGGAAAAGCCCACCACGACCTCGCCGCTGCCGTGGCCGATGTAGGAGCCCACGCGCGCAAGGCCCACCGCCGCGCGCCGCAGCACGCGCTTGAGCTGGCGGTCGGAGAGGGGCAGGTCCGTGCCCACCACGACGATGCAGGAGCCCTTGTCCACCTTCTCCTGCAGGATGCCGGCCTCAATCTCGCGGCCGACGGGCGCGCCGTCGATGCGCAGGTCCGAGAGCATGCCGTGGTTCGTCTGCACGAGTGCGCCCAGCGCATAGGTCTTGCCGTCCACCTCCAGCAGGCGGGAGGCCGAGCCGATGCCGCCCTTGAGGCTGTGGCAGACCGTGCCCGTGCCCGCGCCCACGCAGCCCTGCGCAAAGTCCGCGCCCGCGCTGGAGATGGCCTCCATCACCTGCGCGTACCCGATGGCGCGGTGCTGGATGTCGGAAAGCCCCGCGTCGTTGCACTCGCAGACGATGGGGTTGACGGACTCCACCTCCACGCCCGCCGCATGGCCCTGGTCGATGCTGTACTGCACGAGCGCGTCGTGCACAAGGCCGACGTTGAGCGTGTTGGTCAGGGCGATGGGCGTCTCGATCGTGCCCAGCTCCTCCAGCTGCATCAGGCCCAGCGTCTTGCCAAAGCCGTTGAGAACCTGGCACGCGCCGACGACCTTGTGCAGAAACAGGTTGTCCTGCGCGGGGAGGATGACGGTCACCCCCGTGTTCCAGGCCTGCGTGCGCACCGTGCAGTGCCCCACCGCAACGCCGGGTACGTCCGTCAGCGCGTTGCGCGGGCCGCGCGGGAGCTTCCCGATGGAAATGCCAAAGTCTGAAATGCGTCGTGCCGTCATGTGCATTCGTTCCTTTCCCAGAATTTTCCCAAGTGCAGGAGTATTATACCACAGGCGCGCGGGCGGTATGTAAAGGGCGTGTCAAACCTTGCGCCGCGCCCGCGCGGTTGAACTTGCGCCGGGCGCATGGTATAATGGCAGATGATGCGAAGAAAAAGGCGGTGAGAGCGCATTGCGCGGGATGAAGATCAAGATGACGCGCGAGACGAAAAAGCTGTTCAAGGTCAAGCGGAAGATCACGCCGCTGACGGTATTGGTGCCGCTGCTGCTGGTGGTCCTGCTCGTCTGCGCGGTGATCTACGACAACTCGCGCATCGTGCTGGACGAGGTGACCTTCTCCATGCCCACCCTTCCCCGGGACATGGACGGCTACACGATCCTGCACATCTCCGACATCCGGGAGCGCCTCTTCGGCGCGGAGGGCGAGGCCCTGGACGAGGCGCTGGGCGACAGCGAGTACGACATCGTGGTCATGACGGGGGACCTGGTTTCCCCGACGGGCGACGACACGGGCCTGTGCCAGGCGCTGGACTACTTTGCCGCAAAGCAGGTGCCCGTGTACTTCATCACCGGCGAGGGCGACCCGCCCACGACCGAGATCCGCCAGGACGGGAGCTTTGGAGCGACCGCCTGGGCGCAGAACGCGCTGGACAGGGGCGCAGTCTTCCTGGACGTGCCCATCGCCCTGAACGAGGGCGAGCGAAAGCTCTGGCTGATGCCCGCCTCCACCCTGGTCCTGGACACCGAGAGCTCCATCGCCTCGCTGGACGCCCGGCTGCTGGATGAGAACCTGGACGACGGCACCGTGCAGTCCATCCTCTACAGAAAGGGCCGCTACGAGGCCTTTGCCGACGCCATGGCCCAGCGCCAGCAGAACGACCTGACCATCATGCTCACGCACATGCCCTGCCTGGACGCCTCGCTGCAGTCCGAGAGCACCACCGCCATCTTCAGCGAGGCGGATCTCATCCTCGCCGGGCACCACCTGGGCGGACAGATCTGCCTGCCCGTCCTCGGCGCGCTCTACGCGGAAAACGACCTGCTGCCCCGCGGCGGCTGGTTTCCGGACGACCGCTACATGACGGGCCTGAACGAGGTCAACGCCACCTATCAATACGTCAGCACGGGGCTGGGGACCGTGTACGGCGCGCCGCTGAACTTCCGGCTGTGCAACCCGCCGCAGATCTCCCTCATCACCCTGACCCGCCAGGTAGACGCCTAAAGAAAATCCCCCGCAGCTGCGGGGGATTTTCTTTAGGCGTGGTTTTTTTTAGAGTGCCGGGGGCTTGAGGGCCTGGGTCAGCGCCTCGTCCTCCTCGCAGTCCATGATGAAGACCATCGTGTCGGCCAGGCAGTTTTCCGCCATCCACTTGATGTCCTCGTCCAGCATGCGGATGCAGCCGTGGGAGGCGGGCGTGCCCAGCTTGCGGTAGGAAGTGGTGCTCATCGTGTCCAGATCCGGCTCGCTGTAGAGCAGGGAGTGGAAGAAGTAGTTGCCCTTGATGTGCACGGCGTAGCGCACATAGGTGTCAAAGGTCTTGAAGTAGCGCCAGGCCCTGCGCTCGGTGTCCGGCAGGGAGTACACGCCCGTGGGCGTGGGGTCCGAGGACGTGCCCGTGGAGCAGATGAACTGCTTTTCGATCACGTTGTAGACACCGGGCTCCGACGCGGAGAAGATGGTGATGACCTGGTTGGTCAGGTCCACCTTGATGGCGTAGGGCATGGTGTAGCCCGCGTTGGTCACGACGCCCTGCGTGGAGGAGGGCAGCGTGCCCGCCGGGTTGCTCACGCTCGTCACCTTGCCGAGGTAGGGTGAGTCGGGCGACTTCAGTGTGGGGGTTCCGTCGTCCTCGCCGATGGTCCAGTCGATGGAGGGCAGGGTGGAGGACGTGGATTCGGAAGCGCCGGTGTCAAAGGAGATCTCGGGCTCCGCGTCCGGATCGTAGGCCGCCCAGACGTTGCTCGGCTCGTCCTTCTTGGGGGAAGAGCCGACGGAGGACCAGACGTTGCTGGACTCCTGCTTTGCGCTGGGGGAACCGACGGCCTCCCAGACGTTTGTGCTCTCCGAGGCAAAGGCGCTCGCGGGGAGCAGAGTCAGCGCCACAACGAGCGCAGAGGAAATCACTCTCTTCATGGAAACAGATCACACCTCCAGTATTCATAAGCTCCCTATATTATGACATATTTGTTACGATTTGCAAAGGGGGGAGATGTAAGATTGAAACATTTTCCACCTTGACAAGCCCCCCTGCCGGCTGGTAGCATGAAGAAAACAGAAACCCAAACCGAATGAGTACGGAGGCGCAGAACATGGACGCACGCAAGCTGCAAACCGCACAGGAATATTTGGAGGCAAGAAGGATTTCCACCATCGCCTTTGTCGGCTCGATGGATGCGGAAAAGGCGATGAAGGAGATCGAGGAGGAGCGCGCGAAGGGCGACGGCTCTGCGGAATACTGGGGCTCCTTTGCCGAGGACGGCACGATGACCTCGCACCTGATCAACAACATCTACCACATCCTCTATGACGGGCGCATCGTCCTTTCCGGCGGAATCGGCAACGTGTCCTCCCTGCCCGAGCATCGCCGGCAGGGCGGCATCCGGGAGATCTTCCGCGCCATGTTTGCCGATATGCGCGCGCGGGGCTTTGTCTTCTCCGCGCTCTATCCCTTCTCCCACGAATATTACCGCAAGTTCGGATACGAGTACGGCTGCGCGCCGCTGCGGCAGAAGTTCCTGGTGAGCGACCTCAAGGGATTCCCCTGCCCCTACAGCGTGCGGATGCACAAGCCCGGCGAGTGCATCCAGCCCTTCCAGGACGTGTACCAGCGCTTCATCCTGGGGCGCAACCTGGCCATCGTCCGCTCGGAGGCCCAGTGGGACTGGATCGAGGGCGATCCCTGGAAGGACCGCATCTACCGCTACCTGCTCGCCGACGACGCGGGCGTCCACGCCTATGTCGTCCTGCGCGCCGAGGGGAGCGGCGACGAGCGCAAGGCCGTGCTCAAGGACTTCGCCTATGACAGCCGCGAGGCGTTCTACGGCATCCTGGGCTTCCTCTACCGCCTGTCCGCGCAGTACAAGTACGTCGAGGCCGTGTTCCCGCCGAACATCGACATGCGCACCCTCATCGCCGAGCCCTACCGCGTGGAGCAGCGGGTGGACACGCACGGCATGTTCCGCGTGGTGGACGTGCCGCAGGCCCTGCGCCTGATGCGCCACCCCGAGGCGCCCGGCCGCTACGTCATCGGCGTCAAGGACGCCTTCCTGCCCGAGAACACGGGCGTCTACGCCGTGCGCTTCGGCCAGGGCAAGGCCGAGGTCGAGCGCGCGGACGCGCCGGCGGACCTGGTCGTGGACGTGACGACGCTGGCGCAGCTCACGCTCGGCTTTGCGCCCCTGGACACCCTGCGCATGCGGCCCGACGTGGAGGTTCGCGGCAACGAGGAGACGCTGCGCGCGGTCTTCGTGAAGAAGGACTGCTACTTCGCAGACTATTTCTAAGAGATTCACAGGCACTGGAAAACAGACCAAAAAGTTACGGCGGAACCGAGCAGGTTCCGCCGTAACTTTTTGTCGAAGCGCGGCGTCTTATCTATGCAGCAAGGGAGCGGGTCAGGCGCTGCATCAGCCGGCTGAGCGGCCGGTACAGCGCCAGGGCGGCCACGAAGTTGCCGAAGCAGTGCGCCAGGTCAAACGGGATGCCCGAAACCCACGCGCCCAGCGCGGCGCGCGGGCCGATGATGGGCAGGTACACCAATTCGCACAGCGCGCCGAAGGCCAGGCCGAACGCCCCGCTCAGCACCGCCCAGCCCAGCGGGGACTCCATGCGGCGGAACGCCCACGCAAGGCCCGCCAGGATGGTCCAGACGTAAAGATACGTCAGCCACCACGTCGTAAAGCCGTAGAGCAGCCCCTCCAGCAGCGCAAAGACGTAAAGGATGTAGAGCACCTTGCGCCGGAAGGCGTGCGTGTAGACGATCACGAGCAGCGACACCAGCTCGATGTTCGGAAGGAACGAGAGCGCCACCTGCGACACGAACATCGCCGCCGTGCACAGCGCGAGGAACACCAGCTCCCGCACGGTGAGCTTCATGGCTTACCAACCCGTGGTGAGCGTGAGCTCAAAGGCGTCGCCGTCGGCGATCGGCGTCGAGTCCACGCCGGTGTTCACGCTCTGGCCGCCCTTGGTCAGGCACCACCACTCCTGCGCGGACTCGTCGGCGGTGTATCCGTCCACGGTCGTGATGTACAGGCCGAATTCGCTCTGCGTGCCGTCGATCAGGCCCTCGCTCTGGAGCGCCGGGCCGAGGTATTCCTCGTCCGTGTCCAGCTCCACCGTGCGCGCGCTGTCCTTGCCCACCAGCTCTACCGTGATGTGCTTTTCACCCGCAACGGTTTCCGGCCGCGTGGCAAGGTATACGCCCACAAACACCGCGACAACCGCCACCAGCGCGACGAGCGAAAGAATGGTCTTTGTTCTCTTGTTCATCGGGAGATCACCTCTTGTTTTTTTCGCTTCCTCATCATAGCGCAGGCACTGCGGTTTGTCAATCCGGGACCGGCAAAAGGGCGGAGAAGTGTAAAAACATTGTTAAATTTTGCCCTGGCGTTGCGCGATCTTGAGCGCTGCGGGGTATTTGCGGTATACTGTAGAAGAACGGGGAAGGATGGAGAGATTATGCGGAAAATGCTGCTTTGGATATTGCTCCTGGCGATGGTTTTGGTGCCCTTGGCGGGCTGCGCTGCGCCCCACGTCCGCGCGCAGGGAGACGCCGCCAGCGACGTCATCATCTTGCGGCGCCCGGAGGGGGACAAGGGCGGGGAAGCGGTCGTGACCCTCAAGCCCGTGCCCACGGCGACGCCCGCGCCCACGGCGACGCCCACGCCCGTGCCCACGCCGACCGCCACGCCTGCGCCCACGCCGACGCCCACGCCCGAGGCGCCGAAGGTGGAGGAACCCGACCGCAGTGAGGGCCAGAAGTACGTCTACCTGACCTTTGACGACGGTCCCTCCAAGAACACGCAGGACATCCTGAAGGTCCTGGACGACAAGGGCGTAAAGGCCACGTTCTTCGTCATTGGGAACAACGCGGCCGACCGCCCGGACGACATCCGCGCCATCGCGGAGCAGGGATCGATCGTGGCCGTGCACTCCATGACCCATGAGACAGACGAGATCTATGTCAGCGCGGAGGCCTTCCTGGAGGACATCGCCGCCTGCCAGGACACCCTGCGCGGCATCCTCGGCTCGGACTACCAGCCGGAGGACCTCATCCGCTTCCCCTACGGCTCGACCAACCGGCGCTGCCGCGACTACCGCGACGACGTCCGCGCGGCGGGGTACCGCTACTTCGACTGGAACGCGCTCAACGGCGACGCGGAGAGCGGCGCCTCCAAGAAGTCGGCGGAGGAGCTCTACGACCGGTTCGTGGAGACCGTGGACGTGCAGGCCAACCGCGGCCGCGACATCATCGTGCTCATGCACGACACCAACAGCAAAAAGGCGACCGTGGAGATGCTCCCGGACGCCATCGACTACCTGAAGGACCTGGGCTATACGTTCGCCACGCTGGAGAGCGTGCCCATGGAAGAATAAGAAGGACGGGAGCCGCCCCCGCGAACCGCGCAGGGGCGGCTCCTTTTTTGCACGAAGCCGAAACCCGGCCGCCCTAGCCCTGGGCGGAGACGGGGGAAAAGGGAGAGGGAAAGCGCATGGGCAGGTAGATCTCCGCGCGCACCGTGCGGCGCTTGAGGGAGAAGTGGCAGATGCCGCCGTATTTGGCCGCGGTGCGGCGGAGGCGCCGGACCATGAGGCGGTTGCCGCTCTCCCGGTCGCAGGGGTAGGTGCAGGACAGGAGCAGGTAGCCGTTTTCGGTCGAGAGGGTGAAGGTGACCTCCCGCTTGTGGCCCAGGAGGCCCTCGGTGTGGCGGATGCCGGTGTCCAGCAGCGTCGAGATCAGGCGCGTCAGGTCGCAGTCCTGCAGGTTGGTATCCGGAAGGGGCATGGTGCGCACGGTCAGGAGCACGTTCCGCTCCCGGGCCTTTTTGGTTTCCGCGGTCAGCACCGCGTCCACGGCCGCATTGCCCGTCCCGGTATAGCGCGAATCCAGCGCCAGGGCGCCCAGCAGGTCGGAGACATAGGCGGAAATGCGCGCGCTCTCGTTCAGCTGCGCCAGGCCGCTGATGGCGCAAAGGTGATTGCAGAGCTCGTGCCGCATGGCGCGCAGCTCCGCGACATCGTCGGAAGTCAGGCCGCGGCAGACAAACAGCAGGCGGATCTTATCGAATACGACGCGCAGGCACATGGGAACACCCCCTTTGAACTATGGAAAGTTTCTCTGCAATGTAAGCATACAACACAAATTCACAATGATCAAGCCAAAAGAAGAAAAACTTAACGAAAATGAAAAAACCGCGGAGATTATTTCAACAAAACTTTTGCAGGAAATAAAAAATGCGGAAAAACGTCGAAAAAAGAGAGGAAATTTCCCGGCTTGATTGACAAACACTGCACTGTTTGGTATGCTAAATACCGGTGAGAGAGGGAGGTGTGCCCATGGACATCTATCAGCGGCTCAAAGTCAAGACCTATATCAACGCATGGGACGCAGTGTCCGCCTATGGCTCCTCGCGCATGGAACCGGAAACGCTCGCCGCCATGCGCGACGCCGCTTCCAAATACGTCCCCATCCGGGACCTGCAGCAGGCCGTCGGCCGCAAGATCGCGCAGATGACCGGCAACGAGGCGGCCTACGTCGTCTCCGGCACGGCGGCGGGCATGCTCCTGGCCAGCGCCGTGTGCATGGTGCGCCACCCGGAGCCGGAGCTGTTCGCCATGCTGCCCAACGCCCAGGAGCTGCGCAACGAGTTCATCCTCCTTCGGGAGCGCAAGACCAGCGTCGGCTACGCCATCAAGGCCGCCGGCGGCAAGGTCATCGACGTGGGCTTTGGCAAGCACGTCACCACGGCGGACATCGAGCGGGCCATCACCCCGCGCACCTGCGCCATCGTCTACTGCGACACGCAGGTGCTGTCCATGAAGTGCCCGCCGCTGCGCACGCTCACGCTCCTGGCGCACAAGCACGACCTCTACATGGTCGTCCAGGCGTCCGGCCAGCTCCCGCCCAAGGAAAACCTTTGGCACTACACTGTGGACAACGGCGCGGACCTGGCCATCTTCGCCGGCGGCAAGGCGATCCGCGGCGCGCAGCAGAGCGGCATCCTCGTCGGGCGGCGCGCGCTGGTGGACCTCATGGAGATGGCCATGCCGCCGAGGACCGGCCTGGCCTACACGGCGAGCCAGGGCCGCGAGGAGATCATCAGCGTCTACACGGCGCTGACGCGCTTTCTGCAGCCCGGGCAGATGGAGGAGCGCCTGCGCCAGATGCGCGTCATGCGCGAGCAGATCGCCGAGGCGCTGGACAAGACCATGCACTTTAAGACCGTGACCCTCTACCCCGGCCCCTCGGGCCAGACCTACAGCTGGCTCGGCGTGGAGGTGCTCGGCGGCGTCTCGGCCAAGGAGCTCTCCGAGGCGCTGCTGGACCTGGACCCCGGCATCGTGGTCGGCAACTGGGAGTGGCACAACGGCATCACCATCAACCCCCTGAACATGGAGCCGGAGGAGGTTCCGGTCCTCATCGAAGGGGTTCTCGCCTGCTATGACAGGCTCGCGAAGGGAGGGAAGACGGCGTGAGCGTCTATGAAGCGCTGAACATCCGCACCTATATCAACGCCGTGGACCCGCTGGCCTCCTACGGCTGCAACCTGCTGAGCGAGGCGGTCCTGGACGCGATGGAGGAGGCCTCCCATTCCTTTGTGCGGATGGAGGACCTGCACCGCGCCGTGGGCGAGCGCATCGCGGAGATGACGCACAACGAGGGCGCGGCCGTCGTCGCGGGCACGTCCCCGGGGCTCATGATGTGCGCCGCGGCGCTGATGACCGGCGGGGACTACGGCCGCATGATGGGCCTGCCGGACACGTCGGGCCTCAAGCGCGAGATCCTCATCCTCAAGGCCCAGCAGGAGGCCTTCGGGGGCGAGACGAGCCTGGTGGGCGCCAAGCTCGTGCCCGTGGACGCCGGCCCCCGCCAGAAGGAAAAGCTCCGCGCGGCCATCGACGACAACGTCTGCGCCATTTTCTATGCCGTCGTGCGCTCGGAGGAGACCCTCACCTTTGAGGAGACGCTCGAGGTCGCAAAGCAGGCGCGCGTTCCCCTGGTGGTCAACGCCATGTCCCAGATCCCCCCGAAGGAGAGCCTCTGGCGCTTCACCAAGGCCGGCGCGGAGGCGGCGGTCTTTGCCGGCGGCCGCGCGCTGTGCGGCCCGGCGAGCAGCGGCTTCATCGTGGGCAAGAAGTGGCTGACGGACGCGATCCTCTCCATCGCGCCGCCCAAGCACAGCATCGCCTCCATCGCGAACATCGGCCGCGAGGAGGTCGTGGGCCTGTACACCGCGCTGGAGGAATACCTGGCCGGCGACGACTTCGCCGCCCACATCCAGCGAACGGAGGAGCTGCTGCGCGACCTTCGCCACCGGATGGAGAAGGAAGGCTATTTCCTCTGCCGCAGGGCCTATCCGGGCCCGGTCGGGCAGAACTACCCCTGCATGGTGCTGGAGATCCTGGGCGCCTACTCGGCCGAGGCGCTCGTGGAAATGCTCGCCCAGGGGGACCCCGCCATCCTCGTGCGCCGCACGTTCAACGAGGACTGCGAAAACGGCATCTACATCAACCTCTTCCTGCTGAACGACGAGCAGGTGGAGATCGTCCTGCGGCGCGTCGTGGAGTGCGCCGAAAAGCTCACCCTCATGAACTGACCCTACGCAAAAAAGCAAGAGAAAAGGACCTTTTATGCAGCCGAATTACAAGCGCACAAAGCTCGCCTGCTATGCCGCCATCATCACGCAGGCCGTTCAGAACAACCTGCCGCCCCTGCTGTTCGTCCTCTTTCAGGAACAGTTCGGCATCTCCTATGAGATGCTGGGGCGGCTGATTCTCGCCAATTTCGTGACGCAGATCTGCGTCGACCTCGTCTCCATCAAGCTTGCGGACCGGATCGGGTACCGCGCCTGCATGATCGCCGGGCAGCTCTGCACGGCCGTGGGCCTCCTGGGCCTGACAACGCTGCCCTTCCTCCTGCCGCCGTATGTGGGCCTGACGATCTCCATCATCCTGGCGGCCATCGGCGGCGGCATGACCGAGGTGCTGGTCAGCCCGGTCGTCGACGCCCTGCCCGGGGACGAAAAGGCCGCGGCCATGAGCATGCTGCACTCCTTCTACTGCTGGGGGCAGGTGGCGACGGTCCTGATCTCGACGCTGCTGCTCTTCGCCCTGGGCGACGCGGCCTGGCGCGTGCTGCCCCTGCTCTGGATGGTGATGCCCATCGCGAGCGTTGTGCTGATCGCCACGGCGCCCTTTGCGGCGGAATCCGGCGCGGAGTCGGGCGGCATGCGCGTGCGCGACCTGCTCCGCCAGCCCCTGTTCCTCGTGGCGATGGTCATCATGACCTGCGCCGGCGCGAGCGAACTGACCATGAGCCAGTGGGCCTCGACCTTCGCCGAAAGGGGCCTGCACGTGACCAAGGTGCTCGGGGACCTGCTCGGGCCCTGCCTGTTCGCGGTGTTCATGGGCCTGGGGCGCATGCTCTACGGCAAGCTCGGCAGCCGCCTGCCGCTGAAGAAGAGCCTGATGGGCTGCGCGATCCTGTGCATCGTCTGCTACCTCACGGCGGCGCTCTCGCCGGCGCCGTTCCTCGCGCTGATGGGCTGCGCGGTGTGCGGGTTCTCCGTGTCGCTGATGTGGCCGGGCTCGCTCTCGATGGCGGCGGCGCGCTTCCCCTTTGGGGGCACGGCGCTGTTCGCCATCCTCGCCGTGATGGGGGACCTGGGGTGCTCCGTCGGGCCGTGGCTCGCGGGCGCGGTCTCCGACGCGGCGCAGGGCGTTCCCGCGCTGACGGAGTTCGCCGCGCAGAGCGGCCTTACGCTGGAACAGCTGGGCCTCAAGTCCGGCCTGCTGCTGGGCGTGATCTTCCCCGTGATTCTGCTGATCGGGACGGCGTTCGTCCAGGAACCGCGCTACGCCCGCAAGGATTGAGAACCCGTTGCCCTCCGCCCCAGCGATTCCGGGGCGGAAGGCGTTTTTCGCTTGCGGCGCGCCGGACTTCCGAATCGATCGGGAAAGCCGGGCCGAAGCTCGTGGACGCGGTCTCCGACGCGGCGCAGAGCGGCCTTGCGCTGGAGCTGTTGTTCGCGATCTTCCCCGTGATTCGAGAACCCGTTGCCCTTCGCCCCGGCGCCTCCGGGGCGGAGGGCGTTTTTTTTGCTTGCGACGCGCCGGATTTTCGAATATACTGGAAAAAAGCGTCGAAAGCGAGGATCTTTTCTATGCGCGTCTGCTGTGCGCTGCGCCTTCCCGGGCGGCCGCTCGTGTGGCTGGCCCTGGCGCTGTGCGCCCTGAGCTGCGCTTACAGCCTGTACCGGATGGAGAACCTGCCCACGCGGGAGCGCGCAGGGCGGCTGACGGGGACCGTGGCCGAAGTGGATGCCGGGGAGGCGCGCCTGCTCGTGCGCGGCGCGGCCTTCTCCGGTGGCGAGGGCGAGGAGCGCCTGCCGGGCAACGTCCTGCTGGACGTGGAGACGCCCTACGCCTACCCGCTGGAGGCGGGCAGCCGCATCTGTGCCGAGGTCTGGCTCCTGCCGCTCCAGGCGCCGCAGAACCCCGGCGGCTGGGACGAGAGGACCTACCTCTTCACGGACGGCGTCGTCTACAGGGCCGAGGGGGAGATCCTGGCGCACGAGGACCCGGCCTTCCGCAATCCCCTCGCCCGCGCGCGGGAGGCCCTCGCCGCGCACACCGCCGCGCTCCTGCCCGGCCATGCGGAGGAGGCGCAGGTCCTGTCTGCCCTGCTCTTCGGCGCGGACGACGCGCTCTCGGAGGAGACGCAGGCGGCCTTCCGCCGCAGCGGGACCGCGCACCTGCTGGCGGTCTCCGGCCTGCACGTCGGGTTCGTGATGGGCCTTGCGGCGCTGTGCTTCCGCTGGATGCGGAAGAACGCCTGGCCGCAGATCCTCTGCACGCTGGCCGCGCTCGCGCTCTATGCGGGCCTTGTGGAGTCCGCCTTCTCGGTCTGGCGCGCGGCGATCGTGCTGGCGATGGGACTGCTGGCGCGGCGCTTCGGCCGGCGGCCGGACGGGCTGACCTCCCTGGCCGTCGCCGTGATCGTGACGCTGCTTGCGCGGCCCATGGAGGTCATGCGCGCCGGATTCCAGATGTCGGCGGGCGCGGTGCTGGGCATCCTGCTGCTCGGGCCGCGCGTGGAGGCGCTGCTCGGGCGGGTCCTGAAGCCCAAGTTTTTGCGCGAATCGGTGAACCTGACGCTCTGCGCGCAGATCGGCGTGCTGCCGGCGGAGCTCTTTGCGTTCCACACGCTGCCCACGCTCTCCCTGGTGACGAACCTTGCGGCGGTCCCGCTCTCGGCTGCCATCACGGTGCTCGGCCTGCCGACCGTGCTGCTGCACATGGCGCATCCCGCGCTCGCCGCCGCGCCGGCCTTTGTGCTCCGGCTCCTGCTGCAGGCGCTGCTCCTGCTCTGCCGGGAGGTGGGGGAGCTGCCCTTTGCGATGCTGTCCCTGCCCTCGCCGCCGATCTTCCCGCTGCTGTGCTTCCTCGCGCTGCTCGGCCTGGCCTCGCCGTACCTGGGCGAGTGTTCGCGGCGGGGGCGGCGGCTGCTCGCGAGCGCGGTCCTCGCGGCGACGGCGGCCTCCCTGGTCCTCTGGCTGCCGGCGGCGCTGCGCCCGCGGGAGCCGGAGGTCGTCTTCCTCTCCGTGGGCACGGCGGACAGCGCGCTCCTGCGGTCCGAGTCGGGCAATGCGCTGGTGGACACGGGGTGGTCCGGCAGCCAGGCCGTGCGCGCCCTGCAGCAGTCCGGGGAGGGGCTGGACGCCGTGATCGTGACCCACGCGGACGCCGACCACGCCGGCGGCCTGCAAAACGTGCTGGAGAGCGTGGAGGTGGGCGCGGTGTACCTGCCGCTCGGCATGCCGCGCACGGCGGTTGCGGACGCCCTGGCCGTGGCGGAGGCGCGCGGGGTTTCCGTGCGGACGCTCGCCCGCGGGGACACCCTGCGCGTGGGCGCGTTTGCGCTCACCGTGCTCTGGCCGGACTACGTGCGCCCCGGGGAGGAGAACGCGGATTCCCTGGTCCTGCGCGCGGAGGCGGGCGGCGGCAGCGTGCTCTTCCTGGCGGACGTCACGGCGGAGACCGAGGCGCGCCTGGGCCTGCCGGAGAGCGACGTGCTCAAGGTCCCGCACCACGGCAGCGCCACCGGCACGACGGAGCGGATGCTGCGTCAGGTGCGCCCGCAGGCGGCGGTCCTCTCCGTGGGCACGCCGAACCGGTACGGCTTCCCGGATGCGGGCGTGCTCGACCGGCTGGAGGCGGCCGGGGCGGAGATCTACCGCACGGATGCGCTGGGCGCCGTCTGCGCCCGGCTCACCGAAGCGGGCGCGGAGGTTGCCGGCTTTTCCCCGCCCTCGCTGCGCGAGCAGTGGACCGGCCTGCCCTGAACAGAGGAAAAAAGGCGGAATGGCTTCCCAAACGGAGGCCGTTCCGCCTTTTTGTGCGCGCCAAAGTTCGCCCGAAAAAAGTTCATCAATTCTTTATCGAAAACTTATAGACGGAACCGTCCATAAATGCTATCCTTTGAAAAGTAGACGGAACCGTCTATAAATGCAGAGGCGAGGAGCGCTCGACAATGGACTTCGTGACGGGCCTATTGCGGCTGGCGGTGGCCATCGCCATTGCATTTGTTGCGGGAAAGCTGATTTCCAAACTCAAACTCCCTTCGATCCTGGGCTGGCTGATCGCGGGGATGTGCATCGGTCCGCACGCGCTGAACCTGCTGAACGGTTCGGTGCTGGACTCCACCTGGTTTGACGTCTCCGAGAGCGTGCTGGAATGCGTCTTCGGCCTGATGATCGGCACGGAGATGATCTGGAAGGAGATGAAGAAGGCTGGGCCTTCGATCCTGTTTACGACCATCACGGAGTCGCTTGGCACCTTTGCGGTGGTGAGCCTGGTGTTTGGCGTGATCTTCGCCGTCACGGGCGTGCCGGTCTACCTGGCGCTTCTGTTCGGCGGCATTGCGCTGGCCACGGCGCCGGCGCCCTCGCTCTCGGTGGTCAACGACCTGAAGACCGACGGGCCGGTGACCCGGACGCTGGTCCCCATGGCCGCGCTGGACGACCTGGTGGGGGCGCTGGTGTTTTTCCTGATCGTCGCGCTGGTCTCCGCGAACCTCTCGGCGGAGGGGATCCCGGTGGCGGTCGTGCTGCTGCTGGTGCTGCTGCCGATCTTCATCGGCATTGTCACCGGCTTTGTCGCCGGCAAGCTCCTGCAGCGCACCAAGACGCTGGGCAGCACGCTGGCCGTGATGCTGGCGATGCTGCTGGTCTCGGCCGGCATCGGCTTTGCCGTCAACCGCGCGCTGCCCACGCCCGTGGTCAACTTCATGCTCATCGGCATGTCCTTCTCCACGGTCTTTGCCAACATGGTGCCCAAGGAGAAGCTCGACGGCATGATGAAGGTCATGAACCCGGTCATCGGCTATGCGATGATCGTGGTCATCCTGAACCTTGCGGCGCCGCTGGACTACCACCTGATCTTCGGCGCGGGCCTGTACACGGCGATCTACATCGTTGCGCGGGCCGTGGGCAAGTACGGCGGCGCGTACTTTGGCGCGGCGGTGACCCACGCGCCGGAGACGGTCCGCAAGTACCTGGGCTTCACCCTGCTGCCGCACTCGGGCGTGTCCCTGGTGTTCACCGGCATTACGGTGTCGGTGCTGCAGGGCCCCGCCCCGGAGTGCGCCCAGATCATCCAGGGCACCATCGCAGCGGCAGCCGTCATCAACGAAATCATCGCGGTCTTCATGGCCAAGAAGGGCTTTGCGTGGTCCGGCGAACTGCACAAGGCGGAAAGGAGGACATCCCTGAATGAAGCAGCAGGAGCGCCAGGAGCGCAGCAGGCGTGAGATCTTTCAGGCAGCCATGGAGGAATTCGGCGCCCATGGCTACGACAAGGTCTCCATGGAGAATCTCTGCACACGGCATGGAATCTCCAAGGGGATGATGTATCACTACTATTCCAACAAGGACGAGCTGTTCCTGCTCTGCGTGCAGGACGTGTTCCAAAACCTGAAGGCGCAGATCGAGCAGGAGATCGTCCAGCTCGAACAGCAGAGCCCCCTTGCGGCGATCCGGGAATTCTTTCTGCTCCGGGAACGCTATTTTCAGCAGAACCCGGAGCGCGAACGGATCTTTGAGACGGCGCTGCTCCACCCGCCCCGGCACCTGATGGGGCAGATCGGCGCGCTGCACGCCCCCATCCGCGATTTGAACAAGCGCTTCATCGCCCACGCCGTCTCCCGCATGCCGCTGCGCCCCGGCCTGACGCCGGAAGAGGTGACCCGCTACCTGGAGTGCATGAACACGTATTTCTGGCCGGTGGCGGTGCAGTACCGGGCGGCAAGCGGGGTCTCGGACGTGCACTCGATGTTCCGCATGGCGGGGGAGCTGCTGGACCTGACCCTGTTCGGGGTGGTGCAGCAGCCGGGAAAAGAAGGGACGGCCTGACCAGGGGAGCGGGCTCGCAGAAGCGTGCGGGCTCGCTCGTACTTTTTCCATACGCACAAAATGCATAGACGGGAGGTACATATGCGGAAATTGCTTCGGTACATGCGGCGAAACGAATGGATCATGGCGGCGGTCTGCGCGCTGCTGATCCTGGGACAGATCTACTTCGACCTCTCCCTGCCGGACTACATGAGCAGCCTGACGGTCCTCATCAAGACGCCCGGCACCACGATGGACGAAATCCTGCGCACGGGACTGGAGATGCTGGGCTGCACGCTGGCCAGCGCCGCGCTCTGCGTGCTCTGCGGATACCTGACGGCCAAGGTGGCCGCCGGCTTCAGCTACTCCATCCGGGAGTCGGTCTTCAACAAGATCGCGGACTTTGGCCAGCAGGAGATGATGGCCTTCTCCGTGCCGAGCCTCATCAACCGCACCACGAACGACATCACGCAGGTGCAGACGCTGACGTCCATGGGCCTGCAGATCCTCATCAAGGCCCCGATCATGGCGGTCTGGGCCATCATCAAGATCGTGAACAAGAGCTGGACGCTTTCGGCCATCACCGCGGGCTTCGTCCTGGCGCTGCTGGCGATGATGGTGGTCATCATCGGCATCGTGGCCCCGCGCTTCCGCCGGGTGCAGAAGCTGACGGACCACCTGAACCTGGTGGCGCGCGAGAACCTGAACGGCATCAACGTCGTCCACGCCTACAACGCCGAGGAGTATCAGAACGAAAAATTCAAAACGACCAACGAGACCCTGATGAAGACCCAGCTCTTCAACCAGCGGGCCTTCGCATTCCTGATGCCCAGCGTCACGCTGGCCATGAACGCCCTGTCCCTGACGATCTACTGGGTGGGCGCGGCCATCGTCAACAACGTGCCCGCCGCGGACGCGGCCCTGCGGCTGACGACCTTCAGCGACATCGTGGTCTTTGGCACCTATGCCACCTATGTCATCATGACCCTCATGATGCTCGTGATGATCATCATGCTCATGCCCGCGGCGCAGGTCTCCGCCCAGCGCATCAACGAGGTGCTGGAGGCCAGGACCACCCTCAAGCCGGGCGCGAGGACCCAGGCCCCGGAGGTTGGGACCGTGGAGTTCCGCAACGTCTCCTTCCACTACCCCTCCTCGGACAAAAACGTCCTGGAAAACATCAGCTTCACCGCCAAGCGCGGCGAAACCGTGGCCTTCATCGGCGCAACCGGCAGCGGCAAGACCACCCTGGTCAGCCTGGCCGCGCGCTTTTACGACGCGACCGCGGGCGAGGTCCTGGTCGACGGGGCAAACGTCAGGGACTACACCTTTGACGCCCTGTACGACCGCATCGGCTACGTGACGCAGAAGGCGATCCTCTTCTCCGGCGACATCTGCGAGAACGTCCTGTTCGGCGACAGCCGCGGCGAGGCGTCGGAGGAGGCCGTCCGCCAGGCGCTGGACCTGGCCCAGGCCAGCGAATTCGTCCAGAAGCTGCCCGGCGGCATCCACGCGCCCCTCGCCGAGGGCGGCACGAACGTGTCCGGCGGCCAGAAGCAGCGCCTGTCCATCGCCCGCGCCCTGGCCCGCAAGCCGGAGATCCTGGTCTTTGACGATTCCTTCTCCGCGCTGGACTACCGCACGGACGCCAAGCTGCGCGCGGGGCTCGCCCGGCAGCTGAAGGACACCACCCGCCTGATCGTGGCCCAGCGCATCGGCACCATCCGCGACGCGGATAAGATCATCGTCCTGGACGAGGGCAGGATGGTGGGCATGGGCACCCACGAGGAGCTCCTGAAGACCTGCCCGGTCTATCAGGAAATCGCCCGCTCCCAGCTCTCCAGCGAAGAGTTGGGCGCGTAAGAGAGGAGGAAACCCATATATGCCCATGATGCCAAACAGAATGAGCGCCCCCGGAAAGAGCAAGCGCGGGATCGCCGGCGTGCTCAAAGAGGTGTTCCGCTATTCCGAAAAACTCAAGGTTCCCGTGGCGGTCGCGCTGCTGTTCGCGGTCCTTGGCGCGATCCTGACGATCATCGGTCCCAATCTCCTCAGCCAGATCACGGACCTGATCTCCAACGCCCTGCAGGCGGAGATCGACCTGTCCGCAATCGGGCGCATCGGCGCGCTGCTGCTGCTCCTCTACCTGTGCAGCGCCGTATTCACCTATGTGGAGCACTACATCATGGCGACGGTGACCCTGGACCTGTCCCGGGACATGCGGCAGGACCTTTCCCGCAAGATCAACCGGGTCCCGATGCGCTATTTCAGCAAGGTGTCCTACGGCGACATCCTCAGCCGCGTGACCAACGACGTCAGCACCCTGCAGCAGGCCCTGGCCAACAGCCTGCCCTCCATGATCAGCGCCGCCGCCCAGTTCCTCGGGTGCCTGGTGATGATGTTTGTGACCGAGTGGCGCATGGCGCTGGCGGCCGTGGCCGTAACGGTCCTGGGCTTCCTCGTCATGGCCGGGGTCATGCTCCGGTCGCAGAAGTACTTCTCCGCCCGGCAGGAAAACCTCGGTACCCTCAACGGCTATATTGAAGAGATGTATTCCGGCCATGACGTGGTGCGCCTCTCCCGGGCGAACCGCAAGATCAAGACCACCTTTGGCGGGATGAACGCAGCGCTCTACGACGCAGAATGGCGCAGCCAGTTTTTATCCGGCATCATGCAGCCCCTGATGAACATCGTGGGCAACCTGGGGTATGTGGTCGTCTGCGTGCTGGGCTCCGCCCTGGCCATGGGCGGGCAGATCTCCTTCGGCGTCATCGTGGCCTTCATCCTCTATGTGCGCCTGTTCACCTCGCCGCTGAGCACCCTGGCCCAGGGCATGACCCAGATGCAGACCGCCGCCGCGGCCGGGGACCACATCTTCGACTTCCTGCACGAGCCGGAGATGGAGGCGGAGACCGGCAAGCGCAGCGCGCCCGCGTCCGTCCGGGGCGAGGTGGAGTTCGAGCACGTCCGCTTCAGCTACCCGGACGCCCCGGACAAGACCATCATCAAGGACTTTTCCGCGCACGTCCAGCCCGGGCAGAAGGTGGCCATCGTGGGCCCCACCGGCGCGGGCAAGACCACGCTGGTCAACCTGCTGATGCGCTTCTTTGAGATCAACAGCGGGCGCATCCGGATCGACGGGATCTCCACCGCGGACATGACGCGGGAGAGCGTCCACGACCTGTTCAGCATGGTTCTGCAGGACACCTGGCTGTTTGAGGGCACGGTCCGGGAGAACCTGGTCTACAACAAGACCGGCATCTCCGACGCGCAGATCGAAGAGGCCTGCCGGGCCTGCGGCATCTACCACTTCATCGAGACGCTGCCCAAGGGCCTGGACACGGTCCTGGACGAGAGCATCGCCATCTCGGCCGGCCAGAAGCAGCTGCTCACCATCGCCCGCGCCATGATCCAGGGCAACCCCATGCTGATCCTGGACGAAGCGACCTCCTCGGTCGATACCCGCACGGAGCTGATCACCCAGAGGGCCATGGACCAGCTGACCGAGAGCCGCACCAGCTTCGTCATCGCGCACAGGCTGTCCACCATCAAGAACGCGGACCTGATCCTGGTGCTCAAGGACGGGGACATCCTCGAGCAGGGCACGCACGAACAGCTCCTGGCCAAGGGTGGCTTCTACGCCGACCTGTACAACAGCCAGTTTGAAAAGGCCTCCTGACGGACTTGCGAAAAGAGGCAAAAAAACGGGCGCCGACCCTCTTAAAGGGCCGGCGCCCGTTTTGCGCCAAGGATTTAAAGCGCGCGCTTTATATGCGCTGCGCGCGCATGTACTCCGCAAAGGCGGCAAAGGCGCGGCGGTCGGGCGGGCTGATCTCCTCGCGCGCCGGGAGCGCGTCCACGGGGAACCAGCGCAGCTCCGTGACCTCGTCCGGGTCGATGAGCGGCTCGCCGGAAAAGCGCGTGCAGATGTAGAAGATCCCCACGATGAAGACGTGGTCGCCGTTGGGATAGGTGTAGCGGGTGTCCGGGCCGGAAAACGCGCCCAGGAGCGTCAGGTCCTCGGCGGTCAGGCCCGTCTCCTCGTTGAACTCGCGGCGGGCCGCCTCCTCCGGCGTCTCGCCGATCTTCAGGGAGCCGCCGTGCATGGACCAGCAGCCGTTGTCCCGGCGGCGCTGGAGCAGGACCTTGCCCTCCCGAACGGGGAAGACGCCGGCGCCCACGGCGATGATCTCGTCGTGACCGATTTTGCGGCGAAGGGATTCGATGTAATCCATGTGCACTGCCTTTCTTGCGGTTTTTTTTAGCGGTTGAGCTCGCTCTGGGGGCCGGTGGACTTGTGGCTCGCGATGATGGAGGCGATCTCCTTGAAGTCGGAGGAGGGCAGGTCGCCGGGGATGGTGTTCTTGACCGAGCTGGTCGCGTTGCCGAACTCCAGGGCCTTGCGCGGGTCGTTGTACTGCAGAAGGCCGAAGAGCACACCCGCGACATAGGCGTCGCCCGAGCCCAGGCGGTCGACCACGTCGATGTTCTCATAGGGCGGCTCCGTGTAGAAGGCGTCCGCCTCGCGGGAGTAGAGGATGGAGCCGAAGGTGTGGATCTTGGGGCTGATGACCGTGCGCTGGGTGGTCGCCACGATGCGCACGCCGTACTCCGCGCAGTAGCTCTTCATGATGTCGCGAAGGTCCCCGGTCTTGCGGAACATGCGCCGGCTGGTCTCCTCGGAGATGAAGAGGATGTCCACATAGGGCAGGACGGTCTGGATCGTCTCGCGGGCCTCGTCCTCGCTCCAGAGGTTGGCGCGGTAGTTGATGTCAAAGGAGATGGCCGCGCCGCCCGCCTTGAACTTCTTGATGAGCTCGATGGCCACCGCGCGCGTGTTGGCGCTCAGCGCGAGCGAGATGCCGCTGGTGTGGAAGATGCGCGCGTCGGTGTAGACCTCCTCCGGGATCTCCTCCAGGGAGATGTTGTTGATGGAGGAATACATGCGGTCATAGACGATGGAAGGCTTGCGCGGGTGCGCGCCGCTCTCGTAGTAGTAGACGCCAAGGCGCGCGCCGGGCGTCGAGTCGTAGAGCAGGTAGTCGTCCGAGACGCCGACAAAGCGGACGCGGTTCTTGATGTAGGTGCCAAGGTCATTGGCCGGCAGCTTGGAGATGATGCCCGTGCGCAGGCCCAGCAGAGAGATGCCCGAGGCGACGTTCAGCTCCGAACCGCCCGCGCGCTTTTCAAAGACCTCGCCGCGCACCATGCGCTCGTTTTGCGGCGGGGAAAGGCGAAGCATGATCTCCCCAAAGGACATCATGTCAAAAGACTTTTTTTCCATGGAAAAGGTTCCCCCCTGTGTTCTGCCGCGCTCCCTGTGTCTGTCAAGGGCGGCGATCCATATACAGTTTCATTGTACTCGTCCAAGGGGCGCTTTGTCAACGAAAACCCATTTCCCGCCCCCGGGCGCGGACGCTTGTAAGTTTTCGGAAATTGGTCTATAATTTTGATAGATTTTTTACCAAGGGGGAAAGCGAAATGCAGCTCAAGAGCTTTGCGGAAGCGATTCAGAAGAACGGTCTTACGGTCTACGGCGTGGTCGTCCGGCAGCACGATGAGGAGGTCGGCTCCCATTTCTGGCGCACGGACGAGCGGATCAACATCCACTCCCTGTCCAAGTCCTTCCTCTCCTGCGGCGTGGGCATCGCCATCTCCGAAGGGCTCCTGGGCCTGGACGACCAGGTGATCTCCTACTTCCCGGAGAAGCTGGACGCGGCGCCCAGCCCCTGGCTGCAGTCGCTGACCGTGCGCCACCTGCTGACCATGTCCCCGGGCCACAGCCAGGGCATCCTCATGGGCGCGGTGCGCGACGATCTGGAGGACACCGACTGGGTCCACTACTTCCTCAACTATCCCATGGACTTTGAACCCGGCACGCGCTTTGCCTACGACACGGGCGCGACCTTCCTCTGCTCCGCCATCCTGCAGAAGCAGGCCGGCATGACCGCGCTGGAGTACCTAAAGCCCCGGATCTTCGCGCCGCTGGGCATCCGCAATCCCCAGTGGTTCACCAGCCCCGACGGCATCACGCTCGGCGGCGGCGGGCTGCACCTGAACACCAAGGAGATCAGCCGCTTTGGCCAGATGCTCCTGAACCGCGGGCGGTACGCGGGCAAGCAGCTCGTGCCCGAGGACTACCTCGCCATGGCCACGCGCAAGCAGATCGACAACGCCGGCACGCCGGACTGGAGCTGCGGCTACGGCTTCCAGTTCTGGATGTGCGTGCCCGAGCACGTCTACCGCGGGGACGGCGCAAACGGCCAGTACTGCATCGTCTGCCCGGACCAGGACGCGGTGATCGCCATCACCTCCCACGAGGAGAAGAATCTGCAGGGCATCCTGGACTGCGTCTGGCAGGAGATCCTGCCGCAGCTCTAAGACGCCCCGAAAAAAAGAGGAACGAGAGATGCACTTGGAATTTCGCTCGCTGTTCAGCGGATCGACGGGGAACAGCACCTTGGCCGCCTTTGACGACACCCTGCTGCTCATCGACGCGGGCCGGACCGGAAAGATCCTGGACGAGGCGGCGCGCAGCCAGGGGTTTGACATGCGGCGCGTCCGCGCGATCCTCGTCACCCACGAGCACATCGACCACATCCGCGGCGTGGGCGTCCTTGCGCGCAAATACGGCATGGAGGTCTACGCCAGCCCCGGAACCTGGGCGGCGATGGCCGACAAGGTGGGCGAAATCCCCGCGCGCCAGCGGTGTGAATTCACGCCGGACGAGGACTTTTACATCGACCGCGTCAACGTGCTGCCCTTCTCCATCCCGCACGACGCGGCGCAGCCCACGGGCTTTGCGCTCTCCTGCGGCGGCAGAAAGGTATCGGTCCTGACGGACCTGGGGCATACTACGAAAGAACTCCTGACCAGGGTGGAGGGCTCGGACGTGCTCCTGCTGGAGGCCAACCACGACGTGCAGATGCTCACCGACGGCTCGTATCCCGAGCGGCTCAAGCGCCGGATTCTCTCGGGCAAGGGGCATCTGTCCAACGACGCCTGCGGCCGCGCGCTGACGGAGCTGCTGGGCATCGGCGTGCCAAACGTATATCTCGGGCACCTGAGCGAGGAAAACAACGTGCCGGAGCTCGCCTATTCGACGGTTGCGCGGATGGTCGAGGACTTCGGCGCGCACGTGGGACGGGACGTGCAGATCCGCATGACCTACCCGAACCGCGCGGCGGAAGCCTTTTCCCTGTGAGAGGAGAATCTTTTCGCACAGGGAGAGGGTCCAAGTGAAGAACGTACACAAGGCAATGGGGTTGCTGGCCGTGCTGTGCGCGCTGGCGGCCCTTTTTGCGTGCACAAGGGAGAATTCCGCGCCGTCCCCGACGCCGGAACCCGTGACCATCCGCCAGCAGGCCGCAGGCGAGGCGGAAAGCCTGGCCGACATGGTCGCGCGCCTTTCGCCGAGCGTCGTCGGCATCGCCACCCGGCAGAACGGCCAGCAGGGCATCGGCTCCGGCGTCATCGTGAGCGCCGACGGCTACATCCTCACCAACCACCACGTCGCCGCCGAGGGCGCGGAGGTCACGCTCATCTTCGCCGACGGCACAAAGGAGCTGGCCAGCGCGGTCTGGAGCAGCCAGGCCCTGGACCTGGCCATCGTCAAGGCCAAGGGGGACAGCTATCCCGCGGCCGCCATGGGCAGCGTGGAGGACGTGCGCGTGGGCGAGCAGGTCGTGGCCATCGGCACGCCGCTCGCACTGCAGTTTCAGCACACCGTCACCGGCGGCATCGTCAGCGCCCTCAACCGGACGCTGCAGGTGCCCTCCGGCCGCAGCACCGCCTTCATGGAGCAGCTCATCCAGACGGACGTGGCCATCAACCCCGGCAACTCCGGCGGGCCGCTGCTCAACCAGCGCGGGGAGGTGATCGGCATCGTCACCGTGCGCGTGGAGGAGGCCGCGGGCATCGGCTTTGCCATCCCCATCGACATCGCCCGGCCCATCGTCGAGCACTTCCTCGCCGACGGGTCGTACGTCACGCCCAAGATGGGCGCCTACCTCTTCGACAGCGAGATCGCCCGCTATTACGACGCCAACAGCACCATGACGACGGGCCTCTACGTCATCGACGTCGAGCCGGGCAGCGCCGCGCAGAGCGCCGGCATCCAGACCGGGGACATCCTCCTGCGCGCGGACGGCCGGGAGTGCAGGACCCTGCTGGACCTGCGCTACGTCCTCTTCTCCCACAAGGTGGGGGAGACGCTGGAGCTCGAGGTGCAGCGGGGCGGGGAGATTTTGCACCTCACCCCCAAGCTCACCGCCGCAGGCGACGAAATCTGAGCGCATCCCCTTCTTGCGGTCGACAGCGCGCGCGCAATCGGGTATAATGGGCCTTGAGGTGAAGGCGATGAATCGAGAGGCAAAGAAGCTGCTGGCGGTCAATTGCCTGTATGCGGTCATTCCCCTGCTGCTGATGCTCATTCCCCTGCTGTTTTCCGGGGTGGAGATGGAGGCCTACGGCCCGGGATACGTCCTGTACATGGTCGGCGTGGAGGCCGGGATCATCGCCGTGCCCGCGCTGCTGTACTTCCTGACGCCCCTGGGGCGCTCCTCTGCCCAGGACGTCTTTTCGCAAAAGCCGACGAGCGCCATCCTGCTGATGGTGCCGTTGGCCTTTTGCGCCTATTTCTTCGTCAACGGCGTCACGGCCTGCTGGATGGCGCTCCTGCAGGCGCTGGGGCTTGCGACGGTCGCCTCGAACGTCGCCGCGCCGCAAGGGCCTGCGCAGCTTGCCGCGGCGCTGTTCGTGATCGCGGCCGTGCCCGCGCTCTGCGAGGAGTTCTTCTTCCGCGGGGTGCTGCTGCCGAGCCTGCTGCGCCGCCTGCGGCCGGGCGCGGCCATCGTGCTGGGCGGCTGCCTGTTCGGGCTGGTCCACGGGGACCTCTCCGCCCTGCCCGGCCACGTCCTGCTCGGCATCGGCCTGTGCCTCGTGGCGTACTGGACGCGCTCCATCTGGTACGTGGTCGTGTGGCACTTCCTGCAAAACGGCATCGCCGTGTTCATCACCTATTTCTCCGGGGCGATGCTGGAGGCCCTGGGCACGGCGCAGAGCGCGGCCGCCGCGCAGGAACCGGCCTTCCTCTTTCTGGGCGGCGTTCTGCTCCTGATCCCCTTTAGCGTGGGCACGGCGCTCTTCCTCGCGCTGCTCTGGATCACCACGCGCAGCCACCGGAGCGCGCCCCTGCCGCGCGCGGAGGGCAGGGCCCCGGTCTGGGTCTGGGCGCCGGTGCTCGTCGCGCTGCTGTGCGCAGCCTGCCTGTACGTGCTCTCCGGCGTGCAGATGGCGGGAGGAGGACTCTGATGCGCGCGGCCCTGGTCTGCGTGGGCAAGCTCAAGGAGCGCTATTGGCGCGAGGCCTGCGCGGAATACGAAAAGCGCCTGGCGCGCTATGCCTCCCTGGAGATCCTGGAGGTGCAGGACGCGCCCGAGCCCGCGCACGAGGGCGCCGGCGCGCAGGCCCAGGTGCTGCGCGCCGAGGGCGAGCGAATCCTCTCCAGGATCCGGCCGGACGACGTGGTCGTGGCCCTGGCCATCGAGGGCAAGACCTACGACTCCGTGGGCTTTGCCAAGCACCTGGAGCAGATCGCCCAGCGCGGGCGCGTGGTCTTCGTCATCGGCGGATCGCTCGGCTTGTCGCCGGAGGTCTATGCCCGCGCCAACGAGCGCCTCTCCTTTTCCACGCTGACCTTTCCCCACCAGATGATGCGCGTGGTGTTCCTGGAGCAGCTCTACCGCGCCTGCCGCATCCAGTCCGGCGAGCGATACCACAAATAGCCCGCGCAGGGGAAGGAATTTCCACAATCTTGACGAAAAATAGACGATATCCCCACAACGCGAAGGGGATATGAACAGGTTATCCACAGATTTTGTGGATAAAACACTTTGTCCGCCTGCGCGGAGCGTTTTCCACAAAATTGACGGCAATCTGTGGAAAAGTGGACAACGCCTGTGGAAAAGCAGCCGCCGCTGTGGATAAGGCCGGGAAAAGGCGTGGACAGGCGGGGGCGTTTGTGAACAAATTGTAGCTTACGCGATTTTAACAAATCGATAGACAGAAGGAAGTGTGACCATGAACGTACGTGTCTATCCCAACGGGGATCTGGCTTCCATTGCGGCGGCGGTCCTGATCGCGGGACAGGTTGTGGACAATCCGCGCAGCGTGCTGGGCCTGGCGACCGGATCGACGCCCCTGCCCATCTATCGGGAACTGATCGCCATGGCGCACCGGGGCGTTCTGGACTTTCAAAACGTGACGACGTACAACCTGGACGAATACGTCGGCCTGGGGCCGGACCATCCCTGCTCCTACCGGCGGTTCATGCAGGAGAACCTCTTCTCGCACCTGCAGATGCGCCCGGAGCAGATCCACATCCCCAACGGCCTTGCGGAGGACCCGGACGCCGAGTGCCGCGCCTACGACGCGGCCATCGCCGCCGCGGGCGGGCTGGACCTGCAGCTGCTGGGCCTGGGCTCCAACGGGCACATCGGGTTCAACGAGCCCGCGCCGCACTTCACGACGAACAGCTACTGCGTGCGCCTGAGCGAGCAGACGCGCCGCGACAACCGGCGCTTCTTCGCCGAGGGCGAGCAGGTGCCCACGCACGCGCTGACCATGGGCATCGCCTCCATCATGCAGGCCCGGCGCATCGTCCTGGTCGCCACGGGCCCCAACAAGGCGCAGGCGGTAAAGCGCATGGTCGACGGCCCCGTGGACCCCATGGTCCCGGCCTCCATCCTGCAGATGCACCGCCACGCGACCATCCTGCTGGACGCGGACGCCGCGGCGCTGCTGTAGAGGGGTGGGAGCGGCCATGGCGGATTGGAGCCGGGAGGCCGAGGCGGTCCTCGCCGAGCGCTTTGGGAAGGATTCCGTCCTCGCGCTGGCGACGGTCGAGGCGGGCATCCCGCACGTGCGCAGCGTCAACGCGCTGTACGACGGCGGCGCGTTCTACGTCCTCACGCACGGCCTCTCGAACAAGATGCGCCAGATCGCGGCGCATCCCGTCGTGGCGCTGTGCGGCGATTGGTTTACCGGCCACGGCGTGGGCGAGAACCTCGGGTACTTCGGCAGTCCGGAAAACGCCGCCATCGCGCAGAAGCTGCGGACCGCGTTTGCCGCGTGGATCGACAACGGGCACAACGACTTCCAGGACGTGAACACCTGCATCCTCCGCATCCGGCTGACGGATGGCGTCCTCTTCTCCCACGGCGCGCGCTACGAGATGCGCGAGGAATAAAAAAAGAGCCCCGCTTCCCCAACGCCTGTGCAGGCGGTGGGGAAGCGGGGCTCTTTGCGGGCGCGGACTCAGCGCGTGCGGGGCCAGGCGCCGTAGAAGTGCGGGAGGAGCATGTCCGTCTCCGCATCCAGGCCGTGGGTGCCCAGGCCGCCCTCGATCTCGTGGCAGCCGTGGTCCGGCGCAAAGGCCAGGAGCGAGTCGTATCCGCTCCAATACCGCCGCGCGATGGAGGCCAGCTGCGCAAAGGCCTCCGCATTGGCGCGCAGCGCGCGCAGGGCCTCCGGGCTTTCCGGCGCGTAGCGGTGCATGGCGGCGTCGTAATTCCCGTTGTAGACGAGGAGCAGGTCGTGCTCGTCCTCCCGGAGGAGCTGCTCCGCGCGCGCGTTGACCTCGTCCACGGAGTCCAGGATGTAGTAGTCCATCGGCCGGTCCAAGAAGATCTTGGAGAGCGTGCTGCCCGAGGTGGAGACGATGGCCGGGCGCACCCCTGCGCGCAGGGCGGCGTCAAAGAGCGTGTCCACCCGCAGGATGGGCTTGGCATAGCTGCAGATGCCGTGCCCCTCGGGCGGCAGGCCGGTGTACATGGAGGCAAAGCAGACCGGCGTCACCGGCGGGTAGACGGACTGCATCGGCAGGGCCAGGGGCGCGGCCTCGAGCACGGGCAGGAAGGCGTCCGTGTGCCGCGCAAAGAGATAGTGCGCGATGCCGTCGGGGTGATAGAGCAGCGCGCGCTGGACGGGACGACCGCCGAGCGCGGCGCGCGCATACCGCTCCAGCGCAAGGTTGGGTTCGCCGGCGCCGTGCGGCGGGGAAAAGCCCATCAGGCGCGCGAGGGATGCGGCGACGGAAGTGATGCCGTTGGATGCGTAGACGGCCATGCGGAGACCTCCTTTCCGGTCTGCCAAATCGGTTAGAGCAGGCAAATCAGCAGCACAAGGGCCAGAACCAGCGAAAAGCTCAGGCCGAGGACGGGGAGCAGGCACCCCAGGCACCCGCCCCGGTAGCGCGGGGGACGGCCGGGGGGCGGCGGGGGCGGCATGCCGCCTCCCCCCATCGGGCCGCCCATCCGGCGCGGCCCGCCAAAGGGACGCCGGCCGCCGCCAAAGGGGGGACGGCCGCCCCGGGGGCCGCCAGGCCCGCCAGGCCCGCCGCGGCGCGGGGGCCTTGGACCTCTCATCATGGTGCATGCCTTCTTTCTTCTGGGACAAAGGGGGAATCCTTAGGTGCGGGCAAAGCCCACGGATTCCAGGAAGCGCAGGAAGCCCTTGCGGCCCGCGTCGTCCTGCTTAAAGACGCCGCAGTCCATCAGCACGCGCGCGCACTTGTCCGCGACGCCCTGCTGCAGCACGGCGCGCACGTTCTCCGGGGTGATGCGCACGTTGCTGCGCAGCGCGTTGACCCAGGGAATGTGCTTGTAGAGCGGGGTGTCCGGGTCCACGCAGATCTCGCGGTTCCCGACGAGGAGCTGCTCCAGCGCGCGGAGCTCCTCCTTCAGGCGGCCGGGCAGGATGAACAGGCCCATGACCTCGATCAGGCCGATGTTCTCCATCTTGATGTGGTGCAGGTCCGCGTGCGGGTGGAAGATGCCCATCGGGTGCTCGGCCGTGGTGCGGTTGTTGCGCAGGACCAGGTCGAAGACGTATTCCTCCCCCTCGCGGCGGAGGATGGGCGTGATGGTGTTGTGCGGCGCGTCCGTGTAGTGCAGGATGTCCAGGCTCGGGTCGCTCCACTGCCGCCAGGCCGCAAGCACGGCCTGCGCAACGTCGATCATGCGGCCCGCGTCGCCGCCGCGCAGGCGGATGGTGCTCATAGGCCAGTTGAGGATGCCGGCGGAGACCTTGTCGTCCGGGCTGTGCAGGGAGAGGGACAGGGGCGCGACCGTCATGGGGAAGGTGTAGGCCCCGCCCTGGAAGTGGTCGTGCGAGAGGATGGACCCGCCCACGATCGGCAGGTCCGCGTTGGAGCCGATGAAGTAGTGCGGGAACTGGTCCACAAACGCAAAGAGCTTCTCAAAGGAGGAGCGGTCCACGTGCATGGGCTTGTGGACCTCGTTGAACACGATGCAGTGCTCGTTGTAGTAGAGGTAGGGCGAATACTGCATGTGCCAGGGCTCGCCGCAGAGCGTCAGGTCCACAAAGCGGTGGTTCTGCCGGGCGGGGAAGCCGGGCCGGCCCGCGTAGCCGGGGTTCTCCACGCAGAGCATGCAGGGCGGGTAGGCCGTGCTCGGCTTCAGGCGCGCCGCGGCGATGTCGCGCGGGTCCTTCTCGGGCTTGGAGAGGTTGATGGTGATGTCCAGCGGCCCGACCATGGTATCGGCCTTGTACTGAATATTGCGGGCGATGTCGTCCACGCGGATGTAGTTGTTGTCGCGGCAGAGGCGGTAGAACCAGTCCGTCGCCGCCCTGGGCCCCTCTTGATTGTACAAACGCAGAAAGCGCGCGCAAAGTTCCGAGGGCCTGGGGGTGACGCAGCCCATCAGGCGCGCGCCGAAGGCGTCGCGCTCGCCGATCGTGTCCGCGCAGACGCCGCGGGAGACCGCGTCTTCCGTCAGGGCCGCAAGGTACGGCGTCACCGTCGGCGGGAGAGGATCGTCATCCGCTTCGTAGGGGAGATAGGGCGCGCAGGGCGCCTCGAGCTTGAGCACATCCAGCAGCAGATTCCGGCAAAACGGTACGTCCTGCCGCTCGATCAAGTGATGATGCAGCGAAAAGGCCAACAATCCTTCCAGCGGATGATTCGCCATGCCGATGACCTCCTTATGTAATTTCCTGTCACTTCTATTATAGCGCGTGTGAAGGCAAATGTGTAAGGAAATTTGTTGAATCCGGATGGAAATATGATGGGAAAGGGGAAACGCGCGCTTGACGGAGGGACCGGCTGCGGTCATAATAAAGGGAGAAAGACGTCTCCGCGCCCGCATGCGCGGAAAGAAACGGAGGCATGGACATGTTTGACAAGCGCACCATCGCCGCAAGCCTGCGCACCGAGGCGGCAAAGAGGGAATTCCACCTGCTCTACGGAGGGACGGAGCGCACGGCCGCCGAACAGGCCGACCGCTATGAGGCCCTGCTCACCACCTATGCGGAGCACTTCGGCTGCGAGGGCGAAGCGCCCGCGTTCTTCTCCTCCCCCGGGCGCACGGAGATCGTGGGCAACCACACCGACCACAACAACGGCCTCGTGCTGGCCGCGGCCGTGACGCTGGATACGCTCGCCGCCGCCGCGCCCACCGGGGACGGGATCATCACCCTCTACTCGCAGGGGTACGACAAGCCCTTTGTCGTGGACACGCGCGACCTGGAAAAGAAGGAATCGGAAAAGAACACCACCGACGCCCTCATCCGCGGCGTGTGCCGCAAGCTGCACGACATGGGGTACGCCATCGGCGGATTCAACGCCGCGGTCACCTCGCGCGTGCTCTCCGGGTCCGGGCTCTCCTCCTCCGCGGCCTTTGAGGTGCTCCTGGTCTGCATCCTGGACGGGCTGTACAACGGCTCCATCCTCGACGGCGTCACCCGCGCCAAGATCAGCCAGTGGGTGGAGAACAACTACTTCGGCAAGCCCTCGGGCCTGATGGACCAGAGTGCCTGCTCCATCGGCGGCCTGGTCGGCATCGACTTCAAGCACGCCGATCCCAAGATCGGCGCCTATTCCTTTGACTTTGCCGCGCGGGGCTTCAGCCTCGTGGTCCTTGCCACCAATTCCAGCCACGACGACCTGACGGACGAATACGCCGCCATCCCCCGCGAGATGCGGGCCGTGGCCGAGGCCCTGGGCGGCAAGGTCCTGCGCGACGTCAAGGTCGAGCAGCTCCTGGAGCGCCTGCCCGAGGTGCGCCAAAAGACCTCGGATCGCGCGGTGCTGCGCGCCCTGCACTACTACGACGAAAACGAGCGCGTCCGCGCCATGTACACGGCCCTGGAGAACGGCGACCTGGACGCCTTCCTGGACAACGTGATCCGCAGCGGGGAGTCGAGCTGGAAGCTGCTGCAGAACCTCTACGTCGGCGGCAGCACGGAGCAGAGCCTCGCCCTGGCCTGCGCCCTGTCCGAGCGGATGCTGCGCGGCAGCGGCGCCTGGCGCGTGCACGGCGGCGGCTTTGCGGGCACGATCCTCGCCTTTGTGCCGCACTACAAGCTCGCCTCCTACGTCGAGAAGATGAACGCGGTCTTTGGCGCGGGCGCCTGCACGGTGCTGGACATCCGCCCCGTGGGCGCAAAGAAGGTCGAGCTGTAAAATGGTGGAGATCTGGACGCAGTCTGCGGAGCAGACCGAGGCGGCGGCCGCCGCCCTGGCCCCGGCGCTGGAGGCGGGGGACCTCCTGCTCCTGCACGGGGGCCTGGGCGCGGGGAAGACCGCCTTTGTGCGCGGCCTGGTGCGCGGCCTGGGCGGGGACGAAAATGAGGTCTCCAGCCCCACGTTCGCCCTGATGAACCGCTACGAGGGGAGGATTCCGGTCTTCCACTTCGACCTCTACCGCCTGGGCTCGGAGGAGGAGGTCCTGGACCTCGGCTTTGACGAGATCTTCTTCGGCGGCGAGGGCGTCTGCGCGGTGGAGTGGTGCGAGGTTGCGGGCTCGATCTTTGCGGGCGCGCGGGCCATCGACGTGACGCTGCAGGGCGAAGGGGACGAGCGCACGATTTTGCTGGAGGGAATGCATGGTACTTTTGACGTTGGACGCCTCGTCCAGCACGGCATCCGTGTGCGTGACGAGGGATGACGCGCTGCTCTACGAGAGCTATCTGCACAACGGGCGGATGCACGCCGCGGTGCTCCTGCCCATGGTGGAGGACGCGCTGCGCTGCGCCGGGCTCGGAATCGCGGAAGTGGACGCGTTCGGCTGCGTGGTCGGGCCGGGGTCCTTTACGGGCGTGCGCATCGGCGTGGCCACGGTCATGGGCCTTGCCGGGGACAAGCCCTGCGCGCCCGTGGACGCGCTCGAGGCGCTCGCCGCGCAGGGCGCGGACTTCCCGGGACTCGTCTGCCCGATCCTGGACGCGCGCGCGGGGCAGGTCTACGCCGCGGTCTTCGAGGGCGGCGCGCGCCGGACCGACGACGCGCCCGTCAAGCTCGAGGCGCTCCTGGACGACCTGCGCGGGCGGGGCAAGCCCTGCCTGTTCCTCGGGGACGGCGCAACGGCAAACCTTGCGCGCCTTGCGCAGGAGCCCTTTGCGCGCGTTGCGCCGGAGCCCCTGCGGGGCCTGCGCGCCTCGTTTGCGGCGCGCCTTGCGGCCGCGCGGCCGGAGACCTACGTTTCCGCCGACGCGCTCCGGCCGCTCTACCTGCGCGCGCCCCAGGCCGAGCGCGCGCGAAACGCGAGGCTCGGCCTCGCGGGAGAGGAGGAATCCCATGGCGGATGAGATCGCCGTGCGCGAAATGCGCCTGGAGGACATCGACGGCATCATGGAGATCGAGCACGGCTCCTTCGCCACGCCGTGGACGAAGCAGGACCTGATCGGCGAGCTCTCCAACACGGCGGCGCGCTATTTCGTCGCGCTGGAGGGGGAGAAGGTCGTCGCCTATGCGGGCACCTGGCTCATCATCGACGAAGGGCACATCACGAACGTCGCGGTGCACCCGGATTGGCGCGGCCGGGGCTGCGGCACGCGCGTGCTCTACGCGCTCATCCAGGCGGCGATCGACGTCGGCGTGCAGTACATGACGCTCGAGGTGCGCGTGAGCAACGAGCCGGCGCTCGCGCTCTACAAGAACTTCGGCTTTAAGAAGGCGGGCCTGCGCAAGAAGTACTACGAGGACAACGGCGAGGACGCGCACATCATGGTCAACGACCGGCTGCCCCAGGGCCTGGAGCGCGTCCGCAAGGCGCACCCCGAGCTTGCGGCGCTTACGGGAGAGACCGAATAGCGGATTTTAAGAAGCGAAAAAGGAATGCAGAAGCCATGGGCTTCTGCATTCCTTTTTTGCAGTGTGCGGTTTAGATCTCCGGGATCTTGACCTCGACCTCGTGGCCCAGCTCCGCGGACTTGACGATGTGGTCGATGATGGCCTGGTTGTACAGGATCTGGCTGGTGGGAACGGGCGCGGGCGTGCCGTTCTTGACCGCATCCAGGAAGGAGCGGATCTTGCGGTCGAACAGGCCGGGGCCCTTGGACTCGATGACCGGGATGGTGGTCTGCGTCTGCGCGCCGGCGACGTCGTGGTAGATGGTCATGGGGCCGCCGACCGTGCCGTTCCAGCAGTCGGTGGAGGGGATGCGCAGGCTGCCCTTGGTGCCCATGATGATGCTGTCGCCGGGAGTGTCCAGGTGCATGGCCCAAGCGATGCGGAAGTCCAGGATGATGCCGCCCTCCAGGCGCACGAACGCGGCCGCGAAGTCGTCCACGTTAAAGCGCTTGGCGTCCGCCTCGGACTGATACTCCGTGCTGGTGCCGAAGTAGTTGGAGGTGTAGCCCGTCACCGTCAGGGGCTTGGGATAGCCGATGGCGTTGAGCACGCAGTCCAGAGAGTAGCAGCCGATGTCGCCCATGGCGCCGATGCCGCCGGTGGACTTCTCGATGAAGGTGGAGTTCGGGATGCCGCGACGGCGGCCGCCGCCGGTCTGGATGTAGTAGATCTTGCCCAGGACGCCGCTGTCGACGATCTTCTTGATCATCTGCATGTTCTCGTCAAAGCGCGGCTGGAAGCCGATGGAGAGCACCTTGCCGCTCTTCTTCTCCGCGCGCATGATCTCCACCGCTTCCTCGGTGGTGACGCACATGGGCTTCTCCAGCAGGACGTTGACGCCCTTCTCCAGCGCGTAGATGGCGCAGGGCGCGTGCTGGGTGTTGTAGGTGCAGATGCTGACCGCGTCCAGCTCCTCGTTGTCGAGCAGGGACTTGTGGTCCGGGTAGAAGCGGCAGCCTTCGATGCCGTAGCGCGCGGCGAACTTCTCGGCCTTGCCGGGAATCAGGTCCGCCATGGCCACGACCTTGACGTCCTTCATGCGCTTGTAGGACTCAATGTGCGCTTCCGCAATCCAGCCCGTGCCGATGATGCCGATCTTGAGCTTGTCTTCATCGCGCACTTCGACTTCTTCTTCGATCACGGTTTGCTGAAACTGGTTGAGTACCTCGTCTCCCTGTTTTGCCATGAGAATAACCCCCTGTTGTTATTGCGGTATGTTCCGCTCTATGCATAGTATATAACAGGACGGCGGGAAAAGGAAAGTCCCAAAATGCAAAACCGGGCACTTTTTTTGCAGATTCGAAACAAACCAGGCGCGCAGAACGTCTAAGGAGAATGGAAATGGGCGCAGCGCCTGCCTTGTCTTGAGAGAGCGAAGGGAATATGGTATACTGAAACCGCAGCGGAGGATTGCCGGCCGGGCGTGCGGATGGCGTTTTTTGTCGGGGACAAAAAATATCGGAGCAAAGCGGACGGTCCCCCGGCCTGGAAGGAACGGGGACCCCCCGAGACCTCCGATTGGAAAAGAATGCCGCCCGCAGGGCGGCCTGCCAACTGCGAGCCAGCAAAGCGGGTCGCAGTTGGAAAGGAGGAGCAAGGGAGCGTGCGGATGGCGTCTTTTTTGCCGCAGGCAGAAAAAAGACGCCGGAGCAAAGCGGACTTTGCTCCGACGTGGTGCCGAAGGTGGGACTCGAACCCACACGGTATCGCTACCAACGGATTTTGAGTCCGTCACGTCTGCCATTCCATCACTTCGGCATAAGTACAAAACTGAGTATACCATGAAACCCTGGAAAATGCAAGAGCAAACGGCTGCCGGGACGGCGGCCCGAAACCTTCGCGCCGCGCAAGGCGCATGGGGGGAGGAGAACATGGAATTCGATATGCTGAACCTAAAGCGGGCGGTCCGCGGAGACGAGCGCGCGTTTGAGGCGCTCATCGAGCCCTATGCCGACGCGACCTATCGCCTGTGCCTGCGCATGATGGGCAACGAGCAGGATGCCGCCGACATGGCGCAGGAGGCGTTTCTGCGCGCCTGGCGCTCCCTTTCTTCCTATAAAGGGCAGTCGCGGTTTTCCACCTGGCTCTACCGCGTCACGAGCAACGTCTGCCTGGACGAGCTGCGCCGCAGGCGCCGGGGGGAGACGGAGTCCATGCAGGTCCTGGAGGAGAATGGCTTTGAACCCGTGGACCCCGCGGAAACGCCGGAAATGGCGCTGGACCGCGCGGAGCTGCGCCGCGACCTCGCCGAGGCCATTTCTCAGTTGGGCTCGGAGCAGCGCGCCGCGCTCATCCTGCGCGACGTGCAGGGCTTGCCCTATGAGGAGATCTCGCAGATTCTCGATTTGAACCTCAACACCGTCAAATCGCGGATTTCGCGGGCGCGCAGCGCTCTGCGCGAGATTCTCCTGGGAAAGACGGAACTTTCCGCAAAAAAACGCGTCTAATGAAGCGGAAGGGAGGGAAGAACGGCATGAAATGCGAGACGTTTGAAAACTATTTAGACGGTTACCTGGACGGCAGCCTGTCGGAGCTGGAGCAGCAGGCGATGCAGGAGCACATGCAGAACTGCCCCGGGTGCCGGAAGCGATATGAAGAGCAGCGGCTGCTCCTGGAAGAGCTGCGCCACCTCGACGACGGCGTGCGCGCGCCGGAGGGGCTCGGCGCGGGCACGATGGAGCGCATCC